>ERZ777003.11-NODE-11-length-349305-cov-9.212985_pt1 | contig 349305 bp, 363 predicted proteins | sample MGYA00374956_ERZ777003 | MGnify/ENA primary metagenome ERZ777003 (study PRJEB29302, sample SAMN06268252) | bioreactor metagenome | isolation source: Joint BioEnergy Institute, California, USA | place: USA:Joint BioEnergy Institute, California, USA | collected... | reverse complement strand
CGCTGGCCAACCGGCATCCGCGCCGGCGCCGAGTTCGTCATGCCCACGATGAAGTAGACGGCCATCGCATCGCGATTCGTGGCGCGGCCGGCCCGGCACACGGGCCGGCCGTCATTTTCTGATCGTGGCGCTGGAACGGTACGCATCCGTGTCAGGATGTCATCGTCTATCCAGCGTCGGGCAGGGCGCACGGCCATGGTTGCGGAAACGCCCGCAGATGTGTGGGCCGCCGGCGATGCGTACGAGCCGTATGTGGGGCGGTGGAGCCGGTCCGTCGCCCGCGCGTTCCCGCGCTGGCTGGCGCTGCCGTCCGGCCTCGCGTGGCTCGACGTCGGGTGCGGCACCGGCGCGTTGAGCCGGACCATCCTCGACGACGGCGCGCCGCGATCGGTGCTCGCGGTCGATTCCTCGGCCGGCTATCTCGACTACGCGCGGGCGCATGTGCGCGATCTGCGCCTGGCCTTCCGGATCGGCGATGCTGAGGCGCTGCCGCTGCCGGATCGCGCGGTCGATGCCGCCGTCTCGGACCTCGTCCTGAATTTCGTTGCGGATGCGGCGCGCGCGCTTTCGGAAATGCGGCGCGTCGTGCGGCCGGGCGGCGCGGTGGCGCTGTATGTCTGGGACTATGCCGGCAGGATGCAGATGATGCGGCATTTCTGGAACGCCGCCATCGCCCTTGATCCCGCGGCCGAAACCCTGGACGAAGGACGCCGTTTTCCGATCTGCAATCCCGCGGCGCTTTCGGATCTGTTCCGGAGTGCCGATCTTGTCTTGTCTTGCCGCCATCGACGTCCGCACGATCGACGTGCTCTTGTCTTGTCTTGCCGCCATCGACGTCCGCACGATCGACGTGCCGACCGTCTTCCGCGATTTCGCGGATTACTGGACGCCGTTCCTCGGCGGACAGGGGCCGGCGCCGGGTTATTGCATGAGTCTGTCGCCGGTGCGACGCGAGGCGTTCAGAGTCCACCTGCGCGATACGCTGCCGACGCAAAGCGACGGCCGCATTGCCCTGATCGCCCGCGCCTTCGCAGTCCGGGCCATCGTGCCGGAATCACCGGAAGCAGAATCATAGGACGCGCAGCCTGCGCTCGAATAAAAGCCCGAATCGAAACGGGGCAGCCGAAGCTGCCCCGTCGACGTCAGACGGCCTTGAGATTGGCCGCCGACATCTTTCCGTTCTTCGGATTGCGCATGACGTCGAAGCTCACGCGCTGACCTTCATTGAGCGTGCCCAGGCCCGCGCTCTCGACGTCCGAGATGTGCACGAAAACGTCCGAACCATTCTCGGGCTGAATGAAGCCGTAACCCTTGGTCGAGTTGAACCACTTGACTGTACCGATGGACATATAAGTCCCTCCAACGAATGAACGACCGCCACACCACCGGTGCGGCGGATCAAGCTGCGGTCTGGAGGGAACCGGGTCGGGACTTGAAGGAACCGATAAACCGAGGCCGACCCAAATCGAGCTGACCTATGGAAAATAGGGGTTCCGGCGCCGCTTTACAAGGACGAATCGGCGGCGCCGGTTGACAGCGCCCGGCGGCCACAGGAAAACAACCCGTAATACCCGACCACCGCCTGACACCCTTCGGCTGCGCCGGTCGGCCGGCCGGACATGCAGCTTCTCTCGCCGATCCGAACGTGAACGCCATTCCATGAGCGCGCGAAGAAAGAAGAAGATCGCCCCGTCGCCGCAGGCCTCGCGGACGAACGATCCCGAAAAGACGAAACAGGACATCCTCGCCGTCGCGACCGTCGAATTCGCGGAGAAGGGGCTGAGCGGCGCGCGCATCGACGAGATCGCCGCGCGGACGAAGACGAGCAAGCGGATGATCTACTACTATTTCGGCGGCAAGGAGGCGCTTTACATATCGGTTCTGGAAGAAGCCTACCGGCGCATCCGGCGCATCGAAGGTGAGCTGGAGCTCGATCATCTCCCGCCCGAGGAGGCGCTGCGCAAGCTCGTCGGCTTCACGTTCGACTACGAGAACGCCCATCCGGAATTCATCCGGCTGGTCATGAACGAGAACATACACAACGGCAAGTATCTCGCCCGGTCGAAGGTCATTCAGGAGCTGAACGTCCCGGCCATCGAGGCGGTGCGGCGCGTGCTCGAGCGCGGCAAGAAGGAAGGCATCTTCCGGCGCGACGTCGATCCCATCGATCTGCACATGACGATCAGCGCGCTGTGCTTCTTCAACGTGTCGAACCGGGCGACCTTCTCGACGATCTTCAAGATCGACATGGCATCGCCCAAGGCGCTGGCGGCGCGGCGCGCCCGCATCATCGAGACGATCCTTGCATCCGTGCGGCGCACGAACGACCGACAGTAACCGACAGTAGTCAGGGATGTGCCGCCCGGCGGTTGCTTGACTGTACGAACCGGTTCGTACATTTTGGCCGGATAACGGCGACCAAAGGCACGCAAAAGGGAGGAAAGCATGAGCTGGACATCACCGACCTCGTCATGGCCGTTCCGCCGCCGGAAAGAACGCCACAGCGCGGCGCGACTGGCGCTCGGCGCCGCCTGCGCGGCCGCATTGCTGGTGGCGGCCGGCACGGCGCAGGCCCAGACGATCAAGTTCGCCCATGTCGACCCCGCCGACTGGACGACGTCCAAGAAGGGGGCTGCCGCCAAGGTCTTCAAGGACCTCGTCGAGGCGGAGTCCGGCGGGCAGCTCAAGGTCGAGGTCTATCCGGCGGGCCAGATCGGCGGCGAGACGGAGCTGGTGGCGCAGGCGCAGGCCGGCGCGATCCAGGTCGTGATGGTGTCCGGCGTCTTCGGGAACTACTGCAAGGAAGCCGCGGTTCTCGACATGCCGTTCCTGTTCCCCTCCGCGGCCGTCGCGTGGAAGACGCTGGACGGCACGTTCGGCGAGAAGCTCGCCGAGCACTGCCTGAAGAAGACGGGCCTGCGGACCCTCGCCTACGGCGAGACCGGCTTCCGCAACTTCACGAACTCGGTCCGCGAGATCAGGAGTCCGGCCGACATGAAGGGGCTCAAGCTGCGCGTCCAGCAGCTGCCGCTCTATGTCGAGATGGTGAAGGGCCTCGGCGGCATCCCGACGCCGGTCGCATGGCCCGAGACGCCGGGCGCGCTGCGCACCAAGGTGGTCGACGGCCAGGAGAATCCGGTCAGCGTCATCCTCGGCAACAAGTTCTACGAGTTCCAGACCTACCTGACGCTCGATCAGCACGTCTACGGCACCGACTTCCTGCTCGTGAACGAGCAGTTCTATCAGGGGCTGGACGCCGAGAACCGCGCGCTCCTCAAGCGCAACGCCATCGTCGCGGCCAATGCCGGGCGGTCGATCCAGCAGATCAACTCGGCCGCCGGCGTCGCCGAGCTCGCGAGCAAGGGCATGAAGATCTACAAGCCGACCGCGGCGGAGCTCGAGCAGTTCCGCGCCGCCGCGCAGCCGCCCGTGCTTGCCTGGCTCAAGCAGCAGGTCGAGCCCGGCTGGATCGAGAACGTCCAGGCTGCGGTCGCCGACGCGCAGAAGGCGCTGGCCGACTGATCCACGCGTGGGCCGGGCGCGCCCAGGCGGCGCCCGGCCCGCGTCCCCGGGCTTCGACGCAAATGCCGACGTTCTGGCGACTCTACGACGGCGCGACCACCGGCCTGCTCGCGCTCACGGGCGTCGGCATGTTCGCGGTCATCATCGTGAACGCCGTGCTCCGGTACTTCTTCGCAACCCCGCTCGTCTGGGCCGAGGAGATCGCGCGCTACTGCATGATCTGGGGCACGCTGCTCGGCGTCGCACTCGGCTACCGGGCCGGCGCTCACGTCGCCATCACGCTGCTGACCGACGCCGTGCCGCGCGGGGTCCTGACCGCGTTCAGGCTCGTGTGTCACGTCCTCGTCCTGCTCGTCGCCGCGCTGCTGTGGCGTTCGGGCGGCGCGCTCGCGAGCCTTCTGGGCATGATCGAGGCGCCCAGCAGCGGCATCGGGATGATCTGGATCTACGCCGCGATCCCGGCCGGCGCCGCGCTGCTCGCGATCGAGGCGTTGCGGCATCTCGTCGCCGATATCGGCGGCCTCGTGCGGCGGGTGGCGCCATGAGCGGCCTGACCGTCGGCCTCTTGGTCGGCGTCCTTCTCATCGGGCTGCCGATCTCGTTCGCGATCGTCCTCGTCTGCGGGGTTTCGATCCTCGAACGCGGGCTTCCCGACATGCTGCTGGCGCAGCGGCTCTTCACCGGACTCGATTCGTTTCCGATCATGGCCGTGCCGCTGTTCATCCTCGCGGGCGAGCTGATGAACGAAAGCGGCATCACCGACCGCATCATCCGCCTGGCCGACGCCTTCGTCGGGCACGTGCGCACGGGCCTGTGCCAGGTCAGCATCCTCTCCTCGGTGATCTTCGCGGGCATCTCGGGCTCCGCCGTCGCCGATGCCTCGGCGCTCGGCCGCATCTTCATCCCGACCATGGAACGCGAGGGCTACGGGCGCGACTTCGCGGCGGCCCTGATCGCGGCCGCCGCCGTCATCGGCCCGATCATCCCGCCGAGCATTCCGATGATCGTCTTCGCGCTGATCGTCCAGGAATCGGTGGCGGCACTGTTCCTGGCGGGCGTCGTGCCTGGCATTCTTCTCGGCGTGGCCCTCGCCGTCGTCGCGTACTACACCGTCCGCAAGTCGAGCCCGACGCCCAAGCCGCGCGCGCGTCTCGCCGACATCCTGGCGGCGCTCAAGGCCGGGATCATCCCGATCCTGATGCCGGTGATCATCCTGGTGACGATCCTGGGCGGCGTGGTGACGCCGACCGAGGCGGCTGCGGTCGCCGTCCTTTATGCGCTCGTCGTCGGCCTGTTCGTGCTGCGCACCCTCTCGCTTTCGGTGCTGGTGCGGGTGTTCGCGAGCAGCATGCTGCTGTCGTCGGTTATCCTTTTCATCATGGCGTCCGCCAACGTGGTGAACTGGCTGCTCACGACCGACCAGGTGCCGCAGCGCTTCGCCGACTTCATCGTCGGCGAGGTGGCGGACCCGTGGCTCTATCTGCTCCTCGTCAACATCCTGCTTCTGATCGTCGGCTGCCTCGTCGAGGGGCTGGCGGCGATGGTCGTGCTGGTGCCGATCCTGGCGCCGATCGCGACGCAGCTCGGCATCGATCCGGTCCATTTCGCCACGGTCGTCGTGCTCAACCTCATGATCGGCCTGATCACGCCGCCGATGGGCCTCTGCCTGTTCGTCGTCGACGGCATCGCCCGCGTCGGACTGCCGGCGATCATGCGGCAGATCTGGCCGCTGCTCGTGGCGGAACTCGTCGTGCTGGCGCTGGTCACGATGGTGCCGGAGCTCTCGACGCTCCTGCCGCGGCTTGCGGGATATGGCTGACGTCATGCGCACGCGGCGGCTCGTCGGCCTGATCGGGGCCAACATCCAGCGCTCGCTTTCGCCGGCGCTTCACGAGGACGCGTTCGCCGCGGCCGGGATGATCGGCCATTACCATCTGATGGATCTGAACGTGCTGGGTCCGCGCGCCGATCTCGCGACGCTCATCGCCGCCGTCCGCGTCACCGGCTTCGCCGGCGTGAACGTCACGCATCCGTGCAAGGAGGCCGTGATCCCGCTGCTTGACGAGATCGCCCCCGATGCCCAGGCGGTGGGTGCGGTCAACACCGTCGTGATCGACGTGCAGGGACGCACGCGCGGCCACAACACCGACTCGATCGGCTGGCGCCGCGCCTTCGAGGAGACGTTCGGCCGCGAGGCCGCCGAGGGACGCCGCGCGGTGGTCGTCGGCGCGGGTGGCGCCGGCCGCGCCGTCGCCTGCGCGCTTCTCGACCTCGGGGTCAGCGCGCTCGACATCTACGACAAGGATGCCGCGCGCGCGAAGAACCTCGCCGCGGCGCTCGCCGCGCGCGTCGGCCCGCAGCGCTGCCGCGCGGCCGACGATCTCGCCGACGCGGTTGCCGCCGCGGATGGCGTCGTCAACGCCACGCCGATCGGCATGTACAGCTATCCCGGCATGGCAATTCCGCTCGAGCTGCTTCGCCCGGCGCTGTGGGTGGCGGACGTCGTCTACACGCCGCTCGAGACGCCGCTCATCGCGGCGGCGCGGCGGCTGGGGTGCCGCGTCATGACCGGCGGCGGCATGTGCGTCCATCAGGCGGCGGAGGCGTTCCACCTCTTCACCGGCATTCGCCCGGACGTCGCGCGCATGCACCGGCTGTTCGCGACGCTGTGCGCGTCGTCCTGAGCCGGGCGGTACGGGCAGCCGGCCGCATGTGCGCAAGGCGCGGCGCCGGTCAGAAGCGCACGCCGATCTTGGCCTGCACCGAAATTTCCCGGATCACCTGATCGATGTTGAAGAGGCGGCCGTCGATCAGGAAGTAGCGCGCCACGCCACCGACGTAGAACCCGCGCGTGATGTCGTAGTCGAAGCCGAACATGACCTGCGCCGAAGGGGCGAACGCATCCTCGTCGGCCTCGACGGCCGCCGCGGCGTCGAAGCCCAGGACGGTCGTGGCCGCCTGCGCGTCGATGCTGCCTTCGAGCCACGATGTGCCGAGTCCGATGCCTGCAAAGGGATGCACGTCGCCCGTGTTCCGCCGCCATATCACGTTGAGGAAGACCGATTCGATCTTGAGGTCGTAGTCCGTGGCGAGCGTGACGCTCTGGCCGAGGCCGCTGACGTTGAGCGTCAGGTCCCCGTCGGTATCGGCCCGCAGGTACTCCAGGCCGATCGACAGGTTGTCCGTCAGGACACGGTCGAACCAGATGGCTGCCGAGCCGATGGGCCCGGCGCCGCCCAACGCGGAGTCCGACTGCACCTCGAGATCGAAGCGGCCGAGCCGTTCGTCGAAGGAGAGATCGTCATCGCTGTAGGCGTAGCCGAATCCCGCCTCGATGCGGATATCCGCGGCCGCAGCCGGACGATCGGCCATCGCAACGAAAACGAACAGGGCAATACATCCGAGAGCCGGCGCCAGGGTGCAGCGCCGACGCGGCGATCCGGATGCATCGCCCAGCATCTGTCGTGACCGTTCCGATCGGTGGACGGGCGTCCAGTGAACGTCGGGTCCGGTAGCCTGTTCCGAATAAGCGCGGCCCGTCGGCGCGGCCGGCGCCGTCGTTCCGGTCGAACCCGTCTGGGCACCGGCATCCGTCCGGTTAGAATGGGCGAAGCCCTCGCATGGGGCTTCGCCGTATCAGGGTGCTGTTCCGGGACTGGCGCGTGCGCGAGGAGATCGACGAAATCCGTCATCGGCACGATCGGGAACTGCGGTTCCTGTGCGATGCGATGCTGGTGCAGCTCGGGCACTGGCTGCGCGCGGCGGGGTACGACACCCTCATCGCCGCGCAGCGCACCGCCGACCGTGCGCTGGTCGCCCGCGCGATCATCGACGATCGCGTGCTGCTGACGCGCGACCGCAAGCTTTGCGAGATTCGCGATGCCGGACGGCATACGGTCCTGCTTCGCAGCCAACGGATCGACGAGCTGGTGGCGGACATCACGCCGCGGCTCGGCATCGACTGGCTGGCAAGGCCGTTCTCGCGCTGTCTCGTGTGCAACACCGAGCTGCGTCCGGCGCCGCCGCTCGCGCGCAGCCGCCTGCCGCCGGCCGTGCTCGAGACGGTCAGCGAAATCAACCACTGCCGCCAATGCGACAAGCTGTATTGGGCCGGCGGTCACGTGCGCCGGATGATGCAACGTCTCGCCCGCTGGCAGGCCGGCGATTTCACGTGAGGTTGCTTGAGGCCCGACGTCCCGGACCTATCGCGGCCTTGGTCCGGGCGAGGCGGTGCCCGGTTGTTGACGCCGGAGGCTACCCCCGCAGTCCGGCCGCGGGGCCTTCCGATATCCCGCGGACCTTGTGGCGGCTGGCTCGGTGCTGCAGGCTCACTCGCCGCGATCTCTTCGGACTCTCCATCCGGATGAGTGCACCGTCAATCGTGTGGCGGAATGGCGCAAACCGCCGGCCGCCGGAATGCGCCGGCGCACACGACCGATGGGCAACTTCCCGCGTCGCGCCATCTCCCTAGAATTGCGCGTGGGATCGCCACCGGCGCGGCAGGCGATCGGAAACCAAAGCGACCGGATGATGAGCGAGGGCAAACTGGTCTGGATCTATGCGCCCGGGGTGTGCGACCTCTTCCACCCGGGCCATGTCGAGTTCTTCCGGCAGGCGCGGCTCCTGGGCGACCGCGTCATCGCCGGTATCGTCAGCGAAGCCACCGCGGCCGACTACAAGCCGGCGCCGATCATGACCATGGCGGAACGGATCGCCGTGGTCAGCGCCTGCCGCTACGTCGATCGGGTGCTGCCCGACGCGCCGCGGCAGGTCACGGTCGATTTCCTCGACAGCATCGGCGCCGACTATGCCGTCCACGGCGACGACATCACGCCGGAGGAGCTGGAGCGTTCGTTTCCCGGTTTGGTCGCCGCCGGCCGCATGAAGTTCGTTCCCTACACGCGCACGATCTCGTCCCGGCAGCTCATCGAGCGGATCGCCAACCGTCTGCGCGAGGGTACGCTGCGCGTGAAGCTGTAAGGTGCGGCCGCGCGCCGGCCCACGCCCGAGCTTCGACTACTCGAAAGAGCGGTTGAGGGGACGGGCCCTTCCTGCAACGAAAGGCACGAGGTGCTGCGCGCGCGGCACCCAAGACGCGAGGGCCGCGCCGGCATGTCATGATGTGCGCTCCGCGACCCGCATCCCGCCGGAACTCGGGAGAATGCCATGTTCGGATTGCTGGCCCGCAACTGGTGGGCGCTCGCCCTGCGGGGCGTGCTCGCCATGATCTTCGGCGTGGTGGCGCTGCTGATGCCGGGCATCACGCTCGAAGTCCTGATCTTTCTGTTCGGCGCGTATGCGGGGGTCGACGGCATCTTCGCCATCGTCGCCGGCGTGCGCGCGGCGCGCCAGGGCGAACGGTGGGGAGCGCTCGTCCTCGAAGGTGTCGCCGACATCATCGCCGGCGCCATCGCGCTGTTCGTGCCGGTCGCCGTGGCGCTGGCGTTCATCTATCTCGTCGCCGCCTGGGCGCTGGTGACCGGCGCGCTCGAGATCGCCACGGCGATCCGCCTGCGCCGCGAAATCGAGGGCGAGTGGCTGCTGATCCTGGGCGGCGTCGTGTCGATCCTGTTCGGGCTCGCCGTCGCCGTCTTTCCCGGGATCGGGCTTTGGGGGTTGATATGGATGATCGGCGTCTACGCGATCGTGTTTGGCATCGTCCTGATCGCGCTGGCGTTCCGGCTGCGCCGGTTCAGGTCGGACGCGATGCCCGCGCGGACGTGACGCGGCGGCGGATCAACCCCGCGATCCGCGGGTGATCCAACCTTCATTCGGCGGGTTGCGTCAGGGCCGGCTTCGGCGCCGGATCGGCGTTCGCGGCGCGGCGTCTGTTCCGCACCATCACCTCATAGAGGTGCGCGACCGTGGACGACGCGGTCCGGACGAACAGGAACGGCAGGACCGCATGGACGAGGCAGGCGAGCCCGCCTGCGATCATGTGGACGCCGAACCCGACGGCCGTCCGCATGTGTTCGGCATAGGACTCGCCGACGGAACGGGGATGCGCGGTGAAGAGGTGCCGGACCATCGCTCTTCCTTTCCGATAAGGACCGGCACCAATGGTAATGCGATGTCAGCGACAGCGGTTTGCGACTTTGCGCCGAATTCACCGCGCGCGTAGAAAATAATCTCCTATTGCGGCCATATTTAGGGTAGTTTTTACCCCATGGATGGCATAGACCGAAAAATCCTAGGGATCCTGCAGGAGGACGCGACGGTGCCCGTCGCAGAAATCGCACGGCGATGCGGCCTGTCCGTGTCGCCCTGCTGGCGCCGCATCCAGCGGCTGGAGGAAAGTGGGGTGATCCAGCGTCGCGTCGCGCTGCTCGATCCGAACAAGCTCAATGTCGGCGTCACGGTGTTCGTCGCGATACGGACGAACAAGCACAACATGGAATGGGCCGACGCCTTCTGCAAAGCGGTCAGCCGGATTCCGGAAGTGGTCGAGTTCTACCGGATGAGCGGCGACGTCGACTACCTGCTGCGCGTGGTCGTGCCCGACATCGCCGCCTATGACCGAGTCTACAAGAAGCTGATCAAGACCGCCGATCTGTTCGACGTCAGCTCCAGCTTCGCGATGGAGCGGATCAAGTACACGACCGCGCTGCCGCTCGACTACGCGAGCTGACGACCCGGACGTACGCCCGCGCGCGCGTGTTCGACGATCGGCAATCGCCGATCTATGGGGTGCCGGGTTGCTTGATGCTCGGCGGGAACACGAGGGCGAACGTGGTTCCCTTATCGCGGCGCTCGATGTCCACGCGGCCGTTGAGCTGCTGGACCAGGCGATGCACGATCCCCATCCCGAGCGAGGCAGTCGAGCCGGCGTCGAACCCCGACGGCAATCCCACGCCCTCGTCGCTTACCCTGAGTTCGATGCCGCCATCGGTCCGGTTGCGCAGCGTGACGCGGACCGGTCCGCCCTCCTGGCCGGGATAGGCATGCTTCTCCGCGTTCATGAGCAGCTCGTGCAGGGCGAGGGCAAGGGCCGTCGCCTTGTTCATGGGCAACATCGCCTTCTCGGTGTCCACGTCGATCCGCGCGCCCGGCCGCGTCAGGTAGGCGCGCGCCGATTCCTGGCAGAACGTGCGGAGAAACGCGCCGAACTCGACCAACGCCGCGGAGCCCGCGCCATACAGGTGGCGGTACACGGCGCCGATCGAGGCGATGCGCTGTCGCGCCGCCTGGAGATGGGCGCGGGTGTCGGCATTCTGCACGAGGCGGCTTTGCATGCTCAGGATGCTCGAGAGGAGCTGCAGGCTGTTGGCGATCCGGTGCTGGAGCTCCCGCATGAGAAGGTCCTTCTCGCGGAGCAGATTCTCGATCGTGTCGGCCATCTGGTTCACCGACGCGGCGAGCCGCCCGAATTCGGCGCCGCGGACGCCGGCGAGCACGCGGGCGTCGTGATCGCCGGCGCGCCAGCGCGACATGACGGACATGATTTCGTCCAGCGGGCGGCGAATGAAGGTGTATCCGGCCCACCAGGCGGCCAACAGCGCACCGGCGAGCCCAACGGCAATGATCAGGATGCCGCGATTGGTCGCCTCGGCGACCTCCTCCAGCGCCGATGCCTTGTCCGTTCCGACGGCGACGAGAAGGCCGCGCGGACGCGCCGCCGCCGGAACAAGGCCCCAGATCCGCATGCGGCCTTCCAGATCCGGCCCCTCGAACGTTTCCTCGGCGGCGGATGCAAGACGGTCGAGCAGCACGGGCGGGGCCTTCTCGCCGACCCGGCTGTCGTGGTCCGGCAGCGTCACCACGATGATGCCGTCACGATCCGCGATCGTGATGAGCGTTCTCTGGTTGGGCCACATATAGGCAAGCGATCTGGCGATGGCGCCGAGATCGACCGAAGCGGCGACCACCCCAAGCGTTTCGCCGGCAGGTCCCCAGTAGGGCATCGCGTAGTGGATGACCGGTTTACCGGTGGCTTCGTCCCTGATGTATGCGCCGACGACCAGATCCTGAGCGGCAAGGGCGCGACTGAAATACGCCCGGTCCCGGACCGTCGTCCCGGGCGGCATGAGCGGGGCGGAACAGACGATCGTGCCCGCCGCATCGGTGACGAAGAGCGCCACGTACAGCGGGAAGCGCGCGTTGAGAGGATCCATGTAGCGCCGGCATGCGGCGGCATCTGGTGGCCCTGCGGCGAAGTGAAGCCCCATGGAGACGAGAAGCGTGCGTCCGCCTTCCTGGAGCCGTCCCTGTTCATGATCGATCAGGCGTGCCTGCGCGAGCATCGCCCGATGGGCGCCGCGCTCGAGATGGCGCCGGATGCTGACCTCATTGAGCATGAGAAGGACGACGGCGGGCAGCAAGGCGATCACCGCCAGCAAAATGATGCGTGCGCGAAGACTCAAGGACGGCCCATCCAGCCGGCGGCTGCCGCGGGTCGACAGTGTCCTCGGCCGAACGTGATCGCATGCGCCCGGCGCGTCTTCAGTTCAGTGCCGGAGCGATCGGCCGAAAGCCCGCAGCCGCCGAGTTTCTACACAGGACGCATTAACGCGCGAGGCACCTTGCGGGTTCACCCGCCGTATCGTCCGCCGCGACACCGGATCGCACCTCATGGCGCGATGGGGCGGCATCCGGCGCGGACGTATGGGGTCCGATATCTCTTCGCGCACCCGTTCCCGTTCGGGGGCGCAGCCGCCCTGGACCCGTGGGCCGGATATCCGCATCGCCGCGATGCCTCTGGTCCTTCTTGGTCCGGGCCGGTCATCGAGGGTATGGTCGCGGGACTTGAGTCTGCGTCGGAGCGGCGGATACCGGTCGCCTCGACGTCTCCTCTTCACGCATCGAAGAAAATGAAGATTGAACCATTGCCAGCCGCGCGCGCGCGGATCATCAACGGGACGGTCAAGCAGGTCTTTTCCAAGCCCAGGATCAAGATCGTCTTCAAGCCGTCCAACGAGACGGATCGAATCAAGTATTTCCCGGATCAGATCGGCTACGAGATCGGGGCAATCGGCAGGGAGCGGATCGAGGTCCATTGCGACGGCGTGGACGACGCCGACGTCCTCATTCTCACCGCGCACGGCAGCAATCTCGCCCCCTATGTGTGGAACCTGCGTCTCAAGGGATTCGCCGGCGTGATCGCCGGCTGGTTCTGGGACAATCACCTCGCCTCCATCAACAACCTGCATACCGCGCTGGCGGTCGATTTCGTCTTCGTCAGCCACAACTACGCGCGCGGCACGATCACGAACCCCGTCTCGATTCTCGGCGGCCACGTACCGGCCTGCTGCGCGCAGTGGACGACATCCGACCTGCTCGACGCGACGGCGGCGGCCGTATCAGCCGAGCGCAGCGACAAGCTGTTCTGTCCGTATGTGGCGTACGACTTCTCGCCCCGGACGGAGTTCCTGCGCGCGCTCGCGGCCGCGATGCCCGAGGCCGAGGTCCTGCTGATGCCCGCCGATGACCGGCAGCGATATTTCGGCAAGAACCGGGCTGAACGCCTGCGGGAGTGGCTGGGCTACAAATGCTCCCTGGTCCTGCCGATCGACCGCGACGTTTCGACACGCCTGTTCGACGCGCTCGCCGCCGGTCAGACCGTCGTCGTCACCCAGCCGATTCCCGATCTCGACGCGGTCATACCGCCGGCCGTGCAGCAGCGGCTCGGCATATTCCAGGTTCCGGACCGGTCCGTCGCCGCAATCCAGGATGCCTACCGGCAGGCGCTCAACCATTTCGACCAGCGCGGGGCGGACGGGATCATGGAGCGGCGCGAGTACGTCATGCAGAACCACATGCTGCGCAACCGCGTGCAGACCATGATCAACCGCATCGAGGGGTTCAGCCGGCCGGGCGCGAAGGTCGAATTCAACCAGGAGAAGGGCGGAACCCCCGGCCTGATCCTGCGCTGAACGATGCACGCCCGGCTGAAAGGACGAGGCGCGGTCGCCATTTGCGGGGGGCGTCGCCGCGACGAGCGCGCGACCGCCGACGCCTGCGCCATGTCGTCACGCCGGTTGTCGCATCCGGTGAACGGCGCGTCGCGGCGACCGTGAGGGTGGGTTGACGCGGGGCGAGCGCCTGTCACAAACTAACCATATAGACGGTTATAAAACAGGAGTCGCGGCCATGGCCGAGGGCGGATGGCGGCATGCCGATCGCGTGTCATGGCGCGGGGTGCGGGACGGTTTCCGCGGCATGGCGCCGCTGGCCATGTTCGTCATCCCGTTCGGCATCGCCTTCGGCGCGGCCGCAATCGACAAGGGCATATCGCCGGCACTTGCGCTGCTGATGAGCGCGCTCGTGTTCGCTGGTGCCTCGCAGTTCAGCGCGCTCGACCTCTGGACGTCGCCGCTCGTCATCATCCCGATCCTCCTGACCACGTTCGCCGTCAATGCCCGGCATCTTCTTCTCGGCGCGGCGCTCTATCCTTGGCTGTCGGCCTATCCGCCGCGCCAACGCTTCGCCATCGTGGCGCTCCTCAGCGACCCGAACTGGGCCCTTGCAACCAAGGCCTATGAGAGCGGCGAACGCGATGCCGGTTTCCTGCTGGGAAGCGGCATCATCCTGTGGATCGTCTGGCTCGTCGGCACGGCAATCGGCGCGCTGGTCGGATCGGATCTCGGCGACCTGTCCCGCTACGGCTTCGACGTCCTGATAACGGTGTACTTCCTGACGATTCTGATCAGCCTGTGGCGGGGCCACGACGACGTTCTGCCGTGGCTCGCCGCGGCAGGGGCGGCGGTAATCGCCGCCCATTTGCTGACGCCAGGCTGGTACGTCGTCGTCGGGGGACTTACCGGCGGCATCGTCGGCGCGCTGCGTCATGATCGCTGACGTGGAAGCCCTCCTCGCCGTCATCGGCATGGCGACGGTCACGTATGCCACGCGTGCCGGCGGCGTCTGGCTTGCCAGCTTCATGACCATCACGCCGCGGACGGAAGCCTTTCTGAGATCCTTGTCCAGCTCGGTCCTGGTCGCCCTGGTCGTGCCGGCGATCGTGACGGGCGACGCCGCATCGATCGCAGCGGCGGCCGTTGCCGTCGGCGTCATGATCGTCACGCGAAGCGCCGTCGCGGCGCTGACCGTCGCCGTCGTGGTCGCAGCGGCTTGGCGTCAGGCGATCGGCTTCATGTCGTAAGCCCGCGCCTCGGCGGCGACGGGAACGGATCGCGCCGGCCTGTACGAACGGGCCGCCACGCGGCACTATCTGACGAAGAGACGCAAGTCTCGTTTCCATTCATTCGGCCGGCGCTATCGACGATCATGCCGGGATGAACGCGATCGTCGTGGCCCCGGCGCCCGAGGTGAGACGGCATGGACGGTCAGGTGATCGCGGCAGGGTTTGCGGCGAGTCTCGCGACAGGGATCGCGACCGGTGTCGGGGCGCTGCCGCTCTTCTTCATTCGCCGTCTGTCCGACAAGCTGGAGGACGTGCTGCTCGGCTTCGCGGCCGGCGTGATGCTGGCCGCGTCCTTCTTCTCGCTGATCATTCCGGGAATCGAGGCGGCGGAGGCCGCCGGCAGCAAGACCGGCACCGTGTTGATCGTCATCGCGGCGCTGACGCTCGGCGCCGCCGTCATGTGGCTGATCCACGACTATGCGCCGCACGAGCATGCGGCGCTTGGTCTCGACGGTCCCCATCAGGCGCGGCTGCGGCGCATCTGGCTGTTCATCATCGCGATCACGCTGCACAACGTGCCCGAAGGACTGGCCGTGGGCGTCGGCTTCGGCAGCGGCGACGTCGCGAACGGGATCAAGGTCGCGACCGGCATCGGGTTGCAGAACATGCCGGAAGGCCTTGCCGTGGCCGCGTCGGTTCTGGGGCTTGGCTATGCGAAATGGAAAGCGGTGCTCATCGCGCTGGGCTCGGGCATGGTCGAGCCCGTCGCCGGGCTGATCGGTGCGACCGCCGTGACGATCGCCGAACCGTTGCTGCCCTGGGGCCTCGGCTTCGCCGCGGGCGCGATGCTGTTCATCGTCAACCACGAGATCATCCCCGAGACCCATCGCAAGGGGCATCAGAACCAAGCGACCGTGGGCGTGCTGGCCGGCCTGATCGTGATGATGTTCCTGGACGTGACGCTGGGCTGACCATCGATCCCGCTGCGATCGGCGGCCGCGCATATGCGCTGATTGCAAGCGCATGCACTGATTGACAGCCCTCCGTGCGAGGCATAGGCTGGTTTCGTTTTCTTGGCTGGCCTTGCGTGCCAAACCCGCGAAGCGGCGGGTCTGCATTCAAGTCGCATTCGAGAATATCGCGGCGCCCCACGAGAGCGCGGCCGCATGTCTTTCCAGGACGGCACGGAGACGAGAATGGCAATCGGCACAGTCAAGTGGTTCAGCGCGACGAAGGGTTTCGGTTTCATCCAGCCGGAGGACGGCGGATCCGACGTGTTCGTCCATATCTCCGCGGTCGAGAAGGCCGGGATGCGGACGCTCAATGACGGGCAGCGCGTTCGGTACGAGCGCGTTCAGGGAAAGAACGGCAAGTATTCGGCCGAAAATCTTTCGACCGCCGTATAGGCAGCGGCGGGATCCACGCTACTGACGATCGACCGGACGCGACTCACGCGTCCGGGGAGGGACGGTGTGCCGGATACGGCGGGCGCCGGGATGTCCGATGGATCATCCCGCGCTCGCGCACGTTGCCTGCCGTCCCGAACGGCCGAAAGCCGTTCCCTAGAACTGCCAAGAGGAGAAACCGAACCGATGGCCGATCAGCGCTGGGGCACGAAGCGGAAGTGCACGGATTGCGGTGCCGCGTTCTACGACATGAAGCGCGTGCCGATCATCTGCCCGAAATGCGGCGTCGAGCACACGCCGGTCGTGCTGCTGGTCTCCGATGGCCGCGGTCCGCGGAAAGGCCGACGGGCGCCGTTCGTGCACGTTGCGGCCGAACCTGCGCTCGCGTCGGCGGCCGAGCCCGAGCTCGAAACCGAAGCCCTCGAGACGGACGCCGAAGATGTCGGAATCGAAGACGACGTCGATGCCGATGAGAGTCTCGAACCGGAAATCGATGCCGATGCGGACGACGTAGACGATCGTGAGGCATGAGCCGGTGGCCGTTTCCTTCCGTCAGCAGGAGATGATCGCATGACCAACCCGTATCGGCTGCCGGGGAGTGGCCGCGTGACGCAGGCCAAGCTCAAATGGTTCAGCACGATCAAGGGATTCGGGTTCGTATCCCCGGTGGACGGTTCGCCCGATGCCTTCCTGCACATGGGAACGCTGGAAGCGGCGGGGCTTGCGGCGCCGGGAGAAGGGGCCGAACTGGTGTGCGAGATCGGTCCCGGGAAGAAGGGGCCGCAGGTGCTGCGGGTGATGGAGATGCATGGCGGCGTCGCGCGGCCGCGGTCCGGCGCGCCGTACCACGACGCGGCGGAGATCGAAGGCGCGACGGCCGTGCCCTGCACGGTCCGCTGGTACTGCTCGATCAGGGGATACGGTTTTCTTGCACGCGAGGACGGCGCGGACGACGTGTTCGTCGACGCCAAGACGCTGCGCCAGTCAGGTCTCTCGATCCTCGGGAAGGATCAGCACGTGATCGGCATGGTCGTGATCGCGGCAAAGGGCCCCGAGGCGCGCGCCGTCCGTCTCGTCGAGGAGCAGACGTGATCCGGCATCGACCGGATCCGCCCTGCGCAGACGAATGTCAGTTGCACGGGTATGAATCGACGTAGACCGCGTGCACGAGTTCGCTCGCGTTCCCGTCAAGAACGCCCGGATCGGATTCGAGCCGCCGGACCACGGTCCGGACGAGCTCCTCGCGGCCGATACTGCTCGGGATGCAGAAGCGCGATGCGGCAGGCCGGGAGTCGGGCGCGCCACTTTCCGTGATACCGGCATCGGCCGTCGCCTGCAGATAGCCGACGCATATGCCGGCATCCACGACGTCCTGCACGTTTCCGCCGCGGCCTTCCATGCCCGTGAGCGCCGCCCGGCATTTTCCGAGGAGCGAGCGCCCCGTTTCCATCGGTGTCACCTGCGCGGGCGCCGCGGTGCAGAACATGGCGATGGCCAGCGCGACAAAAATCGTGCAGCCGAGACGTCGCCGGTGCGCACCGGCCGAGGTGCGGCGGTTCACGTGATCCCGGCAGAAGGCTTGCGCCGCTGGCGCGGCACCTTCGATCCGCGTGCCGGTCCGCCCAAGCGGTCGCCGATCTCGTCGGCATGAAGGTCGAGCAGCCGCATGACCCTGGTGCGCGCCGACGTCGCGTCGATCGCCGGACAGCGCGCGTTCCATGCCTTGACGGCGACGTCCAGGGCCATGCCGTGGTCGGCGCCGTTGCCATAGGCATCAAGATACGCGGTCAACGCCGACGCATCGGCGGCGGCATCGTCCGACCGGTCGATGGATGTCATCGGATGCGACATTGCGCCGGTCGCGCTCCTTTCGTTCGGTTTCGCGCCGTTTCGGGTCAGCGCTGGCGCGCCGCGTGGCCATGCCGCCCGTCCCCGGCGCCGTCTTCCGCCCCGAGACGCTGCTCGAGCATCGATTCGGCCTGTGCGATCGCGATGTCGTCGACGACGGCCAGCTCTTCCGCAAGCCGCAGTCGCGCCTCGTGATAAATGGCCGATGCCCATCGGCGGCGCTGGTGCTGGTTCAGGTCACGCACGATCTCGGCCAGGAGTTTCGGTTTGCCGCTGTTGAGGCGCTGGCCGTATTCGGCGGCACGATGCGACCACGAGCCTTTCGGTTCCACCGGCCGGCCCGGCAGCACCGAAAGTGCGGCACGCATTTCACCGGCGGAACTCGGTCTGCGCAGTCCCGAGCGCGCCAGCTTCTCTTCGGGAATCCGCAGCACCAGCATCGTCCGCGGAAACTCCACGACGACGAAGCGGCTCTCCTGGCCCGCGATATGCTTCAGCTCCGTACGCCCGATGAATCCGACCCCGTGGTTGGGGTGCACCACGCGTTCGTTCAGTTTGAAATTGGCATCCATTGCTTTCTCCGGCGTCCGGATCCGAATAACAGCGCCGATCCCGGCGGATGGCGGCCGGTCAGGCCGGCACGGAATTGACCAGGCCGCGGATCTGGTCGGCCATGTTCTGGTTCGCGTCGCAGATCTTGCCCCAGAGAATCCGGCAGGATTCGACGTCTGCCGCATCCATTTCCGTCGTTGAAACACCCTGCTCGCGCAGATGGTCCAGACACTGCTCCGAGGCATAGGCGTAAAGCGTGCCGGCGCCGCGAATCGTGAAGGCGGTCTGAATGCAGGCGGGATCTCGGTCGTCGGTGACCGCGCAGTAACGCACGTTGTCGATGTCGCGGAGGTGACAGCCGATCCATTGCGCATCCGACCCCGATTCGTCTTCGGTCGGCTGCGCACGCAGCGCCAGGTATTCGTCCTGCACGAAGCCGGGTTCCCAGTTTGCGAGCGCCGGGCCGCGCCATCCATCTGCGGGAAAACCGACGAGGATCGAATGAACGGGCATCGCGTATCTCCTTCAGGTTGTGAGAGGGGTTGCCGCCTGAGAGGCGGCGGCCTGTCGTCGGGCCGGCGGCGCGCGGTCCGCGAGCAGACGCATCACTCGCCGGCGCAGAACGTCGGGTTCGTAGCCGGCCGCGTGGCAGGCAAGGCGGAAATCGGCATCGTTGCTGAGGAACCAGTGCCTTGCCTCTTCGATCGCACGCGCGCGCGCCATCGCATCGCTGATGCTGGTCGGGTTGCCGAGCGCGTCCTCAAGGGCGCGGATGATGACGGCACACCACAGCTGACACTCGCCCAGGCCCGATGGCGCGGAATGACCGCGCTCGAGATCGCTCAGGTCGATGAAACTCATGACGGGAACCGGCCCGTAGCTGACATCGGAATACGGGCGCCTAGTCGACGGGCCTCAGATTCGCCGCCGCGATCCGGCCGCCGGCCTCGACCCGCTCGAACCGCACACGATCGCCCTCGATGAGGCCGGCCATCCCGGCGCTTTCGACGGCACTACGATGCACGAAGACGTCGTCCGAATCGCTGTCCGGCTCGATGAAACCGTAACCTTTGGCAGGGTCGAACCACTTGACGGTACCGATGGCCACCGGCGCTTCTCCTGATCCTGATCGAAATCGAAATTGCGCAACGCATCGCCCCAGCGTTGCGAGGATTGCCGTGCCAGGAATTCGTCAGAGGCGCCTTCAGCGAGGCGGATCGGAAAGTGCCGGACGCGACAACAACACTATGTGGGCGCATACGTCTGCAATTGCAACAGGCGAGCCGGGCTGTTGTTCCCGATCCGCATGCGAAACTTCGAAACACCGTGGCACTGACCGCCAGATGGGCAGTTGGGGCGGGCGCATGGCACGAATGCGCGGCCGGTCGGGAACGCAAGGTGTCGGTTATCGTTGGCCAAGGTGTCGGTTATCGTTGGCTTGGCCAGAAAGAGAACTCATGCCGAGGATCGTGATGACCGGTGCGCCCAATGGGTCGATCGCACGCGTTCGCAGCCGCTCCGGTGGGGCCGGACACGAAATCGAGCGAATTGAACGACATGGCGGCCGCGGCCTGCTCCCGCTCGTCGCGGTCGCGCTCGGCGCGGGGCTTGCGGCCTGGTACCTGCTGCACCAGCCGCCGGCAGGGCGAAAGCCGCCGGGGCGCCTGGCGGGGCCGTTCCGGCGAGGGTCGCAAGAATATAACCCGTATAGCGCCTACGGCCCCGGTCCGGACGGACGGATGGATATGAATGCGCTCGCCGACAAGGCATCCGAAGATTCCTTTCCGGCCAGCGATCCGCCGGCCCGGATGGCATCGGTCATTCTCGGCAGCCCGCGGGTCTGAGCTGCCGGCCTTCGATCCATCCGCAATGTCTTCTGTCGTCCGCGATCTCCTGTAGTTCGCGCGGTCGCGTCGGTCAGGAGGCGTAAAAGCTCAAGGCGTACAGCCTCTCATGCCCTTCATGCCCTCGCTTCGCCCGGGAACGGCGCAGCCGTCCGCAGGTTGAATGTTCATCCAGACCCTTAGGACGTGGCCTTTGGCGCATGCCCGGCAACGCAGAGCAGGGCCGTCGCGATCTCCATGCCGATGCCGACCTGGCCTTTCAGATCCGGACATGGCGGGTGCAGCGCGTCGGCTGGGCCCTATGCGTGATCCTGCTGGCGGCAGCGGCGCTGGGGGCCTTCGGCGCCGGTGTGTTCAGCACGACCACGGCCGGATCGCCAGCCGCAGGCTTGTGGGCCGAATACGCGCGATTCGTGCGCGGCTTCGCCCCATCGGAACTGATCGTCCATGTCGACCGGCGCCTTGTCGCCGGGGATCGCGTGAACATCGTACTGGGCGGAGACTACGTCGGCGCGGCGGAGCTTCTGTCGCTGCTGCCGCCCGCCGCGAGCGCGGGGGCAAGCCCCGACGGCGCGGTCATCGCCTTCGAGGCGGCCGGCGGTCCGGGCGAACTGCGGTTCGTGTTGCAGATCAGGTTCACCCGGCCGGGGCCGGTCGCGGGTCGGGTAGGGCTTCAGGGGGCGCCGCCGCTCGAGACCAGGCACTGGGTCTATCCGTGAGGTAAGGTCGATGGACGCCGTCCTGCGCGCCGCCGTCATCTACATCGTCTTGCTGGTTCTGTTCCGGATCGCCGGCCGGCGATCGCTCGCCGAGATGACGGCGTTCGATTTCATCCTGCTGCTGATCATCGGCGAGGCGACGCAGCAGGCGCTGCTCGGCGAAGACTTCTCGATCACGAACGCGATCATCGTCGTCGTCACGCTGCTGACCCTCGATGTCGGCATATCGCTCTGGAAGCAGCGATCGGCGCGCGCCAACAGGCTCATCGAAGGCGTACCGACGGTGCTGGTGGCAAACGGACGTCCGCTCAAGGAACTTATGGATCGGGCGCGCGTCCGCGAGGAAGAGATCATGGAAGCGGCGCGGCGCCTTCAGGGCCTGGAGCGCATGGATCAGATCAAGTTCGCGGTTCTCGAGGTGAGCGGCGGAATCACGATCATTCCGAGATGAGGCTCTCTGTGTGCTGGCGTTCCGCCCTGCGGCATCCGGTACGTTCGGAACGCATGCATCGCTGCGGCCGTTGAAGTGGACGTGACGGACCATGAGTTACCGGCGCGCGATACTTGCCGCGATCGCAACCCTCTGGGCCTCAATCGTCGGCGTACCGACCGCTGTGGCGATGTCTCCTTACGATCGGCTCGTCGTCTTCGGTGACAGTCTTTCCGATACGGGCAATGCCGGCCGGTTCTCGAACGGTCCGGTGTGGGTCGAGTATCTTGCCGACAGGATCGGTGCCGCCTTACGGCCGGCCCGCGACGGCGGCACGAACTTCGCGGTCGGCGGCGCAAAAACGTACGGCCATGAGTTCAGCCTTCGCGCACAGGTCGAACATTTCCTGGCTTCGCCGGCGGCAGGCAGGCTCGATGATCGCACGCTCGTCATCGTCTATGCCGGCGCCAACGACCTTCGCGCTGCGGTGCATGCTGCCGATCGGTCGGCGGTGGTCGATCATGCGCTTCATCATATTCGGGCCGCTCTTGAGGATCTTGCGGCAGCGGGCGCGCGCCGGTTCCTCGTTCCGAACCTGCCCGATATCGGCCGTACGCCGGAGGCGCATGCCCTTGGTCCCGACTGGGTCCGCGAGGCCCGCAGCCTGACGCTCAAGTTCAATGCGCAGCTCGAGCAGGTATTACGGCACGTGGAAGAGACGCGGTCGGTCCATATCCATCGTCTTGACGTCTTCAAGCTTCTCGAACAGGCCGTCGAGGATCCCGGCCGCTTCGGATTCCGGAACGTGACGGTGCCGTGTCCTCATCGCGACGGCGCGACGGACTCGTGCAGCGAGTACGTGTTCTGGGATGATATGCACCCGACCACGTCCGGCCACGCACGTCTAGCCGAAGCGGCCCTTCGCGTGCTCTCGGAAAAGTCGATTCAAGAGATTAGATAAGCCGCAGACCGGCGGCGCAGGCATATCCACGCTCCTGATGAACACCTGCCATACCGCTGCGCCCGAATGTCGACACGGGCGGCATTCGTTTGCCGAAGTCTCGGCGAAGCAGTCTCGGCGAAACGCGCGCGAACCGGAACGCGGCGCATGGCGCACCGTTGGTTCACCCATACCCAAACCCAGGAGACTTCATGAATAGACTTCTCGCTTCGACGGCCGTTGCGCTTCTTCTTCTCGGCGGCACGGCGTGGGCGCAAACCACGAGTCCGGGGACCGGGGGAACCGGCTCGACGCCCGGTGAGCGGATGCCTGGACCGGGCGAGCGCACCGGCCCGATGAATCGCGACATGGATCGCGACAAGATGGGCCCCGGCCCCGGGCTTGGCAGCGGCGACACGCGGACCGAATCGGAATCCGGCGGCCCCGGCGGCTCGATCACGGGCGGCGGGCGGAACGACGGCATGCCCGGCCGCGGTGGCACGGGCGGGCCCGGATCCACCCGGCCGGGCAGCGGCTCGACCGGCGGTTTGGACAGCGGCACCACGGGCGGCGGCATGGGCGGTGGTACCGGCGGTTCGGGCGGGACAGGTGGTGGCAGGGGCGGCGGCAGCGGTCGCTAGACCTCGCGGCACCGTCACGTCGTGAAGGGCCGGCGAGTCGCCGGCCCTTTTGCCGTCGAGATCGACGACAGATTCGGTTATTAAAGTCATCGGACGTTCGCGGCGGCCGACGTCTCGATCGGCACTGAGATGCATGGCAACGTTCATCGAGCGCCTGTCGGGCACCTGATGTTGCGTGCGGAGGCGGGTCGGCAGTCCGCGTGCCGCATCTCGCGCTTGAGAACCCGTGCAAGCTTCGCCTATGAGATAGGATCTGAATCCAGCCAACGCCGGCCCGACAGGTCGACCACGCCGGTTCCGACGACCAAAACCGCGACAATGAACATCCGCGCCACGACTCCGCTCCTGCGGGAGGCGGAAAAGGTCCTCCGACGCTCTCTGCAGCTTTACTGGAGCCTGATGGTGATCCTCGTGCCGATGACGATCGGCGTGAAGATCGCCACGGTGCTCGGCGCGGTGGCTTGGATCGCTGCGGCGTTCGAGCCGGCGATGGCGCTGCTCGGCCTTCCCGCCGAGGCAAGCGTCGTCCTGGCGGCGGGGGCCCTGATCGGCATCGGCGGCGCGATCGGGGCGCTGTCCGGACTTGGCGATCTGAGCCTTTCCGTGGCGCAGATGACCGTGCTGAGCAGCTTCGTGCTGGTCGCCCATGCATTGCCGATCGAGCAGCGGATCACGCAAAAGGCGGGCGCCGGCTTCGTGCTCACGGCGCTGTTCCGCATCATCGGCGGCTTTCTCTTCGCCGGGTTGCTCCATGCGTTCTATCGGATATCCGGCCTGGGGCAGGAGCCTCTGTCCGGCGATTTGCTGACGGGGGCGGTCGCCGACGACTGGATCGGCTGGGCGATCGAAACGGCCGAGGGGCTGTTCTGGATCTTCTGGATCATCATCGGCATCGTCGCGCTCATGGCCGTGTTCGACAGGCTCGGCGTCACGGCGTTTCTGAGCCATGCCCTGGCACCGCTTCTGCGGCATCTCGGAATCGGGCCCCAGGCCGGGCCCGTCGTCATCATCGGGGCCCTGCTGGGACTTGCCTATGGCGGCGCCCTCATCATCCAGGAGGCACGCTCCGGCAAGCTGTCGCCGCGCGACATCGTCCTGTCGCTGCTGTTCCTGTGCCTGTGCCACAGCATCATCGAGGACACGCTGCTGTTGGCGGCGTTCGGCGCCGATTTCGTCGCGATCACGCTCGGCCGCGTGATCTTTGCCGTCCTCGTCATGGTCGTGATCTCGCGCCTCGTCGCCGCCATGCCGGCGCGGCTGTTCGCCGGACTGTTCCCCGAGGCGGCGAAAGTCAATTCGACCTGACCGAAGCCTTCGGGTCAGACCGGGAGAATGCAGACCAGCAGACGGTCGATGTCGCTTCCGTCGGTGGACATCGGCCAGACCAGCCGGTCGAACATTCGCGACGTCCCGAACCGGATGACGCCACGGGTGACGTCGCGCGTGAATTCCGGCATGCGGCTGGCGCAGACGCGGTCGAGGACTTCGCGCAGATGCGCGCGCCGCGCCGCATCGGCGATCTCACTGACGCGCCGGCCCTGATAATCCTGCCCGGTAAGATCGGCGATACGGCTCGCGTGGACGACGAACAAATAGTCCCGCTCGGGATCGTTTATCACGTCCAGCAGATGGATCCATCCGGCGTAGCTGCGGCAGACGACGATGTCGAAATCGCGCGGCCGCGGAAAGTTGCGGCCCGCCTGGAGCCGCCCCAAATACCCGGCAAGTGCATGCATCGGATGGTCCGCGGGAATGGGGGGGATCGCTGAATCGAAGCCGGATTTGTTCACCTGATTATGTTCGTTGTGTGCGAATTGCGGCGCGATATGCGGTCGCCATGGAGACACGCGCTTCGTTAAGGAAACGTTGAGGCGGAAACCAGGCCTGGTCGCTTATCTGCCGCGACGGCGCCAGATATCAGGGTAGTCGACGACCAAGCCGTCCACATCGACCGCGAGGTCGGCGATGAAGCCGGTATCGAGATTGCGATAGCGAAAACGCTGCGGCGGCGCGGCTGAGTCGAGCCGCGTGTATTCCTGGTTGGTGGCGTTCAGCGTCAGTTCGGGCAGCTTGACGTACACGACCCGGATCTGCCGCGGCGCATCGGGCGAAAGACCCAGATTGCGGATGGGCAGCGTGTTCGTGAATGGCGTGATCATGATGTCGGTGTCGGTGCAGCCGTCGAGATCCGGCCGCTTCGCGCCATCGACCGTCCACGCGCCGTGCGCATCACGTGCGAGCTCGACGCCGCGTCTTGTGCCGTCGTGATCGGCCGTCATCGCGGCACGACGCACGCGCCACGCCCCGTCGCACCATACGGTGTAATGAAGCCGGATCGGGCCGGCGCCGAAATCGGCGACGACCACGCCATCGGCCGTGATCTCGTCGGCGCCGAGGTCGAGCGACAGATGCTCGAGCCGCGGACACTGGATCCATTTCCACACGACATCACGATGCATCCCCTCCTCCCTGGACGATTTCGCCGTTCGCCTGTCTTTGCGGGTCGCCTCGGCCGAACCTGATACCGTCGTCGCGTCCCATCGCTCGGGATTCGGTCGCATCCGCGCGGCACCGAAGCCGTGCAACGGCCCGGCGACTCCGCTAAAAACGGCCGGTCGGCGGCGGCGTCGTTTTGAACGGCGTGTCGGTTCCGACCGGCGCGAAAAGAATATCATTCGGCAGCCCAAGACCTGAGAGGGACCGGAATGCAGTTCGATTTTCGGGGCCGGTGCGTGGTCGTCGCCGGCGGCAGCCGCGGGAAAGGCCGGTCGATCGCATTGGGATTCGCCGCGGCGGGGGCCGGCGTTTCGATCTGCGCCCGCGGCGCGGATGCGCTTGCGGCGACGCGCGCCGAGATTGCGGCGTATGGTGGCACTGCGCACGCGGCGGTCTGCGACCTGAACGACGGCAAGGCGGTGGCGCGCTACGTCGAGGCGGCGGCGGAGGCGCTCGGCGGGATCGACATTCTGGTGAACAACGCCTCGGGCTTCGGCACCACCGACGACGAGGCCGGCTGGGAGGCGAGCATCGCGGTCGACCTGCTCGGCACCGTGCGTGCGTCGCGTGCCGCACTGCCCTTCATCGAAAAATCCGACGCAGGCGCGATCATCAATGTCTCGTCGATTTCCGGTCTGCGCCCATCGGTACGCACGCCGTCCTACGGCGCGGTGAAGGCGGCGCTCATCCAGTACACGATGACGCAGGCCGCGGCACTCGCCCGCAAGCGTATCCGCGTGAACTGTGTCGCCCCCGGCTCGATCGAGTTTCCGGGCGGCGTCTGGACGCGGCGCAAGGACGAGAATCCGGCTCTCTACAATCGCGTGCTTGCCGGTATTCCGTTCGGCCGGTTCGGTCGGCCGGAGGAAGTCGCCAACGTCGTCATGTTTCTCGCCTCGCCGCTTGCGGCGTGGATCACCGGTCAGACGATCGTGGTCGATGGCGGCCAGCTCCTCGCCGTCTGATCCGGGCGCCGGTCCGACGATGCCGTCCGCAGCGCGTATCGCCGGCGATCGCTCCGGCCGCGACGGTCGCCGGATCGTCATTGCGCGGCAGCAAGATCAGTCGTGAAGGCGAAATCGAGAATCCGCCGCTGGCTCGTGCGGGCGGCCGCCGTTCCTCTCCTCGGCCCGGCGCTCGTCATCGCGCTGTATGGCGTCGTGCCGCCGCCGATCACGCCGCTCATGGTGATCCGTTATGTCGAGGGCGCCGGGATCGACAAAGACTGGGTTCCGCTCGAGCGCGTCGCGGCGCACGTGCCGCGCGCGGTCATTGCCGCGGAAGACAATCTGTTCTGCGAGCACGCCGGCTTCGACTGGGGCGCGATGCGCGACGCCATCGACGACTACGTCGCCGGGCGGCGCGTGCGCGGGGCGAGCACGATCTCGATGCAGACGGCGAAGAACCTGTTCCTCTGGCCGGGGCGGAGCTTCGTGCGCAAGGGGATCGAGGCGTATCTCACCGTGCTGATCGAGCTGCTGTGGAGCAAGCGCCGGATCATAGAAGTGTATCTGAACATCGCCGAATGGGGCGATGGCGTGTACGGAATCGAGGCGGCCGCCCGTACGCATTTCCGCAAATCGGCGGCTTCGCTGTCGGCGCGCGAGGCAGCACTGCTTGCGGCGGTGCTGCCCAATCCGCGCGAATGGTCGCCAGTGCGCCCCTCCGATTTCGTCGCGGAACGGGCACGGACCATTGCGGTACGCATCGACCAGCTCGGGCCGATGCTGGCATGCGCCGCGCGGCGTTAGCGGCCAGGCAACGGTAAGCTCTTCACGGGGGCATTGACGCCGGCTCGGGCGTCCGCGGAGAGTGCGACAGGCGGATCGGGCGCTGCGGCCGCCGTCGCGTGGCACCGGCGGGCCGCCCCGCGTCCCGACGCCCGTTTGAGGCATCAGGGATCTGCCATGACATATCGAGGTGCCATCTATCCTGATCTCGAGGGCAAGGTCGTCATCGTGACGGGCGGCGGTTCCGGAATCGGTGCGGCGATCACCCGCGCGTTCGCCCGGCAGAAATCGCGCGTCGGCTTCATCGACATCGCAGAGGAACCGTCGACCCGCCTCGCCAAGGAACTGACGCAGGAGGGGGCCGAGGTCCGTTTCGTCCATGCCGACCTTACCGATATCGAGGCGCTGCGGCGGGCGATCGACGAGATCCGCCGCATGCTGGGGCCGGTCGACATCCTCATCAACAATGCCGCCCATGACGACCGCCATACGATCGAGGAGATGACGCCCGAGTATTTCGATGGGCGGGTCGCGGTGAACCTGCGTCATCAGTTCTTCGCGGCCCAGGCGGTGCTCCCCGATATGGTGCGCCGGAATGCGGGCGTGATCATCAACTTCGGCTCCATCTCCTGGATGATGAAGGAGCCGAAACTTCCGATCTACACGGCCTGCAAGGCGGCCGTCCTCGGCCTCACCCGCTCGCTCGCCCGGGCCTATGGGCCGCACAACATCCGCGTCAACGCGATCGCGCCGGGCTGGATCATGACCGAGCGGCAGGTCGAGAAGTGGCTCACGCCGGAGGCGGAGCGCGAGCTGATGGCGGGACAATGCCTCAAGCGGTGCCTGATGCCGGAGGAGATCGCGCGTTTCACGGTCTTCCTCGCCTCCGAGGAGGCGAGCGCCTGCACGGCGCAGCATTACGTGGTCGACGGCGGATGGTCGTGACGCCCGGCCCTTTTCCGTAAGCGCCGGTTCGCACCACCCACGCTATCGCCGCAGGATCATCTCGTCGCCGCGGACCTCGAAGCCGGAAAGCCGGCCGAGGAAGCTCATCCCGAGCAGCGACTGGCCAAGCTCGCCCGCCGCGACATGGCCGGCGACGTCCTCGACAATGATGTCGCCGATCGCGATCCGGTCGATCCGCACGGCGGCACCGAAGCTGACTCCGCTGGCCGTGTGATACGGCAGGTTGTAGGTCAGAGGATCCGGATCGATGCCGATGCGCCGCGCGTCGCTTCTGGTGAGCGCTACGTCGCTCGCGCCGGTGTCGACGAGGAATTGCACGCGCTGACCATTCACCTCGGCCACGACACGAAAATGACACCCGTCGCTCGCGCGCAACGCGACCGTGCCGGGCGCAATCGTGCGCGGCTCCGCAGGAAACAGGGCACTGCCGATGCGGTCGATCACCGGCGCGACCTCGTCCCGATAGCTGTAGCCGGCCACGAGCGCGAGGCCCAAGCCGATCCAGGCGAGGAACGCGCGTATGGCGGCGCCGAGCCGCACCGACCGGAGCGCGACGGTCAGGCTGGCCACGACGAGCGACAGGATCGTCAACCGCGAGACGAGGCTGATCTGACTGTCCCGATCGCCGAGCGAACCCGGATACCGGGCATTCAGGTAGACAACGAGCCCGACGGTCAAGGTCAGGATCAGGCTGACGGCAAGGATCGATCTGCGCGTCGTGACGGATGACGGCGGCTGCGGCTCCATGAAACCGGCACCGAGGATATCACACGCGGGCTCGGCATTCTCGGCGCGGCGCATGTCGCGTGAGCTCTTGCGCCGTAAGAATGGCCACGGAAATGACGCCGTCGCGGTTGCGGAAGCCCAAAGAACGTGCGCGACGCGAGCAAATGATGCCGGCGCACTTCTGAACCTTTCACACAACGCCGGCGCCGTCAGTGCGGCCAGAGCGGCCACCGGCATCCCGACTTCCGGTCGGTCGGCGGTACCAATCGGGCGAGCACCATGCCGACGACGGCACCGACGACGAGCACGCCGAGTACGATCATCAGCAGGGCCGCCCACCACGTCAAAGAAGCGGACATGGCGATCTTGCGCCGACGCCTGAGTGAATCGGAAGAGAGGACGCACCCCGCCGCGCCATGGCTGGGTGCGTCCCCGCGGGTCTTACGACGCCGGGGCTTCGCCCGTTACCCAGTAGTCGATGCGAGCCTTATGGGTCTTGATGTACTTGTCGACGGCCTCTTCGTACGACGTCTCGCTGGCGTCGAACATGATGGCCTGCAACTCCTCGAGCGGCAGGTACATGCGGGCGAAGAACGCCGCGATCTTGGGATGATCCTGGTAGAAGCCCTGGCGCGCGATCACATGCACGCGCTCGAGCCCGCCGAGCGTCTTCTTCGGATCCTCGAGATAGCGAAGCTTCCACTTGGCGAACTTCCAGTGCGGGCTCCAACCCGTCACGACGATCCACTCCTTGCGGTCGATCGCGCGCTTGAGGGCCGCGGTCATGGCCGCGCCGCTGGCTGAGACCAGCGTGTAGTCGTCGAGGCCGTACGCCTCGATCGCCTTCTCGGAGGCCTGCATCAGGCCGGCACCCGGATCGATGCCCTGGATCTTGCCACCGAGCTTCCGGCGCACTTCGGCCTTCTTCAGGTCCTCGATCGAGCGGACCTCGTCCACGGGCACGTAGTCCGGGACGACCCAGCCGAGGCGTGCGTCGGTGTACAGGATGCCGAGCGGCACGACCTTGTCCCTGACCTTGTCCATGTAGCTGGCGTGCGTGACGGGTAGCCACGCCATCAGCATCGTGTCGAGGTCACCCTTCGCCAGGCCCTGATACTGGAGGCCGATGTCGGCGAGTACGAGTTCGACCGGCTGGTTGAACCGCGTCTCGATGACCTTCTTCGCAAGCTTCGTGACCGCTTCTGCGTCGGACCACGCCGTCCAGCCGATCTTGATCGGCCTGGTTTCGGCATGACCCGGCGGCACCGCCAGGGTGCCGGCTGCGAGCAGTCCGGCCAATCCCATGGCGAGCCGTTTCAGGAAACTGAATGTCATCGCGCTTTCTCCTTCGGTTTCGAGGTGGACAGGTGGGGCAGGCGCGCGTGCCTTACGCCCCGGGCTCGGCCGGCTGCATGGCGGCCGGCCGATCTGCGGATTCCGATGTCGGCGCTGTCGATCCGCGTGCGGTCATGGGCGCCGATTTGGTGCGGGGTTTGCCAAAGCTCTGGGTAATGCGGTCGAGCAGGATCGCGACGAGGACGACGGCAAGGCCGCCTTCGAAGCCAAGCCCGATATCGAGCCGCTGAATGCCGCGCAGGACCTGATTGCCGAGGCCGCCCGCGCCGATCATCGATGCGATCACGACCATCGACAGTGCCAGCATGATCGTCTGATTGACGCCGGCCATGATCGACGGCAGCGCGGTCGGTATCTGCACCTTGAACAGCAACTGTCGCGACGTACAACCGAACGCGAGTCCGGCCTCCACCAGCTCTTCCGGAACCTGGCGGATACCGAGGCTCGTCAGGCGAACCACGGGCGGCAACGCAAAGACGATGGTCGCGATCACGCCCGGCACCGTGCCGAGGCCGAAGAACATCGCCGCCGGAATCAGGTAGACGAAGGCTGGCATCGTCTGCATCAGATCGAGCATGGGCCGCAGCGCCGACTCGATCCGGTCGCTGCGGCCGGCGGCAATGCCGAGCGGTATGCCCAGGATCAACGCAATGACCGTCGCGGTGAGGACGAGGGTCAGCGTGTCGACCGTTTGCGGCCACAGGCCGAGCGCGAAGATGACGGCGAGCGCCACCGCCGCAAATACGGCAAACTTCCACCCGACCCGGTAAAAGGCGAGGCCGACGATGAGGCCGGCCAACACCACGTCGGGCGGGAACTCGAGCGCGGCGCCGATGCCGTCGGCGAGGCCGCCGACCACGATCTCGATTGCGTCGAACAGCCACTGCGCGTGACGCATCAGGAATTCGACAACGGCTTCGACGAGATCGCCCAGAGGCAGTTCGAACTTCATGCTCACCGACTCCGTCCGAGGGCTTCGAGATAGGCGGTTTTCGAGATGGCGCCGACATAGGCACCGTTGCCGTCCACGACCGGTAGCGGGTAGGGGCTTCGAGCGACCAGCGCCAGCACCTCGCTCATCGATACGTCGGACGGCACCGGCGTCACGTCGGGCAGGAACGCGTCCGCGAGCGATGCGCCGCCGTTGCTGCGCTCAAGCGCGGCGATCAGGCTTTCGACCGATACGATGCCGTGAAACCGCCGCCGCGCATCCTGAACGTAGCCGAACTCGCGGTCGCGCTCGCGCAGCTGGCGCAGTGCGGCGCGCACACCTTCGCCGGGATGGCGGACGAGCGTGACCTGATCACGGCGTGCGATGTCGCCGGCCGTGAGGACGCGCGTCAGATCGACGTTGCGGAAGAACGAGCGGACATAGTCGTTCGCCGGTGCCTTCAGGATCTCGTCGGGGCGACCGATCTGGACGATGCGTCCGCCTTCCATGATTGCCAGGCGATCACCGATGCGGATCGCCTCGTCCAGATCATGGCTGATGAAGACGATGGTTCGCTGATGCTCGGCCTGAAGCCGCAGCAGCTCGTCCTGCATCTCGCCACGCGTGAGTGGATCCAGCGCCGAAAACGCTTCGTCCATCAGCAGAATCGACGGCTCGTTTGCCAGTGCGCGCGCGAGGCCGACGCGCTGCTGCATGCCGCCCGAAAGTTCGGACGGCCAGCACTCGGCATAGGGTTTGAGCCCGACCGCCTCGAGCGCATTCATCGCGCGCTCACGCCGCGCGACCGGGTCGAAACCGGCAACCTCGAGCCCGAACGCCGCGTTTTCCCATACGCGCAGATGCGGCATCAATGCGAAGTTCTGGAACACCATGCTCATGTCGCGACGTCGCAGTTCAATCAGCTCCCGTCGGGACATCCGCGTGATGTCGCGGCCATCGACGACGATTTCGCCTGCGGTCGGCTCGATCAGGCGGTTGAGCATGCGAACCAGCGTCGACTTTCCCGACCCCGACAGGCCCATGACGACGAAGATCTCGCCCGCTTCGATCTCGAAATTCGCGTCATGAACGCCGATGGTCTGGCCGGTGCGTGCGAAGATCTCTTCCTTGGACAGGCCGCGACGCAGCAACTCCAGCGCCTTGGCAGGAGCGGTGCCGAAAACCTTGCACAGGCCTCGCACGGCAATCTTGGTGGTCATGACCGCTCGACCTCCAATGTCTGTCCGGTGCATGCGCGTCGGATGCGGAACATGCAGCGGAAAAATTGCGTGCCCCTCGAGGATGCGTCCTTGCATCTCCGGACGACCGCACGACAGGCGGCAGCGCAACGATGTCGGCTTACTCGGCCGTCAGGCCGACCTCTGGCAGGGCGCTTTCAATGGAAAGCTGGAAGTGAAACGGTGTCTGACTACGCCCGAGAACTCCCGACCGAAGGGCCGGAACGTTGCGTCGGAACCGAGGTCCGACGCGAAAACGTACCGTACGGCGAACTGAGGCCGACGATACGAGAAGAAGCCAGAGGCTGAACGCGGAAACTCCACGAAAACGAAAATTCAGAACGTCATCTGGTGCAGTGCCTCCATCTCAATTTCAGCGATTCGGTTTCAAGCGTCACGCGCCTTTCTGATTGTTGTAAGCGCGAGTTCGCACAACCGGGCATGGGGCAACTTATCATCTGAAGTTCGAGATGCAAGAATTTTCGCGGGGCCGTCGTTGGCGCGCATCGCTGTGCAAAATGCGTACGATGTTACGGTGCATGCGACGTCGATGAGACGTCGATGAATCGATGCTCGGTTTGCACGAGTTTTCAAACGGTTCCGTCAGCGTATCGAGATCGAGACACGGCCGTAAGCGTGCATGCGACGCGCATCTGCCGCTCGACAGTAACGTACAGCTTCGCCGGTCGATGGATTCGCGGATGACTCGAGACATCTGAAACCATCGTGGTGTCGCAAGGCGCGCCGGCTGCCCGCACACCGCAGGGCGTACTCCCCCTGCCCAATTGACGAAGCGCGACTCATCGTCGTGCAATCCCCTTCAAAACAGGAAGACGTGCCGCGATCGCGACCGGATGAGCCGCGATCGCCGAAACCCGTGATCGCACTTTCGGAACGCATCATCGATCGCCACGCTGCCGACCCGATCGGTGGTGGATGCATTCGCGTTTCGGTGCCCGACAAGCAGGGAGGACGAACGTGAGACTCAAGCTAGCAGCGCGGGTTCTGGGAGTCGCGGCGCTTGGACTGGCCCTTCCAGTCGCCGCCCAGACCGTACCCAAATCCGCGGACGAGGTGGCGCGGCCGGGCGGCAAACTGCCCGGAACCGTGAACCTTGCGCTCGTGAAGGTCGCGGACGGCTTCAACGATCCGACCGGCGTCGCGTCGGCCTACGATGGAACCGGCCGCATCTTCGTCGTCGAACGCGTCGGCCGCATCCGCGTCGTCGACAAGGACGGCAAGGTGCAGGAAGAACCGTTCCTCGACCTCACTACGCTCAATCCGCTCGGCAGCGAGGTGCAGACCGGGTTCGTCGAGCAGGGCCTATGGTCGGTCGCCTTCCATCCGCGGTTCCGGGAAAACGGCCATTTCTTCGTCCACTTCTCGTCGCTGCCGTTCAATGGCGCGGGGCTGGTCGTCCGCTTCACCGTCGACCCGGACAGCCCGAACGTGGTCACGGCCGAACAGGCGAACAAGACGGCGAAAGTGATCATGAACATCCCGCAGCCGTACTACAATCACTACGGCGGCGGTATGCAGTTCGGTCCCGACGGCTACCTTTACATCGGCAAGGGTGACGGCGGCTGGGAGGGCGATCCGCTCGATGCCGGACAGCGGCTCGACACGCATCTGGGCAAGATGCTGCGGATCGACGTCGATGTCGAAGACGACTCGATGCCGTACAAGGTGCCGGCCGATAATCCGTTCCGCACGGCGTCGCGCGACCAACTGATGCGGCTGTTCGGCGTGTCCGAGCTCGACTTCAGCAAGATCCGCATCGGCGCGAAGCCGGAGATCTGGGCCTACGGGCTGCGCAACCCGTACATGTTCCACTTCGACAAGAAGACCGGCGGATTGTTCATCGCCGATGTCGGACAGAACCATCTCGAGGAGATCAACTATCAGCCGCCCGACAGCAAGGGCGGCGAGAACTACGGCTGGAACCGGAACATGGGCACCCAATGTCATCCGATGACCGGTCCGGACGACAAGTGCCCGCAGGTCGGCGTCCTGCCGATCGCCGAGTATCCGCACGAGGAGCCGTATCCGGGTGCGCCGAAGCTCACCGAGAACTGGGGATGTTCGGCCATGGCGCTGGGTGTGGCCAACTATGCCGGCATGGAGGGCGTCCTGCTGGTCGGCGACTGGTGCTCCGGCCGCCTGTGGGGCGTCGGCTGGGACAAGAGCGCCAACAAGTGGCAGATGCAGGAGCTGCTGCACACGTCGCTGCAGTTCACCGCCGGCAACACGGACGAGGACGGCACGATCCTGGCGGTCAACTGCTACTGCTTCTATCTCGACGACAAGGGGCCGACGGCGAACCCGCCGGGCGCGGTCTGGCGCGTCGTCGCCGCGGACCAGGTACCCGCGGGTGCAGAGGTGGCGCGGGTACGCACGCGTTGATGCAGCCGGCACACAATATGTTCCGGCAAGCTTGGGTCGGGTCGGCGTCTTCGCCGGCCCGGCCTCTCTTTCGTTGGGGCGGCGTCGTTGCGCTGGTGCTGGTCGCAAGCCTGGCGGACCGCGCATCCGCCGAAGGTATCGTGTTCCGCCACGCGCTCGACAACCAGCCGATCGAGGTCAAGCCGCGTCAGGGCGAGGTCGTGACGGATGCCGTCAAGACGTTCCTTGCGAGCGGCGAGAATCCCTACAACGGCGACGAAGCGGCGCTGGCGGCCGGCAGGAAACTTTATCAGCAGTGGTGCCAGGCGTGTCATCTCGCCGACGGCGGGGGGCGGATCGGCCCCAGTCTGATCGACGATACGTACAACTATCCGCGCACGAACACAGATGTCGGCATGTTCGAGGTCGTCTACGCCGGCGCCGGCGGGGCGATGCAGCCCTTCGGCAAGCGGATGTCCCAGGACGACATCCTGAAGATCATGGCCTATGTGCGAACCTTGAAGAAATGAAGCCGTGACCGCCTTTTCCGGCGGCTCCGGCTTCCTTCGTCTTCTTCGCGGTTCGCGTGCCGCCGCGGCCGGGGCTTCGTCTATTCGATCAGCAGGTCGGCGTCGGCCGGCCTCGGCGCCGGCTCGTCGACGCGCGGGGTCTGGCCGCGAAGCACGGAGTTGCCTTCGAACATCAACCGCTGGTCGACCGGCGCCGGATCGAGCCAGTCGGATTCCTTCATCTGACCGCTCTGGCCGTAGGCGGCGAGCGCGTTGGCGTAGCAGACGCGGCGCACGTCCGCCTCGGGGATGCCGCGCTGAAGCATGAGCTGCGCAGTCTTCGGCACCGCCAGCGGGTCGGACATGCCCCAGTCGGCGCTCGAGTCGATGAAGATCCGCTCCGACCCGTAGCGGCGCACGATGTCCACCATCCGCTCGCTGCCCATCTTGGTGCGCGGGTAGAGCGTGAACGCGGCCCAGAAGCCGCGGTCGAGCACTTCCCGGACCGTCTCTTCGTTGTTGTGATCGATGACAACGCGCTCCGGCGCAAGCCCGTGCTCGATGCACAAATCCATCGTCAGCGACGTTCCCCGCTTCTTGTCGCGGTGCGGCGTGTGGATCATCACCAGCATGTCGAGCTGCTTGGCGAGGTCGAGCTGTGCGCGCAGATACTTTTTCTCGGCCTTGGTCTGTTCGTCGAAGCCGATCTCGCCGATGGCCACGACGCCTTCCTTGAGGGCGAAGCGCGGCAGGATTTCCATGACCGCCTCGGCCAGCGCTTCGTTGTTCGCCTCCTTGGCGTTGAGGCCGATCGCGCAGTAGTGCCGGATGCCGAACTGACCGGCGCGGAAACGCTCCCAGCCGACGAGCGTGGACAGATAGTCGATATAGGTTCCGACCGACGTGCGGGGCTGGCCGACCCAGAACGCGGGCTCGATCACGGCGACCACGCCCGCGGCGGCCATCGCCTCGTAGTCGTTCGCGGTGCGCGCGTTCATGTGGATGTGCGGATCGATGAACTGCATGGTCAGGCTCCCCTTTTCGTTGGTTTCGTCGGGACTCAGGCGCCGGCGATCTCGTCCCAGGACAGGCGCCCCCGTTCGATCGCGTGGGCGAGCTCCGGCTCGTCGCGCAAGGCAGCCGCCGCCTCGGCGCGTGGACAGGCGGCGAGTGCCAGCGCGGCCGCTCGACGCTCCGCGGGGCTGCCTTGGGCGAGCACGCGGCGCAGATCGGCAATCGCCGCGTCATCCGCATGCGGACCGACGCCGCGCCACAGCTCGGGGCTGACGGGACGGCGCGCGGCCCAGCGCTCGTGGGCGTAATCGCACAGCATGCGCATGAGCCGCGGGTTGGATCGCGCGTCGAAGCCGTGGATCGGATGGAGCGGGCTGCCGATGAACAGCGCCTTCAGCACCATCTGGTTCCAGGCGTCTTCGTCGAAGCGCTCGGCGGGGTAGGGGTTGCGGTGCGCCACGGCTTCGAACACGCTGCGCATGTTGCTGCGCGCGCCCTCGGCGGCGCGGGCGACGTAGCGCGCCTGCCCCGGATAGAGCGGCAGGCCGCGATAGAACGCGACCAGTTCGCCTAGATCGGCGGTGCGGAACAGCTGCTCAAGACGATGGGCAAATCGATCCTCCGGGCCGTTTACGCAGAGCAGCAGGGCCACGCGCGCCGCCTGGTCGACACTCCACCCCACAGGCGACCAGCCGGATCGCACCTGCTGTGCGGCCTCGAGATCCGCGGGGGCGAGGTGCAGGTCGTCCTTGCCGACCCGGCGCGGCACGAGCGTGAGAATGGTGTAAATCGTGCGCTCGTCGGCGCCATTGCGAAGACGGCGCACACTGTCCTCGAGCCATCCGCGCGCATCGCCGGCGAGCTGACGCCCGAGCCACCCCAGCAGAAGTTCGACCGGCGACGTCACCTGCTGCAACGCGCCCGACATGCCGCCTCCATCATTCCGCCGCATCGATACTTCGATTCAGATGGTCGCGGGCGCGCACTTTCAGACACGACATCACGTTCCGGGGACGTAACGCTGAAGGAGTAGCGTGAGCGCGAAGCCGGCGGCCGCGAGTGCGGCAAGCGCGGCTTGTCCGTGCGTTGCGATCAGCATCGCGTCGAGCAGCGAGATGCCGGCGATCAGATAGCCGATCGCACGCGGTACGTCGATGCGGCCCGGTACGATCAGGAACGACAGCGCATAGGCAACCCAGGCGAGGAAGATGACGTAGAACGTCCCGCTCACCGCGTCCGCCAGCGCGCCCGCACCGTAGATGAAGGGTGCCGCCAGGAAGGCCAGTGGCCACAGGCGGTCGATGCGCGCCCGCGTCTCGAACTTGGCCGCATAGGTAAGTCCGACGAGGTAGCATAGAAGCAGGGCCGCACCGAGATAGAGCGCCGGTGCCGGCGCTGCGGTCGTCGCAAGTCCGGCGACGAGATAGACAAGCACGCGGCACAGCCCCATCAGGACCGGGCTCAGCGGATTGCCCTTATGACGCCAGTCGTAGAGCACGATGGCGGCGGCCAGCGCGAGTCCGGCGACGCCGGCCCCCCACGTGGAGCCGTCCGCGTCGACATAGCAGAGGACGACGAGCAGCCCGAAGCCGGCGGCGAGCATGCCGAAGCCGGCCGCGAACACCGTTGCCGCCGCGACCAGGCCGGCCGGTATCGGACGCTCGGGCCGTTCGCGCGCGTCGATGTCGCGATCGAACGCATCGTTGAGATACATCCCCGCCACGTAATAGAGCGAGACCGCAACGAGCAGTGCCAGCGTGAAGCCGGGGCCGGCGGCACCCCCGGCCAGCACGATGCCGGCAAGCGTGTTCGTCCACACCGTGGGCAGGTTCGAGACGCGGCCAAGCCGCAGCGCCAGCGCGAAGCCGGACGTGCTCAGACGCGGAGCTGTTGCTGCACCCATTGCATTTCCCTCGACACGGCGGCGACGATGTCCTCGCCGCGATAGGCGTCCGGCAGCACGTCCCACGTATAGGTCTCGACCTCGAGATGTGCTGAGACGGGTGCACGGCGATGGCGCGCCAGCACCTCGCGCAGGAACGGCTGCGTCGTCGCGAATTCACCCAGTTCCTCGCGGAAGATCGGGACATGGAAGTGGATGCGCCATTCGCGGTCGCGGCCGTCGAGGCTGCGGATCGCCTCCGGTAGGTCCGGATATCGGATGAGGCCGTCACGGTCGCGCGCGACGACCTGGTGCAGATAGACGTCATCGGCGAACGGCGTCAGCGCATGCGCCGTCGATCCGTTCGCATGCGGAATGCGCAGACCCGCGCTCAGCTGCAGCTTGGCGATGCGGATGCCGGACGCCTCGAGGCGCCGAACGGCTTCGTTCGGGTCTTCGTACTCGACCGCGGCGTGGCAGAGGTCGAGGCAAAGGCCAAGATGCCGGCGCAGCGCCGGCTCGGCCGCTGTGGGTGTCAGATTCGCAAGCGCGCTCAGTCGCGCGGCGGCGGCTTTTGAAAAGAGGTGCTTTTCGAAGAAGGCGACGGCTTCATCGACGGTCTCGAGGAAGCAGTACGGCTCCGGCTCCAGTGCCAGCACGACGGTCCGCCCGGTCGACCGCTCGAGGTGCACGAGATGCGCGGCATGCCGGATCATGAGATCGGCCATGCGTTCGACGTCGGCCTCGGTGCCGATCTCCGGCTTGAACGCGCCGGGCACGGTGCTGACGCTGCCCTCGACGTCGGGCTCGGGCGGCATCAGTTCCGCCAGCAGCGTGGCAAGGAGACCGGTGTAGGCGAGGCGCCGCTCGTCGCGCCAGTCGGGCTTGTAGACGTCTTCCTTCACGCGGGCGCGGTGAAAGGTGCCGTAGGGAAAGCCGTTGATCGTGAAGACGTAGAGACGGTTGTCGCGGAGGAAATCCCTGAACTCGGCCAGGGTCGACGGTTGCCGCAGCGCTTCGGCGGCCGCGGCCGACAGCCGCAGTCCGACGCCGAACGGAATGTCCGGCGCGATGCGGTCGCGCACGCGCAGGAGATATCGTTCGAGATTGTTGCGTATCTCCGTCCAGCTCTCGCCAGGGTGAATGTTCGTGCAATATGTGAGATGGCAACCCGGCCCCACTCTCATCGGCACGCATCCCTCTGTTTCAGCCAGCCGATCGCGTCGATGATCGCGGCTTCGTCCATCTCGTGAACCTCGACGCCGCGGCCGATCTCGGCGAGCAGCGTCACGGTCAGCTCGCCGCCCAGATGCTCGCGGAAGTCCCGCAAGCCCCCGAGCACGGCGTAGGAGCCGTCGGCCGCGCGGGCCTCGAGCGCGTCGTGCCACAGCCGAAGACCGAGCCGTTCGAGCAGCCGGCAGACGCGCTCCTCGCTTCCGGGCGCGAGCAGACCGGCCTGGACCGAGTAGCGGGTGTCGAGCGCGATCCCGATCGCGACCGCTTCGCCGTGGCGGAGCGCATGCCCCGTCATGGTCTCGAGCTTGTGCGCCGCCCAATGGCCGAAATCGAGCGGTCGCGCGCTTCCCATCTCGAACGGGTCGCCGGCGGTGCAGATGTGCCGCATGTGAAGATCGGCGCAGCGCCGGATTGCGAAGGCGAGCGCGTCCGGCTCGGCCCGCGCGGCGTCCTCGGCGCGACGCTCGAGCCATTCGAAGAACACGCGGTCCCGGATCAGGGCCACCTTGACCGCCTCGGCAAGGCCGGCGATCCGGTCGCGCGCCGGCAGCGAGGACAGAAAACGCGCGTCGTTGAGAACCGCGAAGGGCGGGGCAAATGTGCCGATGAAGTTCTTCACGCCGAAGGCGTTGATCCCGTTCTTGACGCCGACGCCGGAATCGAGCTGGCCCAGCACGGTCGTCGGGACGCGCACCAGCCGCACGCCGCGATGCGTGGTCGCGGCCACGAATCCCACCATGTCCAGCATCGCCCCGCCGCCGATCGCGACGACGTAGGAATGGCGGTCGATTCCCAGCGCCAGCAGGCGGCGCTGCAGGCGCTCGACGAGCGCCGGATCGTTCTTCGCGCCCTCGCCGCCGGGCACGATCTCGGGCGGGCCCGCGAGTTCGAGCTGGCGGTCGTGGCGGGCGGCGTAGGCCGCAATCTCGTCCGGCAGGTCGGGCCACGCCGCCGCGATGCCGGCCTCGATCAGCGCGACGAAGCGATGGCGGCGTTCCGGCTCGAGCCGCGCGAGCGCGTCGGCGAAGACCGCGTTGGCCGGATCGAACAGATGCTCGGTGAAGGCAACCGCATACGAGAATTCGACCGCGAACCGCTGCACCCGGACGACGGGGGAACGGAAATCGATCTCCGTGGCGGAACCGGGTAGCGTCATGATCGCGACGTTCGTCGCCTGGCAGCGCGAATTGTTCGGCAACATGGAGCTGCTGTTGGATGCGTCCGTTGCGACGACGCGGGCATGGTGCGCAGCGCGATCCGGGCCCGAATCCATGGGCGCGGGAAAGATCACGGCCGCATGCGCTCGTCGTCGCAACCGGACGCTAGCATGCGCCAAAGGGGTCCTCTATTGGCCGTCATGGGTAGATGATGCGCGATCGGGTCGGCTGACCGATCCGACGGCGATTGCAACGGCGCAAACGGAGACCAGCATCCCGTCAATTCGGTGGGTTCGGGACGGCGGAATATCGACGGATTTGACCACGTGGTGTGGAGTCGCCTAGCCTTTCGCCCCTTCGGCGCAAGGGCGCGGCGCGAGAGGGGGAGACGCAATGCTGGCGGAAACGGTTCGGCGCGCGGGCAGACCGGTTCGCGCCGCGGTCGGGCTGATCGCGCTGATGCTCCTGATTCTTCTGGCCGGGACCGGCTACGTCGCGTGGCAGGATTACAGGACCGCGCTCGAACGCGGCTACGTGCGCGCCGAAAGCGCGGTCCGCGCCGTCGCGGAGCATGTCCAGTGGCAGATCCAGGCGGCCGTGCAGGTGATCAATCGCGTCGTGGACGCGATCGACTTCGCCCCGACGATGATTACGCGCGACGCGGTGGGTAACCTCGGCGCGGTGCTGAAGCGGCTGCCGCCGGCGACCGAGATTCTGGTCGTCGATGCCAAGGGGGACGCGATTCTCGAATCGGCGCCGCATGAGAAGCCGTTGAACGTCGCACACAGCGAGTATTTCAGGGCGCACACCGCGGGCGCCGAATGGCATATCGGTTCTTTCTTCGTCGGCCCCGAGACGGGGCGAAAGCTGTTCACGGTGAGCCGCCGGCTGGAACGCGAGGGCGCGTTCGCCGGGGTCGTCGTCGTCACCATCCCGCTCGACCGCATCTCGTCGTTTCATCAGGCGCTTTCGCTGGGCCCCAAATCCTCAATCGGGATCGTCCGCGACGACGGCTGGCTCGTCGCGCACCACCCGCAGCCCGAGGCGACGATGAACGTCGGGACGTCGCAGCTCTTCGTCGAACACCTGCCGAAGGCACCGGCCGGCACCTATGATTCGGCGCATTCCCCGACCGACGGCGTCGCCCGCATCATTGCCTACCGACGTGTCGACGGATTGCCGCTCGTCGCTTTGGTCGGGCTTGCCCGCGACGAGGCACTGGCGGAGTTCTGGTCGCGCGTCCTGCCGACGACCTCGGTCGCCGCGGCGGTGTTCGCCGTGCTGACATTCCTCGCCGCATGGGTCATCGCCCTGCTGCGGCAGGACGAACGCACCCACGATGAACTGGCCGCGGCCCTGCGGCAGAAGGACGTTCTGCTCCGCGAGGTTCACCACCGGGTCAAGAACAACATGCAGGTCATCTCGAGCCTGGTGCATCTCCAGGACGGCTCGCCCAGAGGCAAGCTCGATACCATGCGGCGCATCAAGGCGATGGCGCTCGTGCACGAGCAGATCTACGGCGGCGACCAGTTCGCGAAGGTCGACCTGCGCCAGTACGTCCGGGCGCTGTGCACGCGTCTTGCCGAATCCCATGCGTCGGACATCGGGATCGTCTATGAGCTCGATCCCATCGATACCGACATCGACACGGCCCTGCCGTTCGCGCTGATCCTCAGCGAAGTCTTCACCAACGCACTCAAGCACGCCTTTCCCGACGGTCGCGAGGGCTCGATCACCGTGTGGCTCAAGCGGCTCGACGATGCGCGGGCACAGTTGAGCGTGAGCGACGACGGCGTCGGGCTTTCGTCCCATCGGGAACACGAAACCGCCGGCCTCGGCTTCAAGCTGATCAACGCGCTCGCCCAGCAGATCGACGGGACCTACGAATTCGAATCGGGCCGCGGCGTGCGGTTCGCCCTGAGCTTTCCGGTCAGGTCTTCCGCAGCACTGGCGCGAGCGGGCAACGCCTCGGTCCCGGCCGTGTGAACGGGTCCGATCCGGTCCCCCCTTGTGCCGGACGGCGTGGCCGTCGGGAACCGTCGCTTCACGGCCGCGTTCGCCCTTCCAAGGTTCGATCTCCAAGCCAAAGCGTCGCGGAAGGGATCCTCGTGCTCAAGGTCCTCGGCTGGATCATTCTCGTCATCTTTCTGATCGGCCTCCTGGTCGTGATCGGGATCTTCGACCTGATCTTCTGATCGACCGGATGGCGCGGCCTTGCGCTTTGCCCCTCTCCGTGTTCGCGCCGGTGGTCCGCCGGAACGCCGAGTACGCCTACCGCCTCGGTTCACGGCTGCGGTGAAGCGAGAACAGTGACGACCCTGTTCCCGGTCCCTACGTAGCCAAGCCGGAGCCGACGGATTTCGCCCGCGCGACGAGGGAGACGGATCAGGCCCGACGGCGCGTCGTTCGGGCCGGCTCGGCCGGCGGCTGATATGGATGGGTTTCGCGCCAGTGCCGGGCAATGTCCACGCGCCGGCAGATCCACACCTTGTCATGGCGCTGCACGTGGTCGAGGAAACGGACCAGCCCGGCGAACCGTCCGGGCCGTCCGATCAGTCGCGTGTGCAGGCCGACCGACATCATCTTGGGCGCGCCCTCGCGGCCTTCGCGGTACAGCGTATCGAAGGCGTCGCGCAGATAGATGAAGAAGTCCTCGCCCGTATTGAAGCCCTGCGCCGTGCCGAACTTCATGTCGTTGGCGTCGAGCGTATAGGGGATGACGAGATGTCCCTTGCCGTCGACGGTTACCCAGTACGGGAGATCGTCGTTGTAGGCATCCGAGTCATAGAGAAACCCGCCTTCCTCGACGACGAGCTTGCGCGTGTTGGCGGAAAGACGGCCCGTATACCAGCCGACGGGACGCACGCCGCAGGCCTTTTCGATCGCCTCGATCGCGAGGCGCATGTGGCGGCGCTCCTCGGCGATGCCGACTTTCTGATAATCGATCCAGCGCCAGCCATGGCTCGCCACCTCGTGGCCCGCTTCGACCATCGCGCGACCCGCCTCGGGGTAGCGGGCGAGCGCCATGCCCACCGCGTAGCTCGTGAAGTGTATCCCGCGCTCGGCGAACAGACGCATGATGCGCCAGAACCCGGCACGCGGGCCATATTCGTAGACGGATTCCACGGTCTCGTCGCGCATGGCCTTGCGCGGCGTCAGGCCGACGACCTCGTGCAGATAGACCTCCGATTCCCGGTCGCCGTGGAGGATCGAGCGTTCGCCGCCCTCCTCGAAATTGACGACGAACTGGAGGGCGATGTAGGCGCCGCCGGGCCAACGCGGATCAGGCGGGGTGGCGCCGTAACCGACGAGATCGCGCGGATAGGCAGACGGTTTGCGGGGCATGCGTGACACCGTTCGAAGACCCAGGCGAGCATAACCGCGCCGTCTGCAACCGGCAATCGGTCGTGTGAACGGCGCGGATGTTGCACGGCCTCCGGTCCCCTTGTTAGGGATTGCGCGGGCGGCATTGGAGGATGGCGATGACGGTTACGGCACAGACGCGGTCGAAACGTGCATCCGACGCGGTGCGGGAAGACCGCCTCTGGCGGCGGCACATGGACATGGGCGCGATCGGCGCGACGGCGAAGGGCGGGGTCAACCGTCAGGCCCTGTCGCCCGAGGATGCCCGGGCGCGCCTGCTTCTGGCGGACTGGGCCCGGTCGCGCAGCTTCGGCATCTTCACCGATGCGATCGGCAACCTGTTCGTGCGTCGCGAGGGCACCGATGCCGATGCGTGGCCGGTGCTCACCGGATCCCATCTCGACACGCAACCGACGGGCGGGAAGTTCGACGGCGCCTATGGCGTCCTTGCCGGGTTCGAGGTGCTGGAAGCCCTCGAGGATGCCGGCATCGCGACGCGTCGCCCGATCGAGGTCGTCGTCTGGATGAACGAGGAAGGCAGCCGGTTTCATCCGGGGGCCATGGGCTCGGCGGTGTTCGCGGGCGTCTACGACCTCGAGGCGATGCTGGCCGTCACCGACCGGTCCGGCGTCGTCCTGCGCGATGCGCTGGCCGCGACGCAGCAGGCGGCGCCGCTGCCGGCACGCGCGGGCGTGGGCTTTCCGATCGCCGGCTATATCGAGGCCCATATCGAACAGGGGCCGCGCCTCGAGGCCACCGGCAACACCATCGGCGTCGTCACGATGATCCAGGGCTCGCGCCGCTTCACCGTGGATATCGTGGGCGAGGAGGCGCATGCCGGCACCACGCCGCGCGCCGCGCGCAAGGATGCGTTGTCGGCGGCAGTGTCGATCGTGAGCGCGCTCGAGCAGCTGATGCACGACGACACGGATACCGTCCGCTTCACCGTGGGCCGGTTCGAGGTCTATCCCGGTTCGCCGAACACCGTGCCGGGCAAGGTGCATTTCACCATCGATTTCCGTCATCCCGACAATGACGTGCTGCGCCGACTGGGCGACCAGATCGCGCCGGTTGCGGCCGCGCACGCCAAGGGCTGCCAAGTGACGGTGACCGACATCTCCTATGTCGAGCCGACCGTGTTCGCGCCGGCGGTGATCGACCTCGTCCGCGCGTCCGCCGCGGCGCTCGGGCTGCCGCACATGGACATGCCGTCCGGCGCGGGACACGACGCCATGCACATCAATGCCCTGTGCCCGACCGGCATGATCTTCGTGCCGTGCCACAAGGGCATCAGCCACAACGAGGCGGAGAGTGCGACGCCGGCCGATCTCGCCGCCGGATGCCGCGTGCTCGCCGACGTGCTCGTCGAGTTGGCGAATCGGTAATCTTGGCCCAGTATGAATTTTCCGGGGGCGGGCGCCGGCCCGCCCGCCCGAAGGACATGAAGCGCATGACCGACTCACCCGCCGTCTTCGACGAAATCGATCCTCTGCCGCGGCTGCTGATGGGGCCCGGGCCGATCAACGCCGATCCGCGCGTTCTGCGCGCCATGTCGGCGCAGCTCCTCGGACAGTTCGATCCGCAGTTCACGCACTACATGAACGAGACCATGGCGCTCTACCGCCAGGTCTTCCAGACGCGCAACCGCTGGACGTTCGTGATCGACGGCACGGCACGCGCCGGCATCGAGGCCGTGCTCGTCTCGGCGCTCATGCCCGGCGATCGCGTGCTCGTGCCGATCTTCGGCCGGTTCGGACATCTGCTGGTCGAGATCGCCGAGCGCTGCGGAGCCGAGGTCCGCACCATCGAGACGGAGTGGGGCCGGGTGTTCGATCCGGCCGAGATCGAGACCGCGATCGTCAAACACCGGCCGAAGATGGTCGCGATCGTCCAGGGCGATACCTCGACGACGATGGCACAGCCGCTGGCGGAGATCGGCGCGATCTGCCGCAAGTACGATGCCCTGCTCTATGTCGACGCGACGGCGAGCCTCGGCGGCATGGACCTGCCGGTCGATGCCTGGCAGATCGACGCGGTGACGGCGGGGCTGCAGAAATGCCTCAGCGGGCCGCCAGGGGTGGCGCCGGTCACGCTGAACGACCGCATCGCCGGGCTGATCTACGGACGCAAGCACGTCGAGCAGGGGATTCGCGCGGCCGACGACGTTGCCGCCAATGGGCCGCGCATCCAGTCGAACTATTTCGACCTGGCGATGGTGATGGATTACTGGAGCGAGCGCCGCCTCAACCACCATACCGAGGCGACGACGATGCTCTACGCCGCGCGCGAATGCGCACGCATCCTTCTCAAGGAAGGACTGGCGGCGTGCTTCGCGCGGCATGCGCTGGCAAGCCGTGCCATCACCGCCGGACTCACGGCGATGGGCCTCAAGCTGTTCGGCGACCAGAAGCACAAGATGCCCAACGTGACCGGCGTGGTGATTCCCGACGGGGTGGACGGCGAGGCCGTGCGCGGCAGCCTGCTCGCCGATTACGGGATCGAGATCGGTACGTCGTTCGGGCCGCTCAAGGGGCGCATCTGGCGGATCGGCACGATGGGCTACAATTGCCGAAAGCAGAACGTGTTGATCACGCTTTCCGCGCTCGAGACCGTGCTGGCCGCGCAAGGCTTCAAGCTGCCGCGCGGCGCCGGCGTGGACGCGGCACTCGCGGTCTATCGCGAGGCGGAGAAGGCGGCCGCCAAGGCCGCGGAGTGACGCACAGGTCCTGGGCTCAGGTCACCAGCTCGTGGCCGCGCGTCGCCCAGAAGGTGACGCGCCGCTCGATCAGGACGAAGAGCTCGTACATCACCACGCCGAGCACGGCGATCACGACGAGGCCGGCAAAGACCAGCGGCACGTCGAAGCGCGAGCTCGCCGAGATCATCAGGTAGCCGATGCCGGCGTTGGCGGCGACGGTCTCGGACACGATCGAGCCGACGAAGGCGAGCGTGATCGCGACCTTGAGCGAGGCGAAGAAGTACGGCATCGCGCGAGGAATGCCGATCTTCCACAGGATCTGCGACTTCCGCGCGCCGAGCGAGCGCATCACATCCCGCAGCTCCGGTTCGATCGTGGCAAGGCCGGTGGCCACGTTCACCACAATCGGGAAGAACGAGATCAGGAAAGCGGTCAGGATCGCCGGCACGGTGCCAATGCCGAACCAGATCACCAGGACGGGCACGATCGCGACCTTCGGGATCGAGTTGAAGGCGACCATCAGCGGATAGAGCGCGTCGTACACCACGCGCGAGGACCCGACGACGAGGCCGAGCACCAGACCGAACGCGACCGCCAGACCGAAGCCGACGAGCGTCGTGACGAGCGTCTGGAGTGAATGCGTCGTGATCGGCTCGTAATACTGCGCGAGCGAGCCGATCACCTCGATCGGCGTCGGCAGAATGAAGGTGGGGATCGAGAAGACGACGCAGACGAGTTGCCAGAGGACCAGCGAGCCGAGCGTCACGGTCCAGGGCAGCGTGCGGATGAGCCAGGGTTTTGTCATTGCGTATTGCGGACGTGCGAAATCTGGTCGCGCAGCGCGTGCGCCATTTCCATGAACTCGGGCTTGAACGTATCCTCGAGCGTGCGGGGACGCGGCAGGTCGATCGTGGTCCTGGACACGACGCGCCCGGGCCGGGCGCTGATCACGTAAACCGTGTCCGCGAGGTAGACGGCTTCGCGCAGATCGTGTGTGACGAGGATGACGGTCGGCCGCTTTTCAAGCCAGAGTGTCTGCAGGATGCTCCACAGATCCTCGCGCGTGAACGCATCGAGCGCGCCGAACGGCTCGTCGAGGAGGAGGAGATCCGGATCGTGGATCAGCGCGCGGCAGAGCGAGCTGCGCTGCTGCATGCCGCCGGAGAGCTGCCAGGGATACTTGTCCTCGAATCCCGCAAGGCCGACGGTGGCGAGCAGCTTCTTCGCGTGCGCGACGTACTTGTCGCGGTTGCGACGGAACTCGCTCGCATGCGGCTCGACGATCTCCAGCGGCAGGAGCACGTTGTCGAGCGTCGTGCGCCAGGGCAGGAGCGTGGCGTTCTGGAACGCCATGCCGCAGATCTTGAGCGGCTTCGTCACCGCCTGCCCGGCGACATGGACGGTGCCGCGCGTAGGCAGGTGCAGGCCCGAGACGAGCTTCAGCAAGGTCGACTTGCCGCAGCCGCTCGGGCCCACCACCGCCACGAACTCCCCCCTGTTGATGGTCAGGGAGGCATCCTGGAGAGCCAACGTGCCGGCGCCGTCCTTTCCGTAGACGAGGCTGACCTGATCGATAACGACGAACGGCGCAGTGCTGGACATCGCAGAAGACTCAGCGCTTGACCATCCGCTCCGCCGCCGGCGGCAGGAACTGTGCGGTGAAGACCTGCTCCGCCGGAACCTTCCGGTCGAGGCCGAAGCCTTCGCTGACGAGGTCGATGTTCTGCTTCAGCCGTTCGACGTTCACGCCGCCCAGGCCTTCGCGCTTCACCTCGTCGGTGAGGATGCTGGTGGCGATCGCCATCTCGAGGCGTTCGAGCTCGAGCGCTTCGTTGAGCAGCGGATCACGCTTCTTGATCGCGGCGATCGCGGCCTTGGGGTCGGCGATCGTGTCCTGGATGCCGCGGATCGTCGCGCGCACGAAGCCCTGCACGGCCTTGGGATTGTCCTTGAGCAGGGTAGGCGACGCGATGACGGCGTTGGAGTAGAGATCGACGCCGAGGTCCTTGTACATGAAGGTCTGGATGTTCTGCTCCGGGACGCCCAGGCCCTTGAGGGCGAGGATCGCCGTGAAGCTGAAGCCGGAGATCGCGTCGGTCTCGCCGCGCGCCAGCATCGGCTCGCGCAGCTGCGGGGCGACATTCGACCACTCCACCTTGGTTGCGTCGAAGCCGTTGACCTTGGCGAAGATCGGGAACAGCCGGAACGGCGTGTCGAAGGACGGCGCCGCCGCCTTCTTGCCGACGAGGTCGGCGGGCTTGCTGATGCCCTTGTTCTTGAGCGTGATGATCGAGAACGGTGCCTGGTTGTAGACCATCAACACCGCCGGGATTTCCTTGCCGGGGTTCTTCGCGTTGAACTCGATCAGCGCGTTGATGTCGCCGAAACCGATGTCGTAGGCGCCGCTCACCACGCGGTTCACTGTATCGGAGGAGCCGCGGCCGGCATCGATCGCCGTGACGTTCAGCCCCTCGGCCGCGTAGTAGCCCTTCTCCTGCGCGAGGAAGAACGGCGCCTGCGGTCCCTGCACCACGAAATCGAGCGTGAACTTGATGGGCGTCTGCGCGGCCGACGGCATCGCACCGAGCGCGAGAGTGAAGCCCGCCGCCACCACGGCCGCAGTCCATGATGTCCGCATATTCAGCATGAGAAGGTCCCCATTGATTGCCTGACGCCTCGGCGTGCGCCGAGCCCCTGTCGCAAAGCCTCGCCGCCGATTGTCGCGACTCTTGCAAGCAAGCGGCATGCCGGACTGTGGTCGAACGCCTTGGCGGAGTCAACGTCGCCGAACGAGTCGGCGAGGGGGCGGTATTCCTTGCCGGACGGCGGTGGCCCGTCTATGTTCCGGCACCATGCCGAAGCTGAAGGTTACCGAGCTCGACCACCTCGATGCGCCGGCGTTCATGGCCGCCTTGGGCCATGTCTTCGAGCACGCGCCGTGGGTCGCGATGCGGGCGGCGGCGCGCCGGCCGTTCGGCACGCGGGCGGCATTGCATCGCGCCATGATGCAGGTGGTGCAGGAGGCGAGCGAGGCGGAGCAGCTGGAACTCCTGCGCGGCCATCCGGAGCTTGCCGGCAAGGCGGCGCAAGCAGGCGATCTGACGGCCGATTCGGCGCGGGAGCAGGCGGGTGCCGGGCTGGATCGCCTGACGCCCGCGGAGTATGCGCGATTTCACGAACTCAACGACGCCTATCGCACCAAGTTCGGCTTCCCGTTCATCATGGCCGTGAAGGGCCGGACGAAGGACGAAATCCTGGCCGCTTTCGCGGCACGGCTCGACAACGACCGCGCGACGGAATTCGCGACCGCGCTCGAGCAGGTCGGCCGGATCGCCGCCTTCCGGCTTGCGGATCTGGTCGACGACTCGTGACGACCTGGAGGCAAACGCGATGGGACGACTGACGACGCATGTCCTCGACACCGCGCGCGGCGTGCCGGCCGCCGGCATGTCCATCGAGCTCTTCTCGCTGGAGGGAACGCGCACGCGGCTCAAATCCGTCGTGACGAACAAGGACGGGCGCACCGATGCACCGCTCCTCGAGGGCGACGCCCTCAAGGCCGGCCGATACGAACTGGTGTTCGCGGTCGCGGCCTATTTCCGCGCCGCGGGCCTGAATCTCGCCGACCCACCGTTCCTCGACGAGGTGCCGGTGCGGTTCGCGATCGCCGACCCCGCGGCGCACTACCACGTGCCGTTGCTCGCCTCACCATGGTCCTACACGACCTATCGGGGGAGCTAGAAGCCCTTGCATCCGTTCGGCCGGGCTGCGTGCTAGACTTGCCGGGCCCTATCTGTTTGAAGCGAGTACGTCGTGGCCCCTGTCCGTTTCCTGCTCAACGGGACGCCGCGGACCGAGGATCGGGTTCCGCCGACGACCACCGTTCTCGATTATCTGCGCACCGTCGCCCGTCTGACCGGCGTGAAGGAGGGGTGCGCGGAAGGCGACTGCGGCGCCTGCACGATCGTGCTCGGCCGGGCCGAGGGCGGCCGCATGCACTACCGCGCGGTGAATTCGTGCCTGATGATGCTGCCGCAGCTCGACGGCGCCGCCGTTCTCACCGTCGAGGGGCTTGCCCCGCCGGACGGCCCGCTCCATCCGGTCCAGCAGGCGATGATCGAAAGTGACGCGACCCAGTGCGGTTTCTGCACGCCCGGCTTCGTCATGTCGATCTTTGCCCTCGCGCAGGAAGACGCGCCGATGAGCGAGGACGACATTCACGAGGCGCTCGCGGGCAATCTCTGCCGGTGCACGGGCTATCGGTCGATCGTGGCGGCATGCCGGCGCGTGGCCGGCCGCACCGAGGCACCCCGCATCGATGTCGCCGCCGTTCCGGCATCGCCGCGCTGCACACGCTATGAAGTCGACGGCCAGCGTTTCCTCGCGCCCGAGTCGCTCGACGAGCTGCTGGCCTTGCGCGCCGCGCATCCCGAAGCGTTGCTGCTCGCCGGCGGCACCGATCTCGGCCTTCTGGTCAGCAAGGAACGGCGCAAGCTGCCGCTCGTGATCGCCACGGCGAACGTGCCGGCGCTGCGGCGCATCGAACACGGTCCGGATTCGCTCATCCTCGGCGCCGCCGTGACCTATACCGAGGCGCTGCCGCATCTCGAAGCCGCGTTTCCCGCGTTCGCCCGGCTGGTGCGGCGGATCGGCTCGCGGCAGATCCGCAATCTCGGCACGCTCGGCGGCAATCTCGGCACCGCATCGCCGATCGGCGACACGCTTCCCTGCCTGGTGGCGCTGGGGGCGGAGGTCCTGCTGCGGTCGCAGATCGGCGCACGGACCGTGCCGATCGAGGACTTCCTGCTGGGCTATCGCAAGACGGCGCTGCAGCCGACCGAGATCATCGAGGCGATTCGCATCCCGCGGCTCGCACCCGGCCAGCGGCTGTTCGCCTACAAGCTGTCGAAGCGTTTCGATCAGGACATCTCCTCGGTCGCCGCGGCATACCGGCTGACGGTCGAGGACGGCATCGTTCGCGAGTTGCGCGCCGCCTATGGCGGCATGGCGGACCGGGTGAAGCGGGCCCGCGCGGTCGAGGCGGCGCTCGTCGGCCGGCCCTGGACCGCGGCGACGCTGGCCGAGATCGATCGGGCGGTGGCCGAGGACTTCACGCCCCTCAGCGATCATCGTGCCGGTGCCGCGTACCGGCTGCGTGCGGCCGCAAATCTTCTGCGCCGCCTGCAGCTCGAAAGCACCGGTGCGGCGCTGTCGCGCTTGGAGGCCCTATGAACGCGCCGGTCGCCCGCCGCATCGAGGGTGGCGTCCACCAGTCGGTGCACCACGACAGCGCCGTCGGCCACGTCACCGGACGCGCACTCTATATCGACGACATCCCCGTGCCCGCCGGCACGCTGGAGGCGGCGCTGGTGCTGAGCCCGCACGCTCATGCCCGGATCGCCCGCATCGATACCGCGGCGGCGCTCGCCGCGCCCGGCGTGGTCGCGGTCGTTACCGCCGCCGACATTCCGGGCAAGAACGACATCGGGCCGATCCTGGGCGGCGAGCCGGCGCTCGCGGCCGGGGTCGTCGAATATGTCGGCCAGCCCGTGGCGGCCGTCGCGGCCCGCACCCTCGACGAGGCACGCGAAGCGGCCAAGCTGGTCGCGATCGAGTATGAGGTTCTTCCGCCCGTGCTGACGATCGAAGAGGCGATGGCGCGCGAACAGTACGTCTCGCCGCCGCAGACCATCGCGCGCGGCGACGTTGCCGCCGGCATGGCGGCGGCGACGCATCGCCTGACGGGCGAAGTCCGCTGCGGCGGCCAGGACCATTTCTATCTCGAGGGGCAGATCGCCCTCGCGATGCCGGGCGAGGAGCGGGACATGGTGATCCTGAGCTCCACGCAGCATCCGACCGAGGTGCAGCGCGGCGTCGCGCATCTGCTGGGTCTGCCGTTCAACGCCGTCACCTGCGAGGTCCGGCGGATGGGTGGCGCCTTCGGCGGCAAGGAGAGCCAGGCGACGATTATCGCCGGCATCGCCGCCTTGCTCGCCTGGCGGACCAAACGTCCGGTCAAACTTCGCCTGCCGCGCGACGACGACATGCGCGCGACGGGCAAGCGCCATCCGTTCCTGATCCGCTGGGACGTCGGGTTCGACGCCGAAGGGCGCATCCTGGCGCTCGATATGACGCTGGCGGCGAACGGCGGCAACGTCGCGGACCATACGCCGGCGGTCGTGACGCGCGCGCTATGCCATGCGGACAACTGCTACTGGCTGCCCAATGTCCGCCTGCACGGCCTGCCCTGCAAGACGAACACCGTCTCGAACACGGCCTTTCGCGGGTATGGCGGACCGCAGGGCATGCTGGCGATCGAGACCGTGATCGACGCGATCGCGCGCCATCTCGGCCTTCCGCTCGAGACTGTGCGGCGGCGGAACTTCTACGGCATCGGGCGAAACGACGTCACGCCCTACGGCATGACGGTGGAGGACAATATCATCGCCCGCGTGGTCGACGAGCTCGAGCGCAGCGCGGATCTCGCCCAGTGGCGCGAACAAGTCATCGCGTTCAACCGCACGAGTCCGGTGATCAAGAAGGGCCTGGCGACGATGCCGGTCAAATTCGGCATCTCGTTCAACAATCCGCGCCTCAATCAGGCCGGCGCGCTCGTCCACGTCTACACCGACGGCAGCGTCCATCTGAACCACGGCGGCACCGAGATGGGGCAGGGGCTGTTCGTGAAGGTGGCGCAGGTCGTGGCCGAGGTCTTCCAGATCGACCACGCCAATATCCGCGTCTCGGCGACCAGCACGGGCAAGGTCCCGAATACGTCACCGACCGCCGCCTCGTCCGGATCGGATCTGAACGGGATGGCGGCGCTCGCCGCGGCCGAGCAGATCAAGGGACGCATGACGGAGGTCGCTGCGGCGCATTTCGGCGTTCCGCCCGGCGAAATCGTGTTCGCCGAGAACCGGGTGTTCGCCGGCAACCAGAGTCTCTCCTTCGCGGAACTGGCGCAGCTCTGCTGGGAACAGCGCGTCTCGCTGTCGGCCACGGGCTATTACCGCACGCCCAAGATCCATTGGGACCCGAAGACGATGACGGGGCGGCCGTTCTTCTACTTCGTCTATGCCGCCGCCGCCGCCGAGGTCGCGGTCGACACGCTGACCGGCGAGACGCGGGTGCTGCGGGTCGACATCCTCGAGGATTGCGGGAACTCGCTCAATCCCGCGATCGACCTCGGTCAGATCGAGGGCGGTTTCGTCCAGGGCATGGGCTGGCTGACCACGGAGGAACTGTGGTGGGACGATCAGGGCCGTCTGCGCACCCACGGCCCGTCGACATACAAGATTCCCGGCAGCCGCGACGTGCCGCCCGTCTTCAACGTGCGGCTGCTCGAGAACGCGCCCAACCGCGAGAACACGATCTTCCGCTCCAAAGCCGTGGGCGAGCCGCCGCTGATGCTGGCAATATCGGTCTGGCTCGCGATCCGCGACGCGATCGCGAGTCTTGCCGACTACCGTCTTGCGCCGAAACTCGACGCGCCGGCGACGCCGGAACGCGTGCTTGCGGCGGTCGACGATATCCGCGCGCGTGCCGCGGCCGAACGTTAGGGGGAACGCCATGGACTTGGTTCTGACGGAGTGGCTCAGCATGCTCGTGCGCTGGCTGCACGTCATCGCCGGCATCGCCTGGATCGGCAGCTCGTTCTACTTCATTCATCTCGATCTCAGCCTGCGCAAGCGCGAAGGCCTGCCGCCCGGCGTACATGGCGAGGCCTGGCAGGTGCACGGCGGCGGCTTCTATCACATGATGAAGTACCTGGTGGCGCCGGCGCGCCTGCCGGACGAGCTAACCTGGTTCAAGTGGGAAGCCTATACGACATGGCTCTCCGGCTTCGGGCTGCTTGTCTTGGTTTATTACCTGGGCGCGGAGCTCTACCTGATCGATCGCTCCGTCCTCGACCTGTCGCCCGCCGCGGCGATCGGCCTCAGTCTCGGCGGCCTGATCGTGCCGTGGCTGATCTACGAAGCCCTGTGCCGCTCGCCGCTCGGCCGGCACCAGGTCGCCCTGGCGGCGGTCGGCTATGTGTTCCTGGTCGCGCTGACCTATGGCTTCACGCTGGTCTTCGGCGGGCGCGGCGCCTTCATCCAGATCGGCGCACTGATCGGCACGATCATGGTGGCGAACGTCTTCGTCGTCATCATCCCGAACCAGAAGAAGGTCGTGGCGGCACTCCTCGCGGGCGAGACGCCGGCCGAATGGCTCGGCGCGCAGGCCAAGCAGCGCTCGGTGCACAACAATTATCTGACGTTGCCGGTCATCTTCCTGATGATCAGCAATCACTATCCGCTGCTGTTCGCCACGCGCTACAACTGGCTGATCGTCGCGATCGTGCTCGCGCTGGGACCCGTCATCCGCCACTTCTTCAATTCGCGCCATGCCGGCAAGGGCAGTCCGTGGTGGACCTGGGCGGTCGCGGCCGCCGGCGTCATTGCGATCGCATGGCTTTCCGGGGCGGGACCGCGTGAAGGCGCGGCGGCGGCCGTCGAACGGCCCGACTTCGCGGCCGTGGAGGAGATCGTGACGGCCCGCTGCAGCATGTGCCATGCCGCCGAGCCCGTTTGGGCGGGCATCGCCGCAGCGCCCAAGGGCATCCGGCTCGACACGGCCGAGATGACCCGCCGCCACGCCGCGCTCATCGAGCTCAACGCCGTACGTTCGAACGCCATGCCCCCGGGCAACGTGACCGACATGACGGCCGAGGAGCGCGCCGTGCTGGCGGCGTGGCGCGCGACCGACCCGGGCAACGAGTAGCGGCGGCCCGCCGCTTACGCGGCGCGCGCCGGCCGGCGTTCCAGGCTGAACGCTTCCGCGATCAGCTCGTAGGAACGCTTGCGGGCGGCGAAGTCGTAACAGATCGAGACGATGACGAACTCGTCGACGCCATAGCGCGCGCCGAGCTCGAGCAGGCGCGCCTTCACCTGTTCGGGCGTGCCGACGATCTGGCGCCGGCGGTTGTAGGCGATGCGCGCGCGCTCCGCATCGCTGTAGGGATAGGCGAGCGCCTCCTCGACCGAGGGAACCGGGCTGATGATGCCCTGGTCGAGCCGCAGCCGCCAAAGATCGCGGCTGGCGGCGAGACGTTCCGCCTCGGCCTCGGTGTCGGCGCACAGCACGAAAACGCCGATGCTGCCGCGCGGCTTCGGATACGCGGCCGAGGGGCGATACGAGTCGCGATAGGCCTGCATGATCTCGGGCCCCATGCGCTCGGTGATGAAATGCGCGAACGAGAACGGCAGGCCGAAATGCGCGGCATATGCAGCGCTCTGGTCGCTCGAGCCCAGGACCCAGAATTCCGGCACCGTCGGTCCGACCGGCATCGCACGGACGCCGGCGAAGGGGTGATCGGGCGGCACCGCGTCGTTGAGATAGGCAAGGAGATCGGCGATCTGCGCGGGAAAGTACTCGATCGGCAACGCGCCAGGCCCGTGCCGGAGCGCCTGCGCCGTGCGCGGATCGCTGCCCGGCGCGCGGCCGATGCCGAGGTCGATCCGGCCGGGATAGAGCGTCTCCAGCATGCGGAAGGTCTCGGCGACCTTCAGCGCGCTGTAATGACTGAGCATGACGCCGCCGCTGCCGACGCGGATCGCGGTGGTCGCCGCCGCGATCCGCGCGATCAGGATCTCGGGCGCCGTTCCGGCAAGTCCTTCGGCGTTGTGATGTTCGGCAAGCCAGTAACGGTGATAGCCGAGCTGCTCGCAATACTGGGCCAGCTCGATGGTTTCGGCGATCGCCTGCGCCGGCGTTCCGCCGGCGCGGATCGGTGACTGGTCGAGGACGCCAAGAATCGGCATTTCGTACACGGGACCGTCGATCAGCGCCCGAGCCCGGCGCGGCCGAGCGTCGGGCACGCGGCAATCAGATGCCGCCGGTCGAGCCGCATGTTCCCGAGCCCAATCCGCCGGACAGCGGTTTGACCTCCATGAAGATGCGCAAGCCCGCCGGCATCGACGGTCCTGATCGCCTTGCGCCCGCTCCCGGCGGGGATGAAGAGCAGCGATCTCATGCGGGGCGCCGCTTCATCAGGGCGCTGCGCCGGCAGATCGCCACCTGCTCGCCGCGCTGGTTGAGCGCGATGTGCTCGAACTCGACGATGCCGGCGTCAGGGCGCGACTTGCTCTCGCGCTTGGCCACGACCCGCGTCACCGTCCTGATGGTGTCGCCGTGAAAGACCGGCCTGGGGAACCGCACATCCGTCATGCCCAGATTGGCGATGGTCGTGCCCAGCGTGGTGTCGCCGACCGACTGGCCGATCATCAGCCCCAGCGTGAACAGGCTGTTGACGATGCGCTGACCGAACTCGGACTTCTCCGCGAACTCCGCGTCGATGTGCAGCGGCTGCGGATTCTGCGTCAGCAGCGAAAACCACATGTTGTCGGTTTCGGTCACGGTCCGCGTCAGCGCGTGTTCGATCGTCTGGCCGACCTCGAACTCCTCGTAAAAAAGTCCTGGCACGCCCGCCTTCCCCCAGCAACTTTGGCGCGGCAAATCTGGGGGCTCGGGCGAAGCGAGTCAATGTCGCCGAAAACGAAAGGGCCCGCGCGGATCCGCGCGGGCCCGGGCTGATCGTGGCAGCGACCGTCAGGCGGGCTTGGCGTAGTCGCGTTCGATCTGCGGATCCTCTTCCTTGGCCTGCTGCTTGCCGGTCTTCTCGGCGCGCTCGAGCGCCTCGCGCTCGGTACCCTCGCGCGCCTTCATCGCTTCGTCGGCCTTCTTCTCGACCTGCCCGGATTCGACGAACTGGCGCGTGGCCTCGTTGTATTCCTTGGCGGCGGTCTTGTTGCCTTCGCCTTCGTTACGCTGCTTGGTCATGAGTGCTGGTTCCTCTGTTCGGGTCTGGCTGTGGGTCGCGCGTCGTCGACGCGGGCGCCGTACGGTTTCACCGGCGCCGACCGCCGCCCCGGCGTGCCCGGTTCCGTCGAACTCGAGTGCCGCGACCTGCCGGTAGGCCCGCCGGACCTGCTCGAACTGCTGCTCGACGACCGTCCGCACCGCATGCGGCAGCACACGGTCGCTCGCGAGCAGCGATTCGAATTTCTCCTTCACGCGCTCCTCGCTGCGCTGGATCTCCTCGATCATGGCGCGCCGATCATTCGGCGAGAGCGCCAGCTTCACCTCGGTGTAGAGACGATGCGCCGATCCGACGACGGTGCCGCGATCTTCCGGTACGCCGCCAAGACCGCGCACTTCTTCCTGCAGGCGCGCGGCGATCGCGTCATGTTCGGCGGCGAGCGCCGCGAGCAGGGATTTCACGCGCTGATCTCTTGCGGCTTCGGCGCCCTTGGAAAGCGCTTCGGCGCCATCCAGGACAATGGCGATCATTGCGTTGAGGGTATCAACGCCAGTCGGAAGGTTCATGCGACTCTGCCATCGGATCTCGTCTGCTATCGGATCTCGGTACATCAGTAAACGGCGCCGATGTCAGAACAGTTCCGTCGCCCGGATGCTTGAGCGTCCGGCGGGCGCGGAACAACGGCCACGGTCGCGCGTATATTCGGGGACGGATCCGCGTAAAGCACCGCCTTGACCGCCGCGTTGCCGCGAACGGGTCGAATTGCGCGCCGGCAGAGCCGATGAGGAGGCCGCAGATGAAAGCTGGTCTGACGAGGGACGATATCGATACGCTCCGCTCCGAGCTGAGAACGCTGCGCGACGATCTCAAGGACATCGGCAACGAGGTCGGCCATCTGGCCACGCGCGTCGCACGGACATGGACCCGTCCCGCGCCGCGCGGCTGGATGCACCGGATCGCGCACGCGGGTCCGTTCCGGCGCGATACGGGCGAGCCGTGGTCGGATCTGCGCGCCCGCGGCGCGCATTCGGTCGACGCCGTACGGACGGCCGTTCAGGATTATCCCCTCGCCGTGGTTCTCGGCGCCTTCGCGCTGGGCTGGATGATCGCAGCCGCGATGAGATCGCGCCCGACCCGCGAATGACCCCGTTTGCCGTTCTCTCGGGCCTCGGGGTGCTGCAGCAGTTCCGTGCCACCCTCAATGGATGGGTGCGCCGCCTGACGACGGCAGGCGCCTATGGCGGCGTCGCGTTCACGCTCGTGATCGCCGCTATCGTGTTCCTCGGCGCGGCACTGTTCCTGTGGCTCGCCGAGAACATGTCGCCGCCGCTCGCGGCGCTTATCGTCGCGTTCGTGCTGCTGGTCTTGGCAGCTCTCGCCGTCGCGCTTGCCCGGCATGCGGTCAATCACGGCCGGCACGACCAACGTTCGCCGGTGCCGATGGCCGGACTCGACACGGATCTCGCCAAAGTCCTCGGGGGGGCCAACATGGGTCTCGCCTACGCGGTCATCGCCGGTCTTATCGGCGGTCTCCTCGCCACGCAAATGCGCTCGCGCAAGTCCAAGTCCGACTGAAACGGCGGCGGTTCGCCTACGGAGCTGACCAAGGCAGCGCCCGCGGCGCCATTTGCGGCGCCGGCCCATCGTCTCTACGATGGGGGCGTATCTGGGCCGACGTCCATGATCTACCTGGAAATCCTGATCGTTCTGGCGCTCATCGTCCTGAACGGCTTCTTCGCCATGTCGGAGCTTGCGGTGGTGTCCGCACGCAAGTCCCGCCTGAAGGCGCTCGTCGCGGACGGCTCGTCTCGCGCCCGCGCGGCACTGCAGCTCGCCGAACAGCCCGGAATCTTCCTACCCACCGTCCAGATCGGCATCACGCTCATCGGTGTGCTGGCGGGTGCCTTTTCGGGCGCGACGATCGCGGAGAAGCTGTCCGACTGGTTCGACCAGTTCACCAGCCTCCGTCCCGTGAGCGATGGACTTGCCATCGCGCTGGTCGTGGCCGCGATCACCTACTTGTCGCTCATCATCGGCGAACTCGTGCCGAAGCAGCTGGCCCTGCGCAACCCCGAGGCGATCGCAATGCGCGTCGCCCGGCCCTTGCGGCTGATCGCGCGTGCGACGAGCCCGGCCGTATGGCTTCTGCGCGTGTCGAGCGACGTCGTGCTTCGCCTCCTCGGCGTGCGCGGCGAGGCGACGACCGCCGTCACCGAGGAAGAGATCCGGGCCCTGGTCGCCGAAGGCACGCGGGCCGGCGTGTTCGAGGAGTCAGAGCGCGAGATCATCGAGCGTGCGCTGCGGCTCGATGATCGCTCCGTCCAGACGGTGATGACGCCGCGCCACGACGTCGTCTGGCTCGACGTCACCGACACGGCGGAAGAGGTGGCGCGCAAGGTCCGCGAGAGCGGGCATTCACGCTTTCCGCTCTGCAACCGTACGCCGGACGACGTCGTGGGCATCGTTCAGGTGCGCGACCTGCTGCCCCTCTGTCTCGCCGGCGCGCCGTTCGACCTTCATGCGGCGGTGCGCCCGGCGCCGGTCCTGCACGAGCATGCAACGGCGCTGGAGGCGCTGGAACTCATCCGCAAGTCGCCGGTGCACATGGGAATCGTGGTGGACGAGTACGGGACCTTGCAGGGCGTGGTGACGATCACCGACATTACCGAGGCGATGGTCGGCACGATCAGGGAGAGCGATCGAGCGGAAGAACCCGAGGCGACCCGGCGCGACGACGGATCCTGGCTGGTCGACGGCCTGATGCCGATCCCGGAGGTGAAGCAGGTCATCGGTATGACCGACATCCCGGAAGACGAGGGCTTCCACACGCTGGCCGGCTTCATCATGTGGAAGCTCGGCCGCCTGCCCAAGACCGGTGACGCCTTCGACTGGAACGGCTGGCGCGTGGAGGTCGCGGACATGGATGGACGCCGCATCGACAAGGTCAGCCTGAGACCGCCGGTCGCAGCACCCACGTCGGAGTCCTGAGCAGGGCCGCGGATCGCGCGTTTCCCGGGCGATTGGTCACCACACACGTCGACGTTTCGTCGAACGGCAGGTCCCGTTGCGGGCGCGTATCGTCCGCGCGGCCCCACGTGACGTCAGCGCCGACGCTCAGGGGCGCCCGAGTGCGGCTCCGGCAATTCGCCCTCCTGCACCTGCTCGCGCATGCGCGCACGGATGTCGGTGACGAGACCGGTGCAGTCGCTGTCCTTGCCGAGACCGACGTCGACGAAGGCGAGCGGGGCCGCGAACGGCGTCAAGGTGACGCCGAGAATGGTCGCGAGCCCGAGCCGGGCGATGAGCGGCACATACTGGATGCTGACAACAGGATCGGACAAGGTTCCCTCGATCGTGACCGGCGAGCGGCCGCTGAACAGGCTGAGGTCCTTGGGCTGCGGCACGAAGCGGAAGAAGATCTCTTCGGGCGCGAACTTGATCGCGCCCTCGCCGGTGATCTTCGTGTCCGTCGTGTCGAAGACGATCGCCCGGCTGCCCATCGTGCCGTCGACGAAAGCGAAGTCGGCGATCATGCAGCGGATCGGGACGGGCTTGTTGCCGGTCGCAAGAAAGCCCAGCGCCTCTGTCGCGTCGAGCCCCGCGAGTTCGATGAACAAGGCGCCGATCGTGCCCTGCTCCATGGCGATGCCGAGCTCGCCTTGCGCGGAATTCAGCATCTCCTGCACCGAATTGCCGCGCCCCTGGATCTCGGCGCGGCCGCCGATCGTGCCCGAACTCGATTGGGACTGCTTGAGGCGGCGCTCGAATGAGCGCACGACCTGGCCGACCGGCAGGCGGCTCAGCGATACCACGGTCTTGTACGTCGCCGGCTTCGCATGCGTGTCGAGGTCGAACACGAGATCGGCATTGCCGTCGCCGATCCCGAAGCGCAGGGGCCCGACCCGGAGGCGCCCGTTCTCGAGCTGCACCTCCGTCGTGACCTGCTCGACCTCCAGCACCGGTGAGTTCACGCGACGCCCGTCGAACGCGACGGTTGCATCGACGGTCTGGAGCGCACTGAAATCGATCGGGGTTTCGGGAATCACGCCCTGATCTTCGGATCTCGGCGACGGCTTGCGGGTCTCGATGCCCCGGGCCTGCTTCTCCTCGGTCCGGCGCTGGGCCTGTTCGTGGCCGGTCTCGCCGCGTTCCTTCCGGCTGGTGCCGACGAGATCGCCAAGATCGAGCAGGCGCGAGGTAAGGTCAGCCGTGATCTTCGGCCGCTCGCCGCGCGGGTCATAGGCGATCTCACCGGTCAGGTCGCTGTCGCCGATCTTCGCCTCGAACGGCGCAAGCCGCCAGACTTCGCCTTCGCGCACGATCCTGCCGTCGAACACGTAGGGCGGCGTCGGCGGTATGGTGATGCCGGTCAGTTGGTAGAAATCGCCCGCATCCTGCACATCGACATGGACCTGTGCTGCGAGGCCCGCGCCGCGCAGCGGCTCCTCGAGCGTGCCGTCGATCCGGCCCTGCGTGGAACCCACGTCGAAGGCCAGCTCGAAGGCATAAGACTTTTCCGTGTCGTCGAGGTCGGCGAGCGGATCGGCGTCGCCCGACAGGCGGATCTCCTGTTCGCCGATCCGGCCGCGCCCGTCGATGACGACGCGCCCGCCGCCGCGCTCATCCGCCGCGACGGTATCGATGCCGACCCCAAGATCGATCTTGGCGGCGGGATCGCGATAGATGACCTGTGCTTCGTTGATGACGACCTGCCGTACGGGGAAGGTGGGGGCAGTGTCGGTGGGCGGCTGCTGCTGACGGAATTGCCAGTTGCTGCGGCTTTCGGCGTCCTTCTCGGCGAGAAGCAGCGGCCGGTCGAGCGCGAGCCGGTGAACGTCGATGTGGCCGGTGAGAAGCGCGGTCAAGTCGAGCACAACCTCGACGCGCGGTATCTCGACCATGTTGGGCGCGCTGCCCGTTTCGATGTTCGCGACCGTGAGGTCGGTGGCGACGATACGCGGGCGCGGCGTGAGATCGATGTCGAGACCGCCGATGCGCACGGCGCGGCCGAGGCGCTCGCCGGCCTGTCGCTCGGCGATCTGCCGGGGCAGATCCGATTTCAGGAACGCGACGCCGGCCAGTATCAGGACGGCGAGAACGGCGCCGACGATCGCGACGATCCGCGCAAGACGTGACATGCCGTCGTAACGCGTCCCGTCGCGGCCACGTTCCGGCGATACGCGGTCATCACCGGGCGGTTCCGTCCGGACGTTCGGTGCCGGTCAGGTTAACGATGACGGCAAGCCCGGCTCCGGGACACGGCTGTGGCGACCGGTTGAGCGCCGACGCGAGCGTCAGCGCGAGCGTCAGTACGCGAGTTCGCCCGCACGCGCCCTGCCAAGATGGTTGTCATCGTAGCGGTACGGACGCATGTTTGCCCTTGCGTTCGGTCCGGGCCGGTTCCGTTGGGCGCGCCATGAAGCGGTCCGGTCGACGCACGACGACGCTCATGTAAGTCTCAGCGATGAACTACCGGCACGCCTTTCACGTCGGCAACTTTGCCGACGTCATGAAGCACGCGACGCTGACGCTCGTGCTCGAACACCTGAAGATGAAGGAAGCGCCGTTCTGCATGCTCGACACGCATGCCGGCGCCGGCCGCTATGACCTGTGGGCGGAGCCTGCGCAGAAGACCGGCGAGTATCGCGAAGGCATCATGAAGGTGCTGGGTTCACCGGCGTCGCCTTGGCTTGCGCCCTATCTCGCCGTCGTGCGCGCGTTGAACAAAGGAAGCGCCGAGATCCGCTGGTATCCCGGCTCGCCGATCCTCGCGTTGTCGTTGATGCGCCGTCGGGACCGGCTGGTTCTGTGCGAGCTGCATCCCGAGGATGCGCGCACGCTCGAACAGCATGTCGCGCGCGACCGGCGCGCGCGCGTATATCACGCCGACGGTTACATCGCGCTGAAGGCGTTGCTGCCGCCCAAGGAGCGGCGCGGGGTCGTCCTGATCGATCCGCCGTTCGAGGTGACGGACGAGTTTGCACGAATCATGCGCGGGCTCGGCCACGCGTATCGCCGCTGGGCGACCGGCATCTACCTGGTCTGGTACCCGATCAAGCATCGGGCGCCGGTGCGGGCGTTTCACGATGCGCTGACCGCCTCCGGCATCCGCCGCATCCTGGTCGCCGAACTTCTGCTACGGCCCGACACCGATCCCGAGCAGCTCAACGGCTCGGGCATGATCGTGATCAATCCGCCATGGCGGCTCGACGAGGCGCTTGCGGAGCTGCTGCCGGACCTGCTGCGGCGCTTCGATGTGACGCAGGACGGGAGCACGCGCATCGAGATGATCGTGCCCGAATGAACGCAGCACCCCCGTTGCGAAACCGCATGCAAAGAGAGGATGCGTTCGCGCGTGACGAGCACCAGTCGCGGCGCGCGGCCTATGCCGCGCGGTGTTCAGGCGACGGGCGCGCTCTGTACCGGCGCGTTGCCGGTCACCTCGACCGCCACCGCCTCCGGTCCCTTGCGGGCCTGCACCACCTTCATGCGCACCGTCTGACCCGGGGTGAGTGAACTCAGTCCGGCATTGCGCAGGACGGTAATGTGCAGGAAGACGTCCTTGCCGCCGGCGTTGGGTGAGATGAATCCATAGCCCTTGAGGGCGCTGAACCACTTCACCACGCCGTCCATTTCCTCGGCGTTCTCGATCGGAAGCGGCGGCGCACCCGCCGGTCCCGTCGGCCGCGGCCGCGCCGGCCGCGGCTGCGCGCCGGCATCGACCTGAAGAACGCGGAGCACCTGCCGGCCTTTCGGGCTCTGCCCGATTTCGACCAGCATGCCGGCCCCTTCACCGACGGAGTCATACCCCGCCTGCCTCAGTGCCGACAGATGCAGGAAGGCTTCCGGTGAACCGTCGACGGGTGTAACGAAACCGAATCCTTTCGCTGCGTTGAACCATTTAACCGTGGCACGTATCGCGCCGTCCCCAGACGCTTGCATATCGATCCCCTAAGTCCTCCTCACCTGTTCCGAGGTTTTCATCGCCAGTTATTGTTCCGGAACAGTAAAGCTAACCCTATCATTCTCGTCCCCGAGCGACAAATCCTGTTTTTAATGACCTGGACAGGCACGGCCAGGCCGGTTTTCCTCCCAAATCCCGTCTTTTGACGCATTGCAACGTCGGAATTTCTGTGCTCCAAGGAGGCATCCGCCGAGTTTTTCATCAACTTTGTAAGCAATGCCGATGACTAGTTTTGCGACCCTCGACGAATTGCAGGTGACCGGCAAGCGCGTGCTGGTCCGTGCCGATCTCAACGTGCCCATGCAGGACGGCCAGGTAACCGATGCGACCCGGATCGAACGCGTCGCCCCGACCATTGCCGAGCTGCGGCAGAAGGGCGCCAGGGTCATCGTGCTGTCGCATTTCGGTCGTCCCAAGGGAAAACCCGATCCGTCGATGTCGCTGCGTCCGCTCGTACCGGCGTTGAGCCGCGCGCTCGGTGGCGTGCCGGTCAGTTTTGCCGAGGATTGCATCGGTCCGGCAGCGGCGGCGGTCGTCGACAAACTCAATGACGGTGACGTGGCGCTGCTCGAGAACGTGCGCTTTCATGCCGGCGAGGAAAAAAACGATGCCGCGTTTGCGCAGCAGCTCGCGCAGCTCGGCGATATCTACGTCAATGACGCATTCTCGGCCGCGCATCGCGCGCATGCCTCGACCGAGGCGATCGCGCGCCTCTTGCCCAGCGCGGCGGGACGGTTGATGCAGGCCGAGCTCGAGGCGCTGTCGAAGGCGCTCGAGCAGCCGGCCCGGCCCGTCGCCGCAATCGTCGGCGGCGCAAAGGTTTCGACGAAGCTCGACCTGCTCGGCAATCTGATCGGCAAGGTCGACATTCTGGTCATCGGCGGCGGCATGGCGAACACGTTTCTGTTCGCGAACGGCGTCGACATCGGCAAATCGCTGTGCGAGCGCGATCTGGCCGACACGGCGCGCCGCATCATGGCCGATGCGTCAGCCGCAGGACGCCGCATCGTTCTGCCGGTGGATGCCGTGGTCGCGCCGGCGCTGACCAGCGGTGCCGCAGCCGAGACGGTACCGATCGGGCGCGTTCCCGCCGACATGATGATCCTCGACATCGGCCCGCGTTCGATCGAGGAGACGATCCAGACCATTTCGTCCTGCCGGACGCTGGTCTGGAACGGTCCGGTGGGCGCATTCGAGCATCCGCCCTTCGACCAAGGGACTAATGCTTTGGCACAGGCGGTCGCGCGGCTGACCAAGGAAGACAAGCTGCTGTCGGTTGCAGGCGGCGGCGACACCGTGGCCGCTCTTGCCCATGCCGGCGTGGAGAAGGACTTGTCGTATGTCTCGACGGCCGGCGGCGCGTTCCTCGAGTGGCTCGAGGGCAAGGAACTGCCGGGCGTCGCGGCGCTGATGCGCTGAAGACGCCGTTCCATCCACCGAACCGGCGCCGGCCTTGAGTCCGGCCGACGAGTCAATGCGTCATCCCGTCTGACGCGACCGGCGCCGCGCCCGTTCGCGGGACGGGTGGGACACTTGGGACAGCTCGCACGAACAGGGCCACTCCAAATGAAAACGCCCGCCGGGTTTCGACCCGGCGGGTGCCGGAACGCATAGGTCGGAAAGTCATGATGGATGCTGCGCTCCAGCGCCATCGTGCGACTTTCCCGCAAGCCGGATGGAATCTCGTACTACGACGATGCGCAATGCGGAACTGTCCGGACTCGTGCGGTTCCGCAGGTCCTTTTGTCCCGCGACGCGGTCGTGCCGACATTGATCCGTGCCGGGACTCGCGACACACTGGCAACGTATCGCGCATGAAGCTTCTAGTTCGCGGAAGATGGCACGCCGGCTCAAGATCACCGTCGATGGAATCGCGCTGACCGTGGATATGTTCGACACGCCGACGGCGGATGCGCTGTGGCAGGCGGCACCGTTCGAGGCGCGGGCGCAGACCTGGGGTGACGAGGTCTATTTCACCACGCCGGTCAGCGTCGCACGCGAAGCATCGGCGCGCGACGTCGTCGCGCGCGGCGAGATCGCCTTCTGGCCGGACGGCGATGCGATCGCGATCGGATTCGGGCCGACGCCGATCTCGCGCGGCGACGAGATCCGGCTGGCGAGTCCCTGCAATCTGTGGGGCCGTACGGCGGACGACGTCACCCGCCTCAAGACCGTCAGGGCCGGGGCGAAGATCCGGGTCGAACGCGTCGAGTGACGATCACAGGCTGAGCTGGTCGTAGATGGCGCGGGCGAGGCGGAGCAGCTCCTCGCGCGGAAGATTGGCCGAGAGCGCATAGCCGAAGTGGCGGTCGATCCAGTAGAACACGCTGACCCCGTTGCTCTCGACCTTGAAGTGGAACGCGGTTTCCTTCTGATCCGCGTCGGCGTTGCGGATGAACAGGGTGACGCGGGTGCCGCTCGCATTCTCGTACATGAACTGGCACGCCGCGCCGCCGTCGGCCGCCGGTAGCAGGCGCCCCCCCATCAGCCGGTAGCCGAGCGTCTGGAGATGGGGGGCCTTGACCTCGCGCCCCATGCGGTTCGACAGCCAGCGCATGAGGTGCGCCTCCTCGTCGGCGCCGACCTCGACGGGGTGGCGCACCTCCGCCGCGTAGATGGCATGCGCCATTGCCGCCTGCGCCGTCATCGGCACCGGCACCTGCACGACCCGTTCGACGATCTGCGGCGCACGAAGGGCCTGGTTCGCGAACCAGCCGCCGACGAAGCTGGCGACAAGGAGGCTCGCGGCGAGGGCGGCGCGCCCCATTGTCGCCGGCAGGCGCCGGCGCGACGGGTGCAGCATGGCCGGCGGCACCGGCTCGGAGAGGACGTGGTCGTAGCGCCGGTGCAATGCCTCGTTGAGCTGCCGGTAAAAGGTGACGCGGGCCGCCGCTTCGGGGTTGTCGGCGAGCCACGCCTCGACGTCGGCCCGGCGCACCGCCTCGAGCTCGCCGTCGACGAAGGCGTGAAGCTCGCCGTCGCTGACGGGCCGGTGAATCACTTGACCCTCCGCAGGGTCGGGCTGCCGGCCGCGGCGAGAAGCTGCCGCAACCGCTCGCGGCCGCGGTGCAGCCGGCTCATGACGGTGCCAATCGGCACGCCAAGGCTCGCGGCCGCCTCCTGGTAGCTCATGCCCTCGAGTCCGACGAGCAGGATCACCTGGCGCTGATCAGGCGGCAGCTGCGTGAGCGCGGCGTCGATCGAGGCGACCTCCAGCCCGTCCTCCTGCGCGGGGCGCGTCGGCGCAATCACGCCGGGTGCATCGACCGGCACCGTCGCCGGCCGCCGCGTCGCGTTACGGACCGCGTTGGCGTGGAGGTTGTGCATGATCGTGAACAGCCAGGTGCGCAAGTTGCTGCCTTCCCGCCACAGATGAAACCGGCTCCAGGCCCGCTCGAGGCAGTCCTGGACAAGGTCGTCGGCCAGGACCCGGTCGCCGATGAGCGCGCGCGCATAGCGCCGCAGATGCGGAATCTGCGCGATGATTGGATGCTCTGGCGGCACGCGGGTCATACGCCCGGGGGCGCAGCCCGACCGGATCCGTGGATCCGGCCGGGTGCGTGGCTGGCGCTATTGGATCTTCAGGATTTGCTTGGCCTCGCTGAGCTTCTGCATCGACTCGTCGTGCTTACCCGCCTTGTGCAGCTCCTCGCCTTCCTTGCGGAGCTGCGTCACCTTCTCTTTGTCCGCGGCGGACAATTGCGCGCTGGCCATCGCCTGATCGATCTGGCGCATATTGGCCGGGCACTGGGTCGCAAAGGCTGGGGGCGCGAGCAGGGCCAGACCGACGGCGGCAAACAGGGTATGTTTGATCATCGTTGCGTCTCCCATTCTCGGCCGCCACCCGGTTTCTCGTGGCGGCCGAGCATACTAACACGGACGCATCGGCCTTATTCCGGCCCGTCGGTGTTAACGATCGATTAGGAGAGATCCCGCCAGACTTGCGGCGTATGCAGATTCCGCCCAGCACATCGCTGCTTCACGCCCTCTCCCGGCTCGCCGAAACGCAGGCGAACGCCGCGCCGCATCAGGCCGCTGCGCAGCAGCCGGCGGCATCGTCCGCGCCCGCCCGCCCGGTGACGCCGCCCGAGGCGGCCCGCGCCGCGGCGAAGGCTGCCTTCCAGAACCTGAAGGCATCGTCCGCGGCATCGGCTGCGACCAGCAAACCGGCGGCCGATCCGTCGGCAGCGCCGAGTGCGGCGCCGAACGCGCCGCCGACGGCCAAGGTCCTGCCGCGCGGCAGCTTCATCAACATGGTCGTCTGACCGGGCGCGTTCGTCCCCGGCGCCGGCGTACGTTCAAACGGGGCATGCCGACCGGCTTGCGGAGGCATCCTGCCTCGCGCCAGATTAATCGCATGACCGCGAAGCCCGCCGGCCCTTCCGTCCGCGCCGTGCCCGACGGCGACACGCGCGAGCGCCTGATCTGCCCCGACTGCGGGTTCGTTCAGTACGACAATCCGAAGATCGTCGTCGGTTCCGTCGTGCGCTGGCAGGACAAGGTGCTGCTGTGCCGCCGCAGCATCATGCCGCGCAAGGGATTCTGGACACTTCCGGCCGGTTATCTCGAACTCAACGAAAGCGCGATGGACGGGGCACGGCGCGAGGCCTGGGAAGAGGCGCGCGCCCGCATCGTCATCGACGGGCTGCTCGCCGTGTACAACATCCCGCGCCTCAGCCAAGTGCAGCTCATCTTCCGCGCCCGGCTCGAGACGCCCGATATCGCCGCGGGACCGGAAAGCGAGGAAGTCGGCCTGTTCAGCTGGGACGAGATACCGTGGGACGACCTGGCGTTTCCGTCGGTCCACTGGGCGCTCAATCACTGGCGCGAGGTCGGCGAGGCGCGCGAGTTCTGCGCCCGCACCAATCCGCCCGGCGAGACGGGCGGCCACTGAGAAATCACGGCGCCGCCGCTACAACGGTATGTGCATCAGGAGGAGGCCGCCGACAATGAGCGCGGCGGCAATGACACGTCGGGCGCCGAAGGCTTCGCGCAGCAGAACGGTGCCGATCACGGCCCCGAACAGGGCGGACGTCTCGCGCAGCGCCGCGACATGCGCCATGGCGCCGAGGCTGAGCGCCCAGATGGCGATGCCGTAACCGATCGTCGCGATGACGCCGCCGGTGATGCCGCGCCAGGCGTGGTTGCGCAGATAGGGCACGATGGCGCGGCCGCGCTGCATGATCGCGACGATCATCACCCACGGTCCCTCGAGCACGTTGAGCCAGGCGATGTAGCTGAGCGCGTCGTTCGAGGCGCGGGCGCCGAGGCCGTCGACGATCGTGTAGGCGGCGATCGTGGCACCGGTCGCGATCGCATAGAGCGTGGGCCGCCATTCCGCCGCGCGGGGCAGACCGTTCGACAGCGCGAGCGCGATGATGCCGACGGAGACGAGGCTGACACCCGCTGCCTCGCCGGCCGTCAGATGTTCGCCGAGCAGGGCGGCGGACGGGAGGGCGACCAGGAGCGGTCCGAGGCCGCGTGCAATCGGATAGACGTGACTGAGATCGCCATGCGCGTAGGCGCGCAGCAGGAAGAAATAGTAGGCATTATGGATCAGGGTGGACGCGATCAGGAAGGGCCACGCCGCGGCATTGGGCAGGGGCAGAAACGGGGCCACGATCAGGCCCATCACGGTGCCGACGAACATGACGAGCGCGAACGAAACCAGCTGATCCTTGTCGGACTTGACGATGGCGTTCCAGCTCGCGTGGATGAGCGCCGACAGCAGGATGAGAGCGACGACGAGGAGATCGAGTTTCATTGCGGACGTTTGCGTTCCGTCCGCGTCAGACCGGCGCGGGCATCGCGTCGGCCGGGATGATGGCGCCGCGATGCTGGACGACCGCACCCGCGACCGCATGGCCGTGTCCGACGGCCGCGTCGATCGGCAGGCCGGCGATGCGTGCGGCGAGATAGCCGCCGTTGAATGCGTCACCGGCCGCGGTCGTGTCGACCACGTTCGCGACAGGTTGTGCCGCGACCTCGATCACCGCGCCGCCGTCGGAGGCCAGTACCGGCTCGCTGCCGTTCTTGACGGCGATCTCGCCGACGCCGAGGGCCTGGAGCCGGGCGATGGTCGCGCGTGGATCCGCATCGCCGAACAGCATCTGTTCGTCGCCGAAGGTCGGTAACGCCACATCGGTTCGCCGCAGAACCTCGACATAGGCACGGCGCGCGGCCCCGGGATCCGGCCAGTTGCGCGGCCGGTGATTGCTGTCGAACACGACCCGGCCGCCGCGGGCGCGGGCGCGATCGAGCGTCGCCAGCAGCCGCGCACGACCCGCCTCGTCGAGGATCGAGACGGTGATGCCCGACAGGTAGAGCCAGTCATAGCCGGCGAGCGCCGCCGACAGCTCCTCGCCGGCCGTGCCGTCGAACATGGCGCGCGCTGCCGCCTCGCGCCGCCAGTAGTAGAACGTGCGCTCGCCCTTGGCGTCGGTGCGGATCGCATAGAGGCCCGGCAGGCGATCGGGCCGCGTGCCGACGAGGTCGGTTCCCACACCCTCGCGCGCGAAGAAGGCCCGCATCGCCGCGCTGTAGGGATCGGTGCCGAGTGCAGTGGCGTAATCGACCTTGAATCCGCGCGCGCGCCCGGCGCGCACGAGATAGACGGCGGTGTTGAACGTGTCGCCGCCGAAGGCGAGCTCCAGACGATCCTCGGACAGATGACGCAGTTCGATCATGCATTCGCCGATGGCGGCGATGCGGGGCGAGGCGGATTGCGGCACGGGCTCTCCTGGGCGATGCGACCATGAAAGAATACGCGCTCCGCTTGCGGAACGCGCGCACGGCGAACGGCGTGCCGCTACGGTTTAGGGCGATCGGGCAAATCTGACAACTGCATGGTCGGTGCGGCTGATGGTTCCGCCGGCGCATGGCCGGCGGACGTACGTGGCAGGCAGGTCGGCGCAGGCCCGGGTGGGACGCAACCTTGAAGTCCCGTACGGCCGCCGTTTATCTAGGGGCCGGCGCGGGGACGACCCCGCGTTCCGTTCTTTGCGGCAGGGACGACCCTGCACCACTGGCGAGGTGCATCATTGGCCTGGATCGTCCTGATTCTCGCAGGTCTTTTCGAAGTCGGCTGGGCCGTGGGGCTCAAGTTCACCGACGGGTTTACGCGGATCATACCGACGCTCGCGACGGTGCTGTCGATGATCGCCAGTCTCGGTCTGCTCGGGCTCGCGCTCAAGGAACTGCCGCTCGGCACGGCCTACGCGGTCTGGACGGGCATCGGCACGATCGGTACGGCGCTGGTCGGCATCGTGCTGTTCGGCGAGGCGGCGACGGTGGCCCGTCTCACGTCGATCGGTCTCATCGTCGCCGGCATCGTCGGGCTCAAGCTCGCCAACGGTTGAGCGGCATCAGCGAAACGCCGCAGCCCAAAAAAGGAAATGCGTTGGGTGGTGTGGCCGCCCAACGCATTCTGTAGGTTAACCTATAGTGCAAATTGCTTATTCTAACGCACCGAACGAAGAAGTTACTTCTTCTTCTTCGCGGTCTTCTTCTTTGCTTTCTTCTTCGCTGCCATGTTTGAGACTCCTTTTTCCGATGTGCCGGATCGACGCGGGCGCGAGAGGAGACGGATTTGTGGGTGCGAAGCGATGATGTTCCCGTCCGATCGAACGACGCCCACCCCTACGGATCGATCCGAACGCGTATAGAGCATCAGCAAAATCAACCCGGTGTCAACTAAATTCAATATGCAGGGGCTTGACAAAAGCCATCTACAATATCGTGCGGCCGCCACGAAACCTGGGCCCTGCCGGCCAGTGGAACTCAAGATGCGGGTAGAGCCGCGCCGGACGGAAAAGGGGAAAGTCGCGCCAACCTCCAGGCTTTGGCCACAGGCGCTGGATGAGGGGGCGACGCCTCAGGACAGGCCGAGCAGACCCTTGGCGAACTCTTCCGGCGTGAACGGGGCGAGATCCTCGACCCCTTCGCCGACGCCGACGGCGACGACGGGGATCGCGAATTTCTCCGCGATCGCGACGAGGACGCCGCCGCGCGCGCTGCCGTCGAGTTTCGTCACGACCAGTCCGTTGACCTCGACCATCGACTTGAAGGTCTCCACCTGGGCCAGCGCGTTCTGGCCGGTCGTCGCATCGAGCGTCAGCAGCACGCTGTGCGGCGCGCTCGGGTCGAGCTTGCGCAGGACGCGGATGATCTTCTGGAGCTCCGCCATCAGGTCGGCCTTGTTGTGGAGCCGTCCGGCGGTATCGATGAACAGCAGGTCCATGTTCTCGGCGCGTGCCCGTTCGAGCGCCTGATAGGCGAGGGCGGCCGGATCGCCACGCTCCGGCCCGGTGACCACGGGAACGCCCGCGCGCTCGCCCCAGATCTTGAGCTGGCTCACCGCCGCGGCGCGGAAGGTGTCGCAGGCGGCGATCATGACGCGCCAGCCGGCATTGCTGTAGCCGTAGGCGAACTTGCCGATGGTGGTCGTCTTGCCGGTGCCGTTGACGCCGACGACGAGAACGACATGCGGCTTGCGCGTCTCGTCGGGATCAAAGGTCTTCGCGACCGGCGCGAGGATCTTGGCGATCTCCTCGGCGAACACGCCGCGCACCGCGGCCGGGTCGACGTTCTCGAAGCGGCGGCCGCGCAGACCGTCGACGACGCGCCGTGCGACGGCAGGACCGAGATCGGCGGCGATCAGGGCCTCCTCGAGTTCCTCCAGCGCGGCGTCGTCGAGCTTGCGTCCGCCGAGCACCTGGTTGATGCCGTCGACGAGGCGGTTGGAAGACCGGGACAGTCCGTCTTTGAGGCGTTGAAACCAACTCATGAAAGATGTCCGATCAGGCCGTCGGCGTCGCCGCCGACGATGCGGGTTGAAACGATGGCGCCTCGGGGCGCCGTTCCGTTGAGGCGCACGCGGACGAAGTGCTCGCAATAGCCCTCGCGGCCGCTGCGCTCGACGAGGACGCGCGCCGTCGTGCCAATGCGCCTCGCGGCGAAACGCGCGCGCGCCGCCCGCGCCGCCGCACGCAGCCGTTCGGCCCGCGCGCGCACGACCCGGCCCGGGAGCTGCGGCATCCGCGCCGCCGGGGTGCCGGGCCGCGGCGAGAACGGAAAGACGTGCACGAAGGCGAGGTCCATTTCCTCGATGAGGCGCAGCGTGTTCGCGAACATCGCCTCGTCCTCGGTCGGGAAACCGGCGATCAGATCCGCGCCGAGCGCCACATCGGCCCGCGCGGCCCGCGCCCGTGCCGCGACGGCCAGTGCCTGGTCCCGGGAATGGCGCCGCTTCATGCGCTTCAGGATCAGATCGTCGCCGGCCTGGAGGCTCAGGTGCAGGTGCGGCATCAGGCGCGGCTCGTCGGCGAGCAGCGCGAACACGTCGTCGTCGATCGCAGCGGGATCGAGTGAGGAGAGTCTGAGGCGGCGCAGTTCCGGCACCTCGGCGAGGATGCGGCGGGCGAGCGCGCCGAGGCGCATGCGGCCAGGCAGGTCGGCGCCGTAGGACGTCAGGTCGACGCCGGTGAGGACGACCTCGGCGTGACCGGCGTCGACGCAGGCACGCACCCGCCGCACGACGTTATCGGCGGGAACCGAGCGGCTGGGACCGCGCGCGAAGGGAATGATGCAGAACGTGCAGCGGTGGTCGCAGCCCTGCTGCACCTCGACGAAGGCGCGCGTCTGGGCGGCATCGGCGGTGACGGCAAGATCGGCGTCGGCCTCGCGTGCCGTCATGACGTCGCCGACGGCAACGCGTCGGGCCGCGGCATCCGGCCGCCACGTCTCCGGTGTCAGTTTTTCGATGTTACCGACGACGCGGTCGATCTCGGGCATGGCGGCGAACCGGTCCGGATGGATCTGCGCGGCGCAGCCCGTGACGACGATGCGGACCCCGGGCCGCTCGCGCCGCAGGCGCCGGATCGTCTGCCGCGCCTGCCGTTCGGCTTCCGCCGTTACGGCACAGGTGTTGATGACGACCGTGTCGGTGGCGCCGGCTTCGCGGACGAGCGTGGCGATGCGCTGCGACTCGCGCATATTGAGCCGGCAGCCGAAGGTGATGACCTGCGGCGCCGTGCGCTCGTCGCGATCGGGAAGCGGAGAGTGAACGGCGGCCGCGGCGTGGTCCATGGTCCTCGATGCGTGATGCGCTGCCCGGTCAGGCGGCGCGTTGCGGCAGTTCGCCGGTGAAGCTGACTGCGACGGGCCCGGTCATCAGCACGTGGCCGTTCTCGAGCCACTCGATCTCGAGTTCGCCACCGTCGAGCACGAGGTTCGCCCGGCGGCCGGTAAGCCCGCGCCGTACGGCGGCAACGAGTGCGGCGCATGCGCCCGAGCCGCAGGCGCGTGTGATGCCGGCGCCGCGTTCCCACACGCGCAGGCGCACGCGATCCGGCGCCAGGACCTGTGCCACGCCGATGTTCGCGCGTTCGGGAAAGATCGGGTGATGCTCGAGCACGGGACCGAGACTGGCGAGGTCGATGCGCGCGACGTCGTCGACGAAGAACACGGCGTGCGGATTGCCCATGCTGACGGCAACCGGATTCCGGAGCGGGCCGAGCTCGAGCGGAACGTTGTTCGTGTCGGCCGGCTCCTTCAGCGGAATGTCGCGCCAGTCGAGCCGCGCCGGTCCCATGTCCACGGTGACGCGCCCGCCCGTCGCCCGGGTCGCATCGAGCAGCCCGGCCCGGGTCTCGACGACGAGACGATCGCGCCCGTTCTCCTTCATCAGGAGATCGGCCACGCAGCGGGTCGCGTTGCCGCAGGCGCCGACCTCGCTGCCGTCGGCGTTGAGGATGCGCATGAACACGTCGGCAACGGCCGGATTCTTCGGCCGCTCCATGATGATGACCTGGTCGCAGCCGATCCCCGTATGACGGTCGGCGATCGCGCGCGCCTCCTCCTCGCTGAGCGCGAACGGATGCTCCCGGGCATCGAAGACGACGAAATCGTTGCCCAGGCCGTGCATCTTGATGAAGGAGCGGGCGCGGCTCATGCCCGCGATATATGGCACCGGCGGGCGGGAAAGCCAATGGAGGTGCGGCGCCGCGTCGTAGGCACGCGGCGCCGCAGCAGGGACGGTCCGGCCGATTCTGGAGGCGAAGGGGACGAAAGCGGCCGGGGCCCCGAAGGAAACGGGATCGGTCTTCGGTCCGGGTGCTACATCATGCCGGCGATCGTTGCTATGACGACGAAGAGCGGCGCCAGCATCGAGGCGCGCCACATGGCATCCGCGCGTTCGGCCGATTGAGCTTTGCGCATATGACCTCCTCTCTCGTCCGAGGTCCCGCGCCGGAAGGGAGCACGGCGCGGGACGCTTCGGCCGCGATATTGCGGAAAGCGTGCCAGGCCGGGGGCGGCGCTGCCGGCCGGGATCAAGTGCCGGGAACGGCAGCGGTTTGCGCCGGTCGCGAAAATACCGCTCAAATCCGGTGCGGCGGCGCGTCCGTCGCAATTTGCAGCGGGGCCGTTGCGAAATGCGGTGCGGCGGGATTTGTTCGATTTCGTCCGGTATTTTCGTCGACCGACGCGGACTTGACGGCCGCCGGCCCGGCGGGTAGGGTCCGCGCCGTTCAAGGGACAATCGAGCCCCTTGGGCCCAGTCTCTCCTGAGCGAGACGGGTCTCCCCCAGTCCGCGAGTGTCGCGCACTGGGGCGCTCGTGTTTGTGCAGGTCCCCTCGCCGCGGCAAGCGCGGCACGGGGACCGGAACCAAGGTCCTCGCCATCCCTGCCGGCGGGCGAGGACGACAGGTAGGACCGAATGTTCGAGAGCTTGACGACGAAACTGGGCGAGGTCTTCGACCGGCTGCGCAAGCGCGGCGCCCTGTCGGAGTCCGACGTCGATGCGGCGCTGCGCGAGGTACGCGTGGCCCTGCTCGAGGCCGACGTCGCGCTTCCCGTCGTCAAGGACTTCATCGCGGGCGTGCGTCTCAAGGCGATCGGCCAGGAGGTGATCAAGAGCGTCACGCCGGCGCAGATGGTCGTGAAGATCGTGCACGACCACCTGGTCGAGACGCTGGGCTCGACTGCGTCCGAGGTGAACCTGCGCGCGAACCCGCCGGTGCCGATCCTGATGGTCGGGCTGCAGGGTTCGGGCAAGACGACGACCACGGCCAAACTCGCGCTGCGCCTGACGAACCGCGAGAAGAAGAAGGTGCTGATGGCCTCGCTCGACACGCGGCGGCCTGCGGCGCAGGAGCAGCTGGCCGTGCTCGGCCAGCAGACGCGCGTCACGACGCTGCCGATCGTGCCCGGCCAGGGGCCCGTCGACATCGCCCGGCGCGCGATGGATACGGCGTCGCGCGAAGGCTATGACGTCGTGCTGCTCGATACCGCAGGCCGCCTCGCGATCGACGAGGAGCTGATGGCCGAGGCCGCCGCCGTCCGTGATGCGGTCAAGCCGGTCGAGACGCTGCTCGTCGCCGATGCCATGACCGGCCAGGATGCGGTCAACGTCGCGCGCGCCTTCAACGAGAAGATCGGCATCACCGGCATCGTGCTGACGCGCGTCGACGGCGATGCGCGCGGCGGTGCCGCGCTGTCGATGCGCGCCGTGACCGGCCGGCCGATCAAGCTGATCGGCACCGGCGAGAAGCTGGATGCGCTCGACGTCTTTCATCCCGACCGCATCGCCGGCCGGATTCTGGGCATGGGCGACATCGTCGGCTTGGTCGAACGCGCCGCCGAAACGGTCGAGCGCGAGGAGGCCGAGAAGCTCGCCAAGAAGGTTCAGAAGGGGCAGTTCGACCTCGACGACATGGCGGCGCAGCTCCGGCAATTGCGCAAGATGGGCGGTCTTTCGGGCGTCATGGGCCTGCTGCCCGGCATCGCCAAGATGAAGAAGCAGCTTGCCGGGGTCGAAATCGACGACCGCATCGTCAAGCGTCAGGAGGCGATCATCAACTCGATGACCAAGGCCGAACGACGCGACGTGCGACTGCTGAACGCGAGCCGCAAGCGCCGCATCGCCGCGGGATCCGGCACCACGGTCGAGGACGTCAACCGTCTGGTGAAGCAGTATCTCGAGATGCAGCGGATGATGAAGCAGGTCTCGAAGCTTGGCCAGAAGGGGCTCATGCGTTCCGGCATGGGCGCCCTGTTCCGGCGATAGGTGCGACATGATCGGCCGCGTCGTCTGCTGGGATCGCCCCGACCGACTTTCGTGAATCCATAACCGTTCGAGAAAACCAAGGAGACAAGATGGCACTCAGGATCCGCATGGCACGGGCCGGCGCGAAGAAGCGGCCTTTCTATCACATCGTCGTTGCCGACAGCCGCAGCCCGCGCGATGGGCGGTTCATCGAGCGGCTCGGCACCTACAATCCGATGCTGGACAAGGGGCATCCCGATCGCGTCACGCTGAAGATCGACCGCATCAAGCACTGGCTGTCGGTCGGCGCGAAGCCATCCGATCGCGTGCACCGGTTCCTCGCCGATGCCGGCGTGCTGCCGAAGCCCGAGATCCGGGAGACGCCGAAGAAGAGCGCGCCCAAGGCCAAGGCCCAGGAGCGGATGAAGGCCGCTCAGCAGGCCGCCGAAGGCGCCTCGGCGTAAGGTACCCTGGCCGGGACCACGCGCCGCATCCTGGTGGGGACCATCGCCGCCGCGCATGGCGTGCGCGGCGAGGTCCGCATCAAGAGCTTCACCGCCGACCCGACCGCGATCGGCCGTTACGGCCCGGTCGAGGACGAGACCGGCGAGCGGCGGCTGACGCTCAAGGTGCGCGGCCAGGTGCGCGGACTCGTCATCGCGCGGATCGACGGCGTCGTCGACCGCAACCAGGCGGAAGCGCTCAGGGGCCTCAGGCTCTACATTCCGCGCGACCGGCTGCCGAAGGCGAAGCGCGGCGAGTGGTATGTCGCGGACCTGATCGGGCTCAAGGTGGTGACGTTGGACGGTGCCGCGTTCGGCACGGTGAAGGCGGTGCACAATTTCGGCGCCGGCGACGTGCTGGAGATCGCGCGGAACGGCACGACCGAGTTTCTGCCGTTCACCAAGCGCGTGGTGCCGGAAGTCGATATCGAGGGCGGCAGGCTGATCGTCGACCCGCCCGTGGAGATCGAGGCGAGACCGGACGAAGAAGACGACGAGAGCGCCGAGACCGGGAAGGCTGGGCGAGAGAAGGTCGGGCGAGAGAGGTCGAGAGCGACGAGATGATCCACCGGGACACCATGTTCGCCGACGGGATGGCGCATGCGGGCGCTCGGCGCCGGCATCGTCCGCCGTGCGCGCCTGCCGGTTGCGGTGTTCCGGCGACGTCGGGTGCCGGCCTGCGCCTCGTCATGGGGGGACGGTCATGAGGCAGCCCTGGACGGCGACCGTGCTGTCGATTTTCCCCGACATGTTTCCGGGGCCGCTCGGTTATTCGCTGGCCGGCCGCGCGCTCGAGAACGGCGTGTGGAAGCTGATCGCCATCGACATCCGTGACTTCGCGACCGATCGGCATCGCAGCGTGGACGACGCGCCGTTCGGCGGCGGACCCGGCATGGTGATGCGGCCCGACGTCGTCGATGATGCGCTGGCGGCGGCGTTCGAGCGCGCGCCCGCGGGCGCGCCGGCCATTTATCTGACGCCGCGCGGGCGATTGCTCAATCAGGCCCGCGTGCGCGAGCTGGCGGCAGGACCGGGCGTCACGCTGCTGTGCGGACGCTTCGAGGGCGTCGACCAGCGCGTGATCGAGGCGCGGAACCTTGAGGAGATCTCGCTCGGCGACTTCGTGCTCTCGGGCGGCGAGCCGGCTGCGCTGACGCTGATCGACGCCTGCGTGCGGCTCCTGCCGGGCGTCGTCGGCGAGGCGGGCTCGCTCGAGGAGGAAAGCTTCGAGCGGGACCTGCTCGAATATCCGCACTACACGCGCCCCCAGGTGTGGCAGGGGCGCCCGGTGCCCGAGGTCCTCGTTTCCGGTCACCACGAAAAGATCCGCGCTTGGCGTCTGGCCGAGGCCGAGCGCATCACGCGCGAACGGCGGCCCGATCTTTGGGCCCGCTATCAGGCCCGGACGCACATGCCGCATTGAGTGCGCACCGCCCCCGAAACCGCTAAAATGAAATTCAAGGAGAGATCACCATGAACATAATCGAGCAGATCGAAAAGGAGCAGATCGCGAAGCTCACGGCCGAGCGGGCGGTGCCCGAGTTCGGGCCGGGCGACACGCTGCGCGTCAACATCAAGGTCATCGAGGGCAACCGCGAACGCATCCAGGCCTTCGAAGGCGTGTGCATCGCGCGTCGCAATGCCGGCATCAACTCGTCGTTCCGGGTCCGCAAGATCTCGTTCGGCGAGGGCGTCGAGCGCGTGTTTCCGCTCTACAGCCCGCGCATCGCCTCGATCGAGGTCGTGCGCCGCGGCGACGTGCGGCGGGCGAAGCTCTATTACCTGCGCGGCCGTACCGGCAAGAAGGCCCGCATCACCGAGAAGACGGGCACCGCGACGGCCGCCGAGCTGACCGGCGCCGAGACGACGCCGGAAAGCCAGGCGCAGGAGTAAGCAACCCACGGCAGCCGCCATCCGCGGGCGGGCGAAGCGGCCCGCCCGGGACGGTCCGGTCGCCGCGACAAGTCGAGGGGGAAAGGACGAAGCGATGGTGAAGCCGCGCACGCTGTTCGACAAGATCTGGGAGAGCCATGTCGTCCACAGGCAGGACGACGGCACCTGCCTGCTCTATATCGACCGGCATCTCGTGCACGAGGTCACCAGCCCCCAGGCCTTCGAAGGGCTGCGCATGGCAGGCCGCAAGGTGCGTCGTCCCGACGCCACCCTCGCCGTCGCCGACCACAACGTGCCGACCACGGACCGCAGCAAGGGCATCGCGGACCCCGAGAGCCGGGTTCAGGTCGAGACGCTCGAGGCGAACTGCAAGGAGTTCGGCGTGCCGTATTTCGGCATGGACGACATCCGGCAGGGCATCGTCCACATCATCGGGCCGGAGCAGGGGCTGACGCTTCCCGGCATGACGATCGTGTGCGGCGACAGCCACACGGCAACGCACGGAGCGTTCGGCGCGCTTGCCTTCGGCATCGGCACCTCGGAGGTCGAGCACGTGCTCGCGACGCAGACGCTGATCCAGCGGCCGGCGAAGAACATGCGCATCACGGTCGATGGCGTGCTGCCGTTCGGCGTGACCGCCAAGGACGTGATCCTCGCCATCATCGGCAAGATCGGTACGGCTGGCGGCACCGGCCACGTGATCGAGTTTGCCGGCAGCGCCATCCGCGGTCTCACCATGGAAGGCCGCATGACCGTGTGCAACATGGCGATCGAGGCCGGGGCCCGCGCCGGTCTGATCGCACCGGACGAGACGACGTTCGAGTACCTCAAGGGACGGCCGTATGCGCCGAAGGGTGCAGCGTGGGAAGCCGCCGTCGCGTACTGGAAGACGCTGCCGTCGGACGAAGGGGCGACCTATGACCGCGAGGTGAAGCTCGATGCCGCCGAGATCGAGCCGCAGGTCACCTGGGGCACGTCGCCGCAGGACGTGCTGCCGATCACCGCACAGGTGCCCGACCCGGCCGACGAGTCCGACCCGAACCGGCGCGCGGCGATGGAGCGCGCGCTCAGCTACATGGGGCTGAAGCCGGGCACGAAGCTCAGCGACATCACCATCGACCGCGTCTTCATCGGCTCGTGCACCAATGCGCGCATCGAGGATCTGCGCGCCGCAGCCGCCATCGCCAAGGGGCGCAAGGTCGCCCCCAACGTGCGCGCGATGGTCGTGCCGGGTTCAGGCCTGGTGAAGCATCAGGCGGAATCGGAAGGGCTCGACCGCATCTTCCGCGAGGCCGGATTCGAGTGGCGCGAGCCGGGCTGCTCGATGTGCCTGGCGATGAACGCCGATCGTCTCGAACCCGGCGAGCGCTGCGCCTCGACCTCCAACCGCAACTTCGAGGGACGGCAGGGTCGCGGCGGGCGCACGCACCTGGTGAGCCCGGCCATGGCGGCGGCGGCGGCCGTCACGGGCCGGCTCACCGATGTGCGCGAGCTGATGCGCTGAGGACCGGTCGCCCGGGCATGGCGGCGCTGGCCTCATCGGCGGGTTGCGAAGACGCGCCATTCGGGCCGCGCGTCGCGGATCGGGACGGGGGCCACCTGTCGCCGTTGCGCGCCGTCTTCCGGCCGCCGCGGAAGCAGCTCGAGCTATCTCCAGGCGTGACCGCCCGTCTCATCGCCGCCTTCATCCCGCGCCACCAGGCGTTGCACGACACGCCGGCCGGCACCTACGTCGTCCGCATCTCTTCGGTCGCGGATACGGCGCGCGTCCGGCCTTGCCCCTGTTAGGAGGAGACAATGGAAAAGTTCACCACGCTGACGGGCGTCGCGGCGCCGCTGCCGATGATCAATGTCGACACCGACATGATCATTCCCAAGCAGTATCTCAAGACGATCAAGCGGACGGGGCTCGGCAAGGCGCTGTTCGACGAACTGCGCTACACGCCCGACGGCAAGGAGAACCCGGATTTCGTGCTGAACAAGCCAGCGTACCGCAACGCCAAGATCCTGATCGCCGGCGAGAATTTCGGTTGCGGCTCGAGCCGCGAGCACGCGCCGTGGGCGCTGCTCGACTTCGGCATCCGCTGCATCCTCGCGCCGTCCTTCGCCGACATCTTCTACAACAACTGCTTCAAGAACGGCATTCTGCCGATCAAGCTGCCGCAGGAGACGATCGACAGGCTCATGGAGGACGCGAAGAACGGCGCCAATGCGACGTTCACGATCGACCTCGCCAACCAGGAGATCACCCGGCCCGACGGCGGGAAGGTGCGTTTCGACATCGACCCGTTCCGCAAGCACTGCCTGCTGAACGGGCTGGACGACATCGGCCTCACGCTCGAGAAGCGCGACGTCATCGACGCCTTCGAGGCGAAGCAGAAGGCAAGCCAGCCTTGGCTCTACGCCTGATCCGGAACTTTTAGGCGTGTGACGCGCGGCACTCCCCCGCCAGGGGAGGCTCGAGGAGATGCCGCCGGTTACGCGATCACGACAGGAACGATCGACAAGGGAGAACAACGTGCCCGCGAACAAGAAAGTCCTCGTGCTGCCCGGTGACGGTATCGGGCCCGAGACCATGCGCCAGGTGCTGCGCGTCATGGAGTGGATGGACAAGCACAGGGCCATCCGGTTCGATATCCAGGAGGGTCTCGTCGGCGCCGCGGCGCTCGAGAAGAAGGGCGTGCCGATCACGGACGAGACGATGGCCGATGCGCTCGCCGCCGATGCCGTGCTGTTCGGTGCGGTCGGCGACCCGAAATGGGACAACGTCGCGTTCGACAAGAAGCCCGAGCGCGCCATCCTCCGCCTGCGCAAGGAGATGGGCCTGTTCGCGAATCTGCGGCCGGCCGTCGTCTTCGACGAGCTTGCCGACGCCTCGACGCTGAAGCGCGAGGTCGTGGCCGGCCTCGACATCCTGATCCTGCGCGAGCTCACGGGCGGCGTGTATTTCGGCGAGCCGCGCGGGATCGAGACCCTGCCCGACGGCACCAAGCGCGGCGTCGACACGCAGGTCTACACCACGCCCGAGATCGAGCGCATCGCGCGCGTCGCCTTCGAGCTGGCGCGCAAGCGCAAGCGCCGGATCTGCTCGGTCGAGAAGGCGAACGTCATGCACACGGGCGTGCTGTGGCGTGAGACGGTGACGAAGGTTCACGCCGACTACAAGGACGTCGAGCTTTCCCACATGTACGCGGACAACTGCGCCATGCAGCTCGTGCGCAATCCGCGCCAGTTCGACGTGATCGTCACCGACAACCTGTTCGGCGACCTCCTGTCCGATCTCGCCTCGATGCTGACGGGCTCGCTGGGCATGCTGCCCTCGGCTTCGCTCGGTGAGCCGGATGCGACCGGGCGGCGCAAGGCGCTCTACGAGCCGATCCATGGCTCGGCACCCGACATCGCCGGCAAGGACATCGCCAATCCGCTGGCGATGCTGCTCTCGTTCGCGATGATGCTGCGCTACTCGTTCGACCTCGCCGAGGAGGCGGATCTCGTCGAGCGCGCGGCGAAGAACGTGCTGGCGCGCGGCATCCGCACGGCCGACATCATGCAGCCCGGCATGACGAAGGTGTCGACGACGCAGATGGGCGACGAGATCCTCAAGGAACTCGGACGGCTTACGGGCTGATACGGAAAACGGGCGGCCCGGCCGGGCCGCCCGTCAAATCGCCCCTCGACTGTGGCCGGCGCGTCCGGCCTCTTCCCCTTTAGGCCGCCTGTTGCGCCGGCCCGACCCGCTCGTAGCTCCATACCCAGGCCGGCGGAACGTTGAGGACCGCGAGACCCTTGCGGGTGCCCTTGAGCCCCAGCTTCGCTTCCGGCAGCGGCGAGAACAGCGAGTAGGTGTATTGCAGCAGCCGCCCCCCGGGGGCGAGCACGCTGAAATAGGAGTTGACGAGCCGCTGCTGGACCTCGATCGGCAGGGTGATCATCGGAATGCCCGAGATCACCGTCGAAACCTTGCCGTGCCACTTCGACGGAATGAGCTCCGGCAGGCGACCGGCATCGCCGTGAATGACCTGCACCTGCGGCAACTGCTTGCGCAGGAAAGCGCATAGATCGGCATCGATCTCGACGACGAACAAGCGTTCGGGCGAGATGCCGGCCGCGAGCAGGGCCTTGGTGATCGATCCCGTGCCGGCGCCAAGCTCCACGACCGCCTGATCCGGCTGGTTCGGCACCTGCTTGGCCACGAGCCGTGCCAGGGCAGGTGACGACGGCAGGACGGCACCGACCTTGAGCGGGTGCGCAAGCCAGCGCCGAAGGAACAGAAGACCTTCTTCGGCGGCGGAGGACTGCGTTGCGGTTGAGGATTTCATGATCGTTGTGGGCTAGTTGTCGGGGCGGGGACAATATATGGGGATTTCCGACTTTATAATATAGGGCGAATTTCGAATACGGCCGCTTGCAAAGCGGAGCGGGCAGGCGTAATTCATGCCGGATGTGCCCTTCGCGGGTGCGAAATTCGGTTTAGGGGCTGGATCATGGGCTACAGGGTTGCGGTCATCGGTGCCACGGGCAATGTCGGTCGCGAGATGCTGACGACGCTGGCCGAGCGCAAATTCCCCGTCGATGACATCGTCGCACTTGCCTCCGAGCGTTCGGTCGGTCACAAGGTGTCGTTCGGCGACCACGAGCTGAAAGTCCAGGACCTCGCCAAGTTCGACTTCAAGGGCTTCGACATCGCGCTGTCATCCCCGGGTGCCAAGGTGTCGTCGGTCCATAGCCCGCGTGCGGCGAAGGCGGGCTGCGTGGTCATCGACAACACGTCGTATTTCCGCATGGAACCCGACGTGCCGCTGGTCGTGCCCGAGGTCAATCCGCACGCGATCGCGGGCTATACCAAGCGCAACATCATCGCCAACCCGAACTGCTCGACGATCCAGATGGTCGTCGCGCTGAAGCCGCTGCACGATCTCGCGAAGATCAAGCGCGTCGTCGTCGCGACGTATCAGTCCGTCTCCGGCGCCGGCAAGGAGGCCATGGACGAGCTGTTCAACCAGACGCGCGCGATCTACGTGAATCAGCCGGTCGAGCGGATGAAGTTCACCAAGCAGATCGCCTTCAACGTCATCCCGCACATCGACGTCTTCATGGACGACGGCTTCACCAAGGAAGAATGGAAGATGCGGGTCGAGACGCGGAAGATCCTCGATCCCGACATCAACGTCGTCGCCCATTGCGTCCGCGTGCCGGTGTTCGTCGGTCATGCCGAGGCGGTGTTCGTCGAATTCGAGAAGCCGATCACCGAGGCTGAGGCGCGCCGCGTCCTGCGCCAGGCGCCCGGCATCGGCCTGGTCGATCACCGCGCCGACGAAGGCTACGTCACGCCGGTGGAGGCAGCGGGCGAGGACAAGGTCTATGTCAGCCGTCTGCGCGCCGATCCCACCGTCGAGAACGGGCTCGTGTTCTGGTGCGTCGCCGACAACCTGCGCAAGGGGGCGGCGCTCAACGCGGTGCAGATCGCCGAGGTTCTGGTCGACCGGTACATGCGCAAGAAGGCGGCTTGACGCGCCGCCGGCCGGCGAACATCCGGTCCGTGTAACGGCGGGCGCGGTGCTGCTCGCCGTCAGATCCGCCAGATCCGCAAAGCCTCGATCGAGACGACGGCGGCGGCGGCGAGCAGGAGCACGCCGGTGATGCGGTTCGCCCACATCAGGCCGGTCTCCGTGAAACGGCCATGGAACAGGCCGACCAGGCTGGTCAGGATCAGCCACCATCCCATCGACCCGGAAAAGACGCCGAGCAGCACCACCCAGTCGCTGAGCCCGACCTGATCGTCGGCGTCGAGCCCGAACGCGGCGAACACGCCGACGAACGAGATGATCGTGATCGGGTTGCTGAGGGTGAGGAACAGAGTCGAGGTAAAGTCGCCGATCAGACTGCTAGGGTCGCGCCCGGAGACGAGCTTGGGCGGAGGCTTGACCAGCGCCCGAACGCCGAGCACGACCAGCAGCACGATGCCACCGATCGTCAGCCACAACCGCTCCGCCTCGAGGAACGCGGTGGCGAAGGCGAGACCGAACACGGCGATCGCGCCCAAGAGCGTGTCGGCCGTGGCTGCACCGAAGCCGGAGACGAGGCCGGCGAGGCGTCCATGCACGATCGTCCGCCGCACGCAGATGATGTTGATCGGACCGACGGGCGCCGCGATCACGAAACCGACGGCAAGTCCTTTGAGGAACAGCCAGAAAAGCATGCGGCGCGCGTGCGGATCTCGCGTTGGATGGAGTGCGTGCTGTCTTAGCCCGCACGATCGGCGAATACAAACGTTCCCGGTGCCCGGTCCTAGCCGACCGGTACTAGCCGACCGGTATCGGTTTGAACCAGGAACCGGGACGGACCAGCTGGTCCTGCGCCTCGATCAAGCACAGCTCGTCCGAGCCGGCCGCGGCGCTGGCTGCGATGATGGCGTGGACGGCCGAGGTTGCAGCGGCGAGCGCGGTCGCGACATCGTCGCGCGCGGTCAGCAGCCGGGCGGTGAGCAGTGCCGCGAACACGTCGCCCGCACCGTAAGACGGATGCACGATGCGCGGGACCGTGACCCGCCAGGCGGCGGTCGCCGTGACGGCGAGGGTGGTGAGCGTGTCCGGTCCGAACTCGGCGAGGTCCAGACCTGTCACGACCACGAGCCGCGCGGGCGCGGATCCCGCCGTCCGCAGGCGTTGCGCCGCCGCCAGCGCCGCGGCGAGCCCGGTCAAACGCATCCCGGTCAGGAATTCGAGCTCGAACGCGTTGGGTGTCAGCACGTCCGCGTGCGGTGCAGCGACGTTGCGGATGAACTCGGGAATGCCGGGGTTCACGAACACCCGGCCGCGGTCGCCGATGACGGGGTCGAGAACCCAGAACGCACGCGGATTGACCTCGCGTACCCGGGCCGCCGTCTTGACGGCGACGGGGCCCTGATCGGCGGCACCCAGGTAGCCCGTGAGCACGGCATCGGTGCGGCCGAGCCAGCCCCGCTCGGCGAGCCCCTCGATCAGGTCCGCCATGTCGGCAGCCGGCGTCACGCGTCCGCGCAGGCCGCCATGCCCCGGATGGTTCGAGAAGCGGACGGTATCGACGGGCCACACCTCATGGCCGAGGCGCTGCAACGTGAACACGGCGGCCGAATTGCCGACGTGGCCGTAAACCACGCCCGATTGGATCGAGAGAACGTTCATCCGGATGTTCCTGCGGGCGGAGAGGCTGTGCTTGCGAAGTTCACATCACTTTCCTAGATCAAGGCGCACGCAAAAGCTACGTCAGTTACGGCCACGACCGGATATGGAAGACATGATGATGACCGCCCGCCAACCGGTATCCGGCGGCTGGCGGGCGCGACTGCGTGCCTGGGTCGAGTCGGATCGGTTTCAGCGCGCGATCACGCTGCTGATCGTCATCAACGCCGTCACCCTCGGGCTCGAGACCGTCGACAGCGTCGTCGCCGCATGGGGCGATGCCATCGCGGCCGCCGATCTCGCGATTCTAGCCATCTTCGTCGTCGAACTGGCGACGCGGGTCGCCGCGCATGGGCCGCGGTTCTTCCTGAACGGCTGGAATCTGTTCGATGCGGCCGTGGTCGGCGTGGCGCTCCTGCCGTCGAGCGACGGACTGTCGATCCTGCGGGCGCTGCGCGTGCTGCGGGCGTTTCGCCTGATCTCGGTCGTGCCGGCGATGCGGTCGATCATCGAGGCCCTGCTCAAGTCGATCCCGGGGCTGTCGTCGATCATCCTGCTGATGTTGCTCCTTTTCTACGTGTTCGCCGTGATGGCGACCCGGCTCTATGGCGAAACCACCCCGGATCACTTCGGCAGTATCGGCGCCTCGATGTATGCCCTGTTCCAGATCATGACGCTCGAGGGCTGGACCGAAATCGTCGACGCGGTGCGCGCGCATCATGACTGGGCGCTGATGTTCTTCATTCCGTTCATGATGCTGTCGACCTTCACCGTACTCAATCTGTTCATTGCGCTGATCGTCGATTCCATGCAGAAGCTGCACAAGGTCGAGGTGGTGGATGCCGAGGTCCGCACCGCCGAGATCTCGGCGGAAACCGCCATGGCACGGGAATTGAAGGCGCTCGCCGCCGAAATTCGGGATCTGCGTGCGACCGTCGAACGGTTGCGCCGGGCCTCATGATCACCTGATCGGGGAGAGGGGAATGCCAGAGATCGCCGTCCGCCCGCGCCGCAGCGCGCTCTACGTACCCGGCTCGAACACCCGCGCGCTCGAGAAGGCGCGCACGCTCGACGCCGACGTTCTGATCTTCGACCTCGAGGACGGCGTCGCGCCCGACCGCAAGGTCGAGGCGCGCGAACAGGTCCTGGCGGCCCTCAAGGCCGGCGGCTACAGGGCCGAAACCGTCATCCGCATCAATCACCCCGGCACCAAGCTCGGCGCCGCCGACCTCAAGGCGGTCGCGACGTCCGGCTGCGATGCGGTGCTTCTGCCCAAGGTCGAGACCGCGCAGGAGGTGCGCGATGCGGCGCTGCGCCTCGCCGCGGCCGGCGCACCCGCCGCAATGCAGATCTGGTGCATGATCGAAACGCCGCTCGGCGTGCTTCGCGTCCAGGACATCGCCTTCTCGAGCCCGCACCTCACCTGCCTCGTCATGGGTACGTCGGACCTCGCCAAGGACCTGCGCGCGCGGCATACGCCGGACCGGCTTCCCGTGCTCACGTCGTTGTCGTTGTGCGTGCTGGCGGCGCGCGCGGCGGGGCTTACGATCCTGGATGGCGTTCATCTCGACCTCGAGGACGAGGCCGGATTCCTCGCCGCGTGCCGGCAGGGCGCGGAGCTCGGCTTCGACGGAAAGACGCTGATCCATCCGAAGACGATCGACGGCGCAAATGCCGCGTTCGGGCCGACGCCAGAAGAGGTGGCGCTCGCCCGGCGCATCATCGACGCGCATGCCGAGGCGTTGAAGAAAGGCCAGGGTGTCACGGTCGTCGACGGCAAGCTCGTCGAACAGCTTCACGTCGAAAGCGCCAAGCGCACTGTTGCGCTTGCCGAAGCGATCGCTGCGCGCAAGGCCTGAGCGCACACAATCCCGTGCGTCGTCGGCGCGGGCAAACCTGGCGTCCCCGAAAGAGGTTCCCCGGCGGGAGAGCGGGACCTTGCCCGGATGGCGAGGTCGGACGCCACGTGCGCCGATCCGCACCACCTGTGCAACGGTAAATGGCAATGCGTCCGTGATAACGTGATCGGGCGTTTAGCCCGAGCTCACGTCGATACTCGAACTTCGCCGGATCTCCAAACGCTTCAGCGCGATCGAGGCGCTCGCGGATGTCGATCTGACGCTCGCGCCCGGCGAGATTCTCGGCCTGATGGGCGACAACGGCGCCGGCAAGTCGACCCTGGTCAAGATCATCGCGGGGAACTTCCCGCCGTCGTCGGGCGAAATCCTGCTCGACGGCCGGCCGGTGCATTTCCATTGGCCGACCGATGCGCGCCATGCCGGGATCGAGGTCGTCTATCAGGACCTGGCTCTCTGCGACAACCTGACGGCTGCGGCGAATGTCTTTCTCGGCCGCGAGGTGCGCCGGTCCTTCGCCGGCATGTTCAGGTGTCTCGACAACGCCTACATGTATCAGCGCGCGCGCGAGCTGTTCGCCGAACTCAAGTCCGATACGCGGCCCGCCGACCTCGTGCGCACCATGTTGGGCGGGCAGCGTCGGGCGGTGGCGATCGCGCGCACGCGGCTCGCCCGGGCACGGACCGTGCTGATGGATGAGCCGACGGCGGCGATCAGCGTGCGCCAGGTGGCCGAGGTGCTCGATCTCATCCGCCGTCTGCGCGACCAGGGCATCGCCGTCATTCTCATCAGTCACCGCATGCCCGACGTCTTCGCCGTGTGCGACCGCATCATGGTGCTGCGGCGCGGCCGCAAGGTCGCCGAGAAACCCGTCGCGCAGACGTCGCCCGAGGAGATCACCGGCCTGATCACGGGCGCGATCGAGAGGGTGCCATGACGACCGAGCACACGCTGGTCGCACCGCGGTCGCATCCGGAACGGAGCTTCGGTTTCGGCGCGCGCCTTCTCGGCAGCCAGGCGTTCTGGGCCAGCGTCGCCACGCTGATCATCTGCGTCGCGATAACGACGATCAGCGGCACCGTCGCAACGTATGAAAACGTCTTCAACACGACGCGCAACTTCGCATTCATCGGCATCATGGCGCTGGGACAGACCGCCGTGATCATCACCGGCGGCATCGATCTCGCCGTCGGCTCGGTGATGGGGCTTTCCGGAATCGTGTTCGGGCTGATGATGACGTCCGGCTACTCCCTCTGGTCCAGCATCCTGGTCGCGCTCGCCGTGGCGCTCGCCTGCGGCGCGGTCAACGGGTATCTCGTCGCCTATCTGCAGCTGTCGCCGTTCGTCGTGACCCTGGGCATGCTGTCGATCGCGCGCAGCCTCGTGCTCGTCGTGTCGAACAACCGCATGGTCTATCAGTTCGGACCGGACGAGGAGCTGCTGTTCGCGCTCGGCGGCGGCGGTCTGTTCGGCATTCCCAATCCCGTGCTGGTGCTCGTCGGGTTGACGCTCGTGCTCGGCGCGTTGCTCAACTTCACCGCCTGGGGCCGGCATCTCTACGCGATCGGCGGCAACGAGCAGGCGGCACGCCTCACCGGCGTGCCGGTCAATCGCATCAAGCTGTCGGCGTATCTCCTCAGCAGCCTCATGGCCGGCATCGCCGCGATTCTGATGATCGGCTGGCTCGGATCGGTCACCAATGCGCTCGGCCTGACCTACGAGCTGCGCGTGATCGCGGCGGCGGTGATCGGCGGTGCCAATCTTGCCGGCGGCGAAGGCACGGCCTACGGCGCGCTCATCGAGGCAGCCCTGCTCGAGATCATTCGCAACAGCCTGCTGCTCGCGGGCGTCGATCCCTACTGGCAGGGCACGTTCATCGGTCTGTTCATCATCTTCGCGGTGCTGTTGGAGCGGGTTCGCGGCAAACGCGATACGGCGCTTTTCGAGCGGATCCGCGGCAAGAGGTCCGGCTGACCGGACCCGGAGCAGGGAGGAAGAAAGCCATGTTACGTCCTTTGCTTGCGGCGGCAGCAATGGTGCTGACGGCCGCGCCTGTCGTCGCGCAGACGGAGTACACGTTCGCGCTCGTCCCCAAGGCGATGAACAATCCGTTCTTCGACCTCGCCCGCGACGGCTGCATGAAGGCGCAGCAGGAGCTGAAAGGCGTGAAGTGCCTCTATATCGGCCCCAGCGAACACACCGAAACCGAACAGGTGCAAATCGTTCAGGACCTGATCAGCCGCCGGGTCGACGGCATCGCCGTCTCGCCGTCGAACGCGGGTGCGATCGGCCGCATCCTGAGAGCCGCCAAGGAGGCCGGCATCCCGGCCATCACCTGGGACGCCGATCTCGAGCCGCGCAACAAGGCGAACCGCATCACCTATATCGGCACCAGGAACTACGACATCGGCGCCAACCTGGCGAAACTGGCACAGGCCCGCAAGCCGAACGGCGGCAAGATCTGTCTGCAGTCCGGCGGCGCTGCGGCGGCCAATCATAACGAGCGCCTGCAGGGCATCGGCGACACGCTGGGTGGGATGACCGGCACGACGCCGCCGGGAACGCGGCTGACGGGCCAGAACGGGTGGACCGAGGTCGACGGCTGTCCGCTGTTCACCAACGACGACAGTGCCGTCGCCGTCCAGCAGTTCCAGGACATCCTCAACAAGTTCCAGGATCTCGACGTCTACATCTCGACCGGCGCGTTCACGCAGTGGTCGGACAATGCCTACCGGCAGGCGATCCGCCCGCACATGGCTTGGGTGAAGAGCGGCAGTCTCGTCGTTGTCATGGCTGATACGCTGCCGATGCAGATGGCGCAGCTCGAGGACGGCCTGAGCCAAGGCCAGGTCGGCCAGCGGCCGTTCCAGATGGGCTATCTCGCGATGGAGAAGCTGTTCGCGATCAAGGGCGGCCAGACGGTCGAGGATCCGATCTACACCGGCCTCGACGTCTGTACGCCGGAGAACGCAACGATCTACCTGGACAAGTAAACCCTACGCACCGACCGCCCATCCTTTCGCGCGACCGGCCGCCTCGAGCCCCCTTGCCGGACCCCCGGAAGGGGGCGCTTTTTGCGCCCGGTTCCCATGGCCCAGACATCGGTTGGCAAGGCGAAAGGCGGCGCGCTATTCCATTTCCGTCGCGGCCGCCCCGACGCCGCGGCCCATCGACGCGAAAGGGAGAGAAGAACGACGTGCTCGGCAACTTCTTCGAGGACTTCCGTATCGGACAGAAGTTCCGGCACGCCAGTCCCCGCACCGTCACGACCGGCGATGTAGCGCTCTACACCGCGCTGACCGGCAGCCGCTTCGCCGTCAATTCCTCGACCGCGTTCGCGCGCATGATCGGGTTCGCCGATGCGCCCGTCGACGATTTGCTCGTCTTCCACATCGTCTTCGGCAAGACGGTACCGGACATCTCTTTCAACGCGGTCGCCAATCTCGGCTATGCCGAGCTGCGCTTCGGGGTGCCGGTCCATCCGGGCGATACGCTCGCCGCCGAATCCGAGGTGATCGGCCTCAAGCCGACATCGGACGGTCGTAGCGGGATTGTCTGGGTCCGGAGCCGCGGCATCAATCAGCGCGGCGAGATGGTCGTCGAGTTCGTGCGGTGGGTCATGGTGATGTGCCGCGCGCCCGGCCCGCGCGCATCGGCGGACGCGGTGGTGCCCGTGCTCGCCGAGGCCGTCGCCGTGCAGGACCTGATCGTGCCGGCGCTGGATCTGCGGGGCTACGATTTCGAGCTTGCCGGGGATACGCGGCGCTGGGCCGACTACGCGCCCGGCATGCGTCTCGATCACGTCATCGGGACGACCGTCGAGGACGCCGAGCATCAGCTCGCCACGCGCCTCTATCAGAACACGGCGCGCGTTCATTTCGACGCCATCTTTGCCGCGGCGGGGCGTTTCGGCCGCCGTCTTGTGTATGGCGGCCACGTCATCAGTCTGGCGCGCGCCGCCTCGTTCAACGGCCTCGCCAATGCGTTTCGCATCGCGGCGATCAACGGCGGGCGCCACGCCGCGCCGGTCATGGCGGGCGACACGGTCTATGCCTGGACCGAGGTTCTGGATCGCCTCGATCTGCCGACGCGCACCGATCTGGGCGCGCTGCGCCTGCGCACGATCGCGACCAAGAACCAGCCTTGCGCCGATTTTCCGCCGCCGGATCATCCGGCCGTCGTTCTCGATCTCGACTACACGGTGCTCGTTCCGCGCTGAACGCCAGCCGTAGGATCAAGGCGTCGACGATTCCACCAAATATTGTTTGCGCGGCGCGAGTCCGCCGTGATAGGGAACGCGCGTCAGGTGTGCTGGACCGAGCACGAACACCGACACATCGACGGGTCATCCTGACGCGAGGCCCGCTGCCGTCCGTCCGGGCGGGACGGACGGATCCTGCTTTCAAGCACCGGCGATGACGTCATCGCCGGTGCGGCTGTTTTTGCGCCATGTCGTTCCGACGATGCGGGACCCGGAAATAAGAGAGGCGTCAGGCGCGCTGGACCGAGATCCGACGCTTAACGTGTTCGGGCGGAACACGACCTGACGCCTCGGAGCGCCGGGGCACGAAACCCATGCGACTCCCTGGCCTCGCGACAGCTCGGGCGTACCTTCGTCATGCGGTGCGACGTCGCGGCCGATACGTCGCCCGATGCACGACGGCGGGACCGGGAGATCCCGAGCCCGAGGGAGAAGCGCCAGACCCTGCCGTCCCGCACTGCCGACCGGCTGGTCTCCGGCAACGATTGGTACAATCGCCGCGGAAGGACCCGATGCGACGGGCGCAGCATCCGGTACCGCGCCTCATGCATCGCCCGGCGATCCGCCTTGCGGCGAATCACCGGCCGTCCGGACGCGTGCGGCTGGGGCGAGCCTGTTGCCGGCTCCCGCCCGACAAACGGCGCCATCCGGCAACGGCGCCTCATGCCGGGCCGACGGTGCGCCCGCACCGGATCCGTTCGGACCCGGGAGCGCGATCCGCCCCGGAAAGGTCGTTCCGCCTGCGTCCGCCGACCGTCTCCCGTGCGGGACACGGCGCCCTTGGCCCAGGGCCTTCGGGCGGCGCCGCGGAGCCTTGCATGCCTTTCCGCGCTTTCGCGTGCCGTGGAAATGCTCGCAGAAATTTTTTCGCCGATAAACAATAAAAGCGCCGGGCGCTGAAAATTTCTGTTGATAGAATCCTTAATTCCACACAATTCATCCCCGCATTATCCCCGGAATTCTCCACAGTTTGCGGACGAACCCGTTCGGGGCGTGGCCATGACCAAATCGTGGGCACCGGCCGGTCCGGGTTCGCGCCCGATTCAAGTGAGGTCGGTGCCGCGCGAAGGCTATCGGCCCGGCATTTCGCACTTGCGTCCGGCAACGTTGACGGGACGGGGGCACAGGGTCTAAATCAGCGGCGCATCACAACAATTCCGCCGGGGCGGTGCTTGTTTGCGCCGCGCGACCGGTTCCAAGCCACTTGAGGCGACATGCCGAACGATCCGTCGATGGCGCGCGGAAGCCCACATCCGACTCGATCCGCGCGACCGCTTTCGCCGCATATTCAGATCTACCGTCCGCAGCTCACGTCCGTCCTTTCCATCAGCCACCGTATCACCGGTCTCGTGCTGGTGGTCGGAACGCTGATGCTGGTGTGTTGGCTGATCGCCGCTGCGACCGGACCCGAAGCGTTTGCCGGGGTACAGGCCTTTCTCGGATCGTGGATCGGCCTGGTGCTGCTGTTCGGCTGGAGCGTTGCGCTGTTCTACCATCTTAGCAACGGCATCCGGCATCTGTTCTGGGATGCGGGCTACGGCTACGAGATCGCGACGGCCTATCGCTCGGGCTGGGCGGTCGTGGGCGCTACCGTGGTGCTGACGCTGCTCGCCTGGGGCGTCGGGCTTGCGGTTCTGGGGGGGCGGCCATGAGCAACCGCGCCAATACCCTGCGCACGCAGCTCGGTCGCGTGCGCGGCCTGGGTGCGGCTCACCACGGCGTCGGCCACTGGTGGGCGCAGCGGGTCACCGCGGTCGCGCTGGTGCCGCTCGCCGTCTGGTTCGTCGCCTCGATCGTAGCCCTAGCCGGCGCCGACCACGCCGCCGTCGTCGACTGGATCCGGAACCCGGTCTCGGCCGTCCTGTTGGTCGCGCTGATCGCGGCGGTTTTCCACCACGCGCAGCTTGGCGTCCAGGTCGTCATCGAAGACTACGTCCATCACGAAGGGGTGAAAATCGGGAGCCTGCTGGCGGTGAAGGCTGTCCTGCTTCTGCTTGCGCTGGCTGCAGTTTTTGCCGTCCTGCGGATCGCCCTCGGAGGTTGAGAACACCATGCCTGAATCAACGAAAGTGACGACGCATCGCGTCACACCGGCCTATCCGATCATCGACCACACCTACGACGTCGTCGTGGTCGGTGCCGGCGGTGCCGGCCTGCGGGCGACGTTCGGCATGGCGATCGCCGGCCTCAAGACCGCGTGCATCTCGAAGATCTTCCCCACGCGCAGCCACACCGTGGCGGCGCAGGGCGGAATCTCGGCCGCGCTCGGCAACATGGGACCGGACGACTGGCGCTGGCACATGTACGACACCGTCAAGGGCTCCGACTGGCTCGGCGACCAGGACGCGATCGAGTACATGTGCAAGGAGGCGATCCCGGCGATCATCGAGCTCGAGCACTATGGCGTGCCGTTCAGCCGCACGCCCGACGGCAAGATCTACCAGCGGCCGTTCGGCGGCATGACGACGGAATACGGCAAGGGTGTCGCGCATCGCACCTGCGCCGCGGCCGATCGCACCGGCCACGCCATCCTTCACACACTGTATCAGCAGTCGTTGCGGCACAACGCGGAGTTCTTCATCGAGTACTTCGCGCTCGACCTCATCATGGACGACGAGGGCACCTGCCGCGGCGTGATGGCCTGGAATCTCACCGACGGCACCATCCACCGTTTCCGCGCGCATCTGACGGTGCTTGCGACCGGCGGCTACGGCCGCGCCTATTTCTCGTGCACGTCCGCCCATACCTGCACGGGCGACGGCAACGCCATGGTGCTGCGCGCCGGGCTGCCGCTCCAGGACATGGAGTTCGTGCAGTTCCATCCGACCGGCATCTACGGCGCCGGCTGCCTCATCACCGAAGGCAGTCGCGGCGAGGGCGGATATCTCACCAACTCCGAGGGCGAGCGGTTCATGGAGCGCTACGCGCCGTCGGCCAAGGATCTTGCCTCGCGCGACGTCGTCTCGCGTGCGATGACGATCGAGATCCGCGAGGGCCGCGGCTGCGGACCGCAGAAGGACTACATCCTGCTGCACCTCGAGCATCTGGGCGAGGACGTGCTGCGCGAGCGCCTGCCCGGCATCTCGGAGACCGCCAAGATCTTCGCCGGCGTCGACGTGACGAAGGAGCCGATCCCGGTGCTGCCGACCGTGCACTACAACATGGGCGGCATCCCGACGAACTACCGCGGCGAGGTCGTCACCCTGAAGGACGGCAATCCGGATGCGGTCGTGCCGGGCCTGATGGCGATCGGCGAAGCGGCCTGTGTGTCGGTCCACGGCGCCAACCGTCTGGGCTCGAACTCGCTGCTCGACCTCGTCGTCTTCGGCCGCGCGGCCGCCAAGCGCGCGGCGGAACTGGTCAAGCCGGGCACGCCGCACCCGCCGCTTCCGCGCGATGCGGGCGATGCGGCGCTGGCGCGCTTCGACCGCCTGCGCCACGCCAACGGCAGCACGCCGACCGCGGCACTCCGGCTCGAGATGCAGAAGGTGATGCAGAACCACTGCGCGGTGTTCCGCACCGAGCAGGTGCTCGCCGAGGGCATACAGCTTCTCGAAGAAACGCGGAAGAAGAGCGCCGATATCCGCGTCAACGACCGTTCGCTGGTGTGGAACTCGGACCTCGTCGAGACGCTCGAGTACGACAACCTGATCGCGCAGGCGATCGTCACCATGCATTCGGCGTACAACCGCCGGGAAAGCCGAGGCGCGCACGCGCGCGAGGACTTTCCGGAGCGCGACGACGTCAATTGGCTGAAGCACACCGTGGCGTGGCTGGACGACAACGGCAAGGTCCGGATCGACTACCGGCCCGTGCACCTCAATCCGCTCACGAACGAGGTTCAGAGCTTCCCGCCGAAGGCGCGCGTGTACTGAGGTTTCAACCGTCGGCGGCCAGCCGTCAGCCTGACCGCCCAGGCGGCATCACAACCGTGCTGACAGCTGGTTGCTGAACGCTGAGAGCATCATCAGATGGCCGAATTCGCACTTCCCGCCAACTCGAAGGTCACCGAGGGCAAGACCTGGCCGGCGCCCAAGGGCGCCACGCGCATCAAGACCTTCAAGATCTACCGCTGGGATCCGGACTCGGGCGCGAACCCGCGCATCGACACCTATCAGGTCGATCTCGATTCGTGCGGGCCGATGGTTCTGGACGCGCTGATCAAGATCAAGAACGAGATCGACTCGACGCTGACCTTCCGGCGCTCGTGCCGCGAGGGCGTGTGCGGCTCGTGCGCCATGAACATCCAGGGCACGAACACGCTGGCCTGCACCAAGGCCATCGAGGACTGCGCGGGCGACGTGAAGATCTATCCGTTGCCGCATATGCCGGTGATCAAGGACCTTGTGCCGGACCTGAGCGGGGCGTTCGCGCAGTACCGGATGATCGAACCGTGGCTGAAGACCGAGACGCCGCCGCCCGACCGCGAGCGCCTGCAGACGCCGGAGGACCGCGCGCGGCTCGACGGGTTGTGGGAATGCATCCTGTGCTTCTGCTGCTCGACGAGCTGCCCCAGCTATTGGTGGAACGGCGATCGCTATCTCGGACCCGCCGTGCTGCTGCAGGCGTATCGGTGGATCGCCGACAGCCGCGACGAGGCGACGGGCGAGCGGCTCGACGCGCTCGAGGATCCGTTCCGCCTCTATCGCTGCCACACCATCATGAACTGCACGCGGACGTGCCCGAAGGGCCTCAATCCGGCCAAGGCGATCGGCGAAATAAAGAAGCTGATGATCGCACGCCGCTGATCTTCAGAAAGGCGGCGCTCTTCCGAATCGCGCGGCCGACCGCCGGTCAGCCGCGCTCTTCGTCCGTCCGGCGACGGACCTTCAGGACGGTGATGCGCCTGATGTCGCCGTCGAGACCCTCGAACTCGATCGACTGTCCTTCCGACAGACCGATCAGTGCCGCACCGAGCGGAGTCAGAACCGACAACGTGTCCTCGCCCGAGTTGCGCTCGGACGGATAGACAAGCGTGACGGTGCGTTCGCGTCCGCTCGCTTCGTCCCGGAACAGGACCTGCGTATGCATGGTCACGGTGCCGGGTGGAATCTCGGCATTGTCCACGACCGTCGCCCGCGTAAGTTCTCGCAGCAGCAGATCGGCCGCCTTGGACAGCTTCCCGCCGCCGTAGGTCGCCAGCAGGTGATCGAGCCGGGCGAAGTCGTGCCGGCTGATCCGGATCGCGGGAAGGTCTTCGGACGTCATGTCTTTTCGCCTCGTGGAAATTCGAGCAAAGTCGGGTCGTGACGGCGGTCAGGCCGCCCTGTTCGGACCGGGGTCGTCGTCACCGTCCGGCAGGTTGGGGTTGCGTATCGGTCTTGGACGCAGCGGGATGACCCGCCGCTCGTCTCTGTCGTCGTCGGGGGCGCGCCGTTTTTCCTGGTCGTCGGTTGCGCTGGGGCGCGGCCAGTAACGGTACGGTGCGCGAAGGAAACGGCCTTCCGCTTCGGGTTGATAGGCGACCCGTTCGACGGTTGCGATCCAGCGCATGCCCTCCCGGGCCGTGTAGGCCATCGCGCTTCCCGCCCGAAGCCCGAGCAGGGCCGCGCCAAGCGGCGACAGGACCGGAATCGCCGTACCGACGGCCCAATGCGTCTCGTCGTAGACGAGCGTGCCGGATTCGACCGGATGGGTTATGTGGCGGCGGAAGAAGACCCGCGAGTTCATCGTGACCACGTCAGCGGGAATCACGCCCGGGCGGCAGATGGTCGCACGGTCGAGTTCGTCGGAGAGAAAGCGCAGGATGGCCTCGTCGACATGGTCGCGCGACCGGTCGATCAACGAACGCAGCCGATCATGGTCATGGCAGGTGATCAGCAGCGGCGGCAGATCGGACGCCGATATCTTGGTACGCTCGCCGGTCGGTTGCGCGTCGTTCGGCGTGCGAACGTCCGTATCGGCTGAATTGATCATGGCAGACTTCCTTCCTCCTGACCTCTTGCTTCGCGGCAAGGCGGGGCCGGATCGAAACGGGCCGGCCTTGTTCCGGCCACGCGCAACCGCATCGCCGTCGCACGCGGCGGGACCGCCGAAACGCAGATGGACGATCTGGGGGAATTAGGTTTGGCCCCGGAGGCGGCACACGACCCTAAAGCGCATCAGCCGCACGGCGGGGCAAACGTCGGTTTGACGCAACCCGCTCCCTGGATGATCCAGCGCCGGGGGCGCGGAAGTCCAGAAAGGATCGAAGTCCGAAACATCGCATCGTTACTATATGGTCGCGCCACGGCAAGTTCAACGTGGCGCGGACGTCGCCGAAGGTTCACGCTTCTGCTGTCGTGACGGACGGCAATCGCGCGCCACGCGGTGTTCGTCCGGACGTGAACGGTCGGGAGCAGCTTTCGCTTGCGCGACGCGGGACGGCTGCCGATCATCGCCTGACACGTGCCCGGATTCCGCGTCACGATACGAGTCGATCGATTGCGGACATTCGCGCCGAGGCGCCATCGGCGTTGAAGCAGCGCGTGGAACATGGAATGAGGTGTGTGATCGGCTCGAGCAGACGATGGCATGGCCCGATGATCAACCGGCGCGTCCCGAGAAGTCTCGGCCGACCGAAAGCGGCCCATCGCCGACGGCGTGACGCGCAGGCGTTCGGCGTCGGAGGGAACCGCCCGTTGACGGCACGCGCCCTCAGGCGGTCGCTGGCCGCGGCCGGCGGCCTTCTGCTGGCCGTGGCGGCGCAGCCCGTCGCGGCATTCGATGCGCAGGGCCATCGCGGCGTGCGGGGCCTGATGCCGGAGAACACGCTGCCGGCCTTCGCGACGGCGCTGTCGATCGGCGTGACGACGCTCGAGTTCGACGTCGGCATTACCAGGGACGGGGCGGTGGTGATCGCGCATGACCGGCGTCTCAATCCCGACATCGCGCGGCGCGACGGCGTCTATGTCGAGGCGCCGGGACCGGCAATTCACACACTCACGCTTGCGGAACTCCGGAACTACGACGTCGGCACGCTGCGCCCCGGTTCGCGCTATGCCGCGCAATGGCCGCAGCAAAAGCAGCTTTCGGGCGTGCGGATTCCGACCGTGGGCGAGCTTGCCGCGCTCGTGCGCCGGGCCAACAATGCGCAGGTCCGATTCAATGTCGAGACGAAGATTTCCCCGCTCGCACCGGACGAGACCGTCGATCCGGAGGTCTTCGCATCGACGCTCGTCAAGGCGCTGCGCCGGGAGGGGATCGCGGCGCGCAGCACCGTTCAGTCGTTCGATTGGCGCACGCTCAGGGCCGTGCAGCGACTGGCGCCCGAAATCGCCACCGTCTGCCTGACCATCGAGCGCGGCGAGAACGATAATGTCCAGCGGGGAAAGGATGGCGCCAGTCCCTGGCTTGCCGGGCTCGATGTCGACGATTATGCCGGCTCGGTCCCGCATGCGGTCGACGCGGCCGGCTGCCGCATCTGGTCGCCGTTCCATCGCGATCTCACACCCGACGCGCTGGCGACGGCTAAGGCGCTCGGCCTTGCGGTCGTCACCTGGACCGTCAACGAGCCCGCCGAGATGCGGCGCCTGATCGACAACGGCGTCGACGGAATCATCACCGACTATCCTGATCGCTTGCGCGCGGTCATGGCCGAGCAAAACATGCCACTTCCTCCAGCAACACCGGTTGAACCATGAGCGGACCTCGCATTGCCCTCATCCACGCCCTGCCCGAATCCCCCGAACCGGCGAACAAGGCCTTCGCCGAACTGTGGCCGGATGCGGCGCGCTTCAATCTCATGGACGACTCGCTGGCGCCCGATGTCGCGGCCGCCGGGTCGGTCACGCCGGCGATCGTCCAGCGTTTTCTCGATCTGTCGCACTATGCGGCGGGCACTGGCGCCGAGGCCATCCTGTTCACCTGTTCGGCCTTCGGCACGGCGATCGACGCGTGCAAGAAGGCGCTGTCGATTCCGGTGCTGAAGCCGAACGAGGCCGCCCTCGAGGAGGCGCTTGCCGCCGGTCCGCGCATCGCACTTCTCGCGACCTTCGGGCCGACCATTCCTTCGATGACGGCGGAACTCGAGTCGATGGCCAAGGACCGCGGCATCGTGCCGACGATCATCACCCGCGTCGTCGAGGGCGCGCTGGACGCACTCAAGGCCGGCCGCGGCGACGAGCACGACCGGCTGATCGCCGAGGCCGCCGCCCAGCTGCCGCCGGTCGATGCGCTCGTACTCGCGCAATTCTCGATGGCCCGTGCGGCGCGCGCGATCGCGCCGGTCGAGGGCCGCAAGGTGATCACGACGCCGGCCAGCGCCGTCGCCAAGCTGCGGCAGTTGGTGGAGAAACGGTCGGCCTGACGGTCGCCGCATCGAGCGCGCACGTCGCGCCACGCCACTTCCGCCGGAGGAAAGGGATGGTACATGCCACGCGCGTGGGCCGTCCCTCCGGCGCGAGAGGGGAAATGCGAGACATGCGGGTGAAGAGCGGGCGTATCGGCCTGGCTATCGCCGCCGTCAGCTCACCGTTTCTTCGTCCCGGATCGCGCTCCGAACCTTGGCGCGCAATTCGTTCGACATGCGCTCGATACCGTGGACGGTGCGTGCGTGCTCAGCCGCCTTCATCATCACGTCTTCCTCGTTATCGCCGCGCGCGACGTAGTCGCACCCGGGCACGATCGCACCGCATTCGATCCGTTTGCGCATCGCGGATTCCCTCTCTGCAGATCTGTTCATTTCGTCCGATTTCAGGGACATGAACGCAGCAGCCGGCCCGAGGTTGCAGGACGGGGGCGATGAACGGAGCCGCTACCCGATCGGCGGCCGGGTCGCGGGGTGACGACCAATGCCGGCCTGCTTCGTGATTTTCGGGGCGCGGTTGCGGCCCGACGGGTCGCCGGGACCGGCCCTGCGTCGTCGCGTCGCGGCCGCGCTTGAGGCGGCGCGCGGCATGCCGGATGCCGTCTTCCTCGTCACCGGCGGTCAGCCGCGGGCACACCGCACCGAAGCCGCGGTGATGCTTCATCTGCTGGAAGAGGCCGGCATCCCGCGCGCGCGCATCATCGTCGAAGACAAGGCGGCGAATACCCGGGCCTCCGCCTATCTCTGCGCCGCGATACTGCGCGCGCGGGGCGATCTGTCCCCGGTGTTTGCCTGCTCCGACCGCTTTCATCTGCCGCGCTGCGTGTGGCTGCTGCGGCTGGCCGGCGTTCGGGCCACGGCAGCGCGCGTGCCGGACGAACGGCGGCAGATGCGGCCGGCGCTGTGGGGCTTCCATGTCGCGCGCGAGATCGCGGCGATCGTCTACGACACCCTCGCGATGGGATTGCGTCGACGCGGGTAAACGGCCGCGCGCCGGTTCAGGCGAGGGCGATCTCACCGTCGACGGTGTGGTGCAGGTCGGTGCCTTCCAGGGTCAGCACGACCCGTGCCTTCAGCTTTTCGTCGCCCTTCAGCCGGCCGGCTTTCACGGCCGCATGCACGGCGTTCTCGATCTCGCGCTGCGACGTCACGCCGACCAGCTTCAGGAACTTGCGCAGCTCCATGTTGAACACGTCCTCGTTCATGCCTTCGCCCTCCATTGCTTGACCGGTAGCGCCAGCGTGGCACGCGGCGTCCGTCTTTACAAAGGTCCGTCTGTGGTCCACCCGGCACCCTGATGGGAGGCCGGTTGCCTGATGGTCGGCTCGTTTGTATTCTGTATACAAACGATGGAACGCTTGTCCCTGCATCCTCCGCTGGCCGAGCGCGTCTATGCGGCGATCCGCGATGCGATCTGCAGCGGCGAGCTGCCGCCCGGCGCCCGGCTCACGCAGGAGCAGCTCGCCGCCCGTCTCGACGTGTCGCGGCAACCGGTACTGCAGGCGCTCATTCTCCTGAAGAAGCAGGGCTTCGTGCGCGAGGTCGGCCGCCGCGGCGTCGTCGTGGCGCCGCTCGACCCGGTCTTCGTCGCGCAGCTCTACGAGGTGCGCGCCGCGCTCGACGGGCTCGCATGCCGTGCGGCCGCGGCGCGGCGCCCGGACGAGGCGCGTCGGCACGGTCCCGCCTTGATCGAGGCCGGGCGCGCCGCCGTGCGCTCGGGCTCGGTCGCGCAGATGGTCGAGGCCGATATCCGCTTCCATCAGTTTCTCTACGAGCTGTCCGGCAACCCGCTGATCGCCGAGACGGCGGCGCTTCACTGGCTGCACATACGCCGCGTCATGGGAGGCTACCTGCAGCGGGACCGCGCGCGCGACGACATCTGGGACGAGCACGCCGCCATTCTCGGGGCCGTGGCCGACGGCGCCGCCGAGCGGGCCGAGCGTCTGGCGCGCGAGCATGCCGAGACGTCGGCGCGCAAGCTCACCGGCGCGCTCGCAGCCGAACACGCGCCGCAACACGATCTTCGCGAAGATGCGCAGAAAGGGAGGAACGCACGATGAAACTGAGCGAGCAGCAGATCCGCGAGTTCGAGGAGTTGGGATACCTGTTCCTGCCCAACGTCTTCACGCCCGAGGAAATGGATATCCTCAACGCCGAGGTCCCCGGGATCTTCGCCCAGAGGCGGGACGAGGTGATCCGCGAGAAGGGATCCGACGCGCCGCGCTCGGCGTTCTACGTGCAGACATGGAACGAGGTCTTCGGCCTCGTTGCCCGTCATCCGCGCCTGGTCGAGCCCGCGATGCAGCTTCTCGGCTCCGACAAGCTCTACATGCATCAGTTCAAGATCAACGCCAAGGCCGCTTTCGACGGCGCCGTGTGGCAGTGGCATCAGGATTACGCGACCTGGTACAACGACGACGACATGCCCGAGCCCAAGGCGATGAACATCGCGCTGTTCCTGGCCGAGGCGAACGAGTTCAACGGCCCGTTGATGTTCATTCCGCGGAGCCACCGCAAGGGCCGGCTCGAGGCCGGGCACGACACGACGACGACGAGCTATCCGCTATGGACGATCGACAACGACACGATCACCAGGCTCGTCAACGAGGGCGGGATCGTCGCGCCGAAGGGGCCGCCGGGCTCCGTGCTCCTGTTCCACGGCAACATCGTGCATGCGTCGGGCTCCAATCTGACGCCGTGGTCGCGGTGGATCCTGTATCTTTCGCTCAATCGCTGCGACAATGCGATCCGGCGGTTCAAGCGGCCGACCTGGATCGCCAACCGTGATTTCACGCCGATCGAGATGCTGCCGGATGACTGTCTGATCCAGTACGCGCGGTGGCGCGCGAGCGCGGCGGAATGAGGTGACCTGATCCTCTCCCGCCGGAAAGGGAATCGGAGCGAAGGAAGGGACACATGAATCTGCACCGTCTCCTCAGCCGGCGTGCCGCCGAGGGCAAGCCGCTGCGCGTCGGCCTGATCGGTGCCGGCAAGTTCGGCACGATGTATCTCGCCCAGGCGCTGCGCACGCCAGGCGTGCACGTGCTCGGCATCGCCGACCTGTCGGTGCCGCGCGCCCGCGACGCGCTGACGCGCACCGGCTGGCCTGCCGAGCGGATCGGCGCCCGCAGCCTCGACGATGCGCTGAAGACCGGCGCCACGCATGTCGGTGACGATGTCGAGGCGCTGATCAAGGCGCCCGGTCTCGACATCGTCATCGAGGCGACCGGCAATCCGCCGGCGGCGGTGAGCCACGCACTCAAGGCGTTCGCCGCCGGAAAGCACGTGATCATGGTGACGGTCGAGGCGGACGCCTTTTGCGGTCCGCTGCTCGCCCGGCGTGCCGCCGCGGCCGGCGTCATCTACAGCCTGGCCTATGGCGATCAGCCGGCGCTGATCTGCGACCTCGTCGACTGGGCGCGCGCCGCCGGCTTCGACGTCGTCGCGGCGGGCCGCGGCCACAAGTGGCTGCCGCACTATCACCAGTCGACGCCGGACACGGTGTGGGAACACTGGGGCCTGAGCGCCGAGCAGGCCAAACTCGGCGGCCTCAATCCGCAGATGTTCAACTCGTTCCTCGACGGCTCCAAGCCGGCGATCGAGAGCACGGCGGTGTGCAACGCGACCGGACTGGTGCCGCCGCCGCACGGGCTTGAATTTCCGCCGTGCTCGATCGCCGACATGCCGTTCGTCTGCCGCCCGAAATCCGAAGGCGGTCAGCTTCACGTCAAGGGCCAGGTCGAAGTCCTGTCGTCGCTGGAGCGCGACGGACGGCCCATCCCCGACAACATCCGTTGGGGCGTGTTCGTCGTGTTCGAAGGCGACAGCGAATATGTGCGCCGTTGCTTCAAGGAGTACGGGCTCGTCACCGATCCGAGCGGCCGCTACAGCGCGATGTACAAGCGCTGGCATCTGATCGGGCTCGAGCTCGGTATCTCCGTCGCCTCGGTGGGGTTGCGCGGCGAGCCGACCGGCTGTCCGGACGGGTTCCGTGCCGACGTCGTCGCGACGGCGAAGCGCGATCTCAAGGCCGGCGAAATTCTCGACGGCGAAGGCGGCTACACGGTATATGGCCGGCTGATGCCGGCGGTCGACAGCCTCGCCCTGGGCGGCCTGCCGCTTGGTCTCGCGCACAAGGTGAAGCTCGTCAACCCGATCAAGGCGGGACAGCCGGTGCGATGGGCCGACGTGCAGGTCGACGACAGCCTCGAGGCCGTTCAGATCCGCCGCGAGATGGAGACGATCTTTCGCGCCGAGATCGGCGCGCGCCACGCCGCCGACTGAATGTCAGCATGACCTTCTCGACCGCGATCACCGAACGACTGGGTATCCGTCATCCGATCATCCTTGCGCCGATGGGCGGTGTGGCCGGCGGCGAACTCGCAGCGGCGGTGACGCGCGCCGGTGGCCTCGGCCTGATCGGCGCCGGCTATGCCGACGAGGACTGGATCGGTCAGCAATTCGATGCCACCGGTGACGTGCAGGTCGGCATCGGATTCATCACTTGGCATCTCGCCAAGCATCCGGCACGGCTGGAGGCGGCACTTGCCCGCAAGCCCCGCGCCGTCATGCTGTCCTTCGGCGACGCTGCGCCGTTCACCGACAGGATCAAACGGGCTGGCGCGGCGCTGATCATGCAGGTGCAATCGCCGGCCGAGGCGGTCGAGGCGAAGCGGCTGGGCGCCGACGTCATCGTCGCCCAGGGCAGCGAGGCGGGCGGGCACGGCACGACGGCCCGCGGGCTGCTGCCGCTGTTGCCTGCCGTCGTCGATGCGGTCGCACCGACGCCGGTCGCGGCCGCGGGCGGCATCGTCGACGGGCGGGGATTGGCGGCGGCGCTGGCGCTCGGCGCCGCGGGCGTCCTCGTCGGTACGCGGTTTTACGCTGCGCGCGAATCGCTCGGCCATGACGAGGCGAAGGCACGCATCGTTGCAGCGCGTGCCGAGGAGACGGTGCGCACGCACGTCTTCGACGTGGTGCGCGGACTCGACTGGCCGAAGCAGTACACCGGGCGCGCCATCCGCAATGACTTCACCCGGCGCTGGCACGGGCGCGAAGCGGCGCTTGAGGCCGCGCTCGCTGACGAGCGCGTGCGCTATGCCGACGCCGCTGCGGCGGGCGATTTCACGACCGCCGTGGTGTGGGCGGGCGAAGGCGTCGACCTGATCGACCGTGTCCTTCCCGCCGCCGACATCGTCCGGCAGATGATCGAACAGGCCGAGGCGGCGCTCGCGCGCATCAAACGGGCCTGACGTCGGCCGACGGCCGTCCGGCGCGGTACCACTGGCGAAGACGCGCCGCATCGGCTAGCTGTTGACGCCGATCGGTCCCCCGACCATCCCTCGGCTGATTTCTCCTGCGCGAGCGGCAGGGGGGCTCTGTTCCAGGGGCCAGGGCACGGATTGTTGCGGCCCCGAGCGAAGCGGTAGTGATGATGAGTGCGACCAGTCGGAACGTCCGGATCACCACGCGGGATCTGCGTGCGCGCAAGGGGGCCGTACCGATCACGGCGCTCACGGCCTACACCACACCGATCGCACGATTGCTCGATCCGCACTGCGACCTGCTGCTGGTCGGCGACTCCCTCGGCATGGTGATCTACGGCATGGAGAGCACGCTCGGTGTCACGCTCGATATGATGATCCGCCACGGCGCGGCGGTGATGCGCGGGTCGCAGCGCGCCTGCGTCATCGTCGATCTGCCGTTCGGCTCGTATCAGGAATCGCCACAGCAGGCGTTCCGCAGCGCGGCGCGGGTGATGGCCGAGACCGGTTGCGCCGGCGTCAAACTCGAGGGTGGAGCGGAGATGGCGGAAACGATCGCGTTCCTGGTCGAGCGCGGCATCCCCGTGCTGGGTCATATCGGCCTGAAGCCGCAATCGGTGCACAGCCACGGCGGCTTCCGCGCCCAGGGGCGCGAGAAGTCCGAGGCGGATCGGATCATGGCCGATGCCGACGCGGTCCAGGCGGCAGGCGCGTTTGCCACCGTGCTGGAAGGTACGATCGAGCCGGTCGCGCGCGCGGTCACCGAGCGGCTCGACATTCCGGTGATCGGCATCGGGGCATCGCCCGCCTGCGACGGTCAGATCCTCGTCACCGACGACATGATCGGACTGTTCGCCGACTTCACGCCGAAGTTCGTGAAACGCTACGCGGCGGTCGGCGAGGCCATCGTCCGGGCGGCAGAGGCCTATGCCGCGGACGTACGCGCCCGACGGTTTCCCGCGGCCGAGCACTGCTTCGGATCGCGCACCGAGACCTCTTCCCAGCAAGTCTGAACCACCATGACCGGCATTGATGCCAAGTCGCGGCCGCTTACCGTCGTCCGTCGGATCGATGAATTGCGGGCGCTCGTGCGCGGGTTCCGCGCCGCCGGCGAAACAGTCGCCCTGGTGCCGACGATGGGCGCGCTGCATGCGGGCCATCTCGCGCTGGTGCGTGCCGGACAGGCGGAATGCCGCCGCGTCATTGCGACCATCTTCGTCAATCCGACCCAGTTCGGCCCGAACGAGGATTTCCACAGCTATCCGCGCGACGAGCCGGGTGACATCGCCAAACTCGAAAGCGTCGGCGCCGATGCGGTCTTCATCCCCGCGGTCGAGGAGATGTACCGGCCGGGCGCCAGCACCACCGTGACGGTGGCGGGCCTCACCGAGGATCTGTGCGGCCGTTTTCGTCCCGGTCACTTTGCCGGCGTCGCCACGGTGGTGACCAAGCTGCTGCTGCAGGCGTTGCCCGACGTGGCGCTGTTCGGCGAGAAGGACTATCAGCAGCTTCTGGTGATCAAACGTCTGGTCCGCGATCTCGACATTCCGGTGCGCGTCATCGGCGTCCCGACGGTGCGCGAGGAAGACGGCTTGGCGCTGTCCTCGCGCAACGCGTACCTGTCGCCCGAGCAGCGGCAGATCGCGCCTGTACTGCATCGGGTGCTGACGCGGATCGCGCAGCGTCTCGCGCAAGGGGCGGAGGCCGCACCCCTTCTCGCCGACGGGCGAGCCGAACTCGAGCGCGCCGGCTTCGGACCCGTGCAGTATCTCGAGGCGCGGGATGCCGAGACGCTCGAGCCCATCGCCCACGCGGTGCGGGATGCACGCGTCCTGGCTGCCGTGTATCTCGGCAAGGTCCGGCTGATCGACAACGTGCCGGTCCCGGCGCATGACGGCGGCTGAAAGGGCATGCCGGGCGCATCGATGCTCGGCCTTTACATCGCGCCATCCATCGCTTAAGTCCCGCGCGCGATGACGTCGGACACTGGCGAGGGCCCTCTCGCCGCCTATCGGGCACGGCTGGCCGCAGGCCGGCTCAGACACGATCCCGCTCAGGCGCTTGCCGCAGAGAAGCTCGAGAGCCTCCATCGGGCTCTGAAAGGCTATCGGCCGGGAGCCGAGGCCGGCGGCTGGCGCGCGCGTCTCGGTCTCGCCCGCCGGCCCGATCCGGCCCCGAACGGCCTCTACATCTTCGGCGGGGTCGGGCGCGGCAAGTCGATGTTGATGGACCTGTTCTTCGCGACCGCGCCGGTCGAGAAGAAGCGGCGGGTGCATTTCAACGCCTTCATGCTCGAGATTCACGACCGGCTCTACATGGGCCAGAAGGCGTCGGCGCCGCGCGCGGGCGTGCATCCGCTGATGCCGCTCGCGACCCGCATCGCGGAGGAGGCGTGGCTCCTCTGCTTCGACGAATTTCAGGTCACCAACATCGCCGATGCGATGATCCTGGGGCGTCTGCTGGAGGCGCTGTTTGAGCGTGGCGTGGTGATCGTCATCACATCGAACACCGCGCCGGACGATCTCTATGCCGGCGGCCTGCAGCGGGAACGTTTCCTGCCGACGATCGACCTGATCAAGTCGCGGCTCGACGTGCTGGAGCTCGATGGCGGAATCGACTATCGCCGCGAGCGGGTCAAGGGCACGCCGGTCTACTACACGCCGCTCGGGCCCGAGGCGACCGCGGCGCTCGAATCGATGTTCCTCTATCTGACGGACGGCGAGGTCGGATCACCGCGGAAGATCCGGGTGCAGGGACGCGAGCTGATCGTGCCACGTGCCGCGCGCGGTGTTGCCATGGCGTCGTTCGCCGATTTGTGCGAGCGGCCCTTGGGCCCCGCCGACTTCGTCGCCCTTGCGACGCATTTCGAAGTGCTCATCCTCGACGGCATCCGCGTCATGGGCCCCGACGATCGCAACGCCGCCAAGCGGTTCATCACGCTGATCGACGAGCTCTACGAGCATCGCGTCAATCTGATCTGCGCCGCCGAGGCGGCGCCGGAGGCCCTTTACCCGCAAGGGGACCACGCGGTGGAGTTCCGCCGCACGGTCTCGCGGCTGCACGAGATGCAAAGTGAGGACTATCTCGGCAGTCCGCACCTGACCTGACACGCGAATCAGGGCAGGAATTCCGTTCCCGCATGGAACCCGCGGCCATCCGGCCGCGTGAATTGGGGCGGCGGTACCGTCGGATGTCGACGGGGCCGGCAATCCCGTAACACTTCCGAGAGGACAGATGAATTCGAGATCGAACCGCCTGACGGTCGTCGGCCTTGCCGTCCTCGTCGGGGCCTGCGCGGCTGGCGGTCACGCCGGGTATACGCAGACGCGTCCGGACGCGACGCCGTGGCCGGAGGCCCGGGCGCTGTGCTGGCGCGAGTCGATGGGAAGTGGCGGCAGCGGCCAGGACTACACCAACCGGCAATGGGTCGTTTACAACGCCTGCATGGCCCGAAACGGTTGGGCCGATATGAGAAGCCTGTTCTGACATCCGGGGCGACATTCCGCCCGGCATCGCGCCGTTTTTGCCCCGGGCCCCCGCCGCGGGCCTGCTCCGATGGTGGGACGGGCCCCGAATGACCGTCCGCCCCCCTTGCTCCGGCGCCGGAATCGGGGTACGAAGCGGCGCCTTTTCGCAACCGCAACAAGCAACAAGCCGAGGCATCCATGGCTCGCAAGAAGATCGCGTTGGTCGGCGCCGGCCAGATCGGCGGTACGCTCGCCCTGCTCGCCGGGCTCAAGGAACTGGGCGACGTCGTCCTGTTCGACATCGTCGAGGGCGTTCCCCAGGGCAAGGGCCTCGACATCGCCCAGTCGTCGACGATCGAAGGTTTCGACGCGAGCTTCCTCGGCACGAATGATTATGCCGACCTCAAGGGGGCCGACGTCGTCATCGTCACGGCCGGCGTGCCGCGCAAGCCGGGCATGAGCCGCGACGACCTGATCAACACCAACGCGAAGGTCATCGCGACGGTCGCGGAGAACATCAAGACGCATTGCCCGAACGCCTTCGTCATCGTCGTCACCAATCCGCTCGACGTCATGGTGTGGGTGATGCGCGAGCTCTCGGGCCTGCCGCACAACAAGGTCGTCGGCATGGCAGGTGTCCTCGACTCCGCGCGGTTCCGCTACTTCCTGGCCCAGGAGTTCAACGTTTCGGTCGAGGACGTCACGGCGTTCGTGCTCGGCGGCCATGGCGACACGATGGTGCCGCTGGTCCGCTATTCGACGGTCGCCGGCATCCCCGTGCCCGACCTGATCAAGATGGGCTGGTCGACGCAGGAGCGGATCGATAAGATCGTCCAGCGTACGCGCGACGGCGGCGCCGAGATCGTGAATCTGCTCAAGACGGGCTCGGCGTTCTATGCGCCGGCGGCTTCCGCGATCGAGATGGCGGCGAGCTATCTGCGCGACAAGAAGCGCGTCCTGCCCTGTGCGGCGTGGCTCACCGGCCAGTACGGCGTGAAGGACCTCTATGTCGGCGTGCCGGTCGTGATCGGCGCGGGCGGCGTCGAGCGCGTGGTCGAGATCAGCCTGAACGACGACGAGCGCGCCATGTTCGAGAAGTCCGTGAACGCCGTCCGCACGCTGTGCGGGGTCGCCGCGGACATGCTCAAGAAGGAAGGCAAGCTCTGACGGAACGGCGGCGCCCCGGCGTTTACGTTCGGTTCGTCGAGGGCGCCGTCAGGTGCGGTTGCAGGCTCGGGTCATAATGCTAAATTACGCGGCACTTCTACGCACGCGACATCGGACGACCCGCCCGGGCGGGCCGGGGCGACCGTCCTCTTCTTCCGAGTACCGGGGAGCGTCATGAACATCCATGAGTATCAGGCCAAGTCCCTGCTCGCGCGCTACGGCGTGGCGATGCCGCGGGGCGGCGTCGCGTATACGCCGGATGAGGCCGAGAAGGTCGCCCGCGATCTCGGCGGTTCGGTCTGGGTCGTCAAGGCGCAGATCCACGCCGGCGGCCGCGGAGCGGGACATTTCAAGGAGGATCCGCAGGGCAAGGGCGGCGTCCGCGTCGTCAAGTCCACGGCCGACGTGAAGGCGGCTGCGGCCGCCATGATCGGCAAGACGCTCGTCACGAAACAGACCGGCCCCAAGGGCAAGGAGGTCAAGCGCGTCTACGTCGAGGAAGGCTGCGACATCAAGCGCGAGCTCTATCTCGGCATGCTGATCGATCGCGCGACGAGCCGCGTCACCATCATCGCCTCGACCGAAGGCGGCATGGAGATCGAGGAGGTCGCCGCGAAGCACCCCGAGAAGATCCTGAAGGTCGCGATCGATCCGGCGACGGGACTGCAGCCGTTCCATGCGCGCAAGATCGCCTTCGGGCTCGGGCTCGAAGGCAAGCAGGTCGGATCCGCCGTCAAGTTCGTGACGGCGATGCACGAGGCGTTCGTCGGTCTCGACTGTTCGATCGTCGAGATCAATCCGCTCGTCGTCACCGGGGCGGGCGAAGTGCTGGCGCTCGATGCCAAGATCAATTTCGACGACAACGCGCTGTTCCGTCACAAGGACATCGAGGAGCTCCGCGATCCCGACGAAGAGGATCCGATGGAGCTCGAGGCAGCGAAGCATTCGCTCAGCTACGTCAAGCTCGACGGCAACATCGGTTGCATGGTCAATGGCGCCGGTCTCGCCATGGCGACCATGGACATCATCAAGCTGTATGGCGGCGAGCCCGCCAACTTCCTCGACGTCGGCGGCGGCGCCACGCGCGAGCGCGTCACCACCGCATTCAAGCTGATTCTGTCGGATCCGAACGTCGAGGGCATTCTGGTCAACATCTTCGGCGGCATCATGCGCTGCGACGTCATTGCCGAAGGCGTGGTCGCTGCGGCGCGCGAGGTCGCGCTCAACGTGCCGCTCGTCGTCCGCCTCGAAGGCACGAATGTCGAGCTGGGCAAGAAGGTTCTCAAGCAGTCGGGTCTCAAGATCATTTCCGCCGACAATCTCGCCGACGCCGCGGAGAAGATCGTCAAGGCCGTGAAGGAGGCCGCGTAAGCGATGGCCGTTCTCGTCGACAAGAACACGAAAGTCATCTGCCAGGGTTTCACCGGCGCGCAGGGCACGTTCCATTCCGAGCAGGCGATCGCCTACGGCACCAAGATGGTCGGCGGCGTCACGCCGGGCAAAGGCGGGACGAAGCACCTCGACCTGCCGGTGTTCGACACCGTCGCCGAGGCGGTGGCCAAGACCGGCGCCGATGCCTCGGTGATCTACGTGCCGCCGCCGTTCGCGGCCGATGCGATCCTCGAGGCGATCGACGCCGAGGTCCCGCTCGTCGTCTGTATCACCGAGGGCATCCCCGTGCTCGACATGGTGCGGGTCAAGCGGGCGCTGGCGGGCTCCAAGACGCGCCTCATCGGGCCGAACTGCCCGGGGATTATCACGCCGGGCGAATGCAAGATCGGCATCATGCCCGGCCACATCCATTCTCGGGGTAAGATCGGCATCGTGTCGCGGTCGGGCACGCTGACCTACGAGGCGGTCGCGCAGACCACGGCGGCCGGGCTGGGGCAGTCCACCTGCATCGGCATCGGGGGCGACCCGGTCAACGGCACCAATTTCATCGACTGCCTCGAGCTGTTCCTTAAGGATCCCGAAACCGAGGCGATCATAATGATCGGCGAGATCGGCGGCACGGCCGAGGAGGAGGCGGCCGAGTTCCTCAAATCCTCCAAGGTCAAGAAGCCGGTGGTCGGGTTCATCGCGGGTACCACGGCCCCGCCGGGGCGTCGCATGGGCCATGCCGGCGCCATCATCTCGGGCGGCAAGGGCAGCGCGGGCGACAAGATCGAGGCGATGAAGTCGGCCGGCATTCGGGTCGCGGATTCCCCGGCGGCGCTCGGGAGCACGATGCTCAAGGTCCTCAAGGGCTAGGCTTTTGCAGCGGGCCGCACCCGCCCATATAAAGGGTGCGACGACGGGGGTATACCCAAAACGGCGCCCCGGCCGATGATCCGGGCCGCCCCATCAGATGACCGTGATGCAACCGGACCTCAAGACGATCCTGAGCGGCGCCAATAGCGCCTTCATTTCCGACCTCTACGCCCGTTATCTCCGCGATCCGCGGTCGGTCGACCCGAGCTGGGCGGAGTTCTTCGCGGGCTTCCACGATGACGTTGCCGCCGCCGATGCGGCGCTCAAGGGGCCGAGCTGGGCCCGGCGCAACGGCGCCGCCATCGGCGAGGCCGAGGAAAAAACGGCCAAGACCAACGGCGCGACCGCGACGGCGACGCTGGATCAGCTGAGGGCGGCGACGCTCGACTCCATCCGGGCCCTGATGCTGATCCGTGCCTACCGGGTCCGCGGCCACATGCTGGCCAAGCTCGATCCGCTCGGGCTCGAGAAGCGCGATCCCCATCCCGAGCTCGACCCGGCCACCTACGGCTTCTCGGAAGCCGACTACGACCGGGTGATCTTCATCGACAACGTGCTGGGTCTGGGCGAGACGGCGACGCTCAGGGAGATCCTGTCGGTCCTGCGCGACACCTATTGCGGCACGATCGGCGTCGAGTTCATGCACATCGGCGATCCCGAGCAGAAGCGCTGGATCCAGGAGCGTATCGAGGGGATCCGCAACCACACCGAATTCACCGAAAAGGGCAAACGCGCGATCCTCGAGCGGCTGACGGTCGCCGAGACGTTCGAGCGGTTCCTCGACCGGAAATACACCGGCACCAAGCGCTTCGGGCTCGAGGGCGGCGAGTCCGCCATTCCGGCGCTCGAGCAGATCATCAAGCGCGGCGGCCAGCTCGGCATCCGGGAAATCGTCATCGGCATGCCGCATCGCGGGCGCCTCAACGTGCTCGCCAATCTCATGGGCAAGCCGTTCGCGGCGATCTTCTCGGAATTCCAGGGCAATCCCGCGCACCCCGAGGACGTGCAGGGCTCGGGCGACGTGAAGTATCACCTGGGCACGTCGTCGGACCGCGAATTCGACGGCATAAAGGTTCACCTGTCGCTGACGGCGAACCCGTCGCACCTCGAGGCCGTGAACCCCGTCGTGCTCGGCAAGGTCCGCGCCAAGCAGATGCAGCGCAAGCATCTCTCGCGCGAGGAGCAGATGGGCGAGGTCATGGGCTTGCTCATCCACGGCGACGCGGCCTTCGCCGGTCAGGGACTCGTCGCCGAGACCCTGACGCTTGCGGAACTCAAGGGCTATCGGACCGGTGGCACGATCCACTTCATCATCAACAACCAGATCGGCTTTACGACGTCGCCGCAGTACTCCCGCTCGTCGCCCTATCCGACCGACGTGGCGAAGACGATCCAGGCGCCGATCTTCCACGTCAACGGCGACGATCCCGAAGCCGTCGTGCACGTCGCGCGCATCGCGACCGAGTTCCGCCAGCGGTTCAAGAAGGACGTGATCATCGACATGATCTGCTACCGCCGGCACGGGCACAACGAGAGCGACGAGCCGGCGTTCACCCAGCCGATCATGTACCGCACCATCGCGACGCATCCCACGACGCGCACGATCTATGCCGAGCGCCTGATCAAGGAAGGCGTCGTCACGGCGGAAGAGGCGGAGCGGATGGTGACGGATTTCCAGGCCCACCTGGAAACCCAGTTCGAGGCGGCGAAGGGCTACAAGCCGAACAAGGCGGACTGGCTCGAGGGCAGCTGGACCGGCCTGCAGGTCGCCTCGGGCGATGACCGGCGCGGCGACACGCAGGTGCCGATGGAGCTGCTGCGCGAGGTCGGCAGCGCGCTGACCCGCGTGCCGGAGAACTTCAATCTCCACCGTACGCTCCGCCGCGTGCTCGACAACCGCCGCAAGGCGATCGAGTCCGGCACCAACATCGACTGGGCGACGGCCGAGGCGCTCGCGTTCGGCACGCTCCTGGTCGAAGGCACACCGGTACGGCTGTCGGGCCAGGACTCAGGACGCGGCACGTTCTCGCAGCGTCATGCGGTCCTCTGCGACCAGCAGAACGAGGAACGCTACGTCCCGCTCAACCATATCCGCGAGGGCCAGGCGCCGTTCGAGGTCATCGACAGCCCGCTGTCCGAGGCCGGCGTGCTCGGCTTCGACTACGGATTCTCGCTGGCCGAGCCCAACGCGCTCGTGTGCTGGGAAGCGCAGTTCGGCGACTTCGCGAACGGTGCCCAGGTCATCATCGACCAGTTCATCAGCTCGGCCGAGGTCAAATGGCTGCGCATGTCGGGTCTCGTCATGCTGCTGCCGCACGGCTACGAGGGCCAGGGGCCCGAGCATTCCTCGGCGCGGCTCGAGCGCTTCCTGCAGCTCTCCGCCGAGGACAACTGGCAGGTCTGCAACCTGACAACGCCCGCGAACTATTTCCATGCACTGCGCCGTCAGGTCCGCCGGCCGTTCCGCAAGCCGCTCGTGCTCATGACGCCGAAGTCGCTGCTGCGGCACAAGCTCGCGGTCTCGGCGCTTGCCGACATGGGACCGGGCACGACCTTCCATCGCGTGCTGCCCGAGACGGCGGAGCTGGTGGCTGACGCCAAGATCCGGCGCGTCGTGCTGTGCACGGGCAAGGTCTATTACGACCTCTTCGAGGAGCGCGAGAAGCGCGGCATCAAGGACATCGCCCTCGTCCGCATCGAGCAGCTCTATCCGTTCCCGATGCGGTCGATCGAGAAGGAGCTCGCGCGCTACAAGAACGCCGAGGTGGTGTGGTGCCAGGAGGAGCCCAAGAACATGGGGGCCTGGTTCTTCATCGAGCCCCGCATCGAGGAGGCTTTGGTCGCCGCGAAGGTTGCGGCCAGGCGGCCGCGCTATGTCGGCCGGCCCGAGGCGGCCGCGCCGGCGACCGGCCTCTACAAGCGCCATCTGCAGGAACAGGCGAAGCTCGTCGACGAGGCGCTGACGATCTGACCCAACCCAACCTTTCAAAGGCAAGAGTCGAAGAGGCGACAGACCAATGGCCGTGGAAATCCGGGTGCCCGCGCTGGGCGAATCCGTCACCGAGGCGACGGTGGCGAAGTGGTTCCGCAAGGTCGGCGACACCGTTGCCGCCGACGAGCCGCTGGTCGAGCTCGAGACCGACAAGGTGACCGTCGAGGTCAACGCCCCGGCGGCCGGCACGCTCACCGAGATCAAGGCCGATGCCGGTGCGACCGTGGAAGTCGGCGCGCTGCTCGGCAGCCTGACGGAGGGTGCGGCCCCGGCCAAGACGGCCGCGCAGACCGGCATGGCGGCTGGCGGCGCGAAGCCGGCGCCGGCCGCGGCTGCACCGGCTGCGCCCGCGCCGCAGGCCGCAGCACCCGCGAAGCAGCCGGGACCCGCGGCGCGCAAGGCACTCGCCGAATCCGGCCTCGATCCCAGTGCCGTGCCCGGCACCGGCAAGGACGGCCGCATCACCAAGGCCGACGTGGCGACGGCGCTGCAGGGCCGCCAGCCGCAACCCGCACCGCAGCCGGCTCCCCAGCCGGCCGTGGCGCGTGCGCCGCGCGAACTGGGGCCGCGCGAGGAGCGCGTGCGCATGACGCGGCTGCGCAAGCGCATCGCCGAGCGCCTCAAGGAGGCGCAGAACACCGCCGCCATGCTCACGACCTTCAACGAGGTGGACATGAGCGCGGTGATGGCGTTGCGCGAGCGTTACAAGGACACGTTCGAGAAGAAGCACGGCGTGAAGCTCGGCTTTATGTCCTTCTTCGTGAAGGCGTGCATCGTGGCGCTCAAGGAGCTGCCGGCCGTCAACGCCGAGATCGACGGCGACGACATCATCTACAAGAACCACTACGACATCGGCGTGGCGGTGTCGGCGCCGCAGGGGCTCGTCGTGCCGGTGGTGCGGGACGCCGATCAGATGAGCTTCGCCGAGATCGAGAAGACGATCGCCGAGCTCAGCCGCAAGGCACGCGACGGCAAGCTCACGATCGAGGAGCTGTCGGGCGGCACCTTCACCATCTCCAACGGCGGCATCTTCGGCTCGCTGATGTCGACGCCAATTCTCAATCCGCCGCAGTCGGGCATCCTCGGCATGCACAAGATCCAGCCCCGCCCGGTCGCGATCGGCGACAGGGTCGAGGTGCGGCCGATGATGTATCTCGCCCTCAGCTACGACCACCGCATCATCGACGGTCGCGAGGCGGTGACGTTCCTCGTTCGCGTCAAGGAATGCATCGAGGATCCGCAGCGCCTGATCCTCGACATTTGAGTGTCAGATCGCGGTCCCGGCGGTTCCTGATTCGGGCGGCACGCGGATTCACGCGGGTCCGGTTCCCTCCGCCGCCGCCAGCGCCCGGGCCTCGGGCAGGCGCTGTGGCGGGGTGAAGTCCTCCAGGTCGTGGATCAACACGTCGGCGCCCGGCAGGAACAGGTAGGAGCGGCGGAGCGAAACGGCGCGCCGCGGGCCGGCCGCGGTCTGTTCACGTGTCGTCGGCCCCTCATGTTCGCCCGGAACGGGGGGCGATTCTCGGCCGGTGCGACAGGCCAGATAAACGGTTCCTCAACCCAGCCATGCGCGGGCCGGCAGCCCCTTGTCGGGCGGCGGGGATTGCGGCAAGGTCCGGCGCGTTTTCAGCGGAAGGGATGAACATGGCCGACAATCAATACGATCTGGTCGTCATCGGTGCCGGTCCCGGCGGCTATGTATGCGCGATTCGCGCAGCGCAGCTCGGTATGCGCGTCGCCTGCGTCGAGAAACGCGAGACGCTCGGCGGCACCTGTCTCAATGTCGGCTGCATCCCGTCCAAGGCCCTACTGCAGTCCTCGGAGAAGTTCCACGAGGCCAATCACGGCCTTGCCGTGCACGGCGTCAAGATCGGCCGGGTCGAACTCGACCTCAAGGCGATGATGGGCCACAAGGACAAGGTCGTCGCCGACAACGTCAACGGCGTCGCCTATCTGTTCAAGAAGAACAAGGTCGACTGGGTGAAGGGCACCGCTCGCGTGGTCGACGGCGCGACCGTCGCCGTGGCGCTCAACGGCGGCGGCACGCAGACGCTGAAGACCAAGGCGATCATCGTCGCCACCGGCTCGGACGTCATGTCGTTGCCGGGCATCGAAATCGACGAGAAGCGGATCGTGTCGTCGACCGGCGCGCTGGCGCTGGAGAGCGTGCCGAAGCGCCTGATCGTCATCGGCGGCGGCTATATCGGGCTCGAGATGGGATCCGTCTGGCAGCGCCTCGGCGCGCAGGTCATCGTCGTCGAGTTCCTCGACCGCATCCTGCCCGGCATGGACGGCGAGGTCTCGAAGCAGATGCAACGCATCCTCGGCAAGCAGGGCATGACGTTCAAGCTCGGGACCAAGGTCACCGGCGCCAAGGTCACCGGCAACGGCGTCAAGGTGACGGTCGAGCCGGCCAAAGGCGGGCCGGCGGAGACGCTCGAGGCCGACATCGTGCTCGTCGCGATCGGCCGCCGGCCCTATACCGACGGGCTTGGCCTCGAGGAGGCTGGCGTTGCGCTCGACGAGCGCGGCCGGATCAAGACCGATGAGCATTTCGCGACCAACGTGCCGGGGATCTATGCCATCGGTGACGTGATCGCCGGCCCGATGCTGGCGCACAAGGCATCGGAGGAAGGTGTCGCCCTGGCCGAGCTGCTCGCCGGCCAGGTGGGGCACGTGAACTACGATGCGATCCCGGGCGTGGTCTACACGTGGCCCGAGGCGGCGTCGGTCGGCAAGACCGAGGAGCAGCTCAAGGAAGCCGGCATTGCCTACAAGGCAGGCAAGTTTCCGTTCACGGCGAACGGCCGCGCCCGCGCCATGGCGATGACCGACGGCTTCGTGAAAGTGCTGGCGGATGCCGCCACCGACCGCGTGCTCGGCGTGCACATTGTCGGGCCGAATGCCGGCGACATGATCGCGGAGGCGGTGCTTGCCATGGAGTTCGGCGCCTCGGCCGAGGACATCGCCCGGACCTGCCATGCGCACCCGACGCTGAGCGAGGCGATGAAGGAAGCCGCCCTCGCCGTCGACGGCCGGCCGATCCACATCTGAGCATCCATCGGCGTGGGCAATTCGCCCATTCCGGAACCGGGGACGAGAAAAACCGCGAGACCGATCCGCGCCGCGCAAGAAAGTGGATTGACGCGCCCGGCGGTTCCCCGTTCAATCCGGGCCGGCGAAATGCGCCCGCAGGGTGTAAGGACCCGGCGGGCGCTTTTCGTTTGGACCGGGGCCTCGTGTCCCGCTGGCCTGCCGTCCCGGCTGTCCCACTGTCCCACCGTTCCTCTGTCCCAGGGTGCAGTGGTCCTGACGTCCGCTGTTCCAGCACCTGCCGGCGGCTGAAGGCGCCGGCCCAAGACGCGCTGAAACGGCGGAACACGTTGAGGTGCCGGGAAAATTGGTCTGCTTCAGCGTTGCCCCGTCGTCGCCCGTGGCCCATCATGCCCCGTGTCCCACCATGCCGTTGTCCCACGCCCCTTCGTCCCGGTGTCCCACCGTCCCAGGACGTGATGAGGTGATGCAGGGGCGCCGGTGCGAATCGGACGGCGGCATCGACGTCGCGACCGAGGCAAGGTTCCTGCCGTTAGGGGCCAGGGGCCGGAAGGGCGGGCCCGCTCAGGGCGCCTTTTCCTGTTCGGTGACTCCCTGGGCCGCCATCATCCGCATGACCGCCGGCCGGACCTTCACGAGGTCGGTGCAGCGCTTGATGTTCGCACGGCGATAGGCGGGCTTGTCGAGCCAGCGGCTCCAGCGGGCGACCATGTGCAGGAACAGATCGGCGGCACTGAACGTGGCCCCGAGCAGATACGGGCCGCCCGCGCCGAGATGTGCGTCGACATGGGCGAACATGGAGCCGAGCTGCCGCTCGCAGCGGTCTTGAGTTCGGCGCGTCGCGCGGCATCGTCGAAATGCTTCTCGGGATAGAAATATTCTGAACGTCGTCTGCACCGTGTTAGAGAGGTAGAGCAGCCATTCATAGAGATGGCCGCGACCGGGCGTGCCGGGCGCCGGCGCCAGACCCGCCGCCGGATGCCGGTCGGCGAGATGAAGAATGATCGCCGCCGTCTCGGTGAACACGTCGCTGCCGGTGACGAGCACGGGGACGCGGCCCTTTTGGGGTTCACCTCGTTTGGGGTTCACCTCGAGAAAGGCGGCGTGCGCAGGTCGCCGCGGTCGAGATCGACGCGGATCAGTTCGTACGGGACACCGATCTTTTCGAGCGCTGCATGTGGCGCCATCGCCGCCGATCCCGGAAAGAAGAACAGCTTGTACATCCCGCGCGCTCACAATCCGACGAGGTTGCGGACCGCAAACCACACGGCTGCGATCGCGCCGATGACCACGCCGGCCGCTATCGCCAACGCGATGACGCCGAGGACGAGGCCGGCGATGATGAAGACGCCGTCATATGCGATCAGGCCGAGTGCCATGACCGCCATGGCGACGGCCGGCGGCTGATTGGCGAAGGGGATCGGCAGCGCCACCAGGGTCGCGAGAACGGCGAACACCACGCCGAGTACTCGTTCGGCGAGGGGGGCCGCCATGAATTCCAATCGCGGCCGCAGCATCCGCTCGATCTTCACGAGATACGGCACCGACTTCGCGGCCATGGTCCGGAAGTCTTCCATGCCGATCGAGCGCGAGCGCAGCCATGCCGGCAGCCAGGGACGGTGCCAGCCCATGATCATCTGCATCGCGACGATCACCTGCGGAATGCCGAAGACCGTCGACAGGCCCGGGATGGCGCCGAGGCCGACCGCGTTGGGCAGCGACAGGATCAGCATCAGGACGCCGAAGGCGCGGTCGCCGAGCAGGGCGAGAAGATCGTCGAGCGATACGCGCAACTTCGGCTCGCAGGCGAGCTTGGTGATGATCTCTGAGACGCGGCGATGCTCTTCGTGCGGATTGGCCATGCGGGTGGGAGATCCGTGGGCTGGAGGAACGCCGGAATGGACGACCGCGCCGCATCCTAGCGATGCGGCGCGCGGCAGGTCAAAATACACGAGTCCGGACCACCCGCCTCATTCGTCTTCATGAGCCCCCTCCGACTGATCGTGCTGCTGTGCCTTGCCGAGGTTCTCGGCATGCTGGGATTCGCCACGTTTCCGGCGCTGCTGCCGACGTTCCTGGCCGAATGGGGGCTCAGCAACACGGCGGCCGGCTGGATCAACGGCATCTATTACGCGGGCTATCTGCTGACCGTTCCAGTGCTGGTGGCGCTCACGGACCACGTCGATCCCAAGCGCATCTATCTGTTCGCGACCGCGCTCGCGGGCCTCGGGACGATCGGCTTTGCCTTGTTCGCCGATGGTCTCTGGTCCGCTTCGGCGTTTCGCGCCCTTGCCGGGATCGGCCTCGCCGGCACGTACATGCCCGGCCTCAAGGCCCTGACGGACCGGATCGGCAGCGCCCAGCAGTCGCGCGCCGTCGCCTTCTACACCGGCAGCTTCTCGATCGGCGCGAGCCTGTCCTTCTTCGCGGCCGGCGAGATCGCGGCACGGTTCGGCTGGCGGTGGGCGTTCGGCCTCGCCGCACTGGGCCCGGCGATCGCGTTCCTGATGATTCTCTGGCTGCTGCCGGCCCATCGCCCGACCGGGAACGTGCCGGCCGTCCATCTGCTCGATTTTCGTCCGGTGCTCCGCAACCGCCCGGTGATGGGTTACGTGCTCGCCTATACCTGCCATAACTGGGAACTGTTCGGGCTTCGCTCCTGGCTCGTCGCCTTTCTCGCCTTCGCGGCGACGCTGCAGGCGCCGGGTACGTTTTCCTGGAGTGCGACCGGGCTCGCGGCGCTGGTGAACCTGCTCGGACTCGTCGCCGGCGTCCTCGGCGTCGAGATCGCGCTTCGCGCCGGGCGGCACCGCTTTCTCGTGTTCGCCATGCTGGCCTCGGCGCTCGTTTCCGCGAGCTTCGGTTTTTCGGCGGGGCTGCCCTATGCCGCGATCGTGACGCTCGTCGTCGTCTACGGCATCACCACAAGCTGGGACTCGGCGGTCATCACGTCGAGCATCGTGGCGGCGGCCGATCCGCGCCTGCGCGGTGCGACGATGGCGGTTCAGTCGACGCTCGGATTCGCCGGCGCCTTCGTCGGTCCGCTCGCATTCGGCGTCGTTCTCGACCTCGCCGGCGGCAACGAAAGCCGGCTTGCCTGGGGACTCGCCTTCGCGATGCTAGGCGCGGTCGTTGCCCTCGGGCCCGTCGCCGTCCGGTACCTCAAGGGTTGATCGCGCCCGCGGATGCGCGCGCGCATAGACCGCGAGCAGGCGTTCGGTGTCGACGGCCGTGTAGCGCTGCGTCGTCGACAGCGATGCGTGGCCCAGCAGTTCCTGGATCGTGCGCAGATCGCCGCCGGCGGCAAGGAGGTGCGTCGCGAAACTATGGCGCAGCGCGTGCGGAGTCGCCGTGTCGGGCAGGCCGAGCCACGTCCGCAGCTTTCGGATCTGCGCCTGCACCACGCCGGCCTGAAGACGCTTGCCGCGGGCGCCGAGGAAGAGCGGCCCGTCGCGGCCCGGCCGGTAGGGACAGCGGGCGACATAGTCGTCGATCGCGGCGCGGACGACGTCGAGGATCGGTACGACGCGTTGCTTGCGGCCCTTGCCGGTGATGGTCAGCGTCTCGCCCAGGGGCAGCACGTCGCGGTTGAGCGATAGCGCCTCGTCGATGCGGAGCCCGGCGCCGTAGAGCAGCAGGACCAGCGCCGTGTCGCGCGCGGCGATCCAGGGGGCCTTGCTCAGGTGCTCGATCGCGTCGACCGCCGCCTGCGCATCGGCTTCGGACAGCGGTTTTGGCAGCGCACGCGGCAGTTTGGGCGTACGCAGCACCGCGACATGCGGGTTGTGGACGAGCCCGCGCCGGTCGAGCCAGCGGAAGAAGTTCTTGAGGACGGAGAGGGCGCGGGCGTTCGAGGTCGCGACGTTTCGGTCCTGTACGCGGCGTGCGAGCCAGGCGCGAAAATCGGCCGTGCGCAGCATGCGTAGCGCGTCGAGATCGGCGGGACCGCCGAGATGCTCGGCGAGGAAGACGAAGAAGAAGGCGAGATCGCGGCCGTACGCCGCGATGGTGTGACGCGAGGCGCGGCGCTCGATGCTGAGCCATTCGAGCCACGCGTTGTAGGCATCGACGACGTCGGCATGGGCGGGAAAGGTCGGCGCTGTCGCGGTTGCCGCTCGCATCTGGTCCGGCCCTCAGATCATCACCCACGGGTCTTCGGCGAAACGGCGCGACGGGTGTACGGGGCAGATCCGCGCGCGGGCGATGCTGCGCCGGATGCGAACCGGCATCAGCCTCGGTCGAGCCATCCCCGGATCGACAGTTCGACGACGCGTCCCAGGAAGGTCAGCAGCTCCGTGCCCTGACCGGGATGGAACTTCTCCGGATCGCGCGCGCCGAGGGCGAGCACGCCCAGCGGCGCGTCGCGCCGCAGCTGCAGGCGGAGCAGCGCCTGCGAGCGGACGAGACTCGCGGCCGCGCCGAACAGCTCCGGATCGCCCGGCGTATGGGCGAGCAGAATCACCTCGCGTGCACCGGCGAGCAGGCGCTCGAGTCGTCCGCGCGGAAACAGCCTGAGGCCGCGCGCCTGCTGGCCGGGCGCGACGCGATCAAGCGCTTCGAAGCCGAGAATGACGGCGTCGACCTCGAGATGGACGGCAAGGTCGGTGGTGATGACCTCGATCAGGTGCTCGAGCGTCGTCGCGCCGAGCAGCGACAGCACGGCGGCATGCACGCGCGTCTGGGTCGACATGTTGATCCGCGCGGTGGCGATCAGCTCGTTCTGGGCTTCCTGCAGCTTGGACAGATCGCTGCGCAGCCGCTCGAGCATGTAGCGCTGCATGTCGATGACGCCGTCGCCATGCGCGTGCGCCGGCGGCGTCAGCAGACGCAGGAGGTCGGGATGCTCGATGAGGAAGTCGGGATGATGCCGCAGGTATTCCGCGACGTCGGCACCGGTCGGGCCGGGCTTGGCCAGGCGCGGAGCGCTCTCGCGGTCAGCGGCCATGCGTGCTCACTTGCCCAGGATGGACTGGCCGGTCTTTTGCCAGTCGGCGAGGAAGGCGGCGAGTCCCTTGTCGGTCAGCGGATGGTTGAAGAGCTGCCGCATGACGGAAGGCGGCATGGTCGCCACGTGCGCACCCAGCTTCGCCGCCTCGACGACGTGCATCGGATTGCGCACGGAGGCGACCAGCACCTCGGTCCTGAAATGCGGGTACTGGCGATAGATCTGGCAGATGTCGCGGATCAGCGCCATGCCGTCGGATCCGACATCGTCGAGCCGTCCGACGAACGGCGAAATGAACGCGGCACCCGCCTTCGCCGCCAGCAGTGCCTGCGCCGGCGAGAAGCACAGGGTGACGTTGACCATGATCCCGTCCTTCGACAGCGCGTTGCAGGTCTTGAGGCCGTCGATCGTCAGCGGAACCTTGACCGCCACGTTGCTCGCGATCTTGGCGAGCACGCGACCCTCGGCAAGCATGGTCTCGTGATCGGTGGCCGTGACCTCGGCGCTCACCGGCCCCGGTACGATGTCGCAGATCTCTTTGACGACGTCGAGGAATTTGCGTCCCGACTTCGCCACGAGAGACGGGTTGGTGGTGACGCCGTCGACGAGGCCTGTCGCCGCAAGCTCTCGGATCTCGTTGATGTCGGCGGTATCGATGAAGAACTTCATGGCGCCTTACTGCTTCGTCTCGAGCTCTGGAGTGGGCTTGCGCAACGACTCGGGGCCGCGCGTACGCCTCGTGACCCATAACCCATCGGGCAGGTAAAGTGTAGCCCATGGTGAATCATCCCGCCAGTTCGCGCATGCGCGACGATGCGGAATTCGCGATCGACGAAACCACGACGCGCGTGCGCGTGCTGCTGCCGTTGCCGCTCGTCGGCGCCTATGACTACAAGGCGACGCGCGCGCTCGATCTGCGTCCGGGCGATTTCGTGCGAGTGCCGCTCGGTACGCGGCATGTCATCGGCGTCGTGTGGGACGAGGGCGATGCCGCAACGAAGGACACGCTGCCCGAGACGCGTCTCAAGCCGGTCGCGGCCCGTCTCGACGCGCCGCCGATGTCGCAAGCGATGCGGCGCTTCATCGAATGGGTCGCCGCCTATACGATGGCGCCGCGCGGCGCCGTGCTGCGGATGGCGATGAGCGTCGAGGCGGCGCTCGAGAGCCGCCGCACGATGCCGGGCTTTGCGCGTGCGCCGACAGCACCGGATCCCGCGAGCCCGGCGGGTCTCGATCCGCGTCTCACGACGGCACGCCGGCGCGTTCTCGAAATCCTCGGCGACGGTCGCGCGCGTCTCGCGACGGAGCTGGCGCGGGAGGCCGGCGTGGGCACGGGCGTCGTACGCGCCATGGTGAAGCTCGGCTGGCTCGAAACCGTCGAGCTGGGACCGCCGCCGCTCGCCGTGCCGGACGGAAGCCGGCCGGGGCCGACGCTGTCGCCCGTCCAGAGCGCGGCGGCGGAAACGCTTCGGTCGCGCCGGGGCTTCTCCGTGACCCTGCTCGACGGCGTGACCGGATCGGGCAAGACGGAGGTGTATTTCGAGGCCATCGCGTCGACGCTGCGGGCCGGGCGTCAGGTCCTGGTGCTTCTGCCCGAGATCGCGATGAGTGCGCAGTGGCTCGAGCGGTTTGAGGCGCGCTTCGGCGCACCGCCCGCGGCCTGGCATTCCGAGCTTGGTCAGGCCGCGCGCTGTCGAACCTGGCGCGACGTCGCCGAGGGACGTGCACGCGTGGTCGTCGGCGCACGGTCCGCCCTCTTTCTTCCGTATCGGGAGCTTGGCCTCATCGTCGTCGACGAGGAACACGAGGCCGCGTACAAGCAGGAAGACGGCGTCATCTATCACGCGCGCGACATGGCGGTCGTGCGGGCGCGGTTCGAAGGCGTGCCGATCATTCTCGTCTCCGCCACCCCGTCGCTCGAGACCGTCGTCAACGTCGAGCAGGGACGCTACCAGGGCGTGCATCTGCCGGCGCGGCATGGCGGCGCCCTGCTGCCGGAGGTTCGGACCATCGATCTCCGGCGCGATCCACCGCCGCGTCAAAGCTGGCTGTCGCCGACGCTGCGTCTTGCGATCGCCGAGACGCTAGCGGCCGGCGAACAGGCGATGCTGTTCCTCAACCGGCGCGGCTATGCGCCGCTGACGCTGTGTCGGGCGTGCGGTCACCGGCTGCAGTGCCCGAGCTGCACCGCATGGCTGGTGGAACACCGCCTCGCCGGGCGACTGCAGTGTCACCATTGCGGCTTCGCGATGCGGCCGCAGCGCGTCTGTCCGTCATGCGGGGCCGAGGACAACTTCGCCGTGTGCGGGCCGGGCGTGGAACGCATCGCCGAGGAGGCAATGAAGCTTTTCCCCGGCGCCCGGGTGGCGATCATCACCAGCGACACGATCGGGGGACCGGCGAGCGCGTCCGCCTTCATCGAGCGGATGGCGAACAAGGAAATCGACCTGCTCGTCGGCACCCAGATCGTCGCCAAGGGCCACCATTTTCCGATGCTGACGTTGGTCGGCGTCGTCGATGCCGATCTCGGGCTGTCGGGCGGCGATCTGCGCGCGGCGGAGCGCACCTATCAGCTTCTTCATCAGGTCGCCGGCCGCGCCGGCCGGGCGGAGCGGCCGGGTCGCGTCTTCCTGCAGACCTACATGCCCGAGCATCGGGTGATGCAGGCGCTCGTCGGCTGGGAGCGCGACAGCTTTCTCGCCGCCGAGATCGACGAGCGGCTTCGCCACGGCCTGCCCCCGTTCGGGCGACTCGCTGCGCTGATTCTGTCCGGACCCGATGAAGGACAGGTCGACGACGTTGCCCGCCGCCTCGCGCGCGCTGCGCCGCGCCAGGCCGACGTGCAGGTCCTGGGACCGGCGCCGGCCCCGCTCGCCATCCTGCGCGGCCGGCACCGGCGGCGCTTTCTGGTGAAGGCGGGCCGATCCAGCCATCTTCAGGGTTTCATCGGCGCCTGGCTGGACCGCGTCCAAGTGCCGCATGCGGTCCGCCTTCAGGTCGATATCGATCCGTACAGTTTCTTGTAGTTTCTCAAGTGGTTCTCCGACCTCTCCCGCGTGTTGCATCGCATCAAGTGCTGTGGTAGCAACTCCCCGCCTTCGGGCCGGGGTTCCTCCGGGCTGGCGGCCGTTTTTTGCGTTTACGGCGGCGTTGCGGCGGCGTCCGTGGCCCGCTTCATTTTCAGGGACTTCGATAGCGGTGGCGTCCGAGACCTTCTCAGCTTCCGGCCTCGCAGGGCGTTATGCGACCGCGCTCTATGAGCTGGCCGACGAGGCCAAGCAGCTCGATGCGGTGGCCGGCGATCTCGCCAGGCTCAAGGCCTTGATCGACGAGAGCGCGGACCTCCGCCGTCTGATGTCGAGCCCGCTGATCGGGCGCGAACAGCAGACCCAGGCGATGCTCGCGGTCGTCGAGCGCGCCGGCCTCGGCGATCTGACGCGCCGCTTCGTGGGTACGGTCGCGCGCAACCGGCGTCTTTCCGCGCTCAGGGCGATGATCGACGCCTTCAACCAGATCTTGGCCGCGCGCCGCGGCGAAATCACGGCGCACGTGACCTCGGCCAAGCCGCTCAGCCAGACGCAGGCCGATGCCATCGGCGCCGCGCTGCGCAGCGCCATGGGCCGCAAGGTCAGCGTGGATCTCAAGGTGGATCCGAAACTGCTCGGCGGGCTCAAGGTGATGGTCGGCTCACGCCTGATCGACGCCTCGCTCGCCACCAAACTGCAACGGCTTCAACTCGCCATGAAAGGTCTCGCGTGATGGAAATCCGGGCGGCTGAGATTTCGGCAATCCTCAAGGATCAGATCGCCAAGTTCGATACCGCGGCCGATGTCGCTGAGGTCGGCCAGGTCATCTCGGTGGGCGACGGCATCGCCCGCGTCTACGGCCTCGACAAGGTGCAGGCTGGCGAGATGGTCGAGTTCGCCAACGGCGTGAAGGGCATGGCGCTCAACCTCGAGATCGACCATGTCGGCGTCGTCGTGCTCGGTGACGACCGGAACATCAAGGAGGGCGACACCGTCAAGCGGACCGGCGCCATCGTCGAGTGCCCGGTCGGCCGCGGCCTTCTGGGCCGCGTCGTCGACGCACTGGGCAATCCGATCGACGGCAAGGGGCCGCTCACCAACGTCACGCGCCAGCGCGTCGAGGTGAAGGCGCCCGGCATCATCGCCCGCAAGTCGGTGCACGAGCCGATGCAGACCGGCCTCAAGGCGATCGACAGCCTGGTTCCGATCGGCCGCGGCCAGCGCGAGCTGATCATCGGCGACCGCCAGACCGGCAAGACGGCTATCGCGATCGACACCTTCCTGAACCAGAAGGCGGTCAACGCCGGCAACGACGAGTCGAAGAAGCTCTACTGCATCTACGTCTGCATCGGTCAGAAGCGCTCGACGGTTGCTCGCATCGTCAAGACGCTCGAGGACTACGGCGCGCTCGAGTACTCGATCATCGTCGCCGCCACCGCGTCGGAGCCGGCGCCGCTGCAGTTCCTGGCGCCCTATACCGGCTGCGCGATGGGCGAGTATTTCCGCGACAACGGCATGCACGCCGTGATCGTGTACGACGACCTGTCGAAGCAGGCCGTCGCCTATCGCCAGATGTCGCTGCTGCTGCGCCGTCCGCCGGGCCGCGAGGCGTATCCGGGCGACGTGTTCTATCTGCACTCGCGTCTGCTCGAGCGCGCCGCGAAGATGTCGGACGAGCACGGCGCCGGCTCGCTGACGGCGCTGCCCGTGATCGAGACGCAGGCCGGCGACGTGTCGGCCTACATCCCGACCAACGTCATCTCCATCACCGACGGCCAGATCTTCCTCGAGACCGACCTGTTCTATAAGGGCATTCGCCCGGCGATCAACGTCGGCCTCTCGGTCAGCCGCGTCGGTTCCGCCGCGCAGATCAAGGCCATGAAGCAGGTGGCCGGCCGCATCAAGCTTGAGCTGGCCCAGTACCGCGAAATGGCGGCGTTCGCGCAGTTCGCTTCGGATCTCGACCCGGCGACCCAGCGTCTGCTCGCGCGCGGCGCACGCCTGACCGAGCTGCTGAAGCAGCCGCAGTACTCGCCGATGCCGGTCGAGGAGCAGGTGGTGTCGATCTTCGCCGGCGTCCGCGGCTATCTCGACAAGCTCGAGGTTAACCAGGTTACGCGCTTCGAGCAGGGCCTCCTCAACGAGATCCGCACGCGTCATCCGGAAATCCTCGAGCGGATCCGGGCGGAGCGCGAGATCTCGCCCGAGACCGAGGAGAAGCTCAAGGCGGCGCTCGACCAGTTCGCGCGCACCTTCGCCTGATCGACGACGGATCACCGCCCGGACTCGTGCGCGCATGCCCAGCCTGAAATCGCTCCGCAGCCGCATCAACAGCGTCAAGTCGACGCAGAAGATCACGTCGGCCATGAAGATGGTCGCCGCGGCGAAGCTGCGGCGCGCCCAGGAACAGGCCGAGGCGGCGCGGCCGTTCGCCGAACGGATGTCGCGCATGCTCGGCTCGCTCGCAAGTTCGCTCGCCGGCGCCGAAGGCGCGCCGCCGCTGCTCGCCGGGACCGGCAAGAGCGACGTGCACCTGGTCGTCGTCGCGACGTCCGACCGCGGCCTCTGCGGCGCGTTCAACTCGTCGATCGTGCGCGACGCGCGCCAGCTCATCCGTCAGCTTCAGTCCGAAGGAAAGACGGTCAAGATCCTCTGCGTCGGCCGCAAGGGCCGCGATCAGCTGCGCCGCGATTACGGGCGTCTGATCGTCGAGACGATGGAGGAAGTGGGGCGGCGCTCGCTGTCGTTCGCCGACGCGCAGCGCATCACGGACCGCATCCTCGCCATGTTCGAGGCCGGCGAGTTCGACGTCTGCACCATCATCTACAACCGTTTCAAGTCGGCGATCTCGCAGGTCGTCACGCGGCAGCAGGTGATTCCGTTCCCGCTCGAGGCGGCGTCCGGCGAGGAAGCCGGCGCGGTCTACGAGTACGAGCCGAGCGAGGAGGAAATCCTCGCCGCGCTCCTGCCGCGCAATCTGGCGGTTCAGATCTATCGTGCCCTGCTCGAGAACGCGGCATCCGAACAGGGGGCGCGCATGACCGCCATGGACAACGCGACCCGCAATGCGGGCGACATGATCCGCAAGCTGACCCTGAACTACAACCGTACGCGCCAGGCAGCGATCACCAAGGAACTGATCGAGATCATCTCCGGTGCCGAGGCGGTGTGACCTTTTTCGCGAGGAGTTGAAACGATGGCCAAGAACAATGTCGGTCGGATCACCCAGGTGCTGGGGGCGGTCGTCGACGTGCATTTCGACGGCGAGCTGCCGCAGATCCTGAACGCGCTCCACGTCGACAATCACGGCCAGAGGCTGGTGCTTGAGGTGGCGCAGCACCTCGGCGAGCACACCGTCCGCACCATCGCGATGGACTCGACCGACGGCCTCGTCCGCGGCCAGGAGGTGATCGACACCGGCGGGCCGATCACGGTCCCGGTCGGCCCCGAGACGCTCGGCCGCGTCCTCAACGTCGTCGGCGAACCCGTCGACGAGCGCGGACCGATCAACGCCAAGATGCGGTCGCCGATCCACAAGCCGGCGCCCGAATTCGTCGACCAGTCGACCGAGGCCGAAATCCTGGTCACCGGCATCAAGGTCGTCGACCTGCTGGCGCCCTACGCCAAGGGCGGCAAGATCGGCCTGTTCGGCGGCGCCGGCGTCGGCAAGACCGTGTTGATCATGGAGCTGATCAACAACGTCGCGAAGGCGCATGGCGGCTACTCGGTCTTCGCCGGCGTGGGCGAGCGCACGCGCGAGGGTAACGACCTCTATCACGAGATGATCGAATCGGGCGTCATCAAGCTGGACGGGCCCGGTTCCAAGGCCGCCCTCGTCTACGGCCAGATGAACGAGCCGCCGGGAGCGCGTGCGCGCGTCGCCCTTACCGGCCTCACGCTCGCGGAATACTTCCGCGACGAGGAGGGGCAGGACGTGCTGTTCTTCGTCGACAACATCTTCCGCTTCACCCAGGCGGGTTCCGAGGTGTCGGCGCTGCTCGGCCGCATTCCGTCCGCGGTCGGTTATCAGCCGACGCTCGCGACCGACATGGGTGCGCTGCAGGAGCGCATCACGACGACGAAGAAGGGCTCGATCACCTCGGTGCAGGCCATCTACGTGCCCGCCGACGACCTGACCGATCCGGCGCCGGCGACCTCGTTCGCCCACCTCGATGCGACGACGGTTCTGTCGCGCCAGATCGCCGAGCTCGGCATCTATCCGGCGGTCGACCCCCTCGACTCGACGAGCCGCATGCTCGACCCGCGCATCGTCGGCGAGGAGCACTACACGGTCGCCCGCGAGGTGCAGCGCGTGCTGCAGACCTACAAGTCGCTGCAGGATATCATCGCCATCCTGGGCATGGACGAGCTTTCGGAAGAGGACAAGCTGACGGTCGCGCGTGCGCGCAAGATCCAGCGCTTCCTCTCGCAGCCTTTCCACGTCGCCGAAGTCTTCACCGGCACGCCGGGCGTATTCGTGAAGCTCGAAGACACGATCCGCGGCTTCAAGAAGATCATCTCCGGCGAGTGCGACGACATGCCGGAGGCGGCGTTCTACATGGTGGGCACGATCGAAGAGGCCATCGAGAAGGCGCGCAAGATGGCGGCCGAGGCCGCGTAACCATCAGGCATAGGGGACGCGGTACACGGACATGGCCGAGAAGGTGCAGTTCGAACTGGTTTCGCCCGAGCGGCTGCTGATGTCGCAGGCGGTGGAGATGGTCGTCGTGCCCGGCGCCGAGGGCGACTTCGGCGTCCTGCACGGGCATGCACCGCTGATCTCCACGGTGCGTCCCGGCGTCATCGACGTGCATGACGACGGCACGGTGACGGACCGCATCTTCGTTGCCGGCGGCTTCGCCGAGGTCACGGCGGAACGGTGTACCGTGCTCGCCGAAGAGGCGATCCGTCTCAAGGACCTTGACCGGGCGCAGCTCGAATCCGATCTGCGCAGGATGCGCGAAGAGCTTGCGGTGGCGCGCGACGATGCCGAACGCCAGGCGATCACGACGCGCATCGAGATCGCCGAAGCCAAACTGGCCGCGCTCGACTGACGCCGGGCGGAAGACCGGCCGGGCAGCCTGAGCCCTTGCCAGTCCTTCCGATCCGGCTCATATAAAGTCCGCTCGGTACGCTGCCGAGGGGGTAGGTGGCCATGAAGCATTGGACGCTCGACGACATCGATTGGGGGGCGTTCGACCGCAGCAAGGTCGACCCCGACATTGTCCGCATCGTCAAGGCAGCCAGCCTGGTCGAGCATAACGGGTTCGACTACGCGACCTATCTCTGCAACGTCTTCCACGACGATCCGGAGTTCCAGGCCACGGCAAGGTACTGGGCGCAGGAGGAGGTGCAGCACGGCGAGGCGCTGCGGCGCTGGGCCGAGATGGCCGATCCGGACTGGGACTTCGCGGCGGCCTTCAAGCGCTTCACCGACGGATACCGACTGCCGCTCGATGCCAGGGAGTCGGTGCGCGGCAGCCGTACCGGCGAGCTGATCGCGCGCTGCATCGTCGAAACCGGGACGAGCTCGTACTACACCGCGCTCGCCGAGGCGACGGCGGAGCCCGTGCTGCGGCAGATCTGCCAGAAGATCGCCGCCGACGAGCTGCGTCACTACAAGCTCTTCTACACCGCGATGAAGCGCTATCAGGAGACCGAGCGGCTGACGCGGCTGCAGCGGGTGTGGACGGGGTTCGGCCGCATGTTCGAGTCCGAGGACGACGAACTCGCCTACGCCTATTATGCGGCGAACGTGCCGGCGAGCAGGCCTTATGACCGGCGCACCAACATTCGCGCCTATGCGCGTCGCGCCTATCGGGTCTACCGGCCGTGGCACGTGGAACGCGGCGTGGCCATGGCGCTCAAGGCCGTCGGCTTCAAGGGCAACGGGCGGATTCATCGCCTGCTGTGGCCGGTGGCGAATCGCTTGGTGCAGTCGCGCGCGGCCGCGCTCGACCGCGCGGGCGCCTGAACGCACTCAAACGATCATCGTCTCGGTCGCGTCCGCATCCGGCGTCTCGACGCCGGCGAGCGTGATGCGTTCGCCGTCGGCAAAACGCAGCATCTCGACATTGACCAAGGTGTCCGTGCCATCGGCCTGACCGGCCGTTCCCGCCGCCGGCACGACCCTCGTCTCGCCGGCAACACTGGTGATTGCGTATTCGACGGTCGCGCCGCGATAGATCGCCACGTCCGTGCCCGCACCGCCGTCGATGAAATCGTCGCCGCCCGACCCGCCGATCTCGTCGTCGCCGTCGCGCGCATACAGGCGCTGATCGAAATTCCGGGCCGGAAACGCCCCCACGTCGGCGAATATTGACGGCACGTCGCGATCCTGGGCGAAGTCGTCCGCGCCGTCGCTGCCCACGTAGAAAAAGCGTGGCGACGGGGCCGACGCCAGATCCGATGGTTCGAGTTCGCCTTGCTCGGCCAGAAAGGCGATGTCGGCGGCATATCGGCCGAGCCCGTGCTCGGCGTCGATGAGGGCGTCGGGCGAATCGATTCCGCTCGACCCGAGAATCTCGATCTGTCCCGTGTCGATCCACACGTCGAGACCGACGCGCGCCTTCGGTTCGAAGCTGTCCTCGGACGTGAGATCGGACAGCGACTCGAGGAGTTCGCCAAGGCTCGCGAAGCTGATGTCGTCCGGCTCGGGCTCGAGGACGAGGAAATCGTGCGTATGAACGAAGTTCACGAGATTGGTGACGGTATCGGGTGCCGTCGCGGCCACGGAGGCATCGGTGCCATGGGCGCCGATGGCGACGCCGAGATATCGATCGTCGCCGATCCACCCCTCCTGGATCATGGCCGTGGTCACCATCGCCGATCCCAGGCTGTGTCCGGTGACCAGCACCCGGTCGATGCCGTTGTCCGGGTCGGCGGCGTAGCTTTCGACTGCCGCGACCAGGGGCGCAAAGCGCGCGTAATGCGTGGTGAAGGTCTGGTGATCCGGGATGTCGCCGGGTTCGTCGGTGCCGCGGAACGCGAGGGCGAGCGTCGTCGCGCCGCCTATGTCGCCGACATAGACGTGGGCGATGGCGCTGTTGTCCGCATCGCGATGCGTGTAGACGCCGTCGCGCAACTCGTAAGTGCCGCCTTCGAGGCGGCCGGTCGCCGGCAGTTCCAGATCGGTAGCGTCGAGTGGCCGCATGCTGCGGGCTACCGCAGCATCAGGCGTTGAATCGTAGGCAGCCGCGGCAAGCAGCACGGCGGCGGTGAATACGTTGTCCGGCTCCGCGCCGGATGCGGCGTCGGTTGGTGCCGGCGTCAGCACGTTGCCGACCGCATCGCCATCGGCCATGCATCGGTCTCCCTGGTGTCGTTCAAGACGACGCAGCCGCCGATCTGGGCCGGCCGGACGAACGCCGCATCCGCGTAGTCACGCCATCCGGTGCATCCGTCCGGATCGTTAACGCATGAGCTCCGGCTTGGTGCCGCCCTTGCCGGAAAGCCGGATGCGGGCGGCCCGCGTGGCGAGTCGGGCGCCTCAACGTTTCATCACGATCGGCCGGAATTCTTCGACCACGGCCGAATAGAGGGCGCGTTTGAACGGCACGATCAGCGCCGGGAGATCGTCGAGACGCACCCATTTCCAGGCGCTGAATTCGGGGTGCACGGTCGCGAGATTAATCTCGTCGTCGCGGCCGAGAAAACGGGCGGCGAACCATTTCTGGCGCTGGCCGCGGTAGCGGCCGCCCCACACCTTGCCGACGAGATCCGGCGGCAGGTCGTAGGTGTACCAGTCGCGGCTTTCCGCGATGATGACCGCATTGGCGGTCCCGATCTCTTCCTCGAGCTCGCGGAGTGCCGCGTCGCGCGGCGCCTCGTCCGCGTCGATGCCGCCCTGCGGCATCTGCCAGGCATCACCCGGCGTGTCGATGCGCTTGGCGACGAAGACCTCACCGGCCGGATTCAACAGCATGATTCCGACGCCGAGCCGATAGGCAAGCTCGCCAGGATCGCGGACCGGTTCGGGCGGCGTGCTCATCGCGGCCTCAGCGAACGGGCTGCCGGTTCACCACGGCGGTGAGCGGCGACAGCACGAAGCCCTTGCTTTCGAGCGACGGAATCCAGGAGGCGATTCGTTCGAGCGATATCGGATACGGCTGCGCCATCGCGACCGCGCTGCCGGTCTCGCGTGCGATGCGCTCGATTTCGGCAAGACGCGCGTCGATCGCGTCGCGCGAGACCTCGTGGTCGATCCAGCGATCGACGATGGCGCGCGGCAGGCCGATCTCGCTCGCGAGTTTGGCCGCCACGCTGCGCGTCGTGGTCCGGCTGTCGAGGAACATCAAGCCGCGCTCGTTCAGCGTGGTCAGGACGGGCTCGAGGGCCTCGGGCACCGCCGTGAAGCGGGAGCCCATCTCGTTCGTCACGCCGACGTAACCGGTGGCACGGTTCAACACCCATTCCAGGCGCTCGAGATTCTGCTGAGGCGTCAGGCTGGTCAGCAGCGTACGCGGTCCCGGATCATTCGCCGGGAAGTTGATCGGCTCCATCGGCAGGTCGAGAAGCACCTCGTGTCCGGCCGCCCGGGCTTGGTCGATCCATTGGGTGAGATTGTCCGTGTAGGGGCTGAACGCCAGCGTCACCTCGCCGGGCAGTCGCTGGATCGCGGCGGTCGTCACGGCATGCGACATCCCCAGATCGTTCATCACCACGGCGATACGGGGCCGGCGATCATTGGCATCGAATGAGCGACCGAAGCGGATCCAGGCCGGAGTCGTGGTCTCGCGCGACGGGCGCGGCGGCGGCGCGATCGTTGCCGTCTCGGCCGGCGCCGCCTGCATGGCGGCGGATTGGGCGACAGGATCGGCCTTGGACGGTGCCGCTGCGGTCGTGTCCGCCGGTGCGGGCGACGGCGCGGGGGTCGCCGTGCGCTCGGGGCCGGTGGGTGCGCTCGTCGTCGGCGTGACGTCGGTGAGCGGCGGCAGCGCGATCCGCACCGCTTCTCGCTGGGACGGTTGCGGCGCGCCGTTGATCTGGGCCCACAGGAACGCCGCGCAGATCGCCGCGACGAGCGCGAGCCAAGCGGTGACGAGGGCCGAATGTCGCACGACCGTGCGCTCCGCAGCTCCCGTCATCGGGCTCTGTCGCTCGCCCCCACCCACTTGAGCCTGCCGCTGGGATCTGTCGCTCGTCGCCGCTCAGTTGGTGACGCGGCGGTTGTAGAGCGCGAGGCCGCGAAGCAGATCGAAGGCGCGCGCCAACTGATAGTCCTCGGGCGAGTCGATCGCGTTCGGGTCGACTTCGGCCTCCGGCTGCTGCGCGCCGGGCTGTTGCGTGCCGGGTTGTTGCGCGCCGGGCGTCGTCGGCGGCGCGGGCCGCTGGTCGTTGCGCAGCGCACCCCGCAGGTCCGCCTCGCGACGGATGTTCGAGGCCTCGATTTTCTCGATGCGGGCCGGCTCGACGACGATGTCCGGCTGGATGCCCTCGGCCTGGATCGAGCGGCCGGATGGCGTGTAGTAGCGCGCCGTGGTCAGGCGGATCGCGCCTTGGCCACCGAGCGGGATGATCGTCTGCACCGACCCTTTGCCGAAGGTCCGGGTGCCCAGAATGATCGCGCGGCGATGGTCCTGCAGCGCGCCCGCGACGATCTCGGATGCCGAGGCGGACCCGCCATTGACGAGCACGACCATCGGCAGATTGTTGATGATGTCGCCCGGCTTGGCATGGAAGCGCTGGGCATCGTCGGGACGCCGCCCCCGGGTCGAGACGATCTCACCCTTGTCGAGGAATTCGTCGGCGACGGCAACGGCCTGGTCGAGCAGGCCGCCCGGATTGTTGCGCAGGTCGAGCACGATGCCGGCAAGGCGGTCGCCGAGCTGATCCTTCAGCTTCTGGACCGCATTGCGCAGGCCGACATCCGTCTGCTCGGTGAACGAGGTGATGCGGATATAGCCAAGGTCGCCCTCGGCCCGGGCCCTTACCGACTGGATCTTGATGATCGCGCGGGTCAGGGTGATCTCGAACGGCTCCTGGTTGCCGCGCCGGATGGTCAGCTTGATCGAGCTGTTCACGGGTCCTCGCATCCGCTCGACCGCATCCTGCAGCGTCATGCCCATGACCGGCTCGCCATCCAGGTGCGTGATCAGGTCGCCGGGCCTGAGGCCGGCGCGGAACGCCGGCGTGTCGTCGATCGGCGCCACCACCTTGACCAGGCCGTTCTCCATCGTGACCTCGATGCCGAGGCCACCGAACTCACCGCGCGTCTGCACCTGCATGTCGCGGTAAGACTTCGCGTTCATGAAGCTCGAATGCGGATCGAGCGCGGTGAGCATGCCGTTGATGGCATCTTCGATCAGTTTCCGGTCGCTGACTTCCTCGACATAGTCCGACCGGACCCGCTCGAACACCTCGCCGAACAGGTTGAGCTGGCGATAGGTATCCGACGTATTCGACTGGGCGGTGACGGGCAGAGGGGCGCAGAGCCACAGGGCGCTGAAAGCCGCTGCGGCGATCCGAACTAGCTTCATCCGCTTACCTTCTCGTTTCGCGACGCCAACCACGGCAGTGGGTCGATCGGCTGACCGTTACGTCGCAATTCAACATAAATCGACGGGCCTCCCGTGTCGGAAGCGCCCGCCACACCGACCGGTTCACCCGCCGTAACCAGCTGCCCGACGGTCGCATCAATCCGGCCAAGCCCTACGATCAAAGTATGATATCCCTCGGTGTGTTCGATGATCAAGATAAGGCCATATGCACGGAACGGGCCGGCAAAGGCGACGTGGCCGTCATATGGCGCAACGACCTGCGCACCCGCGCGGGTCTCGATCGTGATCCCCCGGTGCGGTTGCCCGCCGGCACCGGGTTGACCGAATGACAACGCAATCCGGCCGCGCGCGGGCAGGATGAATTGACCGCGGGCCTGCGCGAACGGCCGCGCTTGTCCCGTCGTGGCCGCGGGCGGCGGTACTCGCGCGACCTGCGCTTCTCTTGCGGCGCGTTCGGCCGCCTTGCGCTCCGCCTCTTCCTGCGCGGCGCGGGCCGCGCGCTCGGCGGCCTCGCGCGCCGCACGTTCCGCATTAAGACGCTCGATCAACTCCCGAAGATCCGTCGCCTCCCGCGACAGGCGGCTGAGCCGCGCCGCAATTTCCCGCCGTTGGGCCTCGGTCTGCTGCTGCAGGAGGGTCCGCTGCTTCATCAGCGCGTCGAGCGCCGCCTGGTCCGCCGCCAGCCGTTCCGCCGCCTCTGCCGCTTCGGCGCGTCGCCGCTCCGCCTCCGCGCGGGCCATCTGCAGGGCATCGATTTCGCGCGCGAGTGCGGCGGCCTCCCGCTCCACGGCCGGCGTCGCCGCACCGAGCAGCCGCACCGTCCGCACCACCTCGATCGGCGAGGCCGGAAGGACGAGGGCCGCTTCCGGCGGCTGACGGCGCATGCGCAGCAGCCCGGCGATCAGCCGCGCGAGTTCGGCCCGGCCCTGTTCGAGCCTGCTCTCCTTCGATGCGATGTCCGCCTCGACGCGTGCGACCTCGCGCTCGGCGGCCGAAAGCACCTCCTCGCGGTTCTGCAGCGTCCGCGCGAGTTCGACGAGGCGTGTGCGCAGCGCCGCGAGCTCGCGCGCAAGCGTTTCCGCCTCGCGGGCGAGGCGCCGCTCGGCCGCGCGTTCGGCATCGATGGCTTTCTCGATCTGTTCGAGGCGCTGCTGCGGCTGCTGCGCAAACGCGGGCGTCCCGGCAAGGCCGAGGATGAGACAGGCGAGCGCAATCCGGCGCGATCGAGGAGCGCCGGCAACGGGGCGAAGCGCGCTAGGCCGTCGCACGGTCCGCCGCGGCCTCCCGCGGCGCATCCGGTGGCACGATCAGCGAATGGCCCGTCATCTCGGCTGGCGGCTCGATGCCCATGAGCTCGAGCAGCGTTGGGGCCACGTCGGCGAGCCTGCCGTCGCGCAGCGCGATCGGCGCGTTGCGACCGGGGCCGCCGCCGTTCACGAGCATGACCGGGACCGGGTTCGTCGTGTGCGCGGTATGCGGCTGGCCGGTTTCGGGATCGATCATGGTCTCGGCATTGCCGTGGTCGGCGGTGACGAGCAGCGCGCCGCCCATGCGCGTGACGGCATCGGCGACACGGCCGAGACATGCATCGACCGCCTCGACGGCACGCGTCGCCGCCTCGAGGTCGCCGGTATGGCCGACCATGTCGGTGTTCGCATAGTTGACGAGGATGAAATCATACTTGCCGGACTCGATCGCAGCCACGAGCTTGTCGGTCACCTCGTAGGCGGACATCTCCGGCTTCAGATCGTAGGTCGCGATCTTGGGCGAGGGAACGAGGATGCGATCCTCGCCGGGAAATTCGCGCTCGTTCCCACCGTTGAAGAAGAACGTGACGTGCGCGTATTTCTCGGTCTCGGCGATGCGCAACTGCTTCAGGCCTAGCCGCGCCACCACCTCGCCCATGACGTTCTTCAGCTCGAGCGGCGGAAAGAGCGTCGCCATGAGGCGATTGAGCTGATCGGAATATTCGACCATGCCGAGGGCGGCCGCGAACCGGACGACGCGCGTGCGGGAGAAGCCGCCGAACTCGGGATCGAGCAGCGCCAGCAGGATCTCGCGTGCCCGATCGGCGCGGAAATTCGCCATCAGCACGCCGTCGCCGTCCTTCATCCCGCCATAGGTGCCGATGACGGTCGGCAGCACGAACTCGTCGGTGGTGTCCTTGGCATAGGATTGCGCGACCGACGACAGCGCGTCGGGTGCCATCTCCCCCTGCGCATCGACCAGCGCGGCGTAGGCGAGGGCGACGCGGTCCCAACGCTTGTCGCGATCCATCGCGTAGTAGCGGCCGCTGACGGTCGCGATCGAGACGCGGTCGAGATCGGCGACATCCGATGCGAATTTCCGCAGGTATCCCTCGGCGCTCTTGGGTGGGGTGTCGCGTCCGTCCAGGAAGGCGTGGACCCAGACCTTGAGGCCGGCGTCTGCAAGAACTCGCGCCAGGGCCGCGATGTGGTCCTGATGCGAATGGACGCCGCCCGGCGACATCAGGCCCATCAGGTGGACGCTGCCGCCGCCGGCCTTCATCTTGTCGATGAACTGGCGGAGCGTCGGGTTCGCCGCGAGGCTTCCGTCCTGAACGGCTTGATCGATGCGCGGCAGGTCCTGCATGACGACCCGCCCCGCGCCAAGGTTCATGTGGCCGACTTCGGAGTTGCCCATCTGGCCCGGCGGCAGCCCGACGTGAAGCTCCGACGCCTGCAGAAAGGCGACCGGGCTCGTCTTCGCGAGACGGTCGAGATTGGGCGTCTTGGCACGCAGGATGGCGTTGTCGGGGGTGGGCTGGTCGCGATGGCCCCAGCCATCGAGGACGCAGAGGACGATCGGACGCTGTCGCGGAACGAACTTGGTCATGGCGGAAATATAGAGAAGCCCTGCCGTTTTTCAAAACACCGGGGGGTGCCGTGTCCGCGGCAGCCGCATCGCCCCCGCCGCGTCGGTGCCAGCGATGGACGGCCACGCATGCCCTGCGACCGAATGTCCCGAAACGGCGCGGCCATAACCATTCATTAACCAAACGGCGGGAGGCTCGGATCCGCTTTTCAAGCGGGTCATACGTCCATGCGGATCGCCTTCTTCACCTTTGCGCTCATCGCCGGCATCGGCATCGTCGCCGGCCATGTCGACGGCGTGGCCCACGACTTCTTCGGGCATCTGGCGGACTGGCTCGACATCGCCGGGCCGATTACCGCTTCTCCTCCGCACGGCCGGTGACGAGGCGCCCGAGCGGCGCACGCGTGATGACGCGCAGCCCCGCAACCGTTGAAAGGTTGCGGACGCTGCGCTGCGCCTCGAGCATGAACTCGCGAACGATGCGCCGCTCGCCGACATCGCCCGCCTCCTCGATCTTCTGAAGGCGCAGCACGGCATAGAGGCCGAGAAGGAAGGCGAGCGCGAAAAAGAAATCCCAGTGCCGAAGCTGCATGGCGACGATCTCGGCGGCGCGGTCGCTGGTTCCCCAGTGAATGACGACCGAGAGCTGCTTGTCGGAAAACCATTCCGACAGGGTTCCGCCCAGGATCGGCGCGATGCCGGCCGCCAGCGCCCCGACCAGGCCGTTGGTCGCGAGATAGCTGGTCGCCTGTCCTTCGGGCGCGAGCTTGAGCCCGATGCTGCCCGTCGCGAGTCCGATGCCGGCCGCAGCGCCGCCCATCAGGACGTGAATTCCGATCAGCATCGGCACGGTGAGGGTGTGCGCCTGCGGCGTGTGCGTGTAGGGCAGGGCGAAGATGCAGGCGAGGAACACGGGGGCGCAGACGGCGAGCACCGATTTGTTCGAGAAGCGGTCGGCGATGATGCCCCACCACTGCAGCGTGGCGAGGTTGGCGAGCTGGCTCAGCACGGCCAGGGTCACGACGAAGCCGAGCCCGAATCCGAGCTGCTGGACGAGATAGACGGTGATGAAGGGGGCGGCGAGATTCGTCGCGAAGTTCCACGATGCCATGAACAGGATCAGGCGGCGGAAGTTGCGATCGCGCAGCGGCTCGCGCACGAGCGCGACCGGATTGATGCTGTGCTTCGTCGCGCCGGAATCGCGCATGGCGCGTTCGGGCACGCGCGTGAGCCAGTACGAGCTGAGGAAGCCGGCGACCGCGCCCAGCGTGAAGACCGCGGCATAGATCGCGCGCCTGCCGTCGAGGCCGAGCATGGCCGGCGCGTGATCGATCAGCAGGCCGGCGAGCAGGTTCGCCGTCATGCCGAGACCGGTCGCCCAGAACAGCCGCCGCGCGAAGAAGTCGCCCAGTCCCTCCTTGGGCAGCAGGTCGTGGATCCACGAGTTCCATGCGCAGGTGCCGACGGCGCCAAGCGCGCAGATCAGGATCTGCGCCGGAATCAGCAGGCGAAGAGCAACGTCCGCGTCCGGCAGGAAGGCAAGAAAGGCAAGACCGAGTATCGTCACGCGACTGGCCGTCGCCGCCAGGACGGTGATTGCCTTGCGCCGCCGCAGCCGTTCGACCAGCCAGATCGCCGGAAGCTGGGCGAGCTGGCTCACGAACGGAATCGCCGCCAGCACGCCGATGATGCTGTCGGACGCGCCGAGCTCGAGCGCGAACCCGACGAGCAGCACGCCGCTGGTCAGGGCGCCGACGACGTTGGCCCAGGCGCCGTCGTGAATCAGCGCCTGCTTGCCGCGTTCGATGTCTTTGGCGGTAACGATGGAAACTGGTGAGAGCCCCACGCCGGCACGAACGACCTGGAACCTCGACCGTTCCACATCAAGTGGGCACCACCGTCACGGGCGGCAAGGGGATGCTCAGCCGCGATGATAGGGATGGCCCCGGAGGATGCTGGCGGCGCGATAGATCTGTTCGGCCAGCATGACCCGCACCAGCATGTGCGGCCATGTCATGGGGCCGAGCGACAGAACGAAATCGGCTTTTCGCACGAAGTCCGGATCGAGTCCGTCGGCGCCGCCGATCACGAAGGCGAGGGTTTGAACGCCGGAATCGCGCCACTTGGCGAGGCGGGTGGCGAAGGCCTCGCTCGACAGCGGTGTGCCGCGGGCGTCGAGCGCGACGACGGTGGCGCCGGACGGCAACGCCGCGCGCAGCAACGCACCCTCGCGCGTCTTGAGTTCGGGCGGCGGGAGCTTGCGCCGTTCCTCGACCTCGCACAGGTCGATCCGGCCGAACAATCGCGTCGCCGCGATGCGGTCGACATAGTCGGCAAACAAATCGCCGACGGCGCCCGTTCGCGCACGGCCGACAGCGACGATGACGATACGCATCGGCATCTCCGGCCGTGACCGCCCGCAAGGCCGCGAACCTCGAACGTCGCCCCGTCCGTCGGGGCGAGGTCTCAGGTCAGGTGCCGACCGCCCGCTCCAGCTCCGGCAGGTCGACGCCCCACATCTTCTCGAGATTGTAGAGGGCGCGAATCTCCGGCCGGAACAGGTGCACGACCACGTCGCCGATGTCGATCAGGACCCAGTCGCCCTGCGCCTTTCCTTCGATCGGCACATGGGTGTGACCGCGGGCCTTGAGCTTTTCGATGAGGTGGTCGGCCATCGCCGCAAGGTGCCGCTGCGAGCGGCCCGTCGCTATGACCATGTAGTCGGCGATGGAGGTCTTGTCGGTAAGATCGAGGACGACGATGTCTTCGGCCTTATCGGCGTCGAGCGATGTCTCGACGAGTTTCAGGACCGACTTGACGGACGGCGGAACCTTACGCTTGCGGGTCGGGATAGCGGTCTCCCTGGACAGTTTCGACATCTACCTCTTTGCCTGGCGCGGCACCCTGCTTCCAACCGTTTGCCGCCCGCCGGGCGCGGATCGACGTCGCGGACGCCGGATGCAGGCGGGTGTGCAAAAACACCCAAGCGGGCGGTTTTCGCGACGCCAGCCGGGCCGCGCCATGGCGCGGCCGCAGGCGGGCTGTGGAAAACCGATGCACCGCCTTACCGGCCAATGCCTTAGTAGAATAGGAAGGACGCGCGAAGATCGCAATGGGCACACTCTTGAAGATCAACGGCCAGCGTTCCCAGCGCGGTATCTGCGCGAGGTTGTCCGCGCCCATCAGCCAGACGAACGAGGTGCGCGGAAAGCGGCGGATGAGTGCCGCGAGCGTATCGGCGGTGAACCGGGTGCCGAGCGCCTGTTCCACCGCCACCGCCCGCAGTCGTGGGTGGCGGCTGATCGCGGCGGCGCTGGCAAGGCGGACTGCGAGCGGCGCCATGTCCGTCCCGTTCTTCAGCGGGTTGCCGGGTGACACCAGGAACCACACCTCGTCCAGGTCGAGATGCTTGAGCGCAAGCTCGGCGATGTGCCGGTGGCCGGCATGGGCGGGGTTGAACGATCCGCCAAGCAGGCCGACGCGTCGCTTGGGCACGAAGCCGAGTACACGGGCAGGAAACGGTCGCGCCGCCTTGCGGTAAATCGTCATGATCGGATGAAGTCTTGCGGAAATCTCATGGATCCGCGCTGCGCGGCCCTGCTCGCCTAAGAAAGGTCGTTCCGGTCGGGCGAGTGTCGGGACGACGGTATGCCGGCGCGCATGTCCGACCTGTCACGGATTGACCTGGCCGCGCTGGCGCCGGCGCAGGAAACGATCAAACAGCGCCACAGGGCGGGGCCAGCGACGCTTGACGCGCACATACATTCGCCGCGCCCCGGCCGAGTGTCGCAGCACGACGAAGGTGCCCGCCGCCATGACCGGCAGGCCGCCCGGTCCCGGCAGCGGCGCGATGGCCACGCCCGCGACGATGAGCGTCACCCCCAGACCGACGTAAATGCGGCGCTTCAGATCGTGCATACGGCCACGCTAGCACATCGGCCCGGCCGCTGCCCCAATCAAAAAGAGCCGCAGCGGCCCGGACGACGGCGCGCAATCCCGCCAGGGCCGGGGATGTCAAAATGGCGGGTCCGTCTACAGGCTCGGCCGCGGCGTGAAGCTCTTGGCCGAAATGTACTGCGTCGGCCAGGGAAGGTCGTAGCCCTGCTCGTACGCGGCGTGGCGCGTCCAGTACGGATCGTACAGGTGGGCACGGGCCAGCACGCACAGGTCGGCGCGGCCTGCGGCGAGGATCGAGTTCACGTCGGACCACGACGAAATGTTGCCGACTGTCATCGTCGGAATCTCCGCCTCGTGGCGCACGCGGTCCGAGAACGGTGTCTGGAACAGGCGGCCGTATTGCGGGCGCGCGTCGGGCACGGTCTGGCCAGCCGAGACGTCGATGATGTCGCAGCCGTGATCCTTCAGCATCCGCGCGACGACGACCGCATCCTCGGCGGTGAAGCCGCCCGGGACCCAGTCCGTCGCCGAGATGCGCACCGAGATCGGTTTTTCCTGGGGCCAGACCGCGCGCACGGCATCGAAGATCTCGAGCGGAAAGCGCATGCGGTTCTCGATCGAACCGCCATACTCGTCGGTGCGGCGGTTGGTGAGCGGCGAGATGAAGCTTGCCAGCAGATATCCGTGCGCGAAATGGAGCTCGATCAGATCGAATCCGGCCTCGTCCGCCATCCGTGCCGCGCGCACGAAGTCGTCCCGCACCTTGTCCATGTCGGCGCGGTCCATTTCCTTCGGCACTTGCGAATGCGGCAGATAGGGGATGGGCGAGGCCGAGATCAGCGGCCAGTTGCCCTCGGGCAGCGGCTCGTCGATGCCTTCCCACAGCCGACGCGTCGAGCCCTTGCGTCCGGCATGGGCGAGCTGAATGCCGATCTTGGCGAAGCTGTGCGTGTGGACGAAGTCGACGATCCGCCGCCACGCCGTGACGTGCTCCGGTTTGTACATGCCCGCGCAACCCGGCGTGATGCGGCCTTCGCGGCTGACGTCCGTCATCTCGGTGATGATCAGGCCGCAACCGCCGATCGCGCGGCTGCCGAGATGGACGAGATGCCAGTCGTTGGGCAGGCCGTCCTCGGCCGAATACTGGCACATGGGCGAGACGACGACACGGTTCTGCAGCACCAGACCGCGCAGCCGGAACGGCGTGAACATCGGCGGGGGCGGCGGCTCCGCCGGCACGTTCACGCCCGACTGGTTGGCTGCCTTCTCAGCGAACCAGGCGTCGACCGCGGCGACGAACTTGGGATCACGGAGCTTGAGGTTCGCGTGCGTGATGCGCAGCGAGCGGGTCAGCATCGAGAAGGCGAACTGGATCGGCTCGAGCTTGCCGAAATAGCGCTCGGTCTCCTCGAACCACTGCAGGCTCACCTGTGCGGCGCGCTGCACGCTCTCGACCGCCGGGCGCCGCTCGACCTCGTAGGCATCGAGTGCTGCGTCGACGTCGCGATGCCGCTGCAGCGTCTGGGCGAGCGCGATCGCGTCCTCCATCGCGAGCTTGGTACCCGATCCGATCGAGAAATGCGCGGTGTGGGCGGCGTCGCCCATCAGCACGATGTTGCCGTAATGCCAGTGCTTGTTGCGGATGGTCGGGAAGGTCCGCCACAGCGACCGGTTCTTGATCAGTCGATGCCCCTGGAGTTCCTCCCGGAACAGCGCCTCGCAGTATTCGAGCGTGCGGTCCTCGTCCGCCTGGTCGAGCCCCGCGCGCTTCCACGTTTCCTCGGTGCACTCGACGATGAAGGTCGCGTAGTCGCGATCGTACTGGTAGGCGTGGACGCGCCAGAGCCCGTGCGCGTTTTCCTTGAAGATGAAGGTGAAGGACGGGAACGGTCGCGTCGTGCCGAGCCACACGAACTTGTTCCGGCGCCAGTCGATCTCCGGCTGGAAGTGCTCGGCATAGGTGTTGCGGATGATGGAGTTGACGCCGTCGGCGGCCAGGATCAGGTCCGCGTCGGCATAGGGCGCAAGGTCGGTGACCTCCTTCTCGAACTCGAGCTTGACGCCGAGCGATGCGGCGCGCCGCTGCAGGATGTTCAGCATCTTCTTGCGCGACATCCCGGCGAAGCCGTGCCCCGTCGAGGTCAGGACGGTGCCCTTGTAGTGGATGTCGATATTGTCCCAGTGCGCGAAGTTCCGGGCGATCTCGTCGTAGCTCTCGGCGTCCGCGTCACGGAAATGGCGCATGGTCGCGTCGGAGAAGACGACGCCGAAGCCGAACGTGTCGTCGGGCCGGTTGCGCTCGATCACCGTAATGTCGTGGGACGGGTCGGCCTTCTTCATCAGGATGCTGAAGTAGAGCCCGGCCGGGCCGCCGCCGATACTGACGATCTTCAAGGCTGCGCTCCTGTTGCGGTCCTCGCTGGCGACGGAAAATATTTTAAGCTTAAAACAATTTCCGGCAAGCATCGTCTGGCCTTCACCGAAACACTTGGATAGGCGCAAGGCCGGTACCGCGCCGTTTTGTCGCAGTCGGAAAGCCGGGCGGACGCGCAAGGCGCATCGGCCGCCTGCGCAAGAACGCGCAAGAACAAGAAGAGGACGCCCGCGGCGGGCGTCAGCGGTCGCGGAGCTGTGCGTCGATCAGCGTATTGGCGGCGGCCACGAGCGCACGCGCAGGGCCGTCGGGGCCGAGAGTCTGGCTGCTCGAATACGCGCCTTCGATCAGCAGCAGTAGCTGATCGGCAAGCTGTGCCGGGTCGCGGGCGCCGATCTCCTCGGCGAGCCGGCACAGCCGGCGGCCGAGCTCCCGCTTGTTGTCGGCGGCGATGGCGCGGGCGGGATGGTCCGTCTCCGGGAACTCGATCGCGGCATTCGTAAAGGGGCAGCCGCGATAATCCGGCGCCATCGTGCGCGAGGCGATCGCCGTCAGGATGGCCTCGAGCTGCGCCCGCGGCTCGGCGTACTCGCCCGTGGTCTTGTCCCACCAGTCCCAGTAGCGGCTGTTGCGGTCGTCGAGATAGGCCGCGACCAGCGCATCCTTCGACGGGAAGCTCCGGTACAGGCTCATCTTCGTGGCGCCCGCCGCCTCGACGATCGTCTCGACGCCGACCGCCCGGATGCCGCGCCGGTAAAAGAGATCCTTGGCGACGGCGAGGATACGGTCGCGCGCGCGTGGACGCGCCGGTGCGTTCGGCCCTGTCGGCGCTTGCGTCGCAGTCATGTCAGGCCCGCGCTCGGTGGCAGGGGTCACGATTGACAATGATACGGACCGGTCGGTAACGTGTCAATCGAATGTGACAGACCGGTACGTATCAAGGCCATAGCGAGGGGGATTGGTATGCGAAGCTTGGCGCGGGCGCTGGCAGGACGGCTCCACTACGGCTGGGTCGTCGTCGGGGTCATCTTCCTCGTACTCCTCGCCGGGGCCGGTGTGCGCGCGACACCGAGCGTCATGATCGTCCCCCTCGAGGACGATTTCGGCTGGAGCCGGGCGACGATCTCCGCCGCCATCGCCGTCAACATCCTGCTCTATGGCCTGATGGGGCCGTTCGCCGCCGCGCTGATGCAGCGGATCGGTATCCGCCGCACCGTGATGCTGGCGGGCGCACTGCTCGCGGCGACGATTGCCGCCAGCACGTTGATGACCCGGCCATGGCACCTGATGCTGACCTGGGGCCTTCTGGTCGGCATCGGCTGCGGCATCGTCGCGCTCGTCCTGGGGGCCACCGTCGTCAATCGCTGGTTCGTCGCGCGGCGCGGGCTTGCCATGGGCATCGTGACGGCCAGCACCGCGACCGGCCAACTCGTCTTCCTGCCGATGCTGGCCGCGGTCGCGGCCGACGGCGGCTGGCGGCCGGTGGCGCTGATCATGGCGGCAGCCGCGGCCCTCATCGTGCCGCTGGTGGCGCTGCTGCTGCCCGAGCGGCCGCGCGACGTCGATCTTGCCGCCTATGGCGCGACCGAGGCTGACACGGCGGCGCAGAGCACCGCCAATCCGATCGTCGTCGCGTTTGCGACTCTGGGGCGCGCCGCGCGGTCGCACCACTTCTGGCTTCTGTTCGCGAGCTTCTTCGTCTGCGGCCTCAGCACCAACGGCCTGATCGGCACGCACCTGATCGCCGCCTGCATCGATCACGGCATTCCGGAGGTTCGCGCCGCCGGGCTGCTGGCGATGATGGGGATCTTCGATCTGATCGGCACGACGGTGTCCGGCTGGCTGTCGGACCGTTACGACAACCGCTGGCTTTTGTTCTGGTACTACGGGCTGCGCGGGCTGTCGCTGATCTATCTGCCGTATTCCGATTTCACGTTCTACGGCCTGTCGCTGTTCGCCGTGTTCTACGGTCTCGACTGGATCGCGACCGTGCCGCCGACGGTGCGGCTGACGACCGACATCTTCGGCAAGCAGGACGCGCCGATCATCTTCGGCTGGATCTTCGCCGGGCATCAGCTCGGCGCGGCGGTCGCGGCCTCGGGAGCGGGCTTGCTCCGCACCACGCTCGACGGCTATCTCGAGGCGTTCATCATTGCCGGCATCGCCTGCGTGATCACGGCGCTGTTCGTACTCCGGATCGGGCGCGGCGCGCGCGGAGCCGCCGGCACGCCGCAGGCGGCGGCCGCGTAGATCGGCGGATCAGAAAACCCGTGCGATGCCGTCCCAGATCAGCTTCGCCCCGGACAGGAGCATGATCGCGTAGATCCAGCGGTAGAACGCTGTGTCGTCGATGCGCGCGTGAAGCCAGATGCCGAGACGAACGCCGATCGGCGCGAGCGGCAGCAGCACCAGCGCCGTCAGCAGGTTTTCATCCGTGAACTGCCCCAGATGCCAGAACGGTGCGATCTTCGCCGCGTTGACGAGCGCGAAGTACAGAACGGTCGTGCCGACGTAGAGCGTCTTGTCGAGACGCTGCGGCACCAGATAGACGGAGATCGGCGGCCCGCCGGCATTGGCGACGAAGCTCGTCAGACCCGAGATGCACGACCAGAACATGCCCTTCGGCCAGGACGGCCCGGCGGGCTTTTGCGTCAGATAGCGCCGGAACCAGGCGTTGGCGACGAAGCCGATGGCGATGAGGCCGACGAGAAGCCGGATCCACCCTTCGTCGAGATACCGGAACGAGAGATAGCCGAGGAACAATCCGATCGCGGCACCCGGCAGCATGATTGACATGTTCCGGCGGTCCCAGATGCCCCAGTAGCTCCACAGGCTGACGATGTCCATCGCGATCAGGAGCGGCAGCATGATCGCGGCGGCCTGCGGCACTGGGATCACGAGCGCCAGCAGGAGTATCGCGATGGGACCAAGGCCGCTGCCGAAGCCGCCCTTGGAGATGCCGGTGATCAGGAAGGCCGGGACGGCGAGCGCGTAGAAGAGTGGATCGGAAATCAAGTGCGAATTCGGGAAGGAATGCGAAAAGAACGCATTCTGCTACCAGCCCGACCCGGTCGCGGCAATGCCGGTCGAATTCGGGCAAGAGAATTCGTCTGTTTCGGGCCGTTCCAGGCCTGTCGCGCCGTGGCGACAGTGCGGGCGCCCGCGGCCAAGCCCGCTTGTCACGAAACGGTCGTGCCACTATAAAGCCTTGATTCTTCGCGCAGCATTCGAGGCGGCCCGACCGCTCTTTCATGATTCTTACCTGCCCCAATTGCAACGCACGGTTTCTGGTGAATGCCGCGGCGTTGCGGCCGAACGGTCGTGAGGTCAGGTGCGGGCGCTGCCGGCATCAGTGGTTTGCGGCGGCGCCCACCAAGGCCGACGGGACGGCGCCGGTGACGGCGGCCGAACCGCCCGTCTTCGTCGAGCCGCAGCCGATTCCGCCGGGCTCCAATCTGCCGGCGATTGCCTCGCATCCGCGTCGCCGGCCGGTCGGCGCCATCGTGGGCTGGATTCTCTTCGCGCTGGTGGTCGTTGCGCTGGGCGTCGCCGTCGCCGCGCGCGAGCAGATCATGGCGCTCTATCCCGAGACGCGCGACGTCTACGGCGCGCTCGGCTTCGAGATCCCGCCACCGGGTGAGGGGCTGCAGATCACCGATGTCGTGTCGTCGCGCTCCACGCAGGCAGGCGTGCCGGTGCTGACCAGCGAGGGGCGCATCGTCAACGTCTCGTCGATCGAGCGGCGCCTGCCCCTCCTGCGGGGCGCGCTGCGCGATGCTTCCGGGCGCGAGCTTCAGTCGTGGCACTTTACCGTTCCCGCCGAACGGCTGGCGCCGGGCGAGAGCGTCACGTTCCGCACCGAGATCAGGCAGCCCGCTGCGGCCGCCGCGGAGCTGTCGATCACGTTCGTGGACGCCGACTGATCGGCGGGATAAGGACGGCGCGATGGCTCGCATACTGGTCGCCGAAGACGAGGCGCCCGTGCGCGAGTTCGTCGTCCGGGCCCTGGCGCATGCCGGCCACGAGGTCAGCGCGGTTGCCGACGGTCAGCTCGCGCTTCAGGCGCTCGCCCGCGAGCGCTATGACCTGCTGGTGACGGACATCGTGATGCCGCAGATGGACGGCATCGCGCTCGCGCTCAAGGTAACGAAGGAATGGCCCGACATGGGCGTGCTGCTGATGACGGGCTACGCGGCCGAGCGCCAGCGCGCCCATAACCTGGAAGCGCTGATCCACCGCGTGATCGCCAAGCCGTTCAGCCTCGCCGACTTCCTCGCCGCGGTCGACGAAGCGCTCGCGCGCCGACGCCGTTGAGCGCGTCTATTCGAACCGAATCGGCGGCACCTGCATCAGGGGAAAACCGGCCACGGTCAGCTGGCCATCCTGCGCCGTGATGGGCAGGCTGAGTTCGCGCTCGCCGCTCTGCGTCTGTCGGGCGAGCAGGTTGAGGACGACCTTCACGGCCGCCGAGTCGCGCGGCCGCACCAGGCCCGCGCCGGCCAGGGCGTCCAGCGTCTCGCCGTAGCCGCGGATCCGTACCGAGAAGGCCGCGAGGGGTCGGTTCTCGGCATCCAACGTCACCGTGCCATCCCCGTCGATATCGAGCGGTCCCCAGCGCAGCGCCACGCGCTTCGCCTCGACGACGCCGCCCGAATCGCGCCATGCCGCCACCGCTGCGGGCAACGGTGCGGACGGCAGGGGGCCTTTGACAGTCGCGTTGAGATGCGCCTGTGCCACGCGCGATCCGAGGCCGCCCGGCGGTGCCGCCGGCAGAACGGCGTCCTGCGCGTCGAGCGCAAGATCGAGAACCTCGGCCCGGTAGGTCGGCTGCGGCGTGCGGTGCGGACGCAGCTCGAACTGAAGGCGCCCGACGGCGACCGGCGCACGCGCCGTCGGCCGACTGATCGTCGCATCGCCGAGATCGAGCGTGAGACGCTCGAGCCGGCCTTCCGCGTCCAGCGTGACGACGCCTTCGGGCCGGGCGGCGGTGATGATGAGCGTTTCCACAAGACCGGCGGCACCGGCACCGATACGATGCGTGCCCGGAAACAGGACCGGTATGTCGCGGATCGACCAGGGCCGCAGGGTGGCCACGACCGTTTCGCCCTGCCAGTCCCATTGCGTCGGACCGGCACCAGTCATGTGCGGAGAGTCGATGCGAACCTCCCACATGAACGGAAATCCGGCGACGGTGAGCTCCGAATAGGCCGCGGTCAGACCCTGGGCGCGCTGCGCCGCCGCCCATGCCGCAACGCGGGCGGCAATGTCGCGCGCGGCATAGAACCAGAAGGCGGACCAGCCGGCTGCAGCGAGAAGGACGATGACGAGCGCGAAGACGAGCAGGCGCCGCATCGCGCGACCTTAATCGACGATCGGGCGGCGGGTCAAAGCGCCTTCGCCTCGTGTCGCGGTTTCGGCGCGCCCGCCGCCTTCGCTTGCATGGCGGGCATGCAAACGTCCCGTTTGCGGTCGTGACATCGGTCGCTATTCTCCCGCCGCGTGACGACATCTCCCGACACCGCGGCACGAAGCGCAGCCACGCCGGGCACAGGCGAAGGGCGAACGACCTTCGTCTGGGGAACACTGGCGCCGGCGCTGTTCGTGCTGCTTTGGGCAACCGGATTCATCGGCGCCAAGGCGGGGCTTCCCTATGCCGAGCCGTTCACCTTCGTCGCGGTACGCTATGCGGTCGTCGTCGCGCTGATGCTGCCGCTTTCGCTCGTGGCGGGCGCGCCATGGCCCGGATCATGGCGCGAGGTCGGCCACATCGCGGTGTCGGGTCTGTTGTTGCATGCCGTCTATATCGCCGGCGTGTTTGCGGCGATCGCGGCCGGACTCCCCGCCGGGATCACGGCGCTGATCGTCGGGCTGCAGCCCGTGTTGACGGCGACGGTCGTCGGGCCGGTGCTCGGCGAGCACGTCGGCATGCGGCAGTGGCTGGGGCTGCTGCTCGGGCTTGTCGGGGTGACGCTGGTGCTCGCCGACAAGCTGGACTTCGCGGGGGCGACGCTCGCGGGCGTGGCGCTCGCGACCGCAGCCCTGTTCGGCATCACTTTCGGCACGATCTACCAGAAGCGCTTCTGTGCCGGCGCCGACCTCAGGACCGGGGCGGTGATCCAGTTCGCCGCCGCGGGGCTCGCCTGCCTTGCCGTCGCCGTGCCGACCGAGACGATGCGGATTGTCTGGTCCGTGGAGTTCATCGCCGCGCTCGCGTGGCTGGCGATCGTGCTGTCGATCGGGACCGTCAGCCTGCTCTATCTGCTGCTGCGCCGCGGGGCGGCGGCCAAGACGGCGAGTTTGTTCTATCTCGTGCCGCCGGTGACGGCGCTGTTCGCCTGGCTTCTTTTCGGCGAAACCCTGGGCCCGACGTCGCTCGTCGGCATGGTGGTCGCCGCGATCGGGGTCGCGCTGGTGCAGAAGGGCTAGCGGGGCGCCGTACGGAAGTCGCTGGAAAAAACCACCGGCAACCGGAAATAATCGGATGCCGTGGCGTTGCCGGACGGCGCCGTCGGCGGAAGCTTAAGGATCGTCCGGAAAAGTTTTCGAGCGATGATGACTGTGGGGGAGCATGCACCCGAAGAGAACGGTTGTCCGCCGCCCGGCGACGGCAGGGACATCTGGATCTTCGCCTATGGGTCGCTGATGTGGGATCCGGGCTTTCCGTTCGAGGAAGCCCGCCCCGCGCTTCTCAAGGGATATCACCGCGCGCTCTGCATCTATTCGACGCGTTACCGCGGCACGCCGGAGCGGCCGGGCCTCGTGCTCGGATTGGACCGCGGCGGCGCCTGTCGCGGCATCGCCTACCGCGTGGCGGCAGCCAACGTCGACAGGGTCATGGCCTATCTGTGGGAGCGCGAGATGGTGACGCGCGCCTATTCCTGTCGCAACGTGACCATCCACCTCGAAACCGGCCCGGTGACCGCACGCACCTTCGTCGTCAATCGCCATCACCCGCAATATGCGGGAAAGCTCAGCGACGCCGAGCTGGTCGAGCTGGTCTGTCAGGGCCATGGCCAGCGCGGACCGTGCCGGAGCTATCTCGAAAACACGGTGCGCCATCTCGATCAGCTCGGCGTGCCGGACCGGCGCCTGCACGAACTGCTTCAGCACGTACGCGCGCGATCGGCCTGACGCGGCGCGCGCAAGTCAGCCGGGGCGCGCGCCGTTCTTCGCAACGTCCGTCCGGGCACGAAGCCAGGCGACCAGCGCATCGGCGAAGTGGTCGAGGCTGCGGTACGACCGCACGTCGGCCGGCAGGCCCGCAACCGCCTCGGCGAGGCGGGCCGCGGCATCAGGAACGGCAACGACGTCCGCGAGCGGGTGGATATAGGTGCGGATCGTGAACAGCACGTCGCCGCTTTTCGGCAGGCGCCGCAAGGTCTGACGCTCGACCCGCAGGAACAGTTCCTGCGGGAAACGGTCGGGCTCGATCGTGCGCGGCGGCGGCGATGACGGCTGAAACGGCGCGTCCGTGTCGTGGATCGTCCAGTTGAGCCGCCACACCGGTCGATCGGTTCTGATCCTGTCGAAAAAGCGATCGACGGGACGTTCGAGCGTCGTGCGATAGCGTGGCACCGGTTCATGGATCTCGGCGAGGTTCCGGCCGATCTTGTCGGAAAGACACCAGCGCGAGGGGGCGCACACGCAGGCCGCGGCAAGCACGTAACCCGCCGGTGTCGGTCGCATCAGGCACAGATCCTCGGGCACGAGCCGTGCCGCCGTCTCGAGCGGATGGACGCCCGGCGCATCGATTTCGATCAGCTCGCCGGTGGCGGCAATGGCGATGGCGGTACCCTTGCGCGCATAGCATGTCGGGAAGCGGCGCGGGAGATGTGCTGCGAGCATCTCGAGCACCTCGGCGCCGGCATCCTCTGTGTCCGGCAGCGCCGCGAAGACTTCGTCATGGCGCTCCGCCAGCATCCGCCGTTTATGGGCCAGCGTGCGGTCGAGTGTGTCGTCGACCTCGATCCAGTCGTCGGGCTTCAGCGCCATCAGGCCCATTTGCGGCCGGTAGGGGCCCGGTTCGAACGGTAGGTAGGCCATTGCGTCGCCAACATAGGGCCATCCGGCGCCGGCGCAAGCCCGGCGCGGATCGCCCGCGTGCGACGGTGGTGCGGCCGGCCGGCGCTTTGCAGCTACTGGGTGCCCGACATCGGCCCATGCGAGCCGCCGGCAAGCGATTCGAGGACCGCATAGAGATCGGGGTAAAGCTCCCGGGCGATATACTCGCCGTTGGCATGAAGCCACCCGCGCGGACAATCTCCAACGAAGCGCAGGACCGTACCGACCTCTGCCTCCGGCGAACTGTATGCCCGAATGCAGTAGCGGATCTGTTTGGTCTGACCGTCGACCTGGACCGGCCACTCGCGCGCGGAGAAATCCGGCAGCGCAATGAGCGACGACAGGGCAACGGCAAGCCCAGCGGCAGCTTTCGTCATCGTTCCGCCCTCCTGATCCGTAATTGCGTGTCGACGAAACCGGCGACTCGCGGCCGCACGTGTTCGCGAGACACGTGGGAGATAAACGCGCGAGGTAGGCCCAGGTGCCGGCCTCAAAGGCGGCGGATCTGACACGTCGGCGTTCGGCTCATGCCCGATGTGCGACACACGTTCCCGTCGCCCGGATCGCCGGCGGGTCGCGCATTCGATGCGACTCGCAAGCGGTGATCTGTATGTCATGAACCCGCATGCGCAAGCGTGCCAGAACCACTCTGCCGGCTTGCCCGAGCATGATCGTTTCAATACGTTGCATTTCATCCTCATGCGAAACGACAGGCCGAACGCGCGCGTGGCCCGCGTGGGATCGGGCATTCAAAGCCTGCGCTTTGCGGCCGTGGGCATTGCGGCGACGCTCGTCCACTTTCTGACCGTCGCCGTCTTGATCGACGGTCTCGGCTTTCCGATTGCCAGCGTGGCGAACGTCATGGGCGTCGTCGCCGGCTCGAGCGTGTCCTATCTCGGAAACTGCTTCTGGACGTTCCGCGCCGAAGGACGCCACGTCGCGCGCGTGGTGCGCTTTGCCGTCGTCTACGGCCTTGTCTTCTCGTTGAACGGGCTCATCATGCTGGTCGCGACCGACATCGCCGGGATCCCGTACATGATCCCGCTCACCGTCAGCCTCTGCATCACGCCCATCCTGACGTTCCTCCTGAACCGGCACTGGGTATTCGCCTAGGCGATCGCCCGTGCCGCGTCGGCAGCCGGCCGCGACCAGACGATCTCGTGGCGAAGGAGGAAGTTGCGGTAGTTGAGTCTCGGGATGACCGTCGTGGATGTCCGGTTGTTGAGCACCATGAAGGCGGCGACGATGGACAGCATCACCATCTGCACGGCGAGCACGCTCAGCGACACCGAAAGATTCGATGCCCAGCCCGGCGTCGCATGCCCCGTGGCCTTCAGACCCAGGACCGTCAGGATCGACACGCCCGTCAGGACGAGGAAGGTCGAGGAAAGCAGCGTTACCCGGACGAACACCGCGTCGCTGAAGACCGAGATCGCGCCGAGCCCGTGAACGATGAGCCCGATCAGGTTCATCTTCGAGCGGCCGTGATAGCGCGTACCGCGCTCGGTCGGCAGGCGTTTGATCGGCAGCCGCGATTGCAGAATACCGGCGGGGAAGTTGCTCCAGATCTCGCTCATCGACACGAGGTGGATGAGGAAGCGGCGCGGAATCAGGCAGAAATTGCCGAAATCGACCGTTTGCCCGGTCAACAGCCGAAACGCCCCCTTGTACAGGCGGTAGCAGCACCGGAACAGCATCCCCTCCGAGCGGCGCCGGCGCTCGGCAACGATGATCGGGCCGGGATCGATGCGCGCCGCGCGGATCAGACGCCCGAGATCCTCGGGCCGGTCTTCGCCGTCGGCATCCATGACCGCGACGCAATCGCATTCGAGCGTGGCCTCGACATAGGCGAGGCCGACGGCGATCGCACGCTGATGGCCCAGGTTGCGGATCAGATGCAGGATCTCGATCCGCGCAATCGTGCCGGACCCTGGCGGCGCGAATCGGATCGTTGCCTCGGTTTCCGGCGAGTCGTTAACCGCAACGATGCTCAAGGACACGGCCTCGCCCGCAAGCGCACGCTCGAGCCGGTCGAGCAGTTGCGCGAATGAGGGCCAATCCCTAAAGACGGGAACGACGACCGCGATATGCAAAGCTGACGCCCGTTCAACCGGCCCGTCGCGCGGCGCCGCATGCAGCACAATGCGGCTCTTCCGCCTGTCTGCCCGACCGCACCGCCGGTCGGGCCGGTCTCCATGTGCACGCTATTGAACAGAAGATCGCGCCGATCCGCGCTTGCGAAAACGGCCGGGTGCGCGCACGTCCATGCGGCAGAGGGGCTAATCCCGTCGCACGAGCACATTGGGGTGAAAGGAGACCGCGCCCGGCAAGGGCATGCAGCCCGGAGTTCATCGGATCGCGATGCCCCGACTACGACGTGGCGCGACGGACGTATCGGCCGGCAGCGAGGGCATCGGGCGCGTCACGCATCAGACGCAGCCCCCCGAGTGCGGCGTAAAGCGTGACGAGCCAGGCCAGTCGTCCCTGATAGTGGCCGAAGACCCCGGACACGCTTGCGGTCACGGTCGCGTTGATGAGCAATGCCGCAGCGATCACGAGGGGCAAGGCGACCATCATCGTGCTGCCGCGGCGCATGAACCGGATCGTCAGGAACAGGCCGGTGACGAGGCTCACGACGGTCAGGATGCCGTGCGTCATGTTCAGGGCCGCCGTCGGCAACCGGCCGGTACTTTGCCGTGAGGCGAGATAGTCCTCGTATGCGCCGGGAAAAAAGCGCTGGATGTATCGTCTGATCGGATAGTGCTGAAGCCGCTCCGGATTCGTCGCCGGCATGATGCTGTCGATCCGGAGGTCGACGAGCTGGCGCATCACGTTTCCGGCCGTGCGCGCGAGCTGCCAGCCCGGATAGGTGCGCAACGTGCCGATGACGATCTCGCGCGCCTCGTCCTGCAGCACCGGTGCGCCGCCGGCGCGGCGGAACACGCCGTCACGCGGCCACAGAAATGCATCCGCATGCGACGGCAGCTCGTCGAGATAGGCGCACAGGATGAACTTCCGCTCCGGGCAGGCGTCGTGCAGGTAGCGGACGGCCGGTCCATCGGCGATGAAACGCGCGAGCAGGAAGATCGGTGTCGCCGGCGCGATGGAGAACGTGCCGCGCACATAGGAGTTGACCGCGACCTGAGCCAGGAGCGCGGCCGCGACCGGGAACGCAAGTATCGCCGCCGACGCGCGTCGAGGCCTTCCATCCGGTCGCAGCCATGCGCGCAGTACCAGGATCGTGAACAGCACCCCGACCGCCAGGCCAAGATGGGACATATGGGTGGTGATCGCGCCGGCGGTCAGCAGGGCGACATACCATTTCTCGAACGGGCCGAGCCGGTCCGCCGCGAATCCGAGCAGGAACAGGCCGAGCACGACCACGCCCGTGAATGCATGCGGCATGATCATGCTGGTAAGCCACGGCAGCATCGTCAATGCTGGCACGAACATCAGCAGCAGATAGCCCTCGGGCGTAAGCCGGTCGAGCGTTACCCGGGCGACGACGTAGATCAGATGCGCCAGAATCAGCGACTGGGCGAAGATGGCCGGCCAGAGCCATGTGTGCAGATGAAACGGGCGCAGGAACAGCGTGTAGAAAACCGGCCGTGCCCAGATGGCCTTCCTCGGGTCGATCGTGTCGAGATAGGACGCCGAGTCGTCGTAGAGCAGCGGGTAGCCATTATAGAATGCGGGCCAGCACAAGAGGAGCGCTGCGGCGAAGATGGCGAGTATCATCCGCCAGGATCCGAGAGACGCGCGCAGCACTGCATGGCTCGACAGCGCCATCGCCGTATCCATTCTCCGTTTGTTGCCACTTTGCGCGCGCCATCTTTGATCGATTCGCCGCGCGCAAGCAGGAGTCTTTTAGGTCTAACCTGGAAGAAGACGGCGACGCGCCCGATCGCATGCACCGATGTGGCAGGTACATGTCCGGTACCAAGACATGGCAAGCGCGGTGCACTGCCTTGCATTGACCAAGTCGACGCGCCTGGCTTTCGGCCGGAGGCGTACATCCGATCATGGTTTCCGATGTGGCGACGTTCGTGAAAAGCGAGCGTCGGAAGTAGCACCTCGCGACCGGGTCGATGGGCGGCCTGCATCGACGACGCGGCATCTCGTTTGCGTTAGCCGTTTTTCGCCACGTGCATCGCCGCTGCCACTGGGACACATAATACGCCGGCGCGTTTGCCGGGGTGCGCAACCGGCGGCCGCGCTCGGATAGTCCCGCCGTGATCCATGCCGACGACTTGGCGCACATCCAGATGATCCATCGCGAGATCAATCCACGCTGTCACGCCCTCTTCTCGGCGTCCAATCGGCCGCGTCATGGGAATGAAGATCGACGTCCTCATGGCCGGCAGTAATCATCTTCGCAAGCGGGATCGGGGTTCCTCGTTGAGGCAGGATTGACGAACAAGTTCGAGTTCGATTGGGTCGCCCCATGCCTTTGCCGACAGGCGCGAGAGCGCGCGAGATCCTGAGGGTCGTACTCATCAACATCGTCATCTTGTCCGGCCTGTATGCCCTTGCCGAAATCGGGCTTCATCTCGTGTCTCCCGACCGCAATCCGCTGTTCGGAACGGCGTTGCGGATACCGGACCGCGTGTTTCACCATACGCTCTGGCCCCATTTCGAGGGCTACGACGTCTGGGGGGACCAGCGCTATCGGGTCGTCACCAATTCCCTGGGCTTCAAGGATGGCTCGCCACGTGTGGTGCCGATGGAAGCCGATCGTCAGCGCATCGTCTTCATCGGCGATTCCTTCACGGAAGGAATCGGTCTGCCTTATGAGCAAACGTTCGTCGGCAGATTCGCCCGCATGTTTCCGGAGATCGACGTCCTGAACGCCGGGGTCGTGTCCTATGCACCATCCGCATATTACGAGAAGTTGAAGTATCTCATCGATCTTGGTCTCAAGTTCGATGAGGTCTTCGTCTACATCGATATTTCCGATGTGCGGGACGAAGCGGTCGGGTACTGCTACGACGAACACGGGGTTCTGCAGATGCGGAATCTGCAGTCGTGCGGATACGGACCCTGTCCGTCCGGCGAGCCCGTCCCGAAAGTGTGGTGGAAGGAGACGCTCAAGGAGACGTTTTACATCCCGAACTTCATTTATCAGACCGTGAAGAAACGTTGGCGAGCCTCCGTGTCGGACGCATCGAACGCCGCGGCGACGGCGGCGGACGGCACGCAGCCGGGTGCCGCATACAGCCGCAGATCCGATGTGCGTGCGAGCTGGACCTATGACGAGAACACGCCGTGTTTCGGATGGCCCGGCATCGAGGGCGGAATCCGCAAAGCCCGAGCGCAGATGGATCAACTCTACCAGCTGCTGGCCGAGCGCGGCATTGCGCTGTCGGTCGGCGTATATCCCTGGCCGCAGCAGCTTCTCTACGATGATGAGGAATCCCGCCACGTGAAGATCTGGCGCGAGTGGTGCGCCGGAAAATGCCGCAGCTTCTTCAACCATTTCCCAGCCTTCTTCCGTTACAAGCGGGAGCACCCCGATTTTCTGAAAGACCTGTTCATATGGGGCGACATCCACTACAACGCCCGCGGCAATCTGGTTCTGGCCGATAGTTTGATCGAGCAGTATCGAAGCCGTTCACAATCCGCGAACGACGCGGACGCCGGCGGCAGCTGGAGCGGATCGGCGCAGTTGAGATGATCGAACGTCGGCGCGTGCCTGCGGAAAGCAGGCGAGGCTTGAGGTAAACGACACCGCAGTGTCGACGCTCGCGACCGGCAAGGCGCACTCCGCGTGCGTACAGTTGAGCCCGCCCGCAGCGGCCTCGGCCGACGTCGCTTGGATCACATCATGCCATTCGGGGGGCGGCGATACGTGGCGTGCCGGCCGGCTCCTGCCGGGTGCCTTACCACTATCCCGCGAAATCGGGAGGCTAAGAGCACTTGCTGTAGCCGCAGCTCGCGCATGTATCGCACCCTTCCTGGCGTCGCAGGGAGGGGCTGCCGCACTTGGGGCACTGGCGCACATAAGTGGCCGCGGGGCCGACAGTCGCACTTCGTGCCGCGCCGGTTCCGGCATCAGCCGTTGCCGCGATCTGCGGCCGGTCCACGCCGTCCACCGTGGCGCGCGACGCGCCGGCGGCGCTCGGGTCCGGATCGAGGCGATCCGTCCGGAGGAAGCCGATGTCGATCATGTGCCGCTCGATCACCTCGCCGATCGCGGCGAGGAGCGAGGGGACGTAACGCCCGCCCATCCACTGTCCGCCGCGCGGATCGAAGACCGCCTTGAGCTCGTCGACGACGAACGACACGTCGCCGCCGCGGCGGAACACCGCCGAGATCATGCGCGTGAGCGCGACGGTCCAGGCGTAGTGCTCCATGTTCTTGGAGTTGATGAAGACCTCGAACGGGCGGCGGCGGCCATCGACGATGATGTCGTTGATGGTGATGTAGATCGCGTGCTCGCTGTCCGGCCATTTGACCTTGTAGGTCTTGCCCGGCAGCGCCTCCGGCCGATCGAGCGGCTGCGTCATGTGGACGACGGCGCCTGCCTCGTACGGATCGGCGGGTTTCGGCGCCGGCCGCGTCAGCGGCAACGACGGTTGCGCGGGCGCCTGCGTCGCGCGTTCTTCGCCCTTCACGGCGAGGACCGCGCCGGTGATCGGATTGGGGCGATAGGTCGTGCAGCCTTTGCAGCCCAGCTCGTAGGCCTGCATGTACACGTCCTTGAACGCCTCGAACGATATGTCTGCGGGGCAGTTGATCGTCTTCGAAATCGACGCGTCGACGTACTTCTGCACAGCCGCCTGCATGATCACGTGGTCGCCCGGCGACAGGCGTTGCGCGTCGACGAAATAGTCGGGAAGTGCCGCGTCCTCGCCGAACAGGCGCCGGTACAGGCGATAGGCGTAATCGCTGACCTCCTCGGTCCGCCGGGTGCCATCGGGCATGAGGATGCTGCGCGTGTAGCTGAAGCTGAACACCGGCTCGAGCCCCGACGACACGTTGTCGGCAAATAGCGAGATCGTGCCCGTCGGCGCGATGGAAGTGAGCAGGGCGTTGCGGATGCCGTGCGCGGCGATCGCCTGCCGGATGTCGACGTCGAGGGTCGCGATGTTCTCTCCGGCGAGAAACTTGTCGCGGTCGAACAGCGGGAACGAGCCTTTCTCCTTCGCAAGCTCGATCGAGGCGAGATAGGCGAGCCGCTGCAGCCGCCGCATCCACGACTCGGTCAAGGCCACGGCCTGCTCGCTTGCGTAGCGCGCGCGGCACATGATGAGCGCATCGGCAAGCCCGGTGATGCCCAGGCCGATACGTCGCTTCGCCTTCGCCTCGGCCTGCTGCGCCGGCAAGGGGAAGCGGGACACGTCGATGGCGTTGTCCAGCATGCGCACGGCGAGCGGCACCAGCCGGTCGAACTCCGCCTCGTCCAGCCGCGCCCGGTCGGTGAACGGGTCGCGGATCAGCGCGGCGAGATTGATCGAGCCCAGCAGGCAGGCGCCATAGGGCGGCAGCGGCTGTTCGCCGCACGGATTCGTCGCGCGGATCGTTTCGGCATACCAGAGGTTGTTACGCCGATTGACGCGGTCGATGAAGATGACGCCGGGTTCGGCGTAGGCGTAGTTGGCGCGCATGATCCGGTTCCACAGATCGCGGGCGCGGACGGTCTTGAACAGCACGCCTTCGAAGCGCAGCTCCCACGGTGCGTCCTCCTTGACCGCCTGCATGAAGGCGTCGCTTACGAGGACGGAGAGGTTGAACATGCGCAGCCGGCCCGGCTCGCGCTTGGCCTCGATGAACGCCTCGATATCCGGATGGTCGCAGGCGAGCGTCGCCATCATGGCGCCGCGGCGATAGCCGGCCGACATGATGGTCCGGCACATCGCGTCCCACACGTCCATGAAGGACAGCGGCCCGGAAGCATCCGCGCCCACGCCGCGTACGGGCGCGCCCTTCGGCCGCAGCGTCGAGAAATCGTAGCCGATGCCGCCGCCCTGCTGCAGCGTGAGGGCCGCCTCGCGCAGATGCGCGAAGATCCCGCCCATGTCGTCGGGGATCGTCCCCATGACGAAGCAGTTGAACAGGGTGACGCTGCGATTCGTCCCGGCGCCGGCGACGATGCGTCCCGCGGGCAGGACCTTGAAGTCGGCAAGCGCCGAGGCGAAGCGCTCGGCCCACAGTTCCGGATCCTTTTCAGGCGCGGCCAGGGCATTGGCGACGCGCCGCCATGTATCCTCGATCGTCCGGTCGATCGGCGTACCGTCGGCCCCCTTCAGGCGGTACTTCATGTCCCAGATCTGCTGGGAGATCGCGGCGACCGGCTTCATGGCGCGGAACAGACAGACATCCGGTTGATGGAAAACAAAAAAGTCTAGGGCGCGACGCCCGCCGGGTCAACGCGGGTGTTCTGGTTATGTTTCCGTGCGCTGACCGCTGTCAACCAGCCGGTAGCAACACCGTCCTGGGAAGCGTCTCCGATTTTCCAATGGTGACGAGCCGATCTATCGATGGTCGCCGTCGCCGGATCCATCGACGGTCGGCTGGCCGCGCGTGGGATCGCGTTCGAGGCGCCGCGTCGCCGTCTCGATACGCCGTTCCAGCTCGGCCATGAAGGCTGGTTTCGGCAGGCCGGGCGCAATCGGCTCCAGCACCTCGACGACGATGGTGCCGGGATGCTTGCGGAAGCTGCGGCGCGGCCAGAAGCGGCCCGAGTCGAGGGCCACCGGCACGACGGGGCAGTTCAGCTTGCCGTAGAGGGCGGCGACGCCGGGTTGATAAGGTGCCGCCGCGCCCGGCCGCACGCGCGTGCCCTGCGGGAAGATGATCACCTGGCGGCCCGTCGCGATGGCGTCTTCGGCCGCACGCAGCAGCCGGCGCAGCGCCGACCCGCCGCCGCGTCGGTCGATCGGGATCATGCGCTGCTTGCGCGCGAGCCAGCCGTAGAGCGGGATCGCCATCAGTTCCTTCTTCATCACATAGGCCGGATCGCGCGCGAGCAGATAGAAGATGAACGTGTCCCATGCGGACTGGTGCTTAGCGGCGACGATCACCGGACGGCGGAGCAGATCCGCATCGCCGCGCAGCTCGAAGCGCAGACCGACGATGACGCGCAGCAGCCATGCAACACTCGCCGCCCAGTGCCGCGCGACGCGCATCAGAACGGAACGCGGCGCGAGGACGAGCGGCAGGGCAAGAACGAGGGCGAGTGCCGTCCACCCGAAGAAGAGTACGTTGAACAGGGCCGAGCGCAGCAGGATCATGAGGCCTTTACCGCCTCGACCGCACGCTCGATCCAGGCGCGGGCGAGGGCCGCCAGATATTTGTGATACTCGGATGCGATCAGGGCGAGCGTGCCCGGCCATTGCCACCAGTTCTCGCGCTTGAAGCCTTCCGGAAAGACGGGATGGGGCACGATGCGTATGTGCGGCATCGCCCGACGGAACTCGAGCAGGCTGCGCCGCATGTGATAGTTCGAAGTCACGAGACGAAGCGAACGGAAATTCTCGCGTTCCATCCAGGCACGGGTCTCGAACGCATTGCCTGCCGTGTTGTCGGCTTCATAGCCCAGCGCGATGCAGCAGAGAAGCTCGGCCGACGGCTGACCGGCGACACGCAGGAGCTCGTTGAGCTCGACGCCGCGATTGACGCCGGAGACCAGCAGTTTCTTGGCGCGTCCCTCGGCAAGCAGGGCCAGCCCCTCCTCGAGCCGCAACTTGCCGCCCGTAAGGACGACGATCGCATCGGTGATCTCGCCGGCATCGTTGCCCGCGCGGGGGATTGCCTCCGCGAACCAGACGAGCCCGGCGAGATAGGCGCCTGCCGCCGTCGACGCGGCGACGGCGGCGATGCGCCATGTCGCGCGGTTCGTTTTCCGTCGTCTCATCGTCCGTCCAGCAGTGCCGCGACGGCGGCGGCCAGATCGTCGTGGACCGCGACGGGAAGAACGTCGCGCGGCAGCCCGTCCGCCTGGGTTCGTGCGCCCTGGCCGGTGCGGACGAGATGGCGCGCACAGCCGACCGCGGCCGCGGCCTCCATGTCACGGCGCGTGTCGCCGATCATCACCGCTTCGGCAGGATCGGCCCTGAAGCGGCGCAAGGCGTCGCGCAGCAGGCCGGGCGCCGGCTTGCGGCAGGCGCATCGTTCCCATGGCGCATGCGGGCACACGAAGATCGCGTCGACATGGGCGCCGGCGCGCGCGAGCCGTTCGCGCAGATGCACATGGATCTGTTCGAGCATGTCCGGCCGGACGATGCCGCGGCCGACGCACGACTGGTTGGTGCAGACGGCGACCTTGATGCCGGCGCGATTGAGGCGGGCGACCGCTTCCGCCGCGCCCGGGATCAGCACCAGCTCGCCCGGATGCTTGACGAAGTCCGGGCGGTCCTCGTTGAGAACGCCGTCGCGATCCATCAGGACGAGTCGCATCGCCGCCTCACAGCATTTTGCGCAACGCGCGCATGACGGTCTGCCATGCGGTGAGTGCCGCGACGGCCGACACAGCGAACGGCAGCGCCGCGATCGCCACCCAGTCGAGCGCGCCGAGCCGGAGCGTCGGCAGGATCGATGGCGCGATCGTCCGTGCGGCCCAGGCGATGGCGTAGAACATGGCGATGGCCGCAATCACGCCCAGAACGGCGCCGATCGCGCCGCGGCGCAGGACCATGCGGGCGAATTGCCGCGCAATATGGGAATCGTGTGCGCCCATCAGGTGAAGGATCTCGATGGCGTCCTGGTGAGCCGCAAGGCCGGCGCGGGTCGCGAACACGACGGTTCCCGATGCGGCCAGGCCGATGAGAACGACGACGACGAGCGCAAACAGTACGGCGAGATCGGCAAGCCGCACGAGCCTCTGAACCCACCCGTGATGGTCGTCGATCGTCACGCCGGGCACGGCGGCTAGTCGCTGGGCGAGCGCGTCGCGGTCGATGTGCGCATCGGGCGCGAGACGCACGTCGACGAGCTGCGGCAGCGGCAGATCCGGCGCGCTGGCGCCGGGGCCGAGCCACGGCTCGATCATGCGCGTGAGCTGCTCGCGGCCGACCGGTTCGGCCTGCACGACGCCCGGCGTGTTGCGCAGCACGTCGAGGACGGCCGCGAGCCGGTCCGTCGCGTTGCGGTCGTCGACGGTCGCATCAGCGGCGATTTCCACCGTCCAGGTACCGGTGAGACCCGCGGTCCAGCGGTTTGCCGTCGACGACACCGCAAGGGCAGCGGCGAGCGCGAGCGCGGCCAGAAACGACATGATGCCGATCACCCAGGGCAGATAGGCACGCCCTTCGTCGGTCGTGAGCGCAAGATCGGTGCGCCCCCAAGGCCGCGGGCGTGGCCGCCGCCGCAGCCGCACGACGTCCATGATCCGCCGGCTGCTCATGCGGCCCCTCGCCGTTCGATCCGCGTGAGGGTGCCGCCCTCGAGGCGCAGCTCCGGATAGCCGAAGCGCGAGACAAGTGCTGCGTTATGCGTGGCGATGACGACGGTCGTCCCCATCTTGTGCAGCTCTTCGAACAGGTAGAGAAGCCTGACCGCGATCTGATCGTCGACATTTCCGGTCGGCTCGTCGGCGAGCAGCAGGCGCGGGCGGGTGATCACGGCGCGGGCGATGGCGACGCGCTGCTTCTGTCCGCCCGAAAGCGTGATGGGCTTGGAATGGAGCTGATCGCCGAGTCCGACCCAGGTCAGAAGCTCCACGACATGGGTTCGGATCTGGTCCTCGTCGGCGCCGGCAAGCCGCAGCGGCAGCGCGACGTTGTCCACGGCCGAAAGGTGGTCGAGGAGCCGGAAATCCTGGAACACGACGCCGATGCGCCGCCTGAGGGCCGGCAGCTCGTGCCGCGGCGTCGTGGCGACGTTCCGGCCGAATACCGTAAGCCGGCCGCGCGTCGGCAGTTGGGCAAGATACATGAGACGCAGGAGCGACGACTTGCCCGCGCCCGAGGCGCCGGTCAGGAAGTGGAACGAGCCGGGTTCGAGCGCGAGCGTGATATCGCGCAGAACTTCGGGCCCGACGCCATAGCGCAATCCCACGCTTTCGAACTGAACGACCGGCTGCTGATCGTTATCCCGCTGCACCCTGCAACTCCCGAAGCCGGGCGGAGGATGGCACGGGCCGGGGCGGAGTGTAAGAGTTTCGATACGCTCGCGGGCAGCGCCGGCGGATTTCGCCGGGGCGCCTCTTATCTGCCCGATTCTCGCCGCAGAGGCGCGATAGCATCAATCAAATGCCTTGCCGTTGCGGGGTCGCCCATGCGCCGCCGGGCGGCTCGGCACCGCAGCCGCCGTGACGACGGCATCGGCGGAATCGGGGCCACCCCACCGGTCGTCGAAGCTCCGGGGGCAGGATGCGGTGCGGAGCGGCCGGTGCGCGGGTTCAGTCGATCGGCTGCAGGGCCGCGAGGCCCGCTTCCTTCTTCTCGCGCATCTGTTCGGCCATCTCGCGCGCGAGGGGCGCATCGATCACCTTGCGTGCCGCGGCGAAGAACTCGTCCTCTTCCTCGTTCATGTGATGGTCGATCAGCTCGCGCAGGACGCCGAACTTCGCGAACCATTCGTCGCTGTCCTTCGGCATGACCGCCAGCTCCTCGGCCAGCACGTCGGCGAGGTGGTGCTCGTTGATGGCCTTGAGCGCCTCGGCGCGCGTCTCGCCGATTTCCTTCAGGCGGTGGTAGACGACGGCCTCCTCAACGTGCTGATGCATCAGCAGCTCATTCTTGAACGGGAAAAAAAGTTCCTCGCGCCGCGTCGCGTCGCTATTTCCGGTCGCGCACAGCTCCTCGAGCATGGCCCTCATCCGGTCATTGTCCTGTTTGATCACCTGATAGATGTCCATCGGCGCGCGCTCCTCGGCTCGAAAACCCGGAACGCCAACGGTCAGGCGCACCACCGGTTCCACGCAGGCGGCGTCGGAACCGGCGACTTGGGGCAAGGATCCGCGCGCTAAGCGTCGTCGAGCCAGTCCTGGATCAGGCGGCGCGCGATCGAATCGTGTCGCGGCAGCCGGAACACTTCCGGGGCGTGCGGCTGGCGCAGGAATTCGCGCGTGAACCAGCCGCCGTCCTCGAGCTCGTCCCGGTCGAGGCGGAGTTCGGTGGTGGCGGCACGGGCGATGAACCCCAACATCAGCGAAGAGGGGAAGGGCCAGGGCTGCGACGAGTGGTAGCGGATGTCGGTGACTTCGATGCCCGCTTCCTCGCGCACTTCGCGCGCGACCGCGTCCTCGAGGCTTTCGCCCGGTTCGACGAAACCGGCAAGCGTCGAGAACATGCGCTGGGGCCACTGCTTCTGCCGTGCGAGGAGGCACCGATCCCCGTCGGTAACCAGCATGATGACCGCGGGATCGGTGCGCGGAAAGTGATCGGCGCCGCAGGCGGCATTCGTGCATTTGCGCACATGCCCGCCGATCGCGCTCTGCGTCGGTGCCCCGCACACGCTGCAGAAGCGACTCCGGGCATGCCAATGGACGATGCCGCGCGCATAGGCGAGCAGCGCGCCGTGCTGGCGATCGATCAGGGCGCCGACCGCCCGCAGGTCGACGAAGTTGCCCTGGCCGTTGACGACGGCCGCAAGCGCCGGCTCGTCGAGTGGCGACAGATCGATGGCGAAGTACGAGGTTCCACCCCCTTCGCCCAGGAAGATCGGGTCGTGCAACACGCCCGTGCACTGGCTGACTTCGAGGAAAACCGCCGTGGGTGTGGCCCCTTCGCGCACGAGATTCTTCGTGCGCCAGACCGGCACGATTCGCGTCTCACGCGCCGCCAGCCGGGCGGCAAGCCAGCTCTCGTCGCGGCGCCGCTCCGACCATCGCTCAAGCTCGAGGCCGGCATAGAAATTGGGCGATCTCATCGGCGAGGTTTATGCCCGGCGCCGGGATTCTCGGCAATGGCGCAGGCACGATCATGAAATTCTTCCGTATTTTGTCGTTGCCCTGGGGGTTGCCCTTCGGGCGGCGAAACCTGATATAGTGGGCCGGGAGGTTGGCCGTGGACGGATCCCTCGCCAACCCGGCCAGGTCCGAGAGGAAGCAGCCGTAACGAGTTCCGGTCCGGGTCATGGTCCAGCCTCCCACCCCTTTCATTCCTGTCCGCGCTGCATGACAGACGCCCAGCCCACCGCTCCTTACCGCGTGCTGGCGCGCAAATACCGCCCGTCACGCTTCGCCGACCTGATCGGCCAGGAGGCGATGGTGCGCACCCTGTCGAACGCGATCGCGGCCGGCCGGCTCGCGCATGCCTTCGTGCTGACCGGGGTGCGCGGCGTCGGGAAGACGACGACGGCACGCATCATTGCGCGCGTGCTCAACTGTGTTGGCCCCGACGGCAAGGGCGGGCCGACGATCGATCCCTGCGGCGTGTGCGAACACTGCGTGGCGATCGCCGAGGATCGCCATATCGACGTGATCGAGATGGACGCCGCGAGCCGTACCGGCGTCGACGGCATTCGCGAACTCATCGACGGTGTCCGCTATCGCCCGGTCTCGGCGCGCTACAAGGTCTACATCGTCGACGAAGTGCACATGCTCTCGAAGAGCGCCTTCAACGCCCTGTTGAAGACGCTCGAGGAGCCGCCCGAGCACGTCAAGTTCGTCTTTGCGACGACCGAGATCCGCAAGGTGCCGATCACGGTGCTGTCGCGATGCCAACGCTTCGACCTGCGCCGGGTCGATCAGGCGACGCTGGCGCGCCATCTCGCCGGAATCGCCGAGAAGGAGGGACGGGAGATCTCCGCGGGTGCTGCGGCCCTGCTCGCGCGCGCTGCCGACGGCTCGGTACGCGATGGTCTTTCGCTTCTCGACCGTGCGCTGGCGCATGCCGACGGCAAGGTCGACGAAGCGCAGGTCCGCGAGCTGCTGGGGCTCGCTGATCGCACGCAGATCTTCGATCTGTTCCAGGCCGTGATGAGCGGTGCGATGCCGGCGGCACTGAAACTGCTGCGCGAACTCTATCAGGCCGGCGCCGATCCTATCGTCGTCCTGCAGGACTTGCTCGAGCTTACCCACTGGCTCACGCGCCTCAAGATCGCGCCGGAGCTCGCCGACGACGTGAGCGTGCCCGAGGCCGAGCGCGCGCGCGGCCGCGAGCTGGCGGCCGCACTCGGTGTTTCCGTGCTTACGCGGACCTGGCAGATGCTGCTCAAGGGCCTTGGCGAGGCACAGACCGCGCCGGTGCCGCTCGCCGCGGCCGAAATGATCATCGTGCGCCTTGCCTACGCGGCCGAGCTGCCGTCGCCCGCCGAGATGATACAGTCGCTCAGGAGCGGGGCGGCGACGACCGCCCCGGGGCCGGATGCGCGCCCGGCCGCGGCGGCGCCGCTTGCGCGCGGCGGGAACGGCGCGGCGCAGGCCCGACTTGTCGAGCCGGCCCCGGCGCCGGAGCCCAGCGTGCCGCCGACGACGGCCGAAGCCACGAGGCCCGATCCGAAGAGCTTTGTCGAGGTCGTGGATCTGTTCGCGTCGAAACGCGAAGGAATTCTGCACGGCCTGCTCGTCAACAACGTTCATCTCGTCCGTTTCGAACCCGGCAGGATCGAAATCCGCGCGCCGGATACGCCGCGGGATTTCGCGTCGAAGCTGATGACACTTCTCGAACGCTGGACGGGCCGGCGCTGGATGGTCGTGCTGTCGAGCGAACCGGGACAGCCGACCCTGGCCGAACAGGCGGCGGCACGGATCGCCGCCCAAAAGGCGGCGGCGGCGCGCCATCCGCTGGTCGCGGCGGTGCTCGCCGCGTTCCCGGGCGCAGCGATCGAGGCGGTGCGCGGCGGCAAGGAACCCGTCGGCACCGGCGAGGCCGATGCCGCGTTCGATTCGGCAATGGATGAAGCGGCCGATTCCAACGAGGCGGAGGAACTTTGATGAAGAATCTCGCCAACCTGATGAAGCAGGCGCAGCAGATGCAGGCCAAGATGACCGAGATGCAGGAGCGCTTGGCGCAGCTCGAGATCACGGGGGCCGCCGGCGGCGGCATGGTGCAGGCGACCGTGACGGGCAAGGGCGAGGTCAAGCGCGTGAAGATCGACAAGTCGATCGTCGATCCCAACGACATCGAGATGCTCGAGGATCTGGTCGTCGCCGCGATCAACGACGCGCGCGGCAAGGTCGAGACGGTTGCCGCCGAGGAAATGCAGAAGCTGACCGGTGGCCTCAACCTGCCCGGCGGGTTCAAGCTGCCGTTCTAGCGGTCGGCTATCAGCCGTCGGCCATCAGCCATCGGCAGACAGCCGAAAGCCCATCGCCGCGAGCCGCCATGACGGGCCCCGAAATCGAAAATCTCATCAAGATGCTGGCGCGTTTGCCGGGCCTCGGGCCGCGCTCCGCGCGGCGGGCGGCGCTGCATCTGCTGAAGCGTCGCGATACGATGTTGCTGCCGCTGGCGGATGCGCTCAAGGCAGCAGCCGAGAACGTCAAGACCTGTTCGGTCTGCGGCAATCTCGATACGACCGATCCGTGTTCGATCTGTTCCGATCCGAAGCGCGATCCCGCCCTCATCTGCGTGGTGGAGGAGGTCGGCGATCTGTGGGCGATCGAACGTTCCGGCGCATTCAAGGGCCGATATCATGTGCTGGGCGGCGTGCTCTCGGCCCTCGAAGGCGTCGGGCCCGAGGACCTCAACCTCGCGAAGCTCGTCGAGCGCGCGCGCGATGCGCGCGAGGTGATTCTGGCGACGAATGCCACGGTCGAGGGCCAGACGACGGCGCACTACATCACCGACCGGCTCAGCGGCACGCCGGCGACGGTGACCCGCCTCGCGCATGGCGTTCCTGTCGGAGGCGAACTCGACTACCTCGACGACGGTACGCTGACGGCCGCCCTGCGTGCGCGCCGGGCAGTCTGACGTGCGGGACGCGTCCTAGCGGCCGCCGAACCGGATGATCTCGCCGATTTCGCTGATCAGGAACAATGCGCCGAGGATCGTGAGCCCCAGCAGGATGAGGAATCCGAGTCCTGTGTTTTTCGCTTGGCGCTTCGGTTGAAAGAACGGCTCAAGCACGGCTGCAGTATCCAGGTTCGGTGAATCTGCGCCAGGATCCGGTGAAGCGGTATCCTTGGCCATGGTCCCTCCGGCGGTTCCGGTGCAACCATTGGCTCAAAGTGCCGGCTTTGACGCAATCTACCCGATTGGCTGCGGCCTACCTCGAAGGGGGCGGTGCCGCCGGCATCATGGCGCGGATACCGGCGCCAGCGGTTTGGTCGCAGGCCCGCCCAGGACCTCGCCCTTGTCGTCGAAGCGCGAGCCGTGGCACGGGCAGTCCCATGTACGTTCCACCGCATTCCAGCCGACGACGCAGCCCATATGCGTGCAGATGGCGGAAACGGCGTGGACGGTTCCGTCCCGGTCCTTGTAGGCGGCGACCTTGCCGTCCGCACCGTCGAGAACGGCGGCTTCCCCCCGCCCGAGATCGACGGCCCGGCGGCGCGCGCCGGCCGTGACCTGCTCGGCGATCCATTTGCGGGCGATATTCACGTTCTCACGCATGAGGCGCCCGACGCGCCGCGCCTGCTGCGTCCGGTTGGGGTTGTAGAGTCGCGCCCAGGGATTGTGCCGGCCGAGGATCTGGTCGCTGAGAATCATCGCCGCCAGCGTGCCGCCCGTCATGCCCCACGCCTTGAATCCGGTCGCCACGTACACGGCGCGGGACAGCGGCGCCATGCGGCCGATGTAAAAAAGATCGTCGACCGGATCGTAGTCCTCGTTGGTCCATCGGTAGTCGATGGCGTTTACGCGGAAGTGGCGCTGCACGTAGGCCTCGAGGTCGCGGTACCTTGCCTCGGTATCGACGCTGCCGGGCCGGAAGCTTTCACCGACGGCGATCAGGACGCGGCCGCCGTCCGGCGCCGGCGCGGTGCGGATCGAACGGCTGGGACCGTCGATCGACAGAAACATGCCCGCAGGCGCGATCACCGGATCGATCCGCGCCGCCAGCGCGACATGCGCGCGCGGATAGGCGCGACTGAAGAAACCGCCGGGATCGACGACCGGCAGGTTGGTCGCGATGATGACGTACTGTGCGCTGACCTCGCCACGCTCGGTCGATACGCGACAGGGGCGGCCTTCCTCGACGTCGAGGACGCGCGTCTGCTCGAAGATGCGCGCATTCGTGCCATCGAGTTCGCGCAGGAGACCAAGAAGATATTTCCGCGGGTGAAATTGCGCCTGGTCGTCGAAACGGATGGCGCCGGCGACGCGGAAGGGCAGGCCGATGTCCCACGCGAAGAAGGCCGGCAGACCGACCTGGCGCGCCGCACGGATTTCGTTCTCGATGTCGCGCAGCCGTTCGAACCGGGTCGTGTACAGATAGGCCGGCTGACGTTCGAAATCGCAGTCGATGCCGCACTCCGTCACGAAGGCCGCAATGCGCTCGAGTGCGGCTTGATTGGATTCGGCGTAGAGCCGCGCGGCCTGTGCGCCGTAATTCCGGATCAGCCGGGCGTAGATCAGGTCGTGCTGCGACGTGATTTTCGCCGTCGTGCGTCCCGTCACCTGCTCGGCGACCCGCCGGGCCTCGATCAGCGCCACGGAACACCCGGCGCGGTGCAACAGGACGGCCGCCGTGATTCCGGCGATACCGGCCCCGATGATCGCGACATCGACGGCAAGATCGCCGTCGAGCGGCGGATAATCCGTGCGTGCCGTCGTATCGTTCCAGAACGACGTCGACTTGCCATGGAACGCGCCCGTTTCGGGGACCTGCACCCCAACCGGCATGGCCGCACCTTCGTCAGACCCCGGAACCTACAACCGCGGTCCGGTCGCGTTCGTTCCCGGTTTGAAGACGGCTGCGGCTTGGCCGTCGCGCTCCCGCTCAGCGACGGCCGAACAATTTCTCGATATCGGCCAGTTTCAGTTCGACATAAGTCGGCCGGCCGTGATTGCACTGGCCTGAATGGGGCGTTGCTTCCATCTGGCGCAGGAGCGCGTTCATCTCCTCTGCCGAAAGCCGGCGGCCGGCACGGACACTGCCGTGGCAGGCCATCGTGGCACATACCTCGCCTAGCCGCTCCTTGAGCGAGAGCGCCGTGCCGATTTCCGCAAGCTCGTCGGCAAGGTCGCGAATCAGCCCGGCGGCGTCGACCTCGCCGAGAAGTGCGGGCACTTCGCGCACGACCACGGCACCCGGGCCGAACGGCTCGACCACGAGGCCGAGTTCGGCAAATTCGCCGAGGCGCGGCAGAAGTCGCGCGACCGCGGCTTCGTCGAGCTCGACGACCTCGGGGATCAGCAGGACCTGACGCTTTATTCCGCCGTTCGCGAGCGCCTGCTTCATCTGTTCGTAGACAAGGCGCTCGTGCGCGGCATGCTGGTCCACGATCACGATGCCGTCCTGCGTTTGCGCGATGATATAGGTCCCGTGCACCTGCGCGCGTGCCACGCCGAGCGGGTATTGGTGTTCAGACGCGGCCTCGGCGGCGGGTGCGACCGGTGCCGACGGCGGCGCCAGATCCATGAGCGGCGCATGAAAGGCAGCTGCCGTTTCGGCCAGGCCGCGCGGTAATGCCACCGGTCGCGGCTGCGGCCATGACGGCGAAGCAGGGCGCGCCGCCGGTTCGGGCCGAAAGGCACCGAGCGCACTGGCCGCGACCGTCGTCGACGCACGATGGCCCGCCTCGGCAAGTGCATGCCGAAGGCTGGCGACAATGAGCCCACGGATCAATCCTGAGTCGCGGAACCGGACCTCCGCCTTCGTCGGATGCACGTTCACGTCGACCATCTCGGGCGGCAGGTCGAGGAACAGGGCGACGACCGGGTGTCGGTCGCGGGCAAGGAAATCCGCATAGGCGCCACGCACCGCACCGGACAGCAGCTTGTCGCGCACCGGCCGGCCGTTGACAAACAGGTATTGATACTGCGCTGTCGCGCGGTGATAGGTGGGCAGGCCGGCGTATCCGGTCAGGCGCACGCCTTCGCGCTCCGCCTCGATCGGCAGTGCGTTGTCGAAGAAATCGCGTCCGATGACCGCGGAAATGCGGTCGAGCCGGGCAGCGAACAGGTCGCCCGTTGCCGCCGGCAGGCGCAGGGTCTGGCGGCCGTCCGCGGTCAGCAGGAAGGAGATGGCCGGGTTCGCCATGGCCAGGCGCTGTAGGGTGTCGATCGCCTGCTGCAGCTCGGTGCGGTCGCTCTTGAGGAACTTGAGACGTGCCGGCGTCGCGTAGAACAGGTCGCGCACCTCGACCCGCGTACCCTTCGGATGGGCGGCGGGAACGGGCGCCGACTTGCGCCCGCCTTCGACCGTCAACGACCAGGCTTCATCGGCCCCGGCGGCCCGGCTGGTGATCGTCAGACGGCTTACCGCGCCGATCGACGGCAGCGCCTCGCCGCGGAAGCCGAGCGTCACGATGCGCAGCAGGTCGTCGTCCGGAAGCTTCGACGTGGCATGACGTTCGACCGCGAGCTCGATCCCGTCGCGGTCCATCCCGCAGCCGTCGTCCACGACCGCGATGAGGGCGCGCCCGGCCTCGTTCAGCGTAACGTCGATTCGCGTCGCACCGGCGTCGATCGCGTTCTCGACCAGTTCCTTGACCGCCGCCGCGGGCCGTTCGATGACTTCGCCCGCGGCGATGCGGTTGACCACGACTTCCGGGAGACGCCGAATCGCCATGTCCCGGAGTATAGCAAAGCGCGGACGCGCTACGAGCGCCCAGAAGCGCTCCTTTAATGCGACGTCACCCGCATCTCGTCCATTTCCCGCAAGTACTGCCGCGCCAGCCTCTTGCCTTCCTCGACCGCCGGCTGATCGAACGGGTCGACGCCCCATAGGTCGGCGGCGATGATGGTTTCGATCATGAAATGCATGAGCAAGCCGCCCATGGCGCGCTCATCGAGCGTCGGCACGCGGATGATCCGTACCGGCCGGTTGTGCCGGATCAGCGTCTCGGCCGTGGCACGCTGCGACACGTCCAGGAGATCGCCCATCGTGTGGTCCGCGAGCCATTCGAGCGCTTCGTCGCCGAGCATCTCGCGCCGATAGCGGGGACCTTGCCCGCGCGTCTCGCCCATGATGATGGTGAACATCTTGTCGGCCGGACCGCTCAGATAGAGCTGGAGCTGGCTGTGCTGGTCGACGGTGCCGAGGGCGCGGATCGGCGTCGTGCCCTTGCCCTGCTTGCCCAAGCTTTCCGCCCAGAGCTGGCAGAACCACTGGCCGAACGGCGCGAGTTTGTCGAGATACGGCATCATGACGGTCTGTGACACGCCGCAGCGCTCGGCCAGGCCGACGTTGAGCGCGGCCCCGATCGCCGGCAGCGAGTTGCTGGCCTCGGCGTTGAGTGCTGCGTGAAGCGCCTCGTACGCGCCGGCGCGGACCAGACCGATGTCGAGACCCGCGATCAGCGCCGGCAGCAGACCCGTCGGCGACAGCACCGAGTAGCGGCCGCCGATATTGGGATCGTGGTCGATCACCGGCAACCCCAGCCGGCCGGCAAGCCGGCGCAGCGGATTGTCGTTGGGCTCGGTGATCACTGTCGTCCGCTGGCGCAGCGTGTCACGGCCGACGGCGTCCTCGAAGGCAGGAAGGACGGCAAGCGCCTGAGAAAGGGTTTCGGCGGTACTGCCGGATTTCGAAATGATGATAAGGCCCGCGCGGTCGAGATCGACGCTGCGCATCACCTGCTCGAACCCGTCCGGATCCACATTCTCGATAAACCACAGGCGCGGGCGGTCGATCGGTCGCGCTGCGGTGCCGACACCGTGATCGGCAAGCGCAAGTACCGTGCGACCGCCGAGGCTGGAGCCGCCGGTGCCAAGCAGGATGACGTGATCCAGGTCGCGATAGCGCGTCGCCGCCTCGGCCATGGCGCGCATGTCGTCGCGGCGTTCCGGAAGATTCAGCAGCGGCAGCGAGCCGTCGCCAAGCGCAGCGCGCAGGCGCTTCAGACTGGTCTCGGCCGCGGCGAGGTATTCCAGATACGTCTGCTCGTCCAGACCGCGGTCGCCGATCCTGTCGGCGAGGCATGCACTCACATCCTGTTGGTATGTGGAGGGGGCGATCGTATCGGACATGTGCTTTTCTCCTCAGCCACCTTGCGCGGGCGTCGCAGGCGACGTTGCCGGGCCGCCGGCTCCCGACTCGTCGGGAGCAAGCCCCGCGGGATCGCCGACGATCACCGTCAGCATCCGCGCCGGGTCCAGCAACTGCCCCGCCACGCGGCGCACGTCGTCTATCGTCACGGCGTTGATGAGCGCGTCGCGACGATCGATGTAGTCGATACCGAGATCGTCGTACTGGATCGCGACGAGCATGCTGGCGATGCTCATGCTCGAACTGAGCTGCAGCTTAAACGACCCGGTGAGATAGTTCTTTGCGTCCGCCAGCTCCTCCGCGGTCGGCCCCTGCTCCTTCATCCGTCGCCATTCGGCGCGGATCAGGTCGAGGGTCTGCGCCACCCGCGCGTTCGCCGTCGGACTTGACCCAAGCACCAGACCGGCATGGTCGAGCGCGACCAGCGACGTGTAGATGCCGTAAGTGAGGCCACGCTTCTCGCGGACCTCGGTCATGAGCCGGGAATTGAAGCCGCCGCCGCCCAGGATGTAATTGACGATCGACGCCGCGAACCAGTCGGGATGGTTGCGCTTGATGCCGTCGTTGCCGAACACCATGACGCTCTGCGGCACGGTGCGGTTGACGACGGTCGTGCGACCATCGCCCATGAACCTAGCCTCCGGCACATCGATCGGGGCGGATCGCGCGGGCAGGTCGCCGAACGCACGATCGAGGAGGGGGCCGAGCTCATCGGGCGTGATGTCGCCGACGACGCCGATGATCAGGTTGTCGCGGGCGAAGCGATTCCGCACGAAATCGCGAAAGTCGTTCGGCTGCAGGCTTGTCACCGTTTCGACCGTGCCGCGCACGGGCCGTCCGTAGGGATGATCCGGAAACGCGGTCGCCCACCACGTGCGGCGGGCAAGCGTTTCGGGATTCTCCGCATCACGCGCGATCGCTGCCAGGGTCTGGGCACGGACCCGTTCGACGGCCTCGGTATCGAACCGCGGCTGCGTCAGTGCAAGGCGCAGAAGGTCGAACGCCGTGTCGCGGTGCTCGTTGAGCGTCTTGACGAAACCCTGGATGGAGTCGTGGCCTGCATCGAAGCCGAGCGAGATCGCACGGTCTTCGAGCATCGCGGCGAATTTCTGCGAATCGAGATCGCCAGCGCCTTCCGTCAGGAGCTGCGCCGTCATTTCGGCGCGTCCGGTCTTTCCGGCCGGATCGGTCGCGGCACCGCCGCGGAAGGCGAAGTGCATGGAGACCAGCGGCACCATACGGTCGCGGATCAGCCACGCCTCGATTCCGCCCGGGCTCTTCACCTGCTCGATCTCGACGGCGGATGAAGGTGCGACCGTCGCAATGACAAGGGTGACGATTGCGACCAGACGGATCGTGAAAATGCGAAATGACATGCACCCAGCCCTCGGCATCGGAGTCATCGACCGGTCAGCTGCTTGGTTCCGGCAACAGCAGTCCAGTCACGGACCGCTCGGGACGCAGGACGTGACGTGCGGCGGCGATCACCTGGGCCGGCGTGACGGCTGCAATACGCTCAGGCCACGCCTCGACATCCGCGATCGTCTGTCCGGTTGCCAATGCGGTGCCGATGACGCGGGCACCGGTCGACAGCTCGTCGCGGGCATAGGCGGCGGCGGCGCGCATGCGCTTCTTCGCCCGTTCGACTTCCTCGGCCTCGATACCCTCTTTCAGCAGGCGCTCGATCTCGGCGTCGATCGCCGCCTCGAGCGCGCGCATGTCGGCATCGGGGCGCAGATTGGCCGAAAGGCCGAAACTGCTGAGGTCCAGCATGTCGGGTTCGTACCAGGTGCCCGCCGATGTCGCGAGCTGCTTGTCGATGACAAGCGTGCGATAAAGTCGGCTCGTCGCCGCGCCGCCGAGCAGCTCGGACAGCACCTGCAGCGCGTAGGCATGCTCGCGTTCGCCGGCGGTGTAGCTCGGCGCCAGCCAGAGGCGCGTCAGGGTGGGGTGCCGGACCCGCGCATCCTTCAATTCGACGCGGCGCGCGGCTTGCGGCGGCGGTTCCTGGGGGCGCAGCCGGGGCGGCACCTGGCCGCCCTTGAGGCGGCCGTAATACTTCTCGGCCAGCGGCCGCAGCTCTTCCGCCGTGATGTCACCCGCGACGATCAGGATCGCGTTGCTCGGCGTGTACCAGGTTCCGTACCACGCGAGCGCATCGGCACGCGTCAGGTTCGCGATCTCGTGATCCCAGCCGATGACCGGCCGGCCGTAGGGATGGTTCAGGTAAAGCAAGGCCTGCATCTGTTCACGCAGGCGCGCGTGCGGGCGATTTTCCACCACCTGCCGTCGCTCTTCCCGGACCACGTCGCGCTCGGGATCGACGACCGCATCGGTCAGCGCGAGATTGGCCATCCGGTCCGCTTCGAGCCGCATGACGTCCTCGAGACGATCGCGTGCGATTACCTGGAAATAGGCCGTGTAGTCATAGCTGGTGAAGGCGTTGTCGCGGCCGCCGAGGCGCGCCACGATCTTCGAGAAATCGCCGGGTGCGACGTCCTTCGTGCCGCGGAACATGAGGTGCTCGAGGAAGTGGGCGATGCCCGATTTCATCGGCGGCTCGTCCGCGGCGCCGACCTTGTACCAGACCATGTGCGTGACGATCGGCGCACGATGGTTGGCGATCAGGACCACCTGCATGCCGTTCGACAGCGTGAAGCTTTCGGGATTGAAGACCTGGGCCGGGGCCGATCTGATGCCGATCGGGTCAACCAGAACGGCGAGCAGTGCCGCCAACCACGCGATCGTCAATCGGGATCGGTGCGCCACGTGAACCTCCGGTCGCGGTAATCGGCCGGCCCGGGAACAGGCGGCCGGCCTGACGATGGAAAAGAAATGGCCTTCACGCCCGTTTTGTTCGGCGTGACGGCCATTATAACCCGGTCAGGTCCGGTGCAACGTCGACTAAAAGATTCCTTCCAGCGGGCCGCGCTTGCGCCGATGGATGGTCGGCGTTTCGCCCTCCGTGATGGGGCGGCCGAGCGCCTGGTTCTCGCGGATGCGCTGCGCCTCGCGGGCCGCATCAACGACGGTGCCCGGCTCTTCCGGCGTGCGCCAGAAGATGATGCGGTCGAGAAGCGTGCGCTCGGCCTCGGCCAGTTCCTGGGCCTCGCGGTTGACGACCTCGCGAATGCGGGTATCCGACGCACCGGCCCCAACGCGGGCGAGGAGCGCCGCCTCGGCACCGCTCAGGGTGCCGTTTTCGACCGCATCGGACGCGCGGCTGCGGTCGCCCAAGAGGGCCTGACGGGCAAGCTGCTGGGCCGTGTAGTCCTGGGGACGCGGCGCACCCGGCTGCGGCGGCCGGAGCGTGAAGTCCGGCGGCAGCGACAGCGGGGCCCGGCTCACGACCCGGAATTCGTCCGGTGGAGTCTTTTCCCAGCCGATCGCCTTGCGCGCCTCACTGCAACCGCTGAGCGCGATACCGGCCGACAGGATCAGGGCACCGGCAAGACCGGCTTTCGCGCGGCGACGCAAATGTCCGCAGGCGGCAGATTTCATGGCCCCTATTTACTCGACGCCTTGCGCTCGGACAAGGCATCGATGAGCAGCATCAGAACGCCGACGGTGATCGCCGAATCCGCCACGTTGAAGGCCGGCCAATGCCACCCCAGGGCGTGGAAATCGAGGAAGTCGAAGACGGCACCGAAGCGCAGCCGGTCGACGACGTTGCCGATCGCCCCGCCCATGACGAGGCCCAAGGCGGTCGCGATCCAGGGATGCGTGGCGCTTTTCAGCCAGAACCCCAGCGCGGCGACGATCGCGAGCGCGATCGCGATCAGCAGATAGGCCGTGTAGGGCGAGCCCGTGTTGAACAGACCGAAGCTGATGCCGTAGTTCCACACGGTGACGAGATTGAAGAAGGGCAGCACCTCGATTGCGCGCCGGCCTTCCTCGACGAGAAGCGCGTAAAAATACGCCTTGGTCGCCTGATCGACGATCAGCGTCGCGCCCGCGACCGCGAGGCCGAGCCGGATCATAGATCCATCGCCGGTGCGCGATGCCATCAGCCGGCGGGCCCGGCCATGTGCTCGACCGCATCGGTGCAGCGGTTGCACAGGGCCGGATGTTTCGGATTCTGGCCCACCTCGGGCAGGACGCGCCAACAGCGCTGACACTTTTCGCCGGCGGCCGGGCGGAATGCGACAGCCACACCCGGCACATCGGGCAACGCGAAGTGCTCGGCCGGACGTTCATCGAACGGGCGTCGTTCGGCGCCGCTCGTGATGAACACCTCGTCGAGATCGAGGCCGGCAAGCGCCGCATCGTAGCGGCCGTCGGTAAAGACGACCGGTCCCGCCTGCAGGCTCGAGCCGATCTTCTTCTCGGCGCGGACGATTTCCAGCGCGCCGGTCACGACGCGCCGCACGTCACGGATCTTCTCCCATTTCGCGGCGAGCGCGTCGTCGCGCCAGGCGCGATCGATCTCGGGGAAGAGGCGCAGATGCACGCTGTCATCGTCCGGATAACGCGTGAGCCAGGCTTCCTCGGCGGTGAAGCACAGCACGGGCGCGAGCCATGCCGTCAGGCACGAGAACAGGTGGTCGAGCACGGTGCGGGCCGCGCGCCGGCGCGGGCTGTCCGGACGGTCGCAGTAGAGCGAGTCCTTCCGCACATCGAAATAGAAGGCCGAGAGATCGACCGCGCAGAAGTTATGGAGCGCCGTGTAGAACGTGTTGAAACGGAAATATTCGGCCGCCTCGCGATTGGCCACGGTATTGCGCAGCAGCGCATCGAGTTCCGCAAGCCGGTGGAGAACCCAGCGCTCGAGCTCGGGCATCTCGGCCGGCAGAACCCGTTCGGCGTCGCTGAATCCGGCAAGTCCGCCCAGGATGTAACGCAGCGTGTTGCGCAGACGGCGATAGACTTCGGCCTGTTGCTTCAGGATCTCCGGTCCGATGCGCAGATCCTCGGAGTAGTCCGAGCTGACGACCCACAGACGCAGGATGTCGGCGCCGAGCTTTCCGACCACGTCCTGGGGCGAGGTCACGTTGCCGAGCGACTTCGACATCTTGCGCCCCTGTTCGTCGAGCACGAAGCCGTGCGTCAGCACGGCGTCGTAGGGCGCCCGGCCGCGCGTGCCGCATGATTCGAGGAGCGAGGAGTGGAACCAGCCGCGGTGCTGGTCCGACCCTTCGAGGTAGAGCGAGGCCGGCCATTTCAGGTCCGTGCGCCGCTCTAGCACGAAGCTGTGCGTGGCACCGGAGTCGAACCAGACGTCGACGATGTCCTTCACCTGCTCGTAGTCGTCCGGATCGTACTTGTCGCCGAGGAAACGCGACGGCGGGCTCGCGTACCAAGCGTCCGCGCCTTCCGCCTCGAAGGCCTGGGCGATGCGTTCGATCACGTCGGGATCGCGCAGCAGCTCGCCCGTCTTCTTGTTGACGAAGACGGCAATCGGTACGCCCCAGGCGCGCTGGCGCGAGATGCACCAGTCGGGCCGACTCTCGATCATCGCATAGATGCGGTTGCGGCCCGAGCCCGGTATCCACTTGGTCGCGTCGATCGCGGCCAGCGCCTTCTTCCGCAGATCGTTCTTCTCCATCGAGATGAACCACTGCGGCGTATTGCGGAAGATCAGCGGCGCCTTGGAGCGCCAGGAGTGCGGATAGGAGTGGACGAGGCTGCCCTTGGCGAGCAGGCCGCCGGCGTCCGCAAGCGCGGCGATGACCGCGCCGTTGGCGTCACCCGGCTTGCCCTGCGGCGTGTATACGCGCTTGCCGGCAAACAGCGGCACGTGCGGGTAGTAGCTCCCGTCCTCGGCAACGGTCTGCGGCACCTCGATGCCGTGCTTGATGCCGAGTTCCCAGTCTTCTGTGCCATGGCCGGGTGCGATGTGCACGACGCCGGTGCCAGCCTCGGTCGTGACGAAGTCGCCCGGGAAGGCCGGAACGTCGAAATCGTAGCCGCGCCCACGCAACGGGTGCGCGCAGACGGTGCCGGCAAGTGACTTGCCCGCGATCTCGGCCGTGACGCGCGACTGCGTGATCTTGGTCGCCTGCTCGAATGCCGCCTGCAGGGCCTTGGCCACGACCAGCCGTTCCCCCGGGCGCGCGAGGCTGCCCTCGGCCGTCGCGACGACCTCGAGCACGACATAGTCGATCTCGTCGCCATAGGCGAGCGCGCGATTGCCGGGAATCGTCCACGGCGTCGTCGTCCAGATCACGATGGCCGCATCGGCGAGTTCGGGACGCGACGGCTTCACGACGGGGAAGCGCACGTAGATCGTCGTCGACTTGTGGTCGTGGTATTCGATCTCGGCTTCCGCGAGCGCGGTCTTTTCGACGACCGACCACATGACCGGCTTGGCGCCGCGATACATGCTGCCGTTCATCACGAACCTGCCGAGCTCGCGGACGATCTGCGCCTCGGCCGCATACGACATCGTCGAGTAGGGATTCGCCCAGTCGCCAATGACGCCGAGCCGCTGGAATTCCTCGCGCTGGATGTCGATCCACTTGGCGGCAAACTCGCGGCACTCGCGGCGGAACTCGACGATCGGCACCGCGTCCTTGTCCTTGCCCTTGGCGCGGTACTCCTCCTCGATCTTCCACTCGATCGGCAGGCCGTGGCAGTCCCAGCCGGGCACGTAGTTCGCATCCTTGCCCAGCATCTGCTGGGAGCGGTTGATCACGTCCTTCAGGATCTTGTTGAGCGCGTGACCGATATGGAGATGGCCGTTCGCGTAGGGCGGCCCGTCATGGAGGATGAATTTCTCGCGGCCTTTCGCGGCCGCGCGCTGCTTCTCGTAAAGGCCGATCTTTTGCCAGCGCGCCAGCAGCTCGGGCTCGCGCTTGGGCAGATCGCCCCGCATCGGGAACGACGTGGTCGGCAGAAAGACGGTGCTCTTGTAGTCGATGGTCATAGTGCAGCCTCGGCGGCGCGCGACTTCACGGCGGTAAGCACGCGCTCGACATGAACGATGTTGCGCAGGCACGCGGCGATGTGCTCGGCCGTGTCCGCGGCAATGCCGCTGACCTGGATGTCGATCGAAAGGTCCGATCCGCCGACGGCGCCATGGAACCGGGTGGGCACGAGGCCACGCTTGGCGAACAGCTCGAGCACGCGCGGCATTACCGATGCCTCCGGCGCGGCGAATACGGAGAAACAGTAGATTGGGGTGGAGCGGAGGTCAGAAGCGGACATCGATGGCAGATCCCTGCATGAGGCGGTAGGCACGAACGACGATTTCCCGGCCCTCGACGAGGACCGGGCCCGTAATTCGCGCAACCTGCGCCTCGATGCGGGCCTGCCGTGACATGGGGCGGATCATAGGAACGCGCACCGGCGACCGTCAAGCGGGGCTCAGGGCACAGGCTAAAGGGTCGGCCGGGGACGGTGTCGGGCCGGCGCGGGCGCGGCGAGGGCGGCGCGCGCCGCCTCGGCATCGGCGGCGATCTGGGCCTTGAGGGCCTCGAGCCCGTCGAATTTCCGTTCCGGGCGGATGAATTCGATCAGATCGACGCACAGCAGCCGGCCGTAGAGATCGCCGGTCCAGTCGAAAAGATGAACCTCGAGGCGCGGCTCGGTGCCGCCAAAGGTCGGCCGCAAGCCGAGATTGGCGACGCCGTCGCGGCTGATCACGCCCGTCTTGCCCGCGATCCGGACGCGCACCGCATAGACCCCGAGCCGCGGGCGCACATAGTCGCCGAGCCAGATGTTGGCGGTCGGAAAACCGAGCAGCCGGCCGCGGCGGTCGCCCTGCTGCACGCGACCCTCGATTTCGAACGCCCGGCCGAGCAGGCGGGCCGCGGCGCGCGGATCGCCCTGCCGCAGCGCATCGCGTACGGCGGTCGATGAGTAGATCTGTGCCTCCGGCTCGGTATCCGGCTCTGCCTCGGCGAGCGTCACCGGCGGCATGATCGTTGTCTCGATGCCGCTGCCCGCCAGTCGCGCACGCAGCAGCTCGGGCGTGCCGCGCCGGCCGTGGCCGAAGACGAAATCGTAGCCGACCACGACGTGCCGGACCCCGAGGCCGTTCACGAGCACGTCGTCGATGAACGTCTCGGCGCTCATCGCCGCGAGGCGCCGGTCGAAGCGCAGGATGTAAAGGACGTCCACGCCCAGCTCCTTCATGATCCGTGCCTTGGTGCGCAGACGGGTGAGCTGGAACGGCGCGATATCGGGCTTGAAGAAGCGGCGTGGGTGCGGCTCGAAGGTCAGCACGCCGGCCGGCGCGCCGATCGCGCGGGCGCGCCGCACCGCCTCCCCGATGACGGCCTGGTGTCCGCGGTGCACGCCATCGAAGTTGCCGATGGCGACCACGGCGCCAGTCGCGGTTGGCGGAAGGTGGTCGTAGTGACGAAAAAGGCGCATGAAAGGATGGGGTGCGGACGGAGGGGGCGGAATATAGGGACTGTGCCGGCCCCTGTCGCGGGTCTTCGTGTCGCGGGTTTCGAGGTGGCCGCCGCTCAGTCTTCGCCGGGGACGCGGTCAGCGGTGACGTTGGGCGACGGTCGCGGCTGGATCGCGGCGCGCGGCGGCACCATCACCACCGCCTCGCCTTCGAGCACGACCTTGTTCCGCACCGTGCATGTCGTCGCGATCGTCGCGCGTCGCTTCTCCGGCATGAGCTGCGTGATCGTCGCGCGCGCCGTCACCGTATCGCCGATGCGGACCGGTGCCTTGAAGCGCAGCGTCTGACTGACGTAGATCGCACCCGGTCCCGGCAGCCGCGTTCCGATCACGGTCGAGATCAGGCTGGCCGTCAGCATGCCGTGCGCGATCCGGCCCGAGAACATCGTGTTGCTGGCGAACTCTTCGTTGATGTGGACGGGATTGGTGTCGCCCGAGATGCCGGCGAACAGGACGATGTCGGCCTCTGTCACCGTACGCGCGTAGGCAGCGGTCTGCCCGATCCGCAGATCCTCGAAAAAGAAGCCGTGCAGTTCGTCAAGTTGGCTCATGCTGCGGCATCTCCGATGCCGATGCTGCGACGCAAAAAGATCGAGCGGTTATACGGCTTTTGCCGCGGTGCGGCAATAAGCGCCGATGCGGACCGGGATACCGATCACCCCCACCCGTTCGGGGAGAGCATACTGGCCGAAGTTCCGCCGCATCTACCCTTCTGGGATGTGATCAACGACGTGCGATTCGCGCAAGAATGGTAATGCCCGGACGTTCTAGCGGAAACCGGCTTTGGAGCTGAAGGGGTCGCCGATCCCGGAGGGGTCTCCATCGCCACCGCCGCTAGCCGTCCTTCTGTCCCTAGTGCAGACACCTTGCGGTCGAGCGCCGGTCCTGCCTCCGCGATCGCTTCCGACGCGGACGTGGTGCCGGTTCTCGGCCGGCTCTTTTTTCCGGCGAAGAAAAACGCCGGCTCAGCGATTCAGGAACGGATTGGGGTGGCCGCGCTGCTGACGCGGCGGGAAATGTGTCGCTAGATAGTCGACGATGAGTTGTCGGTCGACCGGGTCGAGCTCGGCCATGCCCTGCCGCTCGATCATCCAGTCGACGGTCGCATCCCATTGCGGCCGCGTCATGCCCTGAGCCTGGACCAGGGCGAAGCCGTGGCATGGCGTGCAGGCGTAGAACGTCTCCTCGCGACCCTCGCCGGGCGGCAGCGATTCGGGCGTCTCCTCCGCCTGCTGCGCGTGCGCCGGGGCCGGCTCCATCAGGCTGCACAGGATGGCAAGCGCAACGGCGGTGCATCGAAGCATCGTGATCGTGACGATCGTTCCGCAACCGGTCGGGATGCGACCGCCGCCCGGTCCTGCGGACGGCGGCCTTCGCCGGGTCAGGCCTTTACCAGCACGGCGATGCGGTTGATGGGATTGCCGCCATAGCCCTGCGGGTTCCAGTTCGGCGCCACATGCGGCTGCATCATTCCGTCGGAATCCGTGGCGCGGCACCAGATCTCGTAATAGCCGTGCGACGGCAGCATCACCGTCGCCGTCCAACGCTGCCAGTCGTACTTGTTCCGCGGCTGACCGAGATCCGCCTTCCGCCAGCTCGCGCCGTAATCGATCGAGACGTCGACCTGTCGCACCGTTTTCTCGCCCGCCCATGCCGCGCCCCGCAGTGCGATGCGGCGCGTGCCGTCCGGCAGCTCGGTGCCGTTGGCCGGATTGGTAATGATGGCGCGAACCGGCATCGATTCGAGGATGCGGAAGTTCGACTCATCCGCCTTGCCGCCGGGAATCATCGGCGCGATCGGAACGCGATACGACGTGCCCCGCATGCCCTGGCCGTCATGCTCGCGGTCGCGGATCCAGATCCGCGTGACCCATTTGTGGGAAACCGACCCCGGCCAGCCCGGATAGAGCAGACGCACGGGGCCACCGTGGATGTTCGGCAGCGCCTGCCCGTTCATCTGGAACACGATCAGCGAATGTTCTTCCATTGCCTTCTCGAGGCGCACGCCGCGCGACAGCGACTGGCGTGACGGATCGCCGGACAGGTGCGGATCGGCGCCGAAATGCGCGGTATAGACCGCGCTCGACTTCAGGCCGGCGGCGTTCAACACGTCGCGCAGGCGCACGCCGGTCCACTCGGCGCAGCCCATGCCGCCATTGGTCCATTGGTTGCCGCGGGCCTCCGGCGTGAAGAAGGACCGGCCGTTGCCGCCGCATTCGAGCTGCATGCGATAGGTGACGGGCTGGAAGCGGCTCTTGAGTTCGGCCAGCGTGATTTCGATCGGCGTGTTGACCTCGCCGTCGATCGTGATTTCCCACGCTTCGGGATCGGCAACCGGGTCGGGAATCTGCCCGTTGTTGCGGATGTAGAACTTTCCGATCGGCGTCGTCTCGTCGTCGAGCAGATGCTCGGGCGTCTCGGCGACGAGCGGCCGTTCGCCGAGGAACACGAGATCGGCCTTCCCGTCCATTTTCAGGATCTTCGGGCCCTGCTGCGCGGGCTGGGCAAAGGCGGCGGGGATGAGGCCGGCCGGCATGTTCCGCGCGAACGGGATGTTGGCGCCGAGTGCCGCCGCCATGGTGGTCAGCCCGGCGCCCTGCAGGAAGCCGCGGCGGCTCGGCCCCGTGCGCCGACCGAACACGAGCGCGTCAGCCCGTTCCGGATCGTCGCGGTAGAGTTCGATCAGTCCGCGCTCTTTCTTGCCTGCCATGCGTTCCTCCCTTTTTCTCTCTTGGCCGGTCCGGTGCGGCCGGCACGACGTCCGTATTGAGGGACGCAAGGCACGGCCACCGTGTTCCAGGCAATCGACGGACGACGCCTCCCTCATCGACCTTGCGCAGAAGGATGAAGAGCCGGTCGCGGAAGACCGGTTCATCGTGCGAATCGGCTGGGCAGCAAGCGCGCCGTTCGGGGCAAAATCGTGTGCGCGCATCACCGAGGGGCGAAGCTTACCGCTCAGCTTGAAAGCCCCCCGGAACCGTGCAAGCCGCGCACGCCGGCGGGCATGCGTTCCGCGCCGCGACTGTGCCGAATGGTGGTACGGCTGCCACGAATGCGTCATGGCACATCCCCGAGGTTCGCGGAATTTATCGGAAGAGTTTGTCGGAAGACGGGGGCAAACGAGTCGTCGCTCCCGACGGAAAGGATGGTGAGTCGGCATGACCCTGTCCCGCCGCGAATTTCTCGGAAGCACTGCGATCGGCCTCGTGACCGCCGGGCTCGAGCCTGCGACCTCGCTGGCGCAAGTGGCCGACGACGTCCGGGCGGAGGATCGCGTCTTCATCTGCAACGAGGACTCGAACACGCTCGCCGTCATCGATCCGCGCACCAACACGGTCGAGGGTGCGGTCAACCTCACGAGCTTCGACGAGGATCCGCGACCGCCGTTCCGCCTCGCGACCGGTGCTGCGGTGTCGCCACATGCCGCCATGACCCACAAGCCGCTCTACCACGGTGCGATCGACATTCACGGCGCCGCACCTTCGCCCGATTCGCGCCTGATCGCGACCACCGGCCGCGGCAGCAGCAATGTCTATCTGATCGATACCGCGACGCGGCGCGTCATTGGCAACGGTCCCAATCCGCAGGCCGGGCCGACCACAAACGCCGAGCGCATCACGACCGGCATCCTGGTCGGGCGCGAACCGCACGAGCCGACGTTCAGTCGCAACGGACGTGAACTCTGGGTCGCCATGCGCGGCGAGAGCCGTATCGCCATCATCGACGTCGCGGACGCTGCGGCCGCCCTTGCCGAGGGACGGCCGGCGGGACCGAAGCTCTACGTGTCGACGATCGAGGGGCCGGCACAGGTCTGGTTCGACCGTACCGGCGCGCGTGCCTTTGTCATTTCGCAGAAAGTGCCGCTCGTCGATGTGCTCGCCATCGACCCCGACGCGGGCGGGACGGGCGAGATCGCCCGGCGGCTGACTCTCGACATCCGCGCCCAGGATCCATTCGGCTTCACGCCGTTCGAAAAGACGACGCCGGACGGGCAGGAGATCTGGCTTTCGCACAAGCTGGCCGATCGCGTCTCGGCGATCGAGACCAGCGAACCGTTCCGTGTTCTCGATACCGTCGATCTCGGCCAGCAGGCACGGCCCAACCATATCGAGTTCGTCGAGAACGCGCGCGGCAAGGCCGTCTATGTCAGTCTCGCGCGGGTCGACGACGGCGGACCCGGCGGCGTACCGTCGAGCCGCATCGCCATCATCGATCGTTCGGCTGCCCCCGGCAGCCGGCGCGTCGTCGGCACGTTCTTCACGCAAGGGCGCGAGGCGCACGGGCTCTGGACCAATCCCGAAGCGACGCGCCTCTACGTCGCGCACGAGCAGGACGAGCTGCCGAACACGCCGGCGGCCGGCGAGACCGTATGCACCGCGTTCGACGTCAGCGACCCCTTCGCGCCCCGCCTCATCGCCAAGATCGCGTTGGGTGCGCTGCGGCTGCCCTCGGGCCCGTTGCGGCACAAGAAGAGCATCAACCTCGTCTACGTCCGACCCGGTGCCCGGAGCCAAACCGCATGACCGATCCCGCGGATACGCATACGCATGCCGCGAACGCGCAGCTGGACGCGTTCGCCGCCGCCCTCGCGCAGGCGATGAATGACATGATGCAGGCGATGCACGCCGCCGGCAGCACGGGCGATCCCGACCGCGACTTCCTTGCGATGATGATTCCCCATCACCAGGGCGCGGTCGACATGGCGGCGGCGCTGCTGCGATACGGACGCGATCCGCTCGTCCGCCAGATGGCGAGCGAGATCATCGCCACGCAGCAGGCGGAGATCGCGGCGATGCGGGCGCGCCTTGCCGTGCTCGAAGGGCGCGGCGGCGACAGTGCCTATCCGGCGCTGTCGGGCACGCGCGGGCTCGTGCGATAGGCCGGCGCGCCCGGTATCGGCGGATTACGGAACGACGCGCCAGCTGCCGTCCGGCTGACGGCAGGCGGTGCCATAGGCGCGCTGTGTCTGGCCGCCGATCTGCACGGTCTGCTGGAACTCGCGGCAGTATTCGCCGGTCGCCGGGATGTGGCCCTCGCGCACGGGCGTGATCGTGCCGCTGTGGCCGCTTTCGGGATTCGACCAGACGATGGTCTGGCCGATCGGCGCCGTCTGGGCCTGTGCATAGGCGCGGTTGGCATAGGCCTGGTCGGCCTTGTCGAGCGATTTGCCGATCTCGGAGCCGATCAGCGCGCCGAGAAGCGTGCCGGCCGCGACCGCCGCGAGCTGGCCGCGACCCTTGCCGAACTGGGCGCCGGCGACGGCGCCGCCGATGCCGCCAAGAAGGCCGCCGGCCGTGGTCTTGTTGACGCCATAGTCGCCCGGCCCGCCCTGGCCGGCACAGCCGGCCACGAGGGCGAGGGCGACGATGCTTGCGATCATGCGCTTGCGCATGGAATTCAGTCCCCTGTCACGGCGCGGGCGGCCTGTTTGGACCATTCCATGTTCCGCCGCGCGCGATCCCACAACGGCCATGCGGCCGCGCTTATTCCCGGCGGTTCAGCTCGATCGGCTCCCGGCCGTACCGACCCGTCGCCGGTCAATCGAGCTTGGTGCCGGTCCGCTCGATCACCTCGCGCCAGCGCTTGATGTCGCGGTCGATGATCTCGGCGAATTCCTCGGGCGTGGAGGTCATCGGCACGATGCCCGCGGCTTCCATCTTCTTGCCGACGTCGCCCTCCTTGATCGATGCGACGACGATCTGGTTGATGCGGTCGATGGTCGGCTTCGGCGTGCCGGCCGGCGCAAAGAGGCCGTACCACGTCGACGACTCGTAGCCCGGCAGGCCTGCCTCGGCGATGGTCGGTATGTCGGGCAGCGCCTTGACGCGCTCGCGCGTGGTGACGCCCAGCGGCCGGAATGCACCCTCGCGGATCTGGCCGATCACAGTCGGCACCTGGTGGAACATCGCCTGAATCTGGCCCGCGAGCAGATCGGCGGTTGCCGCCGGCGAGCCGCGATAAGGCACATGCACGATGTCGACCTTGGCAATGTACTTGAACTGCTCGCCGGCCAGATGCATCGACGTGCCGTTGCCGCTCGAGCCGTAGTTGAGCTTGCCGGGATTGGCCCGCGCCAGCGCCAGGAATTCCTGCAGGTTGTTCGCCGGCACGTCCTTGTTGACGATGAGGATGTTCGGCACGTCGCCCAGGATCGTGATCGGCGCGAAGTCCTTCTGCACATCGAACGGCAGCTTGCGATAAAGCGAGGCGTTGATCGCGTGCGTCCCCGCGGTGCCGAGATAGAGCGTATGCCCGTCGGGCGGCGACTTCGCCACGTATTCGCTGCCGACATTGCCGCCGGCACCGGTGCGGGGCTCGACGATGACGTTCTGGCCCAGTGCCTTGCTCATCGGCTCGGCGATCCATTGCGCCACGATGTGGACGCCCGAGCCGGCCGGGAATCCCGACACGATCTTGATCGGCTTGGTCGGCCAGTTCTGCTGTGCGCCCGCGGGGACGGCGAACGCCGCCACGACGAGGCCCAGGACGAGCGAGAGGATGTGTGTCGGCTTCATTGGTTGTTTCTCCCGGGTTGATCGGTCGAGTGTGGACTTAAGGCCCGAATTCGCGCAATTGCACCGGCGTAGGATCGCCATGACCGAAATGCAGATCGCGGATCGGTCGTCGGCATGGTCCGGTTCCATGGTGAGTCGGACCGGGCGATCTCTCCCTCCGACGAGGGATGGCGAGATGCGAGCGTCCTTTCGGCGCGTCGGGCCGGTCGAAGCATGTGCGTTCACTCTTCCCTGAATGCGGCCTCGCGCGCGCGGCCGATCGCCGGCATCAGCACGAGGACGAGCAACGCCGCCGACAGGATCAGCAGGCCCAGGCTGATCGGCCGCTCGATGAAGATCATCGGGTCGCCGCGCGACAGCAGCAGGGCGCGGCGCAAATTCTCCTCCATCAGCGGTCCCAGGATGAAACCCAGCAGCAATGGCGCCGGCTCGCAGCCGAACTTGTGGAAAGCGTAACCCATCAGCCCGAACAGGGCGGCGAGCCCCACCTCGAACGGCGAGTTGTTCAGGCTGTATACGCCGATGGAACAGACGAGCAGGATGGACGGCGCGAGCAGCCGGTACGGCACCTTGAGGAGCTGCACCCACATGCCGATCAGCGGCAGGTTGATGATGATCAGCATCAGGTTGCCGATCCACATCGACGCGACGACGCCCCAGAACAGTTCGGGCTGATTGGTGATGACGCCCGGCCCCGGCGTGATGCCGAACACCGTCATCGCGCCGATCATCAGCGCCATGACGGGGTTGAAGGGAATGCCGAGGGTGAGGAGCGGGATGAACGAGGTCTGCGCGCCCGCGTTGTTGGCGGCTTCGGGTGCGGCGAGGCCCTCGACTGCGCCGTTGCCGAAGCGCGACGGATCGCGCGCCAGTTTCTTCTCGACCGTGTAGGCGGCGAAGGCCGAGAGCAGCGCGCCGCCGCCGGGCAGCACGCCCAGGATCGCGCCGATGGCCGTGCCGCGCAGTGCGGCGGGGGCGGCCGCGCGGGCTTCCTCGCGCGTCGGCCACAGCCGTCCGATCACCGCATCGAGCTTGCGCGTCACCTGCTGTTCGAGGTTGATCAGGATCTCGGTGATGCCGAATACGCCGATGGCGAGCGTGACGAAGTTGATGCCGTCGGCAAGCTCGGCGATGCCGAAGGTGAAGCGCTGCTGGCCGGAGTTGAGATCGGTGCCGGTCAGCCCCATCAGCAGGCCGAGCAGCACCATCGCCACCGCCTTGATCAGCGAGCCTTGCGCCAGCACGACCGCGCCGATCAGGCCGAACACCATCAGCGCGAAATACTCCGGCGCGCTGAACCGCAGCGCGAGCGCGGAGAGCGGCGGGCTCGCGACCGCCAGCAGAACGGTCGAGACCGTGCCGGCAAAGAACGATACGAGGGCGGCGATGGCGAGGGCGGCGCCCGCGCGGCCCTTGCGCGCCATCGCGTGACCGTCCAGCGTCGTCACGACGGACGAGGACTCGCCCGGCAGCTTGATCAGAATGGCGGTGGTCGAGCCGCCGTACTGCGCGCCGTAATAGATGCCGGCGAGCATGATGAGGGCGGTGAGCGGCGACATGTAATAGGTGATCGGCAGCAGGAGCGCGATCGTGCCCGCCGGTCCGATTCCTGGCAGCACGCCCACCAGCGTGCCGATCAGCGCGCCGACCAGACAGAACAGCAGGTTCATGGGCGTCAGCGCCGCCGCGAACCCGAGCGCGAGGTTGTCGAAGACGTCCATGGACGCTAGCGGCCCCTATGCGACGACGTCGTTGTCATCACGTCCGCCTCACCATGGCCATACCGCCATCGGCAGGCGCAGTGCGTAGACGAACACCGCAATCGCGCCGACGGCGAGTCCGATCGACAGCACGATCGCCTCGCGCAGCCGGAACTCGCGGCTGGCGGCCGCGCACAGCAGCACCGTGACGACGGAGGCAAGCGCGAGTCCCGCGGGCTCGATCAGGTAGCGGAATGCCATCACCCCGCCCAGCACGAACACGAGCGGCCGCAGGTGCCAGCGCGCGATCGCGCTGTCGCCGGCGATGGCGCCGCGCAGCGCGATGATGACGCCGGCTGCGACCAGCAGCCAGCACAAGAGGCGCGGGAAATAGCCGGGCCCCATGCGCAGCGCGCTGCCGGGCTCGAGATCCTGCGACAGGTAGAGGCCGCCGAGACCGGCCGCCACGAACATCAACCCGGCGCCGACGTTCTGTCCGATGCGCGCACGGCCCGGCGTCATGTCGGTCATCGGGCGCCTCCGCTACGCCGCCAGCGCGGTGCGGAACCGGTCCGGCGACAGTTCGCCGATGTCGAGCGACGGGCGCCGTCCGGTCGCGAGCTCGGCGATCAGATGTCCGGTGATCGCGGACAGGCAGATGCCGTCGCCCTCGTGCCCCGTCGCGACCAGCAGATTCGAGAGCGCGCCGCTGCGCCCGATGATCGGCCGCTTGTCGTCGACATAGGGCCGCAGCCCGGCGAAGACGCGCAAGACCGGCACGCCGGCGAGCGCCGGCACGCGTTTGACCGCTTCGCTCAGGATCACGGCGATGCCTTCGGGCGTCGTGCGGCGGTCGTGCCCGACGAAGCTGCGGGTCGAGCCGATGATGCACTGGCCATGCGCGTTGACCTCCATGGCGAAGCCGTGGCCCAGCCGCACGCGCGGATCCGTCGATGTCCTGGCCGCCTCCGGGTCGGCCTTCGCCACCAGATACTTCGCCGACAGAAGATAATGCCGCGCGAGCGGTTTGCTCCGCGCCGTCACCACCAGCTCGCCCCTCCGTGGAATGACCGGAAGCGGGACGCCGACCTGCCGGCCGAGATCCTCGCTCCATACGCCGGCCGCGAAGACGAACTGCTCGGCGCGCAAGGTGAGCTGCCCCGTCATCATCGCCGCGATGCGGCTGCCTACGACATCGAACGCGGTCGGCCGCGTCTGCCAGAACGTGCGGGCGCCGTACGCGATCGCGCCTTCGACGAGCGCGAGCGTCATCAGATACGGGTTGACGATCGCCTCGATCGGACAGCGGAACGCACCATGAAGCGCCGGGCTCAAATTTGGCTCGACCTCGCGCAGGGCGCGCCTGTCCAGGAACTCGACCGGCACGCCGATCGACTCGAGGGCAGCGACATGGGCGCCGAGCTTGTCCATGTCGGCTGCGTCCTCGACGAGAAGCATGCCGCCCGTTTCCCTGTACTCGACGTCGCGCGGCAGTACCCTTACCAGGTGCGGGTAGAGGCGCTTGCTCTCAAGCGCGAGCTCCATGACGAGGCCGGGCTTCTTCGATGATACCGCGACGTAGCCGTCGCACGCCCCCGACGTGCCGCCGGCGGGCACGCCCGCATCGATCAGCGCGACCTTGAGACCGCGCTTGGCACAATGATACGCGCATGATGCGCCGATGATGCCAGCGCCGATCACCGCGATATCGGCTTCGATGGTCTGCATTCGAATCTCCGCCGGCAAGCATAGGCCGTGCCAATTCCGCGCGGCAAGCGATGCCTGCCCGACGGATCGGTGGCGGTGTCGGCCGGTTTTTCCGCGGGCGGCCGAACCTGTCTTGCACAAAATCCTTGTGCGGGCGGCGCGTCTACCTTGTTAATGGTGCGGATATCGCCGCACGATCCGATCATGTCCGTTCTTTTCCGCCGTCTTGCCGAGTCTGCGCCGCGCGTCGCCGTCACCTTCGACGGCCGCGAGGTGCGGCTGCCCGAGGGCGAGAATCTGGCGGCGGCGCTGCTCGTCGAAGGCCTCATCGATTTCGGCGCGGGGCCGCGCCAGGGTGCCGCGCGTGGCCCCTTCTGCCTGATGGGCAGTTGTTTTCAATGCGTGGTCGCGATCGACGGCGAGCCGGGCCAGCGCGCCTGCCGCGCCGTCGTGCGCGCGGGCATGCGCATTGCACGCAGCGTCGACGCATGAGCGCATCGCCCGAGGTGCTCATCATCGGCGCCGGGCCCGCCGGCGCCACCGCCGCGATCTGCCTCGCCGAGGCCGGCATCGCCTCCGTCCTGCTCGACGACAATCCGCGCGCCGGCGGCCAGATCTTCCGCGCGGATACGGACGATGCGCGCGACCTGCCCGGCGTCGATCCACGCGGTGCCGCGTTGCGCGCAGCACTCGCACGCCATGCGCAACACGTCGATCACCGCGCCGGGCACGAGGCCATCGCGATTCATCCGGGCCCCTGCGTCTGGGCGCGCGGGACCGAGGGACGCATCGAATCCTTCACGCCGCGTTTTCTCGTCATCGCCACGGGCGCGCTGGAGGTGAGCGTGCCGGTGCCGGGCTGGGATCTTCCCGGCGTCTATGCGTTGGGCGGGCTGCAGCTTCTGCTCAAGGGCTCGGGCCTCGTGCCTGCGGCGCCGGTCGTGCTCGGCGGCGCGGGGCCGCTCCTCTATCTCGTCGCGGCCCAGCTCCTTGCCGCCGGCGCACCGGTTGCGGCGGTGGTCGATGCCGCGCCGCCGCCGAACCTGCGCCAGCTCACAGGACTCGCGCGCCGGCCGGGCCTGCTCGCGCGCGGCCTCTCTTATGTGCTGGCGCTTCATCGTGCGCGCGTGCCGGTGCTGCGGCGCCATGCCGTGATCGCAGTGGAAGGGGAAGGCCGGGCGCAGCGCGTCGTCGTCGCGCCGCTCGATGCCGACTGGCGCCCGCGCGCCGACGGCCATCGCACGATCGCCGCCGAAATCGTCGGCCTGGGCCATGGTCTGCGCCCCAACACGGAGCTGACGCAGCTCGCCGGCTGCCGGCACGATTTCGATCCGCGCTGGGGCGGTTGGCACGTGCGCCGCGACACCGATCTCGCGACCACGGTCGACGGCATCTTCGTCGCCGGCGACGTCGCCGGCATTCACGGCGCAGACGCCGCGCTTGTCGACGGCGTTCTCGTTGCCGACGCGATCGCGCGTCGCCTCGGCCGGCAGAATATGGCCCTTGCCGAACGCGTCGTCCGCGCGCGGGCGCGGCTTCCGGCGATCGCCGCCTTTCGCGACGCGATGGCCGAATGGTCGGGACTGCGGCCCGGAATCTTCGCCGCGACGACGCCCGAGACCGTCGTCTGCCTCTGCGAAGGGGTGACGCGCGCCGATCTCGACCGGGCCTTCGGTCTGGGGCTCGCCCAGCCGCGCGGGGTGAAACTCGCGACGCGTGCCGGCATGGGGTTGTGTCAGGGCCGTACCTGCGCGCCGGCCGTGCAGCACCTGACGGCGCTTGGGATGGGCGTCCCGGTCGCCGACGTCGATCTGCCGACCGTGCGACCGCCGGTGCGCCCGGTGCCGGCAGGGGCCTTTGCGGCCGCCGCCGCGACGCCTTGATGATGTCTCGATCTCGTCTTGACGCGGCCGCCGCTCTATTCGGCGTTGCCGCCCTCGATGACGCGTAGGTGATCGCGCCGCGGCGGCGTGGGCGATTTGGGGCCCGGATCGAGACCTTCGACCAGGAAGCGCAGCACCGCGTGCTTGGGGTGATTGATCTCGCCGTCCGGCACGGCGGCGAGCGACTCGGTCAGCGCCGCATAGAGCTCTTCCTTGGGCAGCACGCCCTTGCGGTCCAGCACGCGCAGTACATCGATGAAAACGGCGAGAAGTCCAGCGGTGAGCGCGGCGGAGTCGTTCATGGAAGAAGTCGCGGCAAGGTGTATGCGTGATGTCCGACCGACCCTAGCCGCGAAATCTTACGAAACCGCTTACGCGGTGATTAACTGCGCGGACGACCGGGGAGACCAGGGAATCGAATCCGGTGTGCGCCGGGCATAGCGACCTCATGTTCGTTGCGGTCTTGGCGAGTCGTTCGGCGAACTCGAACGACGAAGAAGGTTCAGGCGCGGTGCTTTGATAATTCCGTTGCGTGGGCGGCGGGTTCGGAGCCGCGCGGACGTCACGTTCGATCCGGTTGCCTGCGGCGCCGGCTTTGTGTTCGTCGCGGCCTCGGTGGTAAATCCGAATCGATGACGGACAGGAACCCTTTAGGACAGGCGCGGCTCGGCATCCTGATGCTCGAGACGCGCTTTCCCCGCATCCTCGGCGACATCGGCAATCCCGACACGTGGCCGTTTCCGGTGGCGTTCAAGGTCGTGCGCGGCGCCTCGGCCCGGCGCGTCGTGGTCGACCGCGCCGACGGCCTGATCGACGCGTTCGTCGCGGCCGCCGAGGAAATGGTGCGCGAGGGCGCCGACGGCATTGCCACGACCTGCGGCTTTCTCGCGCTCTATCAGCGTGAACTCGCCGCGCGCCTGTCCGTGCCGGTCGCGACCAGCAGTCTGATGCAGGTGCCGCTGGTGCAGGCGCTGCTTCCCCCCGGTAAGCGCGTCGGCGTGCTGACCGTGAACGCGGCGGCGTTGACGCCCGCCCACCTTGTTCCCGTCTGCGCTCCAGCCGACACGCCGGTAATGGGCACCGAGGGCGGCTCCGAGTTCACGCGCGTGTTCCTCGGGGACGCACCCACGCTCGACGTCGCCGCGGCCGCGGCCGACGTGATCGCGGCCGGCGAGGCGCTCGTGCGCCGCCACCCCGAGGTGGGCGCGATCGTGCTCGAATGCACCAACATGGTGCCCTATGCCGCGCGTCTGCGCGCCCATCTCGGGCGCCCCGTCTACGACATCTACAGCTTTCTCACCTGGTTCCACGCCGGCCTCCGCCCCCGCGACTTCGGCGCGGTGTGAATGTGAAGCCGCCGAGGAACGCGAAGGGGGCGGCGTGCGCCGGGCATGTGGACGAGCGGGCAAGGGAAGGGTGTCCATGTCCGGGCGCCGGTGACGCCGAAGGCACGGCAATACAGCAGCAATGCGCGGTGAAAGCTCCCGCCGCTGTTGACCCCACCTTGCGCTTCACTATGATGCGCGGGCGCTTTCCCCGTGCGCATCCGCAGATCGCGGCGTGCCCCAGTGGCGGAACGGTAGACGCGGCAGACTCAAAATCTGTTGCCCGCAAGGGCGTGCTGGTTCAAGTCCGGCCTGGGGCACCAAGGAAAACAATATGTTAGGCTAGGCGCATCATGGTCAGACGGGCAAGGGCGACCGTGGTGTCCGTCCATGTCCATACTAGATGCGACAGCGCCTCGCTCTAATAACTCCCGCCAACGAGGCGCTTGGCGTGGAAACTTCCAGTACTCGGTGCGATATCGTTGACGCGAACTGTGCGATCCGGAATCGTCTGGTCGCTGCTGCAGTTTGCCTGCCGTGATTCGCCAGCCAGCTGCTTCATCACTAGCCAGGCTGGCAAACATAGAAGCGGTCCAGCCTTGATCAGCAGAGACATAGACTCTGGCGCAACTTCGACGACAGCTTCAAACGTGTGGCCTGAGTGACATCTATGACCGGGGCAAACAGCGAAAAGAGCAGGGACGTAATCTTCATTAGCAAGGCCACCCCCGGCGATGACGAGTTTGTGCTGTGGCTTGCGCCGCGATTGGAGGCGGCAGGCTACAAAGTATTTGCCGATATAGTAACCCTTGAGCCGGGAGACCGGTGGAGGAAGCAGATCACGGAGACGCTGCAAACTAGAGCAGCGAAAATGCTCTTGTGCTGTCAGGACTCCACGCTGGCGAAGAGCGGCGTTCAAGAGGAAATCGGAATTGCAGAAGACCTCTCCAAGGAACTTAAGGATCCAAAATTTATCATCCCGTTGAAGCTGAAGAAGTACAAAAAGGTTTTCGGCATCGGGGGGCTGCAATACATCGACTGTGAGGCGGGATGGGCGACCGGGCTACGCGACCTGCTTGAGACACTGAAGAAACAGAAGGTTCCTCGCGATCCCAACGTTGCTATCAATCCGAACTGGGAGAATTACAGAAAGCGTCTCTCTATCAGCATTGAGCAAGCACCTGAGGTCCTTACTTCCAACTGGCTGCGTATTGCCGAAGCGCCAGACACGATCCGCTACTTTCAGCCAACCGGTGCCGTCAACCTACAGGCCATGCTCATCGCTTGCAAAGAGTATGAGTATCCTGCTGAGCCTCATCTTAGAGGGTTTTTCTCATTTGCAGGTCTGGACGAGATTAATCGCGCTTTCGAGCACGTTGGCCGATTCGATCTGCACGCAGAGACTCCTCTTTCCAAGTTTATTGATGAGGGAAGCCAAGCATCAAAAATCCGGAGGCAGGAAGCATCAAACATGGTGTTGTCGATGTTCCGTCAAGCCTGGGAGCGGTTCTGCCGGAACAGAAATCTCTACCAGTACGCGTGGTCCAGCCATTTAGGTTTTCACGTCACGGATAACCACATCGCCATTGGCAAGAAGGTGCCGTGGGGCAGGCAGGGTGAGAACCGGTCATCTATGCTCCGCAACGTTGCAGGTGGGAAGCTGTGGCAATACGGCGTGACTGTCATTCCCTCGTTCTGGCCTTTTCCGCATTTCCGGATCAAATCGCGCGTACTCTTCGCAGAGCTCGACGGCACGGAGGCTGGAAGTGTTATCAAGGACAGCGACCAGCAACACAGGTTGAGGCGAAGAATTTGCAAAGGCTGGAGAAACAAGCAATGGCATGGCCGACTCATGGCCTTCTTGGAATTGTTGTCGCAAGATTCTCCTTACATTCGTTTGCCGCTATCGGATTCCGAATCTCTAAAGCTCGATGCAAGTCCGATCCTCGTTACGTCGCCGGTAACAACCATTCTTCCTGACGAGTTATCAGACGAAACCGAAGAGCAGGATTTTTCCACCCTCGGCGTAGCTTACGCAGAGAATGATGAGTGATGGAGTTTCCTGAGAAATCATTGCAGGTCTTGTATGTGCCCGAACCGCTGCTGGAGTTCGGGCACCAACAGACCTGTGACCACCCGAAGGACGGGCTATTTCTCTATGGACCTCACAAGATGCCGGGCCGTGTCAAAGAGATACGTGTCGGCGCGGTGGGGACGGGGCAAGGGCTCTCATTCCTCAAGGAATGGGCACGCAAACTATGCCGCCGGGTGGATGTACCGCCTCCAGGAAAGGGGGAGAAACAAGAGCGTCTGCACCTTTCGAATTTTCCCGGCATAGAGGAAGCATTTGGGATCACGCTGAACCCAGATGATTTTGTCGAGAAAAGAATCGACCTCAAACAACTCGATGAGGCAACACGCACACTCAATCATCATGAGGCGGTCCGGAAGGCTGTCGATCTCTATATCGGCGAGATCGAACATCATGACCGTAACGACGAGCGGGACGTCGATGTTTGGCTTCTCGTGGTGCCTGAATTGGTGTTTGATCGCTGCAAACCGCAGTCCAAACGCTCCGGACTTCCCATGATTAAAGGCAATTTTGGGAAGCGGCAGACGACCCGAACTGACCTACCTCTGCTAGAAGAGGTCATTGATTGGTCAGCAGAAGATATCTTCGGGGATGTCCCGGATTTCCACAGACAGGTAAAGGCACGCCTTCTCAGGCTTGGTTACACCTCTCAGGTGTTGCGTGAGACAACCCTTGCGCCCGACAGTTTCACGAACAAAGCAGGCTATCCTTTGAGAACGTTGCAGGATCCGGCGAGCGTTGCATGGAACTTGGCAACCGGACTTTATTACAAGACGCAGCCAGATCCGCCGTGGAAGCTTGCAACTGTACGCCCCGGCGTTTGTTATCTGGGGCTTGTCTTCAAGAACATTCCAAATCACCCAAAGCAGCATGCGTGCTGTGCTGCTCAGATGTTTTTGAACGAAGGGGACGGAGTCGTGTTCAGGGGCGCAAACGGTCCCTGGAAGACCTCAGAGGGTGAGTTTCACCTAACCGCACCAGCCGCAAAGAATTTGATCGGCATGGTGCTTGATACATTTAGGGCAAAACACAACACCTTCCCTAAAGAGCTGTTCATTCACGGACGAACGAATTTTAACGACGAGGAGTGGACGGCATTTGCCGAGGCTGCACCGAAAGGTACGAACATCGTCGGCGTTCGAATCAAGACAACTGATGGCGAAACAAAACTGTTCCGGGACGGAGACTATCCGGTGCTCAGAGGCACAGCCATCATACTAGATGACACCAATGCCTATCTCTGGACGAACGGCTTCGTCCCACGCTTGGCTACCTATATTGGCCCTGAGACGCCAAATCCGCTGTTCATAACGATACTGAGGAGCACCGGACCGAAGCCTGCTATCGCCTCAGTCCTGAGCGACATAATGGGCCTAACAAAGATCAACTATAACGCTTGCAACTATAGTGATGGTCTGCCCGTTACTGTGCGGTTTGCTGACAGGGTCGGAGAGGTGCTGACCATGGAATCCGCAAGGGATGCGGAACGACAGCCATTCAAGTTCTACATCTGACAGCGCCGAAATCGGTGCGAGTGTTTATCCGTTCGAGCAGTGCACGCGCAGCAAAGCCCTTGCCTGGTGAGACCTTGTTCGACGGTGTTGCCATCGAGTCATACTCGCATTGGGGCTGAAGCGACCCCTCAACAGGCCAATTCCACCACAAAACACGTCCCGCCGCCGTCGCGCGGGGTGCAGCGCACAGTGCCGCCGTGGTGCTGCGCGATCTGGCGGACGAGGGCGAGGCCGAGGCCCACGCCGCCTTCGCGTTCGGCCGTGCCGGCCGGGCGGTAGAACGGCTCGAAGATCCGCTCGCGCTCGGCTTCGGGCACGCCGGGGCCGCGGTCGCACACGGCGAGCTCCGCACCTTTCCCGCGCCGCCGCACGAACACTTCTATTTCCGTGCCGCCGCCATGCCGGCGCGCGTTGTCGAGCAGGTTGCGGATGAGCCGGCGCAGGAGTTTCGCATCGCCCGTCACCGTCACCGGTTCCGCTACTGCCAGTGTTGCGCCTGCGCGCGCGCATTCCTCGGCAGCAAGGCCGGCAAGGTCCACGGGCTCGCGCCTGTCGAGCGTGTCCACGGCCTCGAGCCGGCTCGCGAGCAAAATCTCGTCGACGAGGGCGTCGAGTTCGGCGATGTCGCGCTCGATCTCCTTCTTCAGCGCCGGCTTCGCCTCGCGGCCCATCATCTCGGTCGCCATGCGGATGCGCGCGAGCGGCGAGCGCAGCTCGTGCGACGCGTTGGCCAGCATCTGCCGGTGCGCGCGGACCAGCGCCTCGATGCGCGCCGCCGCGGCGTTGAAGCTGGCGGCGAGTGCCGCCACCTCGTCCTTGCCTTCCACCGTCACCCGCGCCGACAGCTCGCCGCGGCCCAGCGCCTCCACGCTCGCCTGCAGCCGCTCGAGCCGCCCCGTTACCCGCCGCGCGATGGGATAGGCCGCCGCGGCGATACCGAGCGCGATGAGGCCGAGGAAGAACACGAGCCGCACCACCGGGTTCGGCCGCTCGCCCATCGAGCGCACGACAAGCACGCGCCCGTCGGGCAGCGTCAGCGACCACGCCGGCGGTCCGTGCTCGGGATGGAACCAGCCGCTCTCGGGCCGCCGCGGCGCCGGCAGCGGCGGGCCCACGGCGGCAATACGCGTCCCGTCGGGTCCATAAAGCGTCACGCGCCCCGCCATCTGCCGCACCGCCTCGACCAGTGCTGCGCGCTGCGCCTCGGGCGGGGCCTCGGGCGGGGGCAGGGCCTCGGCCGCAAGCGCGGCCAGGATCGCCGTCGCGCGACGCGGCGGCGGGTCCGCGTCCATCAACCGCCATACGATGCCGGCGATGACGACGAACAGGACCAGGCTCGCCACCAGGACGAGATAGACGTGAAGGTAAAGCCGCTTCATTCAGCCGGACTCGCCGTCCTGGCTCTTCGCGAAGACATAGCCCACGCCGCGCACGGTGATGAGACGCCGCGGATGTCGCGGGTCGTCCTCGATCGCGGCGCGGATGCGCGAGACATGCACGTCGATGGAGCGGTCGAAGGCCTCGAGCGGTTCGCCCTTGACGAGGTCCATGAGCTGCTCGCGCGAGAGCACGCGCCCCGCGCGTTCCGCCATCGCCACCAGCAGATCGAACTGGTACGACGTCAGCTCGCGCCGCCGCCCGTCGATGCGCACCTCGCGCGCGCCGCGGTCGATCTCGAGCCGTCCGAACCGCATCACGTCGTCGCCGCGCCGCCGCCCGCGCCGCAATACGGCGCGCAGCCGCGCCAACAGCTCGCGCGGCTCGAACGGCTTCGCCACGTAGTCGTCGGCGCCGAGCTCGAGCCCCACCACACGGTCCGCCGCGTCGCCGCGCGCCGTCAGCATCAGGATGGGAATGTCGGCCGTGTTGCGCAGGTTGCGGCACACCTCCAGCCCGTCCATGTCCGGCAGCATCAGATCGAGGATGATCGCGTCGTGCCCGCCCTGTTTCGCGGCGTGGAGGCCTTCGGCGCCGGTATGGCGGCACAGGGTGCGATAGCCGGCCTGGCCCAGGTAGTCGGCCAGCATCGCGCACAGCCGCTCGTCGTCGTCGATGATCAGAACCCGTCCCGCCATGCGGCCACTCTAATGCAAGTTCCGGGATCGCCGGGGGATTTGAACCACAAAAGACTTGGAACCACAAAGGACGCCGCGGCCGCTCAGGGACCGCGCCGGGCGCGCGTCGGGACTAATGCCGCCTTGGGGAGGCTGTTGCGGTCCTGGCGGTTCTTCCGGGAGTCCGAACCACGAAGGTCACGACGACCACGAAGGACGTTCGGGGAGCGCACTCACGCGCGGGACTCCGTCTTCCGTGTCCGTCGTGCGCTTCGTGGTTCGCTTCGCGTCAGTCGCGATCGCGATCGCGACGCTCACGCGGGCCGCGGCGCTCGGTCCACTCCTTGACCAGTTTCTGCCGCTGCTCCGGCGTCAGGATCGCGGCGACGTCGAGCATTGCCTGCGTGATGCGCTGCGAGACCTGGTCCATTGCCTGCACCTGCTCGGTGCGCAGGCGCTCGATCGCCGCGCGGTCGACCGTCGGTGCTGCGAACAGCTCGAAGATCCGGCGGCGGCTCTCGCGGTGCTGCTCCATCAGCGGCCGGATGTCGGTGATCGCCTGACGCACGACCGCGGCGGCCTTGTCCTGCTGCTCGCCGGTCGCATCCGCCTCGACCAGCATGTGGCGCACCATGCGCTCGGCCCGTTCGGGCGAGAAGCTGCCGTGCATTCCATGCATGCCATGCATGCCGAACGGCGGGCCGAACCGGGCCGGGCCATCGGACCGGTGCGACCACGCGGTCGTGGCGCCGAGCGTCACCGCGCCGGCAAGCGCCAGCGGAAGAATCCAGCGCCAGGCGCGGCGGCGCGGATGCGCGGAATCGCGGGACGCCACTGCGTGCGACGGTTCGGGGATGGAAGAGTTCGTGTCGCTCATGGTCGCTCCTTGTCTTTGCACGTCGGGTTCCGACGGGAACCTGACGTCATGGAAGCTAGGGCATTCGCGTTGCGCCCGTATTTGGTGAACGTAAAGTTATGTTAAGCAGGGGCCGCGGTCTTTCGTTGCATCAACCGCAAGGAGCGCCGAGGCCGCGTTTCCGGTGTGCAAGTCGTCGCGCACCAAAGACGACCGACGGGAGACGGCCCGGCCGGCGAGGCCGCTACGCACCCGCTTTCGCGACGCCCGGGCGCCGGGGCGCCTTCGTCTTCTTCTTTGGTGCGGGCGGCCGTGCCGCTTCGGCGGCGAGGCGCGCGGCACGCAGGCGCGCCGTCTTCTCGAGTTCCTTCTTGCGCGCGGCGTCGCGGATCTGCTGCCATTCGGGAACGGGTTCGTGCATCTTCAGCTTGCCGCCGCGGGAGCCGTCGCTTCCGCCTGCCATGCCAAGTCTCCATCTCCCGGGCCCCGGGGTCAACGAGGCCGATTTGCCCGCAACCGACAGCAGACACCCCGGGGGCACGGGCGTCAACTTCGCTCTTTGGGCAAACAGCAAGTCCTTGCAACGGAAGCGAACGGCGTTTAGATGGAACGACCGGGCCGCGCGTATGCGCCGGCCGCCCATGGCAAGGAAACGCGCTTGTCCCCTGAACTCGACCTCGACCGCGCGCGCCGCATCGCCAACGATGCGCGCGAAACCGCACTGCCGCCCAAGGCACGCGCTCTCGTCGAAAACATGGCCGCGCTGATCGATACGCTGGTCGCGGAGCTCGAGCGCGTCCGCGCCGCGGCGAACAACCCGACCGTGTAAGCCGGAACTTTCTTTCACCCTCTTCCGAAGTACCCGCGCGACCTTTGTGCCGAGGGGCTGGCGGCGCCGGAAATTTTCGCGAAGGACCGGATCATGCCGCACCCGCGGTCGTTCCGGTTGGTAACGGATCGCTACCGCCACGCATGGAGGCAACCATGGCTTTGTTCACGGTCGAGGCAGACGGCAAACCGATCTGCACCTTCGCGGCCGATGATCTCAATCAGGCCGGCCAGATGGCCGAGATCGAGAAGGAGGAATGGGCCGAGATCGGCGCCATCACCGATCAGGCCGTGCTGTCCGTCCGCAGCGCGAATATCAGCGAGGCGATGGTCTGGAAGGAGATCGTGGCGGAGGCCGTCGCGGACGGCGCGGTCGAGGATGTGCAGGAGGCCGAGGACAGTATCGTCGCCTTCCACGTGCCGCTTGCCGGCGAGAACGGCGAGGACAACGACGAGGACGACGAGTACGAAGACGAGGACGATGATCTCGACGACGAGGATGACGAGGACGAAGGGCGATGATCGCTCCCCGGACGCCCGGCCGGACCATTCCCGGCACAGGGCGGCAGCAATCCGTGAGAGGGTGGCGCGCCGATCGGACCGGATCGCGATTTCCGGTTTCTCTCGTCCCCGGCCTAGGCGGTCTGCGATAACGACCGACGCCGCATGACCGCGAGAAGATGGTCGTGCAGCTTCTTCGGCGACACCGGCTTCACGAGATAGCCGTCGACGCCCGCATCACGTGCCGCGAGCACGCGCGGCTGATCGCTCGTGCCCGTCACCATGATGATCGGCATCTTCGCTTGTGCCGGTTCAGGCAGTCGACGGATCGTGCGGGTCAGCGCGCAGCCGTCCATGCCCGGCATCTGCCAGTCGACGAGCATCACGTCGAACGTGCCGCTCGACACAGCCGCGAGGGCGCTCGGCCCGTCGGCACAGACCTCGGCCCGCGCGCCGAGGCGCTTGACGATCGCCCGTAGCAGCTGCTGCGTGAAGCCGTCGTCCTCGACGATCAGGACGCGCAGCCGGCTGAGCGCGTAGCTCTCCATGTTTCCCCCGCCTGCGGCGCATGCCGCCAGGCCGCCGATACTGCCGCGACACGGTTAAGCTCGCCTTACCGCTGCATTCGCGATGCCGCAATCTGATGACGGCCCGGCGCCGGCGGACAGTCGTGGAGGCGGGCGACACGTGGCCGATCGGCGTCGATGCGCCGGTGGCGAGCCGGTCGTACTTATGCCCCCTGTCGGTTTTTCAGAGCCGCTGCTGGATATGCGTCCATAGCTGCTCGCTCGGTTCACCGTCGACGGGCAGCCGATGCTGCTGCTGATAGGCGCGGATCGCCGCCCGCGTGCGCGGGCCTATCTTGCCGTCCACGGGGCCGGGATCGAACCCGAGCCGGGTGAGGCCGGCCTGGATGTTCCGCAACGTGGCCTGGGACACGGCCGGTGCGGTGCCACCCGATTGGCTGTTGCTGCGCCAGAGCGGCCTGCCGAGATCGATCTGTTCCCTGTCGGTGACGATGCCCGTGATCGCGCCGGCGGCAGCGCCGATGATGGCGCCCTCGACGATGGTGAGTCCCGTGACGGCGCCGACCGCCGCCCCGGCCGCGGCACCCAGGCCGGCGCCGCTGAGCGCGCGGTCCTCCTTCGTGTCGCCGCAGGCGGCCAGCGCCGCTGCGGTGACGAGCGCGATGACGTGCATGCGACTCATGTCCGTTCCCCCGTTCCACGACCTGCGATTCGCGCCGGAAAACCGGCCTTTTCCAATGCTATGCAGCTTGGCAGGATGTAAGACAACAGGCGGATTCGACGCAAATGCCACGAAATTCGCGCACGGCACGCCGCGACCGTCCTCTCGGTGTCACGTCGTCGACACGGGTCACGGCGCGAACGAGTCTTCCGTGACCTTGACGGGGCGATGCGGCCCCATGGGATGTGGCGCGCCGGCCACGGCGGCGGATGCGCGCGCGGGGAAAGGTGCGAAAACCCCCGAAAAATCGTTGCAAAATGCACTTCACTCGGTCATACCGGTGCCTGCGGCGCAACGCCGCGTTGTATTCTGGAGGAAAGAATCAGATGGCCGATGCCAAGCAAGCGACGATCTCGTTGAAGCAGATCGCTGCCGACCTTGCTGAGAAGAACGACCTTCCCAAGAAGCAGATGAACGAGGTCCTCGGGGGCCTGTTCGAGACGATTGCCAAGAACCTGAAGAAGGGCGCAAAGATCCGCGTCCCCGGCTTCGGGATCTTCGTCGTCGCCAAGCGTGCTGCCCGCATGGGTCGCAACCCGGCGACCGGCGAGCCGATCAAGATCAAGGCAAGCAAGAAGATCCGCTTCCGCCCCGCCAAGGAGCTGAAGGAGTCGATCTGACACCAGATCGCGTGCGGTCGCATGCGCGGCCGCCCGTGTGGTCTTGCGCCGCGAAGCCCCTGGTCCGGACCCGGGTCAGGGGCTTCTTGCGTTTTCGCGCCGATGCGGCCGGCGCCATGTGCGGATGGATGACGTGTCCGGCGATGCACCCCGCGCCGGCAGCGACGCGGGGCGCCCGCGGTCCCTCTTGGTCAGTATGGTGCCGCCGATTGGATCTCGCCGGTCGTCGCGTGCACCGAGACGCTGTAGCGCTGGCCACCACGCATCGCCGTGCCGGTGTAGCGGTTGCCTTCGCGCTGCAGATTGCTGACGCTGCTGTACCCGGCGCTCTGAAGCCTGTTGCGGACGTCGTCAGGCGACAACGCGACCGAGCCCGAGGATCCGCTCGAGCTGGACATCCCCCGGCCGCCGGTATTGAACCATCCCGACTCGCCTGAACAGGCGGCAAGGCCGCCGAGGGCAAGCGCGACCGCTACGAGCGTTGATAAGACTTTGCCCATCGCGTTTCTCCGTGTCTGGGGAGACATGCGCGCCGGCTTGTCCGGGCGCGGCAAGACAACGACGTGTCCTGGCGAGGGTTCCGGGACACCGTTGTGCGGCGGGCGTGTTTGCGAAAAGAACGAGCGCGCAGCTCGACGCTGCCTCGACGGCGGCTTACGGCTGCGTCCGACGACGGCGCGCCGACAACCGGATGCTGCGGTGCCGGTCGAACCAACGAAGCGACGGCCGCGGGCCTTCGCACCTGTGAAGCGACAGGATAATGCTGTTCCCTTCCTCACATTGGACGGCTGCGCATACGGGGCGGTCGATGTTTGACGGTCGGTTCGGGCGGCAATGGTCCTGCAACCGCATCAGTTCGCTTAGCGCCGCCGTCCGGTGGGCCGGGGCGATGCAGACGGCATCATCGGCATTCATCAGGCGGCTGATGATCAGGGTCTCGAGGCAAAGACGAGTGCCAAGGGTCAGGGCGTCGATACTCGGCATGTGATCCCCCCACAGCCAGGTTGGAATGGCACGGACTTTGACATACTTGGCCGTTCGTGATGGCTGATGATTTGGGCTACTACTTAGGTAGAGGCGACACGCTATATCGGGTGCAACGCGGTGGGCCGCCGCAAGTCATTGATCCGTCTGATGCGTTGGCGAGTCGGTTGCGTCCGGTCGGCACCCTCGGCGCGATCATCCCGGTTCCGTCCGCCCGCTCCGGTTCCCGCGAGGTGATCGGGATCTCGTGTAAGGGTATCGGCGAATCGATTGCGAGATCTCCGATGGGATGAACATGCCCCTTCGGCGTACCGCGGTAGAGCGGAAGGCAGGCCGCCGCCGCGCGGCCGGGCCCTCGTTCGACCGTGATCCCGAGATGAACAAAGGCACCAATCCTTAATGTTTGTTAGGCTAATCTGAGGCCGCCGTCGCGTTGCCCTAAGTTCATGTCGATGTCGCAAGCTTCCAAAACCGTTCGCGTCCTCAGCTGGAACGTTCTTCGACGCGTGGGCGCGGGTCCTGAGGACGTCGCCGCGCTCATCGCCAAACACCGTCCAGACCTCGTTCTCCTGCAGGAGGCCGATCGCACCATGGACCGGCTGCCGGATCTGATCGGCGGCAGCTATGCCCGCGACGCCTTCGCCGGGCGAATTCATGGGCCGGCGTTCTGGTCCGCCGCGCCGGTCGCGCGGCCGGAGCTCGTGCGGCTCAGCGGCGGCCATACGCGCCGACATGCCCAGGTCGTCCGCTTCGGCGCGCTGACCTTCGTCAATGTCCATCTCGGCCATGGACAGATCACCTGCCGGCGCCAGCTGCGCGAGGCGGCACAATGCATCGACGGGGCGGGCGCGGTGATCGGCGATTTCAACATGATCGGCCCGGCCGTCCTGCCGGGCTTCAACGACGTCGGTCCGCGCGAGCCGACGCATTTCGCGCGCGACCTGTTGCCGGTGCGCATCGACCGTTGCTTTGCGCGGGGCCTCTCCTGTCTGTCGGCGTCGACCTTGCCGCCCGGGCGCTCCGATCACCGGCCGATTCTGTTGACCCTTGCCGTCGAGACCGCGGCGCTCGCGGCCTGATCCCGGCGCCGCCGTCAACGGATGACGGCCAGCCCCAGGAACCGGTAGCCATCGGCGCGGCACTTGCGACGCCGCGCAGCCCCGCGATCGCGGCGAACACGAGGTCCATCGCGCCGATGTCCTCGTGGTGCATCGAATGGACCCAGCACCGTCAGGCGACCGGATGGTCATGGCTGTCACCAGCCACGAGGGGGAACAAGTGCCGCGACGATCCACCGGACGACGCGGTTCGGCAGCCATGCCGGCACGCCGGCCAGTCCGGTTCAGGTGTCATGGGCCGCCGCGTCAGCGGCGGCGTGCTCCCAGCTCCGCCGTTGAAGAACGTCCTGGATGAAACGGATGTGCCGGCGTTCGTCGAGCAGGTTGCGTTCGATCAGATACTTGATCTGTTCCGGCAGGTCGGCGGCCGCGGCCGTCTCGTAGCGCTGGTTCGTCAGCGTCTCGTTCGCCCGCATGGCCCGCAGCGCCGCCTCGACGCCCATCGAGCTGCGGATCGCGGTATATCCGGCCAGAAGGAAGCCCTTGAGGTCCGGCTGGCGCTCCGGCGGTTCCATGCCAAGCTGCCGGATCTCGGCCTCGATGTCTTCGATATGGCGCTGGTGATCGCTGCGGAACGCTTCGAGCCGGCGCCTGATCGGCACGACGTGGATCGCGGCGATCGCCTGTGCGTAGGCGCGGGTCGCATCCACGTCGATCTGCATCAGGTCGGTCAGGATGCTGAAGATCTTGAACTTGTCACGTCGGTCCATGCGCCGCTCCGAAGTTGGTGTCTCTGGGCGCGCCGGAATGGGCGCCCTGATGCGGCAACCATCGATCACCCTGACGAAATGATGTCCGGCGCTTCCGTTTTGTTCCGAACGGTCACGTTGGCGGCGGAAACATAACCGAGTGGCTCGAGTTGTTGCTGATTGTTGCTGCGGCGGCCGGGCAACAAAGCTTGACCCCACATGAAAGCTTTGTGGGGTGCATCGCCTGGGAAGCGCAATGATCCGCGACGCGCGCGTCATCACCGATGCTGAACCGATGCTGAAATGCCTGTCGGCCTCGACGAGATTGCGACAGGTCGGGCCCTGCTGGCGCAGGCCCGCCCCGTGGCGGCGTTGCGCTGTTTCGATCGCGCGCTGACGGCGATCGCCGGACGTGGCCGCCGCCCATGCCGGACGGGGACAGGCGCTGCTCGCGCTGCGACGTCCGCGCGAAGCGCTCGCTGGCTTCGACGCGGCGGTCCGGTCCGGCGCCAATCCAGAGTCCGTCGCGGAAGGGTGCTGGATCGGCGCGATGCTGCTCGGCGCGTATGCGACGGCGTGGGTCGTCTGCGACGAGGCCCTGGCACGGCGCAGGCCGGCTGATTTCAATCGCCCGGATCAGCCGTTTCATCTTCGCTATGTCTGGGATGGATCGTCGCCTGACGGCCGCGACGTGCTCACGCGCTGCTATCACGGCTTCGGCGATACGCTCCGGTTCCTGCGCTACCTGCCGATATTGCGATGCCGGACCGCGTCGGTCACGGTGCAGGCGGTGCCGGCGCTGCACGGGCTGTTGTGTCGGATGCCGGGGATCGACCGTCTCGTGCCGCTCGGCGATGGGCTGCCAGATCCGCCTTATGGAATCGACATCGAGATCATGGAGTTGCCATACGCGTTCCGGACGACGCTCGATACGATTCCGTCGCACGTGCCGTATCTCCAGCGACCCGGATCGGCGCGCGGCCGCCGCACGGCGCTTGCCGGGCCGCGATTTGTCCGAAACCGCCGCCAACGAGGCGTCGTGCCGGGTCACTACCGCGCATCATGGGCGCGACGACCGGGACAACCGGAAAAACGCATCAAGCTTCGGCGTGCCGGCGGAACGGTAAGTTGAACTGACGCGTTCCGGAGATGCGCCCCCAGAGCGGCTTTTGCCGGGGCGGCTTTCGGTCACGTTTGCTCGAGTGACTGGACGTTTCGACCGTGAACGGTCCCCAACAAAGGCCGAGAGCAATGTCCAAGAGGCGCACGGCGGCTATGACTGCGGATACGTCGCGTTCCAAGATGATCGAAGATACCGTCAGCAGCGACCGGCAGCTGCAGCTCCTCGTGTCGGCCGTGACCGACTATGCAATCTTCATGCTCGATCCGGGCGGTCACGTGCGTAGCTGGAATGCAGGCGCCCGTCGACTCAAGGGCTACGCGACGGAAGAAATCCTTGGTGCGCATCTTTCGCACTTTTACACCGAGAAAGACCGTGCGGCCGGGGCGCCCGGCCGGGCGCTCGAGATCGCGCGCGCCGCCGGTCGCTTCGAGACGGAAGGCTGGCGCGTACGCAAGGACGGCAGCCGATTCTGGGCCAACGCCGTCATCGACGCGATCTACGACGAAGACGGCACCGTCGTCGGTTTCGCCAAGATCACGCGCGACGTGACCGAGCGGATGGAGACGCAGAAAGCCCTGGAGCAGACTCGGGAGGCGCTCCATCAGTCGCAAAAGATGGAAGCCATCGGACAGCTCACGGGGGGTGTCGCCCACGACTTCAACAATCTGCTGGCGGTCGTCATCGGCAACCTCGATCTGATCGCCAAGGACATCGCACGCGGGAATCTCTCGCGCCTGGAACGTCTGTCCGCGAACGCTCTCCGCGCCGCGCGGCGGGGCGCATCGCTCACCCAGCAGCTTCTTGCCTTCTCCCGCCGGCAGCCGCTCAACCCCAGGACCATCGATCTGAACAAGTCGATTTCGGATTTTCAGCCGATGCTGCAACGCGCGTGCGGCGAAACGATCCGGGTCCGGCTCAACCTCGATCCGGGCGCATGGCCGGCGCATCTCGATCCGACCCACTTCGAGGCGGCGCTGCTGAACCTGGTGCTCAACAGCCGCGACGCCATGCCGCAGGGCGGTGTCGTCACCATCACGACCGGCAATGTCGATCTCTCGCCGGCCGAGGCCAGCGCCGTTCCCGACCTCGGACCGGGCGCGTATGTCCGCGTCATCGTACAGGACATGGGAACGGGTATGTCGGACGACGTGCTGCGCCGCGCGCTGGAGCCGTTTTTCACGACCAAGGAGGTCGGGAAAGGCAGCGGCCTCGGGTTGGCCCAGGTCTACGGCTTCGTGCGGCAATCGCACGGGCAGGTCGTCATCAAGAGCGATCTCGGTGTCGGCACGCGCGTCCATCTCTACCTGCCGAGGTCCGATGAGCCACCCGTGCAGGAAACGCAGGCGACGCGCGATCTTGTCGAGCCCGTGCTCAAGGAGGTCGTCCTGGCCGTGGAAGACGATCCGGATGTGCTCGAAATCGTGGTCGAGAGCCTGCGTGATCTGGGATACGAGGTCGTCACGGCCAGCGATGGTCCGCACGCCCTCTCGGTGCTTCGAAACGGGCGCATCGACTGGCTGTTCACCGACGTGGTCATGCCCAACGGCATGAGCGGTGTGGATCTGGCGTACGAAGCGCGCGGGCTATGGCCCGATCTACGCATTCTTCTGACGTCGGGCTACGCCGACGTTCTCCTCAGACAGCAGACACTGCCCACTGATCTTCAACTTCTCGCAAAGCCATACAGCCAAAGCGAACTCGCGGAGAAGCTGCGCGGACGTGGCAGAAGAGAGCAGGCCTGACGATCGGCCGAGCCGCCTTTGATTTGGGGAGACGGGCGCGGCTAGTAGTCCCACCGCCAGTTGAGGCCGACACCGCCGGTCGCATCGATCCCGACACTCGTCTCGACGGAGATACTGGGCGTAAGCTCGATCTCGACCTGAGTGCGCGTCGTACCGGGGCGCGTCCCCTGTTGGACACCGACATAGACGCCCTCGGCGATGTAGCGGCCGCCGCGCACGATTGGTGTCGTTCTCTCCCCGCCGGTTTGCGTCGGCGTCGTTTCGGTCGTTATCTCCAGTCGGTCGAGTCCGGTCGCGCTGCGGAGGCGGCCGACGATGCCGGGACCACGGCCGGCCAGCGTCGCCGCGGCCTGCGCAAGCTGGAGGCCCTGTAGGGGCGTGATCTCGCCCACGCGGCGCTTGAACAGGACGCGCGCGAGAATCTCGTCCTGCGGCAGCTCGGGCACCGACGTCAGGCGCAGCGAGGGGTTGGACACGGTGCCCGTGATCTCCATCTGGGCCGTGATTTCAGCGGCTTGGTGCTCCGCGACGACATCGATCTGCGGGTCGACGGTTTCATCCCCGGAGAACCGGATCGTGCCGCGCGTCAGCCGGAACGTTTCGCCGAGGAGTGAGAAATCGCCGCGCACGACTTCAAGAAGTCCGGCGATGCGCGGTTTCTGCGTCGTACCGGTCACCGTCAGGTTGCCGCGCCACTCGCTGTCGAGGCCGCGTCCGCGGATGAACACACGGTTCGGTGCCGTCACGTCGAGGTCGAGATCGAGCGGCAGGCCGGCGTCGCCTTGTTCCGTCGGTGCCGCGTCGACCGTTCCGGTGCGGCTGTTCACGACGACGACGTCGAGGTCGACGACCTCCGGCGGCAGCCGCTCGGGCTGGCGCAACTCGGCATGCGTGACCCGGATCTCGCCCGCAAGTCGTGGCGTATCGAGCGTGCCGGCGATCTGCAGCGTGCCGTCGGCCGTCACGGTCGCATCGTCGCGACGGACGGCGAGAAAGTTGGCGAAGTGTGCGGCGATTTCGGCGCGCGGCGCCGGCGAAGCCGACAGATCCAGGAAGCCGTTGGCGGCGAGCTGGCCTTGTGCGCCATCCGTTGCCGCAAGGCGCTGCAGCACGAAACGTTGCCCGTCGCCCGTGAGGGCAAGATCGATCGTGTGGAGCTCCGTACCCGAGACGAAATTGACATAGCGACCGTCGCGCACTGCCAGCTGGCCGTTCGCCGTCGGATGCGCCAGCGTGCCTGCAATCGCGACGTCGAGATCGAACCGCCCGGCGATCCGATCCTCGCCGAGCGGCAACACGTCACTCCAGCTCTCGAGCTGGCCGTTGCCGCGCAATGACACGCGGATCGGCGCATCGCGCGGCACGTGGGCGGTCAGCGTCGCCGGTTCCAAGCGCAGGGGCAGGGACGCCGCCAGCGCGACCGTCGTGCCGTCCGGTCCTCCGATCGTGCCGTTCGCATCGACCCGACTGTTTTGCAAGATCGACTCGACATCGACGCTGAGCGGCGGAGTCGGCGTATGGCTGTCCTCGAGCCGCAGGTCGCGAACATGAACGGCAAGCTGACCGCGCGGATCATCGGCCGTACCCGACATGTCGAGCTCGGCCGCAAATCGGCCAGCAATGCTGCGCGTCGCGGTGAATGCGCCGACGAGATCGAGCGGGATGTCGCGCGCACTGAGGCGTATGTCGATGCGCCGTGCGCCGATGGCGGCCGATCCCGCGATCGCACCGGGGCCGATGCCGAAGCTGAGCCCGTCGACGGTCAATCGAGCGGGTTCGCGCACGATCGTGAGGATTTCCCGCAGCGCGAGATCGTACGCGCCGAGATTGCCGTCGAACCGGTCGAGGCGAAGGCGCTGGACATCCGCGGCAAATGCGCTCTCGCCGGCGACGGCGACGCGGAACGGTATCGATGCCGCTGCCGGCGAGAGTGCGCCGTTCGCCGCACCGGTAAAGGCGAAGGCGCCTGGCCGTGTCGATGTCACGTCGAGATGCAATCCCTCCGCCCGGAAGGACGGTCCGACGGCATCGAGAATCTCGGCCGTGCCCTGGCCGGTCGGCCGCCCGAACAGGTCGTCGAGGCGCGCCGTCAGGCGCAGGCCATGCATCGCGACTGCATCGTCGGCGCTGCCGATCCTGATATCGGTCGCATTCGCCATCACCTCGAGGCGCTGCCGTGCGGTGCCGGCAAAGGCGACGTGAAGATCGGTCTTGCCGGCAAGCGGCACCCCGACCACTTTCGACCATGGTTCGAGGTCGGTGATCCGTCCGGTGAGACGTCCCGTGATGCGTGGCGCATCGAAGGCGAGCCGCACCGCGCCCTCGATCTGTGTGCCGGGAGCCGCAAGGGTGAGATTCCGGAGGGACAGCGTGTGTGGCGCAGGCTGATCGAATCGTGCTGCGAGACGTCCATCGAACGCGCCCGTCGCGAATCGCGCCTGGACCGTTCCGTCGGGACGGGTTGCGTTCGCCATCGTTATGTCGGCCGACAGCCGGTCGAGTCGAACCCCGGCAAGATCGAGGTTGCTGGCCATCAGCCGTCCGTTCGCCGCAGGCGCGTCGAGCGCGCCGTCGAAGCTGGCCTCGGCCGCGATGCTTCCGGCCATGCGGCCGTTCACCGCATTCGCAAGCGGTGCCAGCGTCGGGACGGTCAGTTTCGCCTGTGCCTGGACGTGCGAGAGATCCGGCGACAATCGCGCGTCGCCGCTGAGCGTGGCATGCGCCGCGCGAAGCTCGAGCGCCGGTATGACCAGGACTCCATTTGGCTGACGTATGGCGCGAGCAGTCAACGACGGCTGCGCGCCGACGAGCGCATCGATGACAGGCATGCCCGTTGCGAGCCGTTGCGTCGCGCCGCGTATTGTCGCCTCGATGCCGTTCGCCACGGCGTAAGTCACGTCGGCGGAAAGCCGTGCGCTGCCGCGCAACGGCGAGGGACCGAGCAAGGCGACTGCCGACAGATCCGGCGCGGAAAGCTCGATTGTGCCCGTGGCCGTCGCGGTGCCGCCCAGGTCTGCGACACGGCCCGTCGCGATCAATTCGAGGCCGCCGCCGCTCAACTGCGCGTGCTCGAGCGTAATTGCGTCGAGATCGCGTGCGAGCGAACCGTTCAGCGCCAACGTGAGGCGGTCGGGGAGCGTCAGGCCCTCGGGCGCATCCGCGATCGTGAGGCCGACGACGGTTCCATGACCGCGAGCCTGCCAGTGATCGGGCGTGAGTCCGAGATCGACGTCGGCCGTAAGCTCGGCGATCGCGATCGCCGCCCACTGCAGCGCACGGCCGGACGCCGCGCCGCGGACGGCCGGGTTCGAAAGCGGTCCGGCAACGGTCACGACGAGTTCGGCGGACCCGGCAAGCGGTGCGTCCAGTCCTGCTGCAAACGGTGCCAGATCCGCGGCCGCGAGCCGGACATCGGCGGCGACGGTGCCGTCATTCATGTTGATGCGGCCTTCGCCCTGTGCCGCGATCGGGCCCGCCGCGACGCGCAGATGCTCCAGTTCGATCGCATCGGAACCGAACGTCAACGCCGTGGCGAATTCGACCGGTTGACGCACGAGAGGTGTGGCACTTTGCGGCACGGCGGCGGTCGCGACGTGAGCGCGCCCGTCGAGGGCAACCCGCAGCCGGTCTCGGTGCGCGATGCCGATCGTTCCCTCGACATGTACGAGGTCGCCTGCATCGGCGCGAAAATCGCCGGTCCAACCATCGACGGGCCCCGACCCTTGGATGGACAGCGCGAGGGGAATCGGCGCGCCATGGCCAAGGGTGTGCTGCAGAAGCCGTCCCGTCGGCTCGACGATGTCGACGTTGAGGTTCAGCGCATCCGGCGGGTCGAGGTGGAGAACAAACGCGGCATGGCCGGGGCTGTCGTCGACGCGGCGCAGGCGGAATTCGGCATCGGCGCGCCCGCCGGCCAGCTGGGCATTGCCCGTCAGCGTCGCCGTGATCGGGTGCCCCGCGACCTCGGGCGCGACGTGGACCTCGTCGATGTTCAATCGACGGACCTCGATGGCGAAGGGCAGATCGGGAAGTGAGAAGCCCGTGCCCGGCGGTGCCGATGACGGCAGCGGCTCGATTTCAGGCGTGCGGTCGAGGCGTAACGCCGCAGCGCTCAGCTGTTCGACGACGACGCGCCGATGCAGCAGCTCCCGCCCGATGATGTCGAGCACCGCGTCATGGACGGTCAGCCAGGTGCCTGTGCGATCCGAAAGGCGGATCGTCGCCACGCGCAGACCTGACGTCAGCGCACCGGTCACGCCGTCGAATTCGACCTTGATCTGATCGGTCGAAAGCCATGCCGCCAACCGGTCGGCAAGCCAGCCGCGGATGGCATCGCCGCTGAACGGCCACTGGGCGCGCGCCGGTGTCGCGGTATGGAGCGCGACCGCGAGCCACGCAAGCAGGATGACCGAAAGAAGTTTCAACGCGGTCCGCATCGCGCGACTAGAACGCCTGTCCGAGGCTTATGTAAATCTGGAATGCATCGTCCTCGGGTCGGCGATCCAGCGGAAAGGCGACGTCGAGGCGCACGGGGCCGATCGGCGTGTGGTAGCGAAGTCCGAGACCGGCGCCGTAGAAAAGGTCGGTGCTCAGCTTGGGCAGCGACGACTCGTAGACATCGCCGCCTTCGAAGAACGGCACGATGCCGATCGTGTCGGTGATCTGGATGCGAAGTTCGACCCCGAGCTCGATCGAAGACCTGCCGCCGATCGGATCGCCGAACTGGTCGAGCGGCCCGACGAGCTGGTAGCCGTAGCCGCGGATCGATCCGCCGCCGCCGATATAGAGGCGCTGGTCCTTGGGCAGCGTGTCGCGCGACTCGCCCACGATCGAGCCGACGGCGCCGAATGCGGCAAGAACGAAGCGGCGGTCATCGTCGAGCGGATGATAGAAGCTGGCCGACAGACGCGAGGACACGAACGTGAAGTCCGACCCGAGGGCCCCCAGATATGGCGTGACGGTCAGTGTCTGGCGGCTTCCGGTCCGGGGATCGAGAAGGTTGTCCGTCGCGTCTCGGCGCACGAACATGGGCGTGCCGACGAGCGTATAGGTGCGTGTCCGGACGTTCTCGTCGATGCGCGTTCGCTCGATCTCGCCGCCGGCGCCGACGGTGAGCGTGTCGTCGATCGCCCATTCGAGACCGGAAAAGGCGCGAACGCGGGTGCGGTCGTAGGCTTCGAAGCTTTCGTTCTCGGCCGTGATGTCGGCGAGCAGGTCCTGATCGACTCGAAAGATGTCCGGCTTTCGGAACGTCGTCGACGCCGCCTGTCGACGCTGGCCGAGCTCGCCGCGCAGCCGCAGCGCTTCGGCTTCGCCGAACAGGTTGCGATGTTCCCAGAACGCGCGGGCGGCGGCACCCGTGCCGGAGTCGTAGTTCACGCCGGCACCGATCGAGCGCGGCGGCCGTTCCGTGATGTCGATGTTGATCGGAATGCGGCCATCCGGTCCGACCACGCTGCCGGGCGTGATGCGGACGGTGGCAAACAGCCCCGTGTTCACGAGCTTCCGGCGTGTGTTCTCGATCAGGCGGATGTCGTAGAGGGCCCCCTCGCGCCACTGGAGACGACGGTCGACATGATCCCGCATCAGCCGATCCAGGCCGGTAACCATCGTCGCGCCGAACGCCGCGAGCGGGCCGGTATCGACCGTGTAGGTCACCGCCATCGTCTTGGTCGCCTGGTCGATGACGACACGACGCTCGGGCACGGCGGCGAGCGGAAATCCCTGCTCGCGCAGCACGCGCACGATCTTCTCCTCGGCATCGACGATCGGCGCTGCACGTGCCGGGCCGCCGATGGCGAGGCCAAAGGTGGACGGTGCATGTCCCTGAAGCAGCCGTGGCTGGCCGCCCTGCGGGTCGACGAGATGGACCTCGGTCAGCACATAGCGCGAACCCGGCTCGATACTGACGATCACGCGTGCGGGATCGGCCGTCGTATCGAGCGTGTGGGACAGCACGGCGTCGTAATAGCCTTCCGACCGCATCACCGCGTCGAGCCGTTCGAGATCGGCTGCGGCACGGCGCGCGAGTGCCGCTTCGCCGGGGGGCGGGCGATCCTCGTACGCGACGAGCTGCGAGGCTTCGCGCAGCACGCGCAGCAGGTCCGGCGCATCGACGCCGACGATTTCGGTACGGTACCGGATCTGGGCCGCGGCGACATGCGGCCATGGCGCGCACAGGAAGAGAAACAGGACCAGGACGATGCCTGTCATGGCGCGTCCGCCGGACGGATGACGTGAAGTACGCGGGCCTTCCGCCTGACGGACCGGTCCGCATGGCGAGCCTGCAGCGGAAACGATTGTCTCGCGCCGATCGCGTGGTAGTGTCGCTGGCACGGCACGAATTCGTGTCGCCCCGGGGACAGTTCTCGACGCGGGCCGTGGACGCATCAATGCCTCGTGACGATAAGAAGGATGAGTGGGGCTGGCGGCCCCTCTGCGCCTGGGGCCTCAGCGCGCTGTTCTTCTACTACGCCTTCGTCCAACGTGTTTCGCCAAGTGTGATGGTAGCCGAGCTGATGCGCGATTTCGCGGTCAGCGCTGCCATCCTCGGGAACCTGTCGGCATTCTATCTTTACGCGTATGCCGGGCTGCAGCTTTCCGTTGGCGTGCTGATGGATCGTGTCGGCCCGCGCCGGTTGATGAGCGGTGCGACGATCGTATGTGCGGCGGGCACCGTGCTGTTCGCCACGAGCGACGCGTTGGCGGGCGCCTATGTCGGCCGGCTGCTCATCGGCGCGGGAGCGGCGTTCAGCTGGGTCGGCGTGCTGACGGTGCTGACCCAGTGGTTCCCGCCCGGACGCTTTGCCCTGTTCGCCGGCCTGACGCAGGCGATCGGCATGGCGGGGGCCGTTTTCGGGCAGGCGCCGCTCGCTTTTGTCGTCGATGCGATCGGCTGGCGCGGCGCCCTCCATGTCGTCGCCGCAAGCGGCGCCGTTCTGGCGGTGCTCATCTTCCTGGTCGTCCGCGACCGGCCGCATGCGGCATCGAGAGCGGTCGGTGTTGCAAGCAGCCTTCGCATCGTGCTGCGCAACCTTGAGACCTGGCTCAATGCAGCCTTCGGTCTCGCCATGACCGGACCAATGCTCGGGTTCGGCGCATTGTGGGCGGTTCCGTATCTGGAAACCATCTACGGCCTCGATCGGGCGGACGCTGCGGCGTTCGCGTCGCTGATCTTCGTCGGCTGGGGTATCGGCGCCCCGGTGATCGGCTTCATCTCGGACCGGATCGGGCGGCGGAAGATGCCGATGCTGGCGGGTGCTGCTGTCGCCACGTTGTCGCTGGTGGCCGTCATCTATCTGCCGGGTCTGCCGCTGTCGGTGCTCGGCGCGCTCGTCGTTATCCATGGCGCGGCCGCCTCCTCGATGGTTCTGTCTTTTGCGAGCGTACGCGAACACAATCCGCCGGGCATGAGCGGCAGCGCAATGGGCGTGGTCAATACGGCCGTTGTCGGAAGCGGTGCCCTGTTCCAGCCGCTGATCGGATTTCTCCTGGATATCAACTGGACAGGCGAGCTCGTCGCGGGGGCGCGCATCTATACGCCCGAGGCTTACCGCATCGCATTCACGGTTCTTCCGGCCGCATGCGCAATCGGCACGGCGGCGGTGCTGGCGATGCGCGAGACCTACGCCCGCCAGCGCGCCTGAGCGATATAGGTTCCTAGGCCAGATCGAAGAGGATGACCTCCGCGTCGCTCGCCGCCGTGAGGCGCAACCGCGGCTCGTCGATGACCGCGGCCCCGTCGCCCTGCCCGAGCATCTGACCGTTGAGATCGATCGACCCGCGCGCGATCTGGATCCAGGTGCGCCGACCGGCCGGCGGCACATAGTCGGTGACATCGCCGCGCCGCAGGACGCCCGCATAGAGGTTCACGTCCTGATGGATGGTGACGGTGCCGTCGCCGCCGTTGCGCGCCCCGATGAGGCGGAGCTTTCCCGGCGTGTCGGCGATGCGGGTCACCTTCTGCTCATAGCTCGGCTGGAGCCCGGCCCGCTCGGGGAGGATCCAAATCTGCAGGAAATGGACAGGCTCGGTCGGTGACGGGTTGTACTCGCTGTGGCGGATGCCGGTCCCGGCGCTCATCCGCTGGATCTCGCCGGGGCGAATGATCGATCCCGTGCCCAGGCTGTCCTTGTGCTCGAGGGCGCCCGACAGGACGTAGCTGATGATTTCCATGTCGCAGTGGCCATGCATCGGAAACCCGGTTCCCGGGGTCATCCGGTCCTCGTTGATCACGCGCAGGCTGCCGAAGCCCATATGGGCCTCGTCGAAATAGTCGGCGAAGGAGAACGTGTGTCGGCTGTCGAGCCAGTCGATGCGGGTCCGGCCGCGTGCGTCGGCCGGGCGTCGGGTGATCATGGCAGTCGATCCTTCGGATGGTTTCGTCGGTCGCGACCAGAGAATTTAGGGCATCTTCGTGCTTAGGGGTATTGCCCGGGGCGGGACAAGTTCGTTCGCCGCTCGGGGGCAATGCAACGGCAGATCGAACGCGAGTGGGCAAACAGGATGATGCTACCGCTGTCATCCGAACGGTGGGCGCCGCTTGTGGTGGATCGCAGCGGTCCGGTCACAAAAATGTACCGGTTCACGACCGACATTCGACTGTGCGTCGATTTCCGCGCGACTCCATCAGCCGTCTGCAGGATCGGCTTGCCACGCGCGGGCGATGACAGCACTATGGTAACCCAAAATAGAAAAAATCCGAACCAAAACGGTCATCCAGGGAGGACGCCATGTTGAGACTTGCTGTACTGGTCGGCGCCGCAGCGGTTACGTTCTTCGGCCTTTCGGGTGGTGTCGCTCACGCCCAGGGACTCGAACTCAAATTGGGCCATGTCGGTGAGCCGGGCTCACTCTTCGCACAATCGGCGGAGGAGTTTGCGAAGCGTGCGAACGCCAAGCTCGGCAACAAGGGCAAGGTTCTGGTCTTCGGATCGAGCCAGCTTGGCGGCGACAAGGAACTCATCCAGAAACTGAAGCTCGGGACGGTCGACTTCGCACTTCCGTCGACGGTGATGTCGTCCGAAGTCGACGTGTTCGGCATATTCGAGATGCCATATCTGGTCAAAGATCGCGCGCACATGGGGCGGATCGAGAAGGAAGTCTTCTGGTCGTCACTTGCGCCGGCGGCGGAGGCGAAGGGCCTCAAGATTCTCGCCGTCTGGGAAAACGGGTTCCGTCACATCACCAACAGCCGGCACCCGATCAAGGAGCCGGCGGACCTCAAGGGCATCAAGCTGCGCGTGCCGGAGGGCAAGTGGCGCGTGAAGATGTTCCAGGCCTATGGCGCCAATCCGAGCCCGATGAAGTTCTCGGAAGTGTTCGTCGCGCTTCAGACCGGCGTGATGGACGGCCAGGAAAACCCATTCACGCAGATCTACAGTGCAAAATTTCAGGAGGTACAGAAGTATCTGTCGCTGACGGGTCACGTCTATACGCCCGCCTATCTGACGACCGGGGCGCGCAAGTTCAACAGCCTGCCCGAGGACGTGCGCAAGATCCTCGAAGAGACGGCGCGCGAGACGCAGGCCTTCGTCTACGAAGTGGCTGCGCGTGAGGAGGAGGCGTTGCTCGAGAAGCTCAAGGCCGCCGGCATGGAAGTGAACGAGGCCGACAAGAACGCCTTCATCAACGCGAGCAAGCCGATCTACGAGGAGTTCGCGAAGGAAGTTCCGGCGGCGAAGGCGCTGATCGAAAAGGCGCTTGCGCTTGGGGCATCGTCCTAAGCCGTCCTCGACGGGGCGATCAGCTGTCCTGCCGGCGGCCGGACCGTCGTTGCCCGGTCCGGCCGCCGGCCGCACAGCCGGGGGAGTCTCGTGTTCGAACAAGTGAAATACGCCTATGAACGGCTGCTCGAGGCCATCGTCATCACCCTGATGGTCGGCCTTTCGGTCGTCGTGCTGTTGGGAGTCGCCTATCGCAGCGCCGGCGCTGCACTCGTCTGGTACGACGAGGTCGCGGCGATCATGCTCGCTTGGTTGACCTACTACGGTGCGGCACTCGCCGCCCTCAAGCGGTCGCATATCGGCGTCCCGGAAGTCATCCGCATGATTCCGCCCGCGTGGCGGGCCGTAATGTTCGCCGTGGCCGAAATCCTCGTCATCGGCTTCTTCGCACTGACGGCATGGATCGGCTACGAGGTGCTCGTCATCCTCGAAGGCTCGACATTGGTGAGTCTGCCCGAGGTGCCCGAGCAGCTTGCCCAATCCGTCATCCCGATCGGCGCAGTGCTCTTCATCATCGCCGAGGTCCTCAGCATGCCTGACGCCTGGCGCAAGACCATGGCCGGCGGCACCGGTCGTTCCGATGCTGACCGCAAGGAGTTGGGTTCCGAAATGGCGTCGACGGAGTAGGCGGTCCCATGGCCATCCTTCTCATTTTCCTTGCGCTGCTCCTCATCACGCTTATCAACGTGCCGATCGCGGTCGGACTCGGCATCGTGGCCGTGGGGGCCATTCTCCTGACCCAGGGCGTCGAGATGTTGCCCAACGTGGCGGTCGGCATGTACAACGGCGCCACCAACTTCCCGTTGATCGCGATTCCGCTGTTCATCCTGGCGGGGGCAATCATGAACGCTTCCGGCATTTCGCGCCGGCTGGTTGCCTTCGCGACCGCGTTGCTCGGCTTCATCCGCGGTGGCCTGGCGATGGTGTCGATCGGCACGTCGCTGTTTTTCGCGGAAATATCGGGTTCGGCTGTTGCCGACGTGGCGGCGCTGGGTTCGATCCTGATTCCGGCGATGAAGCGCAGGGGCTATCCGACGCCACTGGCGACCTCGGTCATCTCGTCCTCGGCGACGCTCGCCGTGATCATTCCGCCGTCGATCCCGATGATCCTCTATGCGGTGATGGCCGACACGTCCGTCGTGCAGCTGTTCGTGGCGGGGATCATTCCCGGGATCATCGGCGGTTTGGGCCTGATGCTGATGGCCTATCGGTTTGCCCGCATCTACAATCTGCCGATCGAGCAGGCGTTCGATCTGCCGCACATCTGGAAGACGTTCAAGGAGGCGGCCTGGGCCTTCATCCTGCCCGTGGTCATCCTGGGCACGATCTTCGGCGGCATCGTCACTGCGACCGAGGGTGCCGCCATGGCGGTCCTCGCGGCCCTGTTCGTCGGCCTGTTCATCTATCGGGAACTCGACCTCCGGCAACTGAAGGAGGCGATCATCGAAGGCGGCGTTCAGACGGCCGTCGTCATGCTTCTCGTCGGCACGTCGACACTCGTCGGGACCTATCTGACCGAGGCACAGGCGCCGCAACAGCTGGCCGCGGCCATCGCGGAGATCACGACCAACAAATGGGTCGTGCTGGCGCTGCTCAATGTCCTGTTCCTGATCCTGGGCCTGTTTCTACATTCGGCCGCAGCCATCATCCTGACCGTGCCTGTGGTGATGCCGCTGGTGAACTCGGTCGGCATCGATCCGGTGCATTTCGGCCTGATCGTCACGATCAATCTCGGCATCGGTCAGCAGACGCCGCCGGTTGCCAGCGTCCTGATGACGGCATGCGCGATTGCCAAGGCCGACATCTGGCAAGTCACGCGCGTGAACGTCTGGTTCGTTGGCGTGCTGATCGCCGTGCTCCTGCTATGTACCTACGTGCCGGCGATACCGCTGCTTCCGGTCGAGTACTTCTACCGGTAAGCGGCGCCGCTATTCCCGGACCGGTCGCCAGACGAGGATCGCGGCGTCGGCTTCGGCGAGCTGCTCGGGCGACAGCTTGCGGCGCACGGCCTCGCGCTGCATCGCGATCCAGCGCGACGTGCCGCCTGCGCCGTGCGCACGCTCGGCGAGCGTAAGCCAGAAATAGGCCGCCACCGGGTCGGCACCGGCACTGCGTCCCTCGGCAAGCATCTGACCGAGGCGATGCTGGGCCGGCGCGTAGCCCTGGTTGGCTGCGCGAAGGTACCATCGCGCCGCCTCGTCATCGCTCTGCGGCACGCCCTGGCCCCGTTCATGGAGCAGGCCGACATTGAACTGACACCGTGCGTCGCCGGCCTCCGCGAGCGGCTGCCAGATGGCCAGCGCATCGGCGAAATCGCCGCGCAGATAGGCCGTGGCGCCCTGGTCGAACTCCGCGGTCCGGCCGGGCAGGGGACTGGCCGTCGCCAGGATCGCGCCCAGAACCAAAAGCACGCGAAGCATCATTGCCCGAGGTCCGCCCAATACTTGCCGGCATGATCGCATGCGACCCATGCTCGGCTGTCAAGCGCGCATGGATTGACCGGCTGCGTCTTGACCGGTAAAGCGAAGATTCCGGGCCAAGGTCCGTCACGTCCGAAGGAGCATCATGACCGACGCCGCTACCGCAGGGGCGGGCGAATCCGTCCTCGTGAGCCGCGACGGCGCGATCGTCACGGTCACGCTGAACAGGCCGCACAAGTTCAACGCTCTCAATCTTCCGGCCTGGAAGCGTTTCGGGGATGTGATGGAGGAACTGCGGGACGACCAGACGGTGCGCTGCATCGTCATCCGTGGCGCCGGCAGTCAGGCCTTTGCAGCAGGCGCGGACATATCCGAGTTTGCGCGGGAGCGGGCGAGTTCGGCCGAAGCCGAGACCTATGACAAGTGGGTCAATCGTGCGACGACCGCCATTCTCGACTGTCCGCATCCGACCGTCGCGCTGATCCGGGGTGCGTGCGTCGGCGGGGGGCTGGAGCTCGCCGCCATGTGCGACCTTCGCATCTGCGGTACGTCGAGCCGCTTCGGTGTGCCGATCAATCGTCTGGGATTGACGATCGCGTATCCCGAGCTCAAGGCCCTGCTGGCGCTGGTCGGGCGCGCGACGACGCTGGAGATTCTGCTCGAGGGGCGGATCATGAGCGCCGACGAGGCCTATGCGAAGGGCCTCGTGACCCGCGTCGTTCCCGACGAGGAGGTCGAGGCGGAGGCCTATGCCACGGCGGCGCGAATCGCAAGCGGCGCGCCGCTCGTCAACCGCTGGCACAAACGCTTCATTCGCCGGCTCGAGGAGGGTACGCCGCTTACCCGCGCCGACATCGACGAGAATTATGCCTGCTACGATACCGAGGACTTCCGCATCGGCGTGAAAGCGTTCCTCGAAAAGAAGAAGCCTGAGTTCAAGGGACGCTGATGAACTCGCCCCATCCGGCAGGCCCGCTCGCCGGGCTCAAGGTCGTCGAACTTGCGCACATCATGGCGGGGCCGGTGTGCGGCCTGATGTTGGCCGATCTCGGCGCCGATGTGGTGAAGGTCGAGAAGATGCCGGGCGGCGACGACACGCGGCGAATGGTGCCGCCGAAGGTCGGTAGCGAGTCCGCTGCCTTCCTGATGATGAACCGCAACAAGCGGGGCATCGCGGTGAACCTCAAGACGTCGGGCGGTGTCGAGGTGCTGCGCCGCCTCCTGCGCGATGCCGACGTGCTGATCGAGAACCATCGGCGCGGCACGATGGAACGGCTGGGACTGGGGTACGAGGAACTCAGCCACACGAATCCCGGCCTGATCTACTGCGCCGTGTCGGGCTTCGGCCGTACCGGCCCCTATGCCGACCGCGGCGGATTCGACCTGATCGCGCAGGGTATGAGCGGGCTCATGAGCATCACCGGCGAGGGTCCGGGTCGGCCGCCGGTCAAGGTCGGCGCACCGGTCACCGACATCACGGCCGGCATTCTTGCGGCGATGGGCGTGCTCGCGGCCTATGTTCATCGCCTCAAGACCGGAAAAGGACAGATGGTCGACACGTCGCTGTTCGAGGCCGGGATCGTCCATACCTATTGGCAGTCGGCGATCTGCTTCGCGACGGGCATCTCGCCGGGGCCGCTCGGCTCGGCGCATCCGCTCAATGCGCCCTATCAGGCATTCCCGACGGCGGACGGGTGGATCAATGTCGGTGCCGCCAATCAGACCAACTGGGAGCGGTTCGTCGATGCCATCGGCGCGCCGGAACTGAAGGCCGATCCCCGTTTCAAGACGAATGCCGATCGGATGGCCAATCTCGCTGTGCTCGTCGATCTTCTGTCGGCAAAGCTGCGCACACGGACGACGGCGGCATGGCTGTCCTGCCTGGATGCGGCCGGCGTGCCGGCCGGACCGGTGCTGTCCATTGCCGAGATGCACGCGGATCCGCAGACTCGCGCGCGCGACATGGTAGTCACGACCCGGCACAGCCGGCTCGGCGATGTGGAGACGATCGGCGCGCCGGTGAAGTTTTCGGCCACGCCCGGCGGCGTCCGCCGGCCGGCTCCGGTGTTCGGTGAACACACGGAAGAAGTCTTGCGTTCGCTCGGGTACGGGGACGACGATATCGATCGCCTCGTCCGCGAGGGCGCGGTTGCCTTGATGGAGCAATAGAGAGACCCATGCGCAACGAAACCGAAGCCCTGATCCGGGCCTATTACGATCGCTTCAACGCCGGCGACATCGAAGGCTTCCTGGCCCTCCTCGACGATCAGGTCGTCCATGACATCAATGAAGGGGCACGCGAGATCGGCAAGGCGGCCTTCCGACGCTTTCTCGAGTACATGAACCGGTGCTACCGCGAGCACGTGCGGGATCTCGTGATCATGACGGACCAGACGGGAACGCGCGCCGCCGCCGAGTTCTTCGTCGATGGTACGTATCTGGCGACCGACAACGGCCTGCCGGCCGCGCGGGGGCAAAAATACTCGCTGCGCGTCGGCGCGTTCTTCGAGGTCCGTGACGGCAAGATCGTGCGTGTCTCGAACCACTACAGCGTCAAGGAATGGCTCAGGCAGGTCGCATGACGGATACGATTACCATTGAAGTCTTGACGGGCAGGGCGGTCGAGCCGGCCATCGCCGATGTTGCGCGCCTGCGGATCGAGGTCTTCCGCGCGTTTCCCTATCTCTACGACGGCGACCTCGATTACGAGCGCAACTACCTGCGCAAGTTCCTGGATCTGCCCGAAAGCACGGTCGTCGTCGCGCGCGACGGGACCCGCACCGTGGGCGCCTCGACGGCGCTGCCGATGGTGAACGCAGGCGAGGAAGTCATGCGACCGTTCATGTCCAAGGGACTCGACCCGGCCGAATACTATTATTTTGGCGAGTCCGTGCTGCTGCCCGAATATCGCGGCCGCGGGATCGGTGTCGCTTTCTTTGCCCGCCGCGAGGAACGGGCCCGTTCGCTCGGCTTCCGCTATGCGACATTCTGCGCGGTGGACCGGCCGCCCGATCATCCGCGTCGTCCGAAGGACTACGTACCGCTCGACGAATTCTGGACGAAGCGCGGCTTCGTCAAGCGGCCTGATCTCGTCACGACCTTCGAGTGGAAGGAGATCGACGAGGATCGGGCGACGCCGAAGCCGCTGACGTTCTGGATCAAGCCGCTTCAGCCGTAACCGCCCTGGATCGGACGGTTTCTCGTCGTTGCGGGTACACCCGCGGGCGGCCCGTGCGACGATGTCGACATGTCTCGTACCGACGGGAACGAGACCGGCCCGTATTGCTTTTGACCGTCGGGAAGACGGGACCTATTCTGCTTCTGCCGATCACGTGCGCTCGCGGCGAGCGGCCTCGCGCGTCGCGTGGGGCCTACGGGTCTTTCATGCCGCGTGCGGTGGTATCTGCAACTTCGAGAGCTGACGGTGTCGCTGCCGCTCCAGGGCGTTCGGGTCCTCGATCTCACCAACGTTCTTGCGGGCCCGTTCTGCGGCTATCAGCTCGCGCTGATGGGCGCCGAGGTGATCAAGATCGAAATGCCAGGGACGGGTGATCTTGCCCGGCAGCTCGGCGCCGATCCGGAGCTCAACCGCCGCCTGATGGGGGCGTCGTTCCTGGCGCAGAACGGCGGCAAGAAATCCGTCACCCTGAACCTGAAGTCCAGGCGCGGGCGCGACGTCTTCCTGCGTCTCGTCAGGACGGCGGACGTCGTGCTCGAGAATTTTCGTCCCGGCGTCATGGACCGGCTCGGTCTCGGGTACGTCGCGTTGCGGGCGGAGAAGCCCGATCTCGTCTACTGCGCGATCTCGGGATTCGGCCAGGACGGTCCGTTGCGCGACAATCCGGCCTATGACCAGATCGTCCAGGGCCTTTCCGGCGTGATGAGCGTGACGGGCGACGAGACGAGCGCACCGCTGCGCGTCGGTTATCCCGTCTGCGATACGGTCGGGGGGATCACGGCGGCATTCGCGATCGCGAGCGCCCTCTACGGCAGGCAGGTCCGCGGCACGGGCCAGTACATCGACGTCTCGATGCTGGAAGCGACGCTGGTGACGCTGGGCTGGGTTGTCTCGAACTGGCTGATCGCCGGCGTGCCGCCGAAGCCGATGGGCAACGAGAACATGACGGCCAGCCCTTCCGGCACGTTCCGGACCGGCGACGGGCTTCTCAATATCGCGGCCAACAAGCAGGAACAGTTCGAGACGCTCTGCCGCCTCGTCGGCCGGTCGGAGCTTGTCGCTGATCCGCGGTTCGCCGAGCGCGAAGCGCGAAAGAAGAACAGGTATGCGCTCCGCGACGAGCTGGAGAAGGCCCTGGCGGCGCGAAGTGCTGCCGACTGGGAGGCGCTGTTCAACGCGAACGGCGTGCCGGCCGGCCGGATCCTGTCGGTGCCCGAGGTATTGGAGCATCCGCAGGTCCGTCATCGCGATCTGCTGCAACATTTCGCGGTAGTGCCTGGCGTCGATCGCCCGGTCACCGTCGTGCGGGGCGGTTTCAAACTGTCGGACGGCAGGCCGGCGGTATCCACGCCGCCGCCGGCCTTGGGCGCGGACACCGAGTCGGTCCTGCGCGAGATCGGCTACGACGCGGCCGAGATCGCGCGGCTGCGCGAGGAGGGAGCGATATGAGCGATTCGTCGCGCGAGGCCGCGCGCAACTGGTGGCGTACCGAGATCATCGACATCGAACCCGGCAAAATCCGCATTCGCGGCTATCCGATCGAGCAACTGATCGGCAACATCGACTTCGCGCAGATGATCTGGCTGATGCTGCGGGGCGAGATTCCCGGCAAGGCCGAGGCCGATCTCCTCGGCGCCGCGCTGGTCGCGGCGGTGGATCATGGGCCGCAGGCTCCTTCGATCGCCATCGCGCGGATGGCGATGACCTGCGGCGTCGGCATCAACAACGCGATGGCGTCGGCGATCAACGTGCTTGGCGACGTGCATGGCGGCGCCGGCGAGCAGGCGATGGAACTGTTCGCCGCGATCGATGCCGCCGTGCAGGGCGGTAGCTCCCTTACGGCGGCGGTGGCGCAGACCCTTGATCGCTTCCAGGCTGAGCACGGCAAGTACGTTCCCGGGTTCGGCCACCGCTTTCATCCGGTCGATCCGCGTGGACCGCGCCTGCTTGCCCTCGTCGACGCCGCCGCACGCGCGGGGACTGTTTCCGGACGTTTCGCCGCCATCGGCCGTGCGGTGGAAGAGGCGCTCGCGGTCCGGTCTGGCAAACACCTGACCATGAACATCGACGGCAGCGCGGCGGTCGTCTTCTCCGAGCTCGGCTTTGCGCCGAAACTTGGACGGGGCCTGTTCATTCTGTCGCGTGCGGTGGGCATACTTGCACACGCCTGGGAGCAGCACGGGCAGGGCGGCCGCAACAAGGGGCCGATCCCGCCCGATTTTCTCTACAGCTACGTTGGCAAGGGGCCGCGCGACGTCGAGCCGGAAGGAAACGGTTAGGCGCGCTCGGCCGGGGGGACGACGCATGGGACTTTATCCGCCGCCGGCGCGGTTGCCGGTCAGCATCTTCTCGCGACTGCCGGACAAGTTTCGGCACAAGGTCCCTACCGCCTGGGCCGATGCGAACCGTGGCGGCAACGCCGTCGATTCCTTCCTCGAAGGACCGAGCTTCGACCGGGCAAGCAATCTCTATGTGACCGACATTCCGTTCGGGCGCATATTCCGCATCTCGCCGGACGGGATGTGGACGCTCGTGACCGAATATGACGGCTGGCCCACGGTCTCAAGATTCACCGGGATGGCCGCATCTTCATCGCCGACTACAAGCGGGGGATCATGCTGCTCGACCCGGACAGCGGCAAGGTGACGCCTCTCGTCGAGACGCGCCGGTCGGAGAGCTTCAAGGGCGTGAACGACCTCGTGTTCACGAGCAACGGCGATCTCTATTTCACCGACCAGGGTCAGACCGGTTTGCACGATCCGACCGGACGCGTCTGTCGGCTGCGCGAGGGCGGCACGCCGGAGCTTCTGATCGATACGGTTCCCAGTCCGAACGGGATCGTGCTGAGTCCGGCCGAGGATCAGCTCTACGTCGCGGCCACGCGCCAATGCCGTCTGGCGGCTGCCGCTCATGCTCGATGGCGGCGTCTCCAAGGTAGGGACATGGATCCAGCTCTCGGGTGGATTTGCCGGGCCGGACGGCCTAGCGGTCGATGTCGAGGGGGGAGTCGTCGTCGCGCATTTGGGGATCGGCATCTGGCGCTTCGACCGGCGCGGGCGGCCGACCCATCTTGCCGAGCTGCCCGAGGACAATTATGGAACGAACGTCGCCTTTGGCGGGCCGGACGGCAGGTCGTTGTTCATCACCGAATCGGCGACCGGCTGCATTCTCCGCTGCGAGATGCCGGTGGCCGGGCACCGGATGTTCTCGCACGCGTGATGCCCATGTGCCGAGGCGTCATGAAAGGTGCGCTGCCTGCGGATGTCCGGGCTGGTCCGGCTGTGCTGGGACTCGAGGGCCGGGACGTCCGCGCGCTCGATTCCGTCCATCTCTTAGCGTGTCCAAGGATTCGCGAACTTCCTTGACCCTCGTTGCTTGGTCGGCCAGCATACGGACCTCTCGACAACCCATAAACCTCAACGCGGGGAAGGCTATGAACAAGCTCGTCTCGCTCGCTGTCGCGGGCGCGATTGTTCTGTGGGCCGGTGCGGCATCGGCCCAGACCAAGTGGGATCTGCCGGCCGGCTATCCGCCGTCCAACTTCCATTCGAAAAACCTCGTCGCATTCGCCGACGATGTCCGTCAGGCGACCGGCGGCAAACTCGACATCCGGGTCCATGCGGGGGCGTCGCTCTTCAAGGTGCCCGAAATCAAGCGCGCCGTTCAGACCGGACAGGCCCAGATCGGCGAGCTGCTGATGTCGAACATGGAGAACGAGGATGCCGTGTTCGGCGTCGATGTCGTTCCGTTCCTCGTCACCAGCTACGACGAATCGGCAAAGCTGTGGAAAGCCGCACGGCCGGTGATCGAGAAGAAGCTGGCCGCCCAGGGGCTGACGCTTCTCTACGCGGTGCCGTGGCCGCCGCAGGGCATCTACGCGAACAAGGAACTGAACACGATCGAGGACATGAAGGGCCTCAAGTTCCGGGCCTACAATCCCGGCACGGCCCGTATCGCCGAACTCGTCGGCGCGCAGCCGGTGACCATCCAGGCGGCGGAGCTCGCGCAGGCGCTCGCGACCGGCGTCGTCAACTCGTTCATTTCGTCGGGGTCCACGGGACGCGACTCGAAGGTCTGGGAGGCCCTGTCGCACTTCTACGACACGCAGGCTTGGCTCCCGTACAACGTGATCTTCGCGAACAGCGCGGCATTCAACGCGCTCGACGACGCGACCAAGAAGGCACTGCGTGACGCAGCCGCGAAGGCCGAGGCGCGCGGCATCGAGATGAGCAAGGAAGAGATGAACGACGCGCTCGACGCGCTGCGCAAGAACGGGATGAAGGTCCAGAGCCCGAGCCCGGCGCTTGCGAGCGGCTTCAAGAAGATCGGCGAGACGCTCACCGAGGAGTGGCTCAAACGCGCCGGCGCCGACGGCAAGGCGATCGTCGACGCCTACAGGAAGATGTGATCAGGAAGATGTGATCCGCCGGGGCCGGCGTCGTCGAGCCGGCCCCGACTTCATTCGGGTTATACGTGCGTTCGATTCTGAACAATCTTTATCGTGTCTGCGGCGCGCTTGCCGGTGTCGCGATGGTCGGGATTCTCGTCCTGGTCCTGGCCAGCATCGTCGGGCGCCTTCTCGGTTTCTATGTGCGCGGCATCGATGCCTATGCCGGCTATGCGATGGCGGCTGCGTCTTTCCTCGCGCTTGCCTATGCGTTCGGACACGGCGACCACATCCGCGTCACACTGGTCCTGCAGAAGCTGACGGGCCGGCCACGGCGTGCGCTCGAAATCTGGTGCCTCGGCGTGGGCACGCTGCTTTCCGGCCTGTTCGCCTTCTACAGCATCAAGATGGTCTGGTGGTCGTACACCTTCAACGACATCTCGCAGTCGAACGACGCAACGCCGCTGTGGATTCCCGAGACGGCGATGGCGCTGGGCGTCAGCGTCCTGTTCATCGCGTTCATCGAGCGGCTGGTTCGCGTTCTCGCCGGTGACCCGATCGAGACCGGCAGCGTCGACACGGACCAGCGCACCGAGTAGGGCCGTCATGGATCACCTGGCGCTCACCCTCGTCTTCCTCGCGGTGCTGTTCTTCCTCCTGGGTTCCGGGGTCTGGATCGGCCTGTCGCTCCTGGGGGTGGGTTGGGTGGCGATGGAGCTGTTCACCAGCCGGCCCATCGGCGACGCGATGGTCACGACCATCTGGGGCGCAAGCTCGAGCTGGACGCTCACCGCGCTGCCGCTCTTCATCTGGATGGGCGAAATCCTGTTCCGCTCGAAGCTGTCGGAGGACATGTTCCGCGGCCTTGCCCCGTGGATGACGGGCCTGCCAGGCCGCCTGCTGCATACCAATGTCATCGGCTGCACCATCTTTGCGGCGATCTCCGGTTCCTCCGCGGCGACCTGCGCCACGATCGGCAAGATGACGATTCCGGAACTGCGCAAGCGTGGCTATCCCGAAATCTTGACGGTCGGCACGCTGGCGGGGGCCGGCACGCTCGGCCTGCTCATCCCGCCGTCGATCATCATGATCGTCTACGGCGTGACGGCGAACGTCTCGATCGCGCAGCTTTTCATCGCCGGCGTGCTGCCCGGTCTGCTGCTCACCGCGCTCTTCATGGGCTACGTCGTCGTCTGGGCCTTGCTCAACCCGGACCGGATCCCCGGCGCGGACATGCGCATGTCGCTTGGCGAACGCATCCATGCGGCACGCCATCTGATCCCGGCCGTGGCGCTGATCGCCCTCGTGTTGGGGTCGATCTATACCGGCATCGCCACCGCGACCGAGGCGGCGGCGATCGGGGTGGTCGCGGCGCTGGCGATTTCGGCGGCCCAGGGCACGCTGGACCGCAAGAGCTTCGTCGAAGGGCTCATGGGGGCGACGCGGCTGTCGTGCATGATCGCGCTCATCCTTGCGGGGGCGGCGTTTTTGACTCTCGCCATGGGCTTCACCGGATTGCCGCGGTCCCTTGCCGAATGGATCGACTCGCTCGACCTCTCGCCGTGGATGCTGATCGCGGCGCTGACCGTTTTCTATATCGTCCTGGGGTGTTTCCTCGACGGCATCTCAATGGTCGTGCTGACGATGGCGGTCGTGCTGCCTACGGTGGAGCGCGCCGGTCTGGATCTGATCTGGTTCGGCATTTTCGTGGTCGTGGTCGTCGAAATGGCCCAGATCACGCCCCCGATCGGGTTCAACCTGTTCGTGCTGCAGGGCATGACGGGGCACCAGATCACCTACATCGCCCGCGCCGCCCTGCCGCTCTTTCTTCTGATGGTCGTCGCCGTTTGCCTCATTACGGTGTTCCCCGAAATCGTGACCTATTTGCCACAGAAAATGATGGCAACGCGCTGAACCGGTGCGCGCGCGTGACAACCGGCTTCAATTCGCCGGAGGTGCGCGGTACATAAGGGCCATCGGCTTGAATTCACCCCGGTCGCTGGCCGGCGACCGGTGCTACGACGGGCAGCAATGACGCTTACGCGGCGGGCGTTCATGGCGGGCGGGGGTGGCGCCCTAATGGCGGCACTTTCGCCGTGGCCGATCGCCCAAGCGGCTGCGTTGGCACAGGAGGCGCGGTTTTTCCGGATCGCGACCGGTCCCGTCGACAGCAGCTACTTCGCGGTCGGTACCCTGATCGGCAACATCGTCAGCTCGCCGCCGGGCGCCCGGGAATGTGAACGCGGCGGCAGCTGCGGCGTGCCCGGCCTGATCGCGGTGACGCAGTCGACAACGGGAGTCACCGCCAACATCGAGATGATCGCGAAGGGGCAGCTCGAGTCGGGGCTGTGCCAGGCCGACATCGCGTACTGGGCCTTCCACGGGACCGGCATGTTCCGGCGCCAAGGGGCCGTGTCGAACCTGCGGGCCATCGCCAATCTCTATCCCGAGACCATGCACATCGTGGTCCGGTCCGACTCGAACATCGACGAGTTCCGCCGGCTGCGGGGCAAGCGCGTGTCGCTCGGCGAGCGGAACTCGCCGACCCTGGTCACGGCGCGGGCCATGCTGCAGACGCTTGGTATCGCCGAGCGCGATCTCAAGGTACAGTTCCTGCCGCCGACCGAGGCCGCCGAAGCGCTCCACGAGGGGAAGCTCGACGCATTCTTCCTGATGTCGGGCGTTCCGGCTCAAACGGTCCGCGATCTCGCCGGTACCGGCGAGATCGCCCTGGTTCCGATCGACGGTGCCGAGGCGCGCAAGCTGCGCGGGGCGTTTCCCTTCCTCACCGAAACCGTCATTCCGGAAGAGACCTATCAGGGCATCGGCGCAACCCCCTCCCTCAGCGTCGGCGTGCTATGGGTGGTCGGTGCCGAAGTGGACGAAAAGATCGTCTATGGCCTGACGCGCGCCCTGTTCCATCCCAACAACCGCCGCGCACTCGATACCGGCCATCCCTATGGCCGCCTGATCCGGCCCGAGGACGCCCTCGACGGCGTTGCACTTCCCGTTCATTCAGGCGCGGCGCTCTACTATTTCGAAGAGGGGGTGATCCGCTGACGGCGGTCGGCCGGGATCCGGTCCGTTAGGCCGGATTCTCGTACTTGTCGATGATCCAGGGCTCCGCCTCGGCCCCGCGTCGCCATTCCTGCATGAACGGGTGATCCCACACGGCCACGACATAAGCCGTCGCGTCATCGGGCAGCGGCGGTTGCCAGGTGACGAACCGGCTGACCACCGGTGCGAACATCGCGTCGGCAAAGCAGAAATGACGGCCGAACAGCCAGGGGCCATCCTGACCGAAGCGTGCCCGCGTGTCGCGCCAGATCGCGCAGATGCGCTCGATGTCGGCCAGCGCCTCGGGCGTGCGTCCCTTGCCGGGAAACGTCCGGCGCGTGTTCATCCACATGTTCCGCCGCAGATCGGCGAAACCGGCATGCATCTCGGCGCTGATCGTCCGGGCGTGCGCCCGTGCCGCGGCATCCGCCGGCCACAGGCCGGCCGCCGGCGCGATCTCGGCCAGGTATTCGCCGATGGCGAGCGACTCCCAGATCAGGTTGGACCCGTGTCGCAGGGCCGGCACCTTGCCGGACGGCGAGTGCTTGCGGATCTCGACGGCCGTCTCCGGCCGGGACAGTGGGATGACGACCTCGTCGAATGCGATGCCGGCGATCTTGCAGGCGAGCCAGCCGCGCAGCGACCACGACGAATACGTCTTGTTGCCGATGAAAAGGGTGAAATCCGTCATGGCGCGAACCTTAGGCACGGCCGCGGCACCGGCGCAAGTGCCGCAAGTGACTGGTCGAATGCGCCGTTTTCCGGCAGTTTTGGCCCATAAATCATTCGACGACCAGGAGTAAGCCATTGCCGCTGCCGTTTCGCGCCAAGCCCAATGCACAGACGAAGACACTGACGCTCCTCGCCCGACGGGACCTGCCCGGCTGGCTCGAACGGGCGACGGACGCGCAACGCCGCTGGGTGGAGGGCAGCGGCTTCAAGGCGGCGGCGGGTGAACTGTGCCTCATCCCCGGCCGCGACGGCGGTCCGGCCGGCGTGCTGGTCGGCATGGCAGGTGATGGCGGCAACGACGATCTCTGGACGGCCGCCGGGTTGCCGGGACGGCTGCCCGCCGGATCATACCGGCTGGCGACGGAGCCCGAGGCGCCGGCGGCGACGCGCTTCGCGCTGGGCTGGGGACTCGGCGCCTATGCCTTTACGCGCTACCGGCGTGCGACCCGGGCGCCCGCGGAACTCGTCTGGCCGGCGCACGCCAACCGTGCCCATGTCGAGCGGACGGTCGAGGCGAGCACCTTCGTGCGCGACCTGATCAACACGCCGGCCGAGGACATGGGGCCCGGCGAGCTGGCCCGCGCGGCGCGCGACATGGCCCGCCGGCTCGGCATGAAAGCCATCGTCATCGAGGGCGAGGCGCTCAAGGCGCGGAACTATCCGCTGATCTACGCGGTCGGTCGCGCGAGCCCACGCGCGCCGCGGCTCATCGACCTGCGCTGGGGCCGGGCCGATCATCCGCGCGTCACCATCGTCGGCAAGGGCGTCTGCTTCGATACCGGGGGCCTTGACCTCAAGCCCGAGTCGGCGATGAAGATCATGAAGAAGGACATGGGCGGTGCCGCGCACGCGCTGGGGCTCGCGCGCATGATCGTCGAGGCGAAGCTTCCCGTCCGTCTTCGCGTCCTCGTGCCCGCGGTCGACAATGCGGTCGCCGGCAATGCGATGCGCCCGCTCGACGTCATCCGCTCCCGCAAGGGACTGACTATCGAGATCGGCAACACCGACGCCGAGGGACGGCTCATTCTCGCCGATGCCCTGGCCGACGCGTCGGACGAGCGGCCGGCGTTGCTGATCGACTTTGCCACGCTCACGGGCGCGGCCCGCGTCGCACTCGGGCCCGAACTGCCGGCCCTCTTCACCAACGACGACGAACTTGCAGCCGATATCGCCCGCCACGCGGCGGCGGAGGCCGATCCCGTCTGGCGCCTGCCGCTCTGGGCGCCCTATCGCAAACGGCTCGACAGCCGTATTGCCGACCTGAACAACGTCTCCGACGGGCCGTTCGCCGGCGCCGTTACGGCCGCCCTGTTTCTGCAGGAATTCGTGGGACAGGGCATCCCCTGGGCCCATTTCGATATCTACGCGTGGAACCCGCAGGCCCGTCCGGGCCGGCCGGAAGGCGGCGAGATGCAGGCCGTCCGCGCCGTCTTTGCGGTCATCGCCGAGCGGTTCGGCCGCCGGGCACGTCGCTGAACGGCGACGTGTGAACGCGACCTTAACGCGCATTATCGTTCTGTTAACACAATCCGGATTTCCTGTACGGGCGACGCCCGGAACATCCGGCGGGCGCGTAGGGAAACTGCGACGTGACGATGCAACGGACAGCAGAACCTGATCGCGAGGGGCAGGCGTCGACCGGTGGTGGTGCCGTTGCGGCCTCGTCCGTGCACAGCACGCATTTCAACTTCCAGCACAAGGTCTTCAGCATCCGCGGCGGCGTGTTTCGCATGGCACCCGATGGCGGCGAGCCGCTCTATCACGTCGAGATCGGCGATCTACGATGCGGCATCTCGCTGCCGTCGCTGATGAACGAGTTCGGCATTACGCCCGACAGCCATGACGGCCGGCTGCTCAGCCTGGTCGGTGACAGCCTGCGCTTCGTCAAGGAGATCCGCCCGAACGACTCGATTCCCAACGAGCTGCTCGACGGAAGCTGCTCGTGGACGGTCGAGGAACGGCATCGCACGATCGCCCGCAACCGTCTGAGCGTTCAGCTCGCCGCGTGGCTCAGCGGCGGCGAAATGGCACATCTCGACGCAGAGCAGCTCGAGATGCTGGCCGAGGATCCGCAGACCAAGAAGCGCGTCCAGAAGGCGTTCGACGAGGCGGCCGAAAAGCTCGGACTCGGTCGTGAGCGCCGCGACGAGGTCGTCGACCGGTTCGAGACGCTTGCGCGCGAGCTTGCCTATATCGAAGCGCTGCGCGAGCGTTTCGGCGCGGTGCGCATGATCCTCACACGGCTCGGGCAGACCGCTTCGCTCTACAAGCGCGAGCGGACCGTGACCGAGGAGATCGTCCGCGTCCTCACGCTCATGCGTCGGCCCGAGGCCGAGTTCCAGACGGCTTTCGGCCTGATCGACGCGAATACGTGCGAAATCCTGATGATGCTGCGGAAGATCGACGAGCAGATCGCATTCATCCGCCAGAACCGCGACGATCTTCACCACCGTCTCATGCAATGGGACGATCTGATCGCGAAATGGCAGGAGATCAAGCTGGAGCGGGGCGAGGAGCTCGAGAATCTGGTGCGCGCGACCTATCGTTTCGTCGCACAGCACTATATCCAGCGCAGCGAATGGAAGCTGACGAACAACGTGCGCCGCTGAGACGCGTCTGACGTCCGGCCGACTCGGGGCTGCACCTCAATAGCCGGCCATGCGGTCGACGAGATGCCTGAGCGGCCGCCCGGCAAATAGCCTTCTGATGTTCGCGGCGATCTGTACGCTGGCCGTCTCCGGGTTGGTCAGGCTGGCGATATGCGGCGTCACCGTGACCTTGGGATGCGTCCAGTAGGGATGCGTCGGCGGCAGCGGCTCCGGCGTGAAGACGTCGAGCGTCGCGCCGGCGATGTGGCCCGAGTCGAGCGCGGCGATGAGATCGGCGTCGACGACATGCCCGCCGCGTGCGGCGTTGATGACATAGGCGCCGCGCGACAACTGCGCGAGCGTATGTGCGTTGATGATGCCCCGTGTCTCCGGCGTCAACGGCAGCAGACAGACGAGAATGTCCGTCCGCGCGAGAAAGGCGGGCAGCGCGTCTTCGCCGGCGAAACTCTCGATACCCATGATCTTCTTCGGCCGCCGGCTCCAGCCGGCAACGCGAAAGCCGAGTGCCGCGAGCTTGATGCCGACGTCCCTTCCCAGTTCGCCCATGCCGAGAATGCCGATGCGCCGCTCGACCGCGCTGGGCTGCGGGAGCTTCTTCCACTGCCGTTCGCGCTGGAGCCGTTCGTACTCGGGAAGGCGTCGGTGATAGCGCAGGACGGCGAGCAATACGTACTCGCTCATGCCGTCGGTCAGCGCCGGGTCGACGATGCGCGCGATCGGCACGCCGGTCGGAAGGTCGGGATCGTCCAGGAGGTGATCGACGCCGGCGCCCAGGGAGTAGATCAGCTTCAGGTTCGGGTAGCGGCGGAGATCGCCCGGCGGATAGCGCCAGACCAGGGCGACATCGATGTCGCGCACGTCGCCGACCTCGGGCCACACGCGGATTTCCAATTCCGGCATGTTGCGCTTGAGCGCCCGCGTCCATGCGGCAGGGTCGTCGACCTGAGACGAGAACAGGAGTGTCGGCACGGGTGCAAATCCTTGCTGGCGCGAGAGGGTACTTGGTTCGCGCCGGATCGTCCATTGGAGAGCATGGCCATATCTGGTCAACCCGGTCCGGCCCTGCTAGCGTCGCAAAGAGCGGCCGGTCGGGGGGGCGCCGGCATCGATCCGGGCCGAAAGGAGAATTCCATGCTGAAACGCGGCATCGCGTTTGCGTGCGCTCTGGCTGTCCTGATGGGAACCATGTCGATGATTACCGATGCGGCGGCGCAGACCGCGCGGGCCGAGTTCAAGGATCGTCAGGGCCGTGCGATCGGCCATGCCGACCTGACACAGGGGCCGAACGGTGTGCTCATCTATCTCGAACTGCGCGATCTGCCGCCCGGGCCGCACGGCGTTCACATTCATAATGTCGGCACCTGTGACGATCATGCCGAGGGCTTTCAGGCCTCGAAGGGACACATCAACCCCGGCAGCAAGGCGCACGGGCTGTTGAATCCACGGGGCCCGGACAATGGCGATCTGCCAAACATCTTCGCGGCCGGCGACGGCACGGCGCGGGCGGAGATGTTTACCACCCTGGTGTCGCTCGACGGCAACGGCTCGCCGGCTCTGCTCGACAGCGACGGCGCGGCGATCCTCATCCACGAGAACCGCGACGACCACATGGCGCAGCCGATCGGCGGTGCCGGCGCCCGAATCGCCTGCGGCGTGATCAGCGCCCGATAGCCGGGCCGCTTCCGGCAGGCGTCGGCGGCGCATCGTACCGCCCGGCCTCAAGTCCTGACGGCGTCGCCCTCGACGGCTTCGAGCGCGAATGCGGCGGCCATCAGGGCTCGCGTATAGGGCTCGCGCGGCGCTTCGAAGATCTGTGCGGCCGGGCCGTATTCGACGACCTTGCCGTCCTTGAGGACCATGACCTCGTCGGCAAGCGCGCGGACCACCCGCAGGTCATGGCTGATGAACATGTAGGCGAGGCGGTGCCGGTTCTGCAGCTCGCGCAGCAGGTCGACGATCTGCGCCTGGACCGACATGTCGAGCGCGGAGGTCGGCTCGTCGAGAACGATGAAACGCGGCTTGAGCACGAGGGCGCGGGCGATCGCGATGCGCTGGCGCTGCCCGCCCGAGAATTCGTGCGGATAGCGGTGGCGCGTCTCGGGATCGAGCCGGACCTCACGCAGCGCCTCGATGATCATGGCCTCGCGCTCCGCCGCCGTGCCGATGCCGTGGATCTTCAGCCCCTCCGCGATGATCTCGCCGACCGAGAGGCGTGGACTCAGGCTGCCGAACGGGTCCTGAAACACGATCTGCATCTCGCGGCGCAGCGGGCGGAGCTGGCGGGTGCGAAGGGCCCGGATGTCGCGGCCGTCGAACGTGATGTCGCCCGTCGAGGATTCGAGCCGGAGCAGCGCCAGGCCCAGCGTCGTCTTGCCCGAGCCGGACTCGCCGACGACGCCCAGCGTTTGGCCTTCCTTGATCGTGACGCTGACGCCGTCGACCGCCTTCACGTGGCCGACGGTGCGCTTGAACACACCTTTCTTGATCGGGAACCATACGCGCACGTCCCGTGCCGCGACGATCGTGCGCGCATCCGGCGGGCGCGGCGCCGGATTGCCCTTGGGCTCGGCCGCCAGCAGGTGACGGGTATACGCGTGCTGCGGCCGCTCGAACACGTCCGCCACGCGGCCTTCCTCGACGATGCGCCCCGCCTGCATCACGCAGACGCGGTGGGCGATCTTGCGCACGATGCCCAGGTCGTGGGTGATGAACAGCATGGCCATGCCGAGCCGTGCCTGCAGGTCCTGCAGGAGCTGCAGCAGCTGGGCCTGAATCGTGACGTCCACCGCCGTGGTCGGTTCGTCGGCGATCAGGAGGTCGGGTTCGTTGGCGAGCGCCATGGCGATCATGACGCGCTGACGCTGGCCGCCCGAGAGCTGGTGCGGATAGGCACCGAGCCGGGCCTCCGCCTGCGCGCCGAGGCCGACGAGGCGGAGCAGCTCGATGATCCGGGCCCGCGCCGCCGTCCCCGACAGTCCTTTGTGAATCAGCAGCGTCTCGCCGATCTGCTTCTCGATCGTGTGGAGCGGATTCAGCGAGGTCATCGGCTCCTGGAAGATCATCGCGATGCGGTCGCCGCGGATCGCGCGCAGGCGCGATTCCGGCGCGCCGACCAGCTCCTCGCCGCGGAACGTGATGGAGCTACCGGCCGGATGCCGCGCCAGCGGATAGGGCAGGAGCTGGAGGATCGACAGCGCCGTGACCGACTTGCCCGACCCGGATTCGCCGACAAGGGCCAGCGTCTCGCCGCGGTCGAGCTGGAACGAGATGCGATCGACGGCCGTGAACGTCCGATCGCGACCGACGTCGAAGGTCACGGAAAGATCGCGCACGCGCAGCAGGGGGGTGGTTTCAGCCATCGACGTTCTGCTCTCCGGAAGCGGCGCTCACTTGAACACCTTGCGCGGGTCGAAGGCATCGCGCACGGCCTCGCCGATGAACACCAGCAGCGTGAGGATGAGCGCGATGACGAGGAACGACGTGATGCCGAGCCACGGCGCCTGCAGGTTCGATTTGCCCTGGTTCAGGAGCTCGCCCAGCGACGGTGAACCCGGGGGCAGCCCGAAGCCGAGGAAGTCGAGCGAGACCAGCGCGACGATCGATCCCGACAGGATGAAAGGAAGGAAGGTCAGGGTGGCGACCATCGCGTTGGGCAGCACGTGTCGGAACATGATGACGATGTCGCTGGCCCCGAGCGCCTTGGCGGCGCGGACATAGTCGAAGTTGCGCGCGCGCAGGAACTCGGCCCTGACGACGTCGACGAGCCCGGTCCAGCTGAACAGGAGCAGAAGTCCGAGCAGCCACCAGAAGTTCGGTTGGACGAAGGCGGCCAGGATGATCAGCAGGTACAGCTGCGGCAGGCCGGACCAGATCTCGATGAACCGCTGGAACAGGAGGTCGGTCCAGCCGCCGAAATAGCCCTGTACGGCGCCGGCCACGATGCCGATCACCGAACTCAGGACCGTCAGCGCCAGGCCGAACAGGACGGAGATCCGGAATCCGTAGATGAGGCGCGCCAGCACGTCGCGGCCCTGGTCGTCGGTGCCGAGCCAATTGACGGATGTCGGCGGCGAAGGCGCAGGTTGCGGCAGGTCGAAGTTGATCGTGTTGTAGCTGAACGGAATGAGGGGCCAGACCATCCAGCCCTTTTCCTGGATCAGCTCGATCACGTAGGGATCGCGGTAATCCGCCTCGGTCGGAAATTCGCCGCCGAAGGTCGTCTCGGGATACGACCTGAAGATCGGCATGTAGAACGCGCCGTCGTAGCGAACGAGGATCGGCTTGTCGTTGGCGATGAACTCGGCGAACAGCGATACCGTGAAGAGCAGCAGGAAGATCCACAGCGACCAGAACCCGCGACGGTTCGCGCGGAAATTGGCCAGCCGCCGGCGGGCGAGCGGCGACAGCCAGGGGCGTCGTTTGTGGATCACCTCGTGCAACGTTCAGCCCCGTGCCTCGAAATCGATCCGCGGATCGACGAGCGTATAGGTGAGGTCGCTCACGATCTTCATCAGGAGCCCGAGCAGCGTAAAGAAGTAGAGCGTCGCGAACATGATCGGATAGTCGCGATTGATCGCGGCTTCGAACCCGAGCAGTCCCAGCCCATCGAGCGAGAAGATGATCTCGATTAGGAGTGCGCCGGTGAAGAGGATGCTCACGAACGCGCCCGGAAACCCGGCGATGATCAGCAGCATCGCGTTCCGGAAGACGTGTCCGTAGAGGACGCGCCGCTCCGTCAGGCCCTTGGCGCGTGCGGTGATCACGTACTGCTTGTTGATCTCGTCCATGAACGAGTTCTTCGTCAGCATCGTCAGGCCGGCGAAGCCGCCGATGACGAGCGCCGTTACCGGCAGCACCATGTGCCAGGCGTAGTCCAGCACCTTGCCCCACCACGGCAGCTCGGCGAAGTTCTCCGAGACCAGGCCGCGCAGCGGAAAGATCTGCAGGAAGCTGCCGCCGGCGAACAGCACGATCAGCAGGACCGCGAACAGGAAGCTCGGAATCGCATATCCGATTATGATCACGCTCGACGTCCACACGTCGAAGCGGGAACCGTCGCGCACCGCCTTGCGGATGCCGAGCGGGATCGAGATCAGATAGATGAGAAGCGTGCTCCACAGTCCCAGCGAGATCGAGACCGGCATTTTCTCCAGGATGAGATCGACGACGCGGCGGTCGCGGAAGAACGAGGTGCCGAAGTCGAAGGTCAAATAGCGTCCCATCATCAGGACGAAACGCTCGTGCATCGGCCGGTCGAAGCCGAACGTCTTCTCCAGCTCCTTGATCAGGGCCGGGTCGATGCCGCGGGCGCCCCGGTATTTCGCGGCTTCGCCGGTCGTGCCGGTGCCGCCGCGGTCGGACTGACCCTGCACGAGCTCGCCCTGGCCGCCGGTGAAGCGCTGCGTGGGGTCCGTTGCCGTGCCGCGGAGCTGTGCGATGACGACGTCGATGGGGCCGCCCGGCGCCACCTGCACGATGGCGAAGTTGATCACCATGATCCCGAACAGGGTCGGGATCAGCAGCAGCAGGCGCCGGATGATATAGGCGAGCATCGGGGGTCCTGACGGCAGGGGACGGAGGCCGGATGCATGGGCGTCAGCGGCCGCGCTTCGCCTTGAGTGCGGCGTCCTTCTGCGGGTCGACCCACCAGACGGACGAAAGGAAGCCGACATCCGGCGTGATCGCGGGCCGTGCGAAGCGGTCCCAGTAGGCGACGCGCGTGACGCGGGTGTGCCAGTTGGGGACGACGTAGTGGCCCCATTGCAGCACCCGGTCGAGGGCCCGCGTGCGAACCACGAGGCTGTCGCGATCGGGTGCGCTGATGATGGCCTCGATCAGGAAATCGATCGCGTCGGACTTGATGCCGGCCGTGTTGCGGCTGCCGGGCGTGTCGGCCGCACGGGAGCTCCAATAGTCGCGCTGCTCGTTGCCCGGGGACTCCGACTGCGCGAAGACGTCGACCGTCATGTCGAAGTCGAACTCGTCCATGCGCCGTTGGTACTGTGCCGGATCGACCGTGCGGACGCGGGCCTCGATGCCGAGCCGTTTCAGGTTCTCGGCATAGGGCAACATGACGCGCTCGAACTGCGGGCTGTTGAGCAGGATCTCGAAGCTCACCGGATTGCCGTCGGGGCCGACGAGGCGCTGGTTCTCGAACTTGTAGCCGGCCTCGCGCAGGAGCCGCAGCGCCACCCGCTGGTTCTCGCGCCAGTTGCCCGAGCCGTCGGTCTTCGGCGGGTTGTACTCCTTGGTGAACACCTCGTCGGGGATCTTGCCGCGCAGCGGCTCCAGCAGCTTCAGCTCCTCCGGCCCCGGCAGGCCGCGCGCCGCAAGCTCTGAGTTGTCGAAATAACTGCGCGTGCGCGTGTAGGCGCCATGGAACAGGTTCTTGTTCGACCATTCGAAGTCGAACGCGTACGCCATCGCTTCGCGCACGCGCCGGTCCTGGAACAGGGGCCGGCGCATGTTCATGACGAAGCCCTGCATGCCGGTGGTCCGCTCGAACGGCAGCTCCTCGAGCTTGAAGAGTCCGGCCGCGCGCGCCGGGCTGTCATACCCGGTCGCCCAGGCGAGCGCCTGGTTCTCGACGCGCAAGTCGTACTCGCCGGCCTTGAACGCCTCGAGCGCGACCGTGTTGTCGCGGTAGTAATCGTAGCGGATGACGTCGAAGTTGTGGTGGCCGACATTGACCGGCAGCTTTGCGCCCCAGTAGTCCGGCACGCGCCGCAGTGTGATGTAGCGGCCGGCCTCGAAGGAATCGATCCTGTAGGGGCCGGAGCCGAGCGGCGGCTCGAGCGTGGTCTTGTCGAACTCGCGCCCTTCCCAATAGTGCTTGGGCAGTACCGGCAGCTGGCCGACGATCAGCGGCAGTTCGCGGTTGATGCCGCCCGAGAACGTGAAGCGGACCTTTCGCTCGCCCACCTTCTCGGCCTTCGCCACGCTGGCGTAATACGAGCGGTAGAACGGATGGCCCTTGGTCTTGAGCGTCTCGAACGTCCAGATGACGTCCTCGACCGTGATCGGCCTGCCGTCGTGAAACCGTGCTTCGGGCCGCAGGTTGAACGCGACCCAAGAACGATCCGCCGGTACCTCGACCGTCTCGCAGACCAGGCAGTACTCGGTAAACGGTTCGTCGGCCGACGCGGTCATCAGCCGGTCGTAGATCGCCGCCGAGCCGACGGCCGCGACGCCACGCAGGATGAACGGATTGAGATTGTCGAACGTGCCGATGGCATGGAACTTCACTTCGCCGCCCTTCACCGCGTTCGGGTCCGCGTAGGCGAAGTGCTTGAAATCGGGTCCGTACTTCACGTCGCCGTGCATGGCGATCGCGTGTGCGACGGTGACGGTAGCACCGCCGGCATCGGGGGCCTGGGTCTGCGCCGACCCGGGCGATGCGGCAAGGAGGCCGGCGAGCGCAAGCAGGCCGGCGGCGCGTCCGAGGAACGGCATGGCCGATCTCATGCTGTTAACGAATGTCCCAACTCTGTCCTGATGGCGTCCCTGGGGCAAGGGAAAGCACCGAAACGGGGCACTTTTGGGGCATGACCGGCGTTCCGGGCGCTTGCGGCGCCCGATTTTTTATCACCAGGATCCCGGAACGAGGCCGATCCGCCCGATGCCGGGCAGCTTGAGCGCGGGATCGGTGACGTCGATGCCGAAGCTGAGGCCCAGCAGGTTCACCTCGATGCCTTCGTCGACCGCCAGCAGAATCCCGGCCAGACCGAACAGCGAAAGCTGGAAGCCGGTGCCGCTGGGGCTCGGCGCGACGATCGTCCCGGTCAGGAAATCCTTCCCGACGGCGTTGTTCGGCATCTCGAGGCCGAGCTCGGGCACCTCGCGGGCGATGTGGGCGATGAACGTGTTGCTGTTGGGACCGGGCCAGGTGCGATAGAAGTCGGGATAGGGATAGGACTGGACGGCTGCCTTGATCTTTTCGATCAGGGCATCGACGCCGGGGCCGCGGCGGTCGAGCAGCACCGTCGGTCGGCTGCCGAACCAGTAATTGTCAGGTCCCATGCGGTTGATCCGGATCGACGGTACGCCGCGGGCCACACCCCACCCCATGACTTCGTACCGGGTATAGGCGTCGGCGCCCGTCGGCTTCACCACGATCCAGGTATGGACGCTGAAGATGCCGCGCCAGTCGAACGCCCGCGCCGCATAAACCTGGACGACCGCTTCGGGTGTCGTCGCCGGGTCCGGCGCTAGCCCCGTCGCGTCGCGACGGGCCGTCATCCAGGATTCGCCGGTGCGTTCGATGATCGCCGAGTTCACGCCGATCGGTGCCAGAAACAGCAGGACGAAGAGGGCGATGGCGCGCTTCATTGCAGCAGGGCCAAGGCCTGTGCATGCACGCGCGCGTCGCCGGCGACGACCACGCGCCCGTCGGATGACAGATCGAGCGCGCGGCCCTGCCAGTCCGTCATGGTGCCGCCGGCGCCCTCGACGATGGGAACGATCGCGGCGTAGTCGTAGACTTTCAGGCCCGCCTCGATGACGAGATCGGCGAAGCCGCTCGCCACCAGGCCGTAGGCATAGCAGTCGCCGCCATACATCGGCAGTTTCACCTGCCGGCGCACGCGCTCGAAGCGGGTGAAGTCGTCGCCGTCGAACATGTGCGGCGAGGTGCAGTAGAGCGCAGCACGGGCCAGTGCGTCGCAGGGGCGCGTGCGCACCGGCCTGCCCTGGTGCAGCGTCGGATGTCCATAGGCGCCCACCCAGCGCTCGCCGATCGCGGGACAGTCGATCACGCCGACGACCGGACGTCCTTCCCGGCACAGCGCGATGAGCGAACCGAAGAGCGGACGGCCGGTGATGAACGACTTCGTCCCATCGATCGGATCGATCACCCAGACATGGCTTGCACCCTCGCGCTCGCGGCCATGTTCTTCGCCGATGATGCCGTGCTCGGGAAATGTCGCCGCGATGAGCTCCCGCATTGCCAGCTCCGCTTCGCGGTCGGCGATGGTCACGGGCGAAAGGTCGGATTTGTCGTCGACCGTGAACTGGGTGCGGAAATGGCGGCGTATGATGGCGCCGGCGCGGTCGGCGAGGCGCTCGGCAAGCTGGATATAGGCGTCGAGGCGTTCGGCCATGGCAGCGGTCGTTTGTGTCTTCGCCAGAAGATGGCGCGAGCTTGCGGACGACGAAAGGAATTTCGATCGCGCCCGCGTCTGCCGTGGCTGGCGGGCGGGGTGCCGCCCCGCCGGAACTTCCGTCGACTTCAGCGCGCTCTCAGCAGAGATCGGATGAACCACTGGTGGTTGGTTCGGCCGACCCGCATTACAAGATCTTGGGAGACGGGGCGGGATCACGCTTGGTCCACGTGTTCGGTTCACGCGGCTTCCTCGGGATCGGCGACAAGCACGTCGCCAGGCCGTGGGAGCAGGTCAGGATCGCGGCCGACGGCGAATCGGCGATGGTCTCGATGAACAAGGATCTACTCGCAGAGGCACCCGCCTTCAGGACGAAGGAGGACAGGCAGGCCGAGGCCGATCGGGCGGGCGCGCGGCAGGGACGGCAGCCGAGGCGGCCCATCAGCGGTCGGGTGCTCCGGCCACCGGTCCGGCAGCGCCACCGGCGCGTTGAACGGGGCAGAACGACGGACGCGGCGGGGCCGGGGCGTTTTCTCTTCGGCTACGCGTGCGTCCGGCCGTCGTGCGTCAGGCGACGGGGCGGTAGCTGAACGCGCCCAGCAAATAGTTCGCCGAGCGTTGATCGTCGCTGAGCGGCATCACGACCGAGCGGTAGAGCAACGTCGTGCCATCCGGCCGGGTCCATTTGCCGGCTTCGTCGATCGGTGCCATGAGGTCACATGACGTCCGTTGGAAATAGAGGGCCCGCGCGACCACGTCATGCGGCAGCATGTCTGCCACCTTGTGTCCGGTCGGGTCGCGGCCGAGTGCACGGGACAGCACGGCGCCGGCCTGGACGAAGATGCTGTCCGCCGGATTCGACGCAACCTGGATGATGAAAAGATGGTCCCACAGCTCGCGCGCGCTTTCCTGTGTGACCTGACGGCGGGAAGGATAGCGTTGCGCGCCGGCGATGCCGCGCCAGTACTGGACGGCGATGGAGCAGGCCCGGCGTTCGAGGTCCTCTGGCGCGGCGATGCGCAAGGGCGGGATGCTCGGAGCGACAGCGCCTTCGCAAGGGGTTTGTTGCATGGCTCGTCCCTCCCTGGGCGGAACGAGCCCATTAGACGGCCGGAACCGTTAAGCTAGTCTGAAGACGGCCGTGGAATCGGCGTGATTTCCGGTTGAAATCCCGATGGCCGGCCGGCATGCCGAAACGGCCGCCGGCCGGACCCGGCGATTGATCAGGGCAGAGGCGGCGGGTTGTCGCTCTGCATCCGCAGCCAGGCGATCAGGTTGGCGCGATCCTCGGCCTTGCGGATGCCAGCGAAGGCCATCCGTGTTCCCGGCATGAATTCCTTAGGATTGGCGAGAAACTTGTTCAAATCCTCGTAGCTCCAGGTGCCCTCCGCGTTCTGCATCGCCTGCGAGTAGTTGAAGCCCTGGGCGTGCCCCTTGTCGGCGCCGACCACACCCCAGAGATTGGGGCCGACGCGGTTGGCGCCTCCCTTCTCGAACGTGTGGCACGAGGTACACTGCTTTGCGACGCTTTGGCCCGCCTGGGCATTGGCCGACGCCAGCAGCGGCTCGATGGGCTCGACCGTCGGGGCGGCCGCCGCCTGCTGCGTCGGCGCCTCACGCTCGACGCCGGCGACGACATAGACGTTTTTCTCGAGCCGGTGCGGCGATACCAGCATCCGACCGACGAACCCGAGGGCGGTCACGACGAGCAGGGCGGAGAGAAACGCGCCTGCGACCTTGTTCCATTCGAACGAGTCCATGTGTGTCTTGTCTCCGGCTCTCTGAAGCGACCGAAACGCGGGCACGAAGCGGCGAAAATCTATCCGCCCGGCACTCGACGGTTCAACCGCGAAAACCTGACCCGAGAGGAACCCCCTGCCGGAATGCGCTTGCGACCGCAAGGGGTTCCGGTTTAGACGCGGCCGTTATACTGTGCGCCCCACCATCCGCCAACCCGCCCCGTCTACGGTCCGACCGGCCGCCCCGCGACCAAACGCCGCAGTTTCCAGATTCCGACACGCCATCCCGACAAGCCTTTGCCACTCATGCGCCCGATCATCGTCATCCCTGCGCGCCTGCAGGCGACGCGGCTTCCCGGCAAGCCGCTCGCCGACATTCATGGCGAGCCGATGATCGTCCACGTCTGGCGGCGCGCCTGCGAGGCCGATCTCGGTCCCGTCGTGGTCGCCGCCGCCGAACCCGAAATCACCGCCGCGGTAGAGGCCGCCGGCGGCAAGGCGATTCTCACGCGGCCCGACCATCCCTCCGGCTCGGACCGGGTCCACGAGGCCGTCGAGCGTTTCGATCCGGATGGGCGCTTCGACGCCGTGCTAAACGTTCAGGGCGACCTGCCGACGATCGAGGCCCGTGCCGTGCGCGCCGTGCTGGCGCCGCTCGAGGACGAGGACGTCGATATCGGCACGATCGCGGCCGAAATCACCCGCGACGAGGAGCGGACCGATCCCAACGTGACCAAGGTCGTGTCCGCGTTCGAACGAGCGGCGAGCGGCGACCGGCCGCCGATCGGGCGCGCGCTCTATTTCAGCCGGGCGACGGTGCCGGCCGGACCGGGGCCGCACTATCACCACATCGGGCTCTACGCCTATCGGCGTGCCGCGCTCGCGCGGTTCGTGAGGCTGCCGCCCGGCACGCTGGAGCGGCGCGAGCGCCTGGAGCAGTTGCGCGCACTCGAAGCCGGCATGCGCATCGACGTCGCGCTAGTGGACACGGTGCCGCTCGGCGTCGATACGCCGGCCGATCTCGATCGCGCGCGTGTGCTCCTGCGACCGAAGGACTAGGGGGAAGTCATGGCTAGGAAGAAGATTGCGCCGCCGCGTATCGCCTTTCAGGGACAGCCAGGCGCCTATTCCGATCTCGCGTGCCGGCACGCATATCCCGAGCTCGAGACGCTGCCCTGTCCCAGCTTCGAGGATGCGTTCGCAGCCGTGCGCGACGGGCGTGCGCGCCTCGCCATGATTCCGATCGAGAACTCGGTCGCGGGCCGGGTGGCGGACGTCCACCACCTGATGCCGCATTCGAACCTGAAGATCGTTGCCGAGCATTTCCAGCGGGTGAACCACCATCTGCTGGCACCGAAAGGTGCCACGCTCAAGACGATCCGGACCGTGCAGAGCCATGTCCAGGCGCTCGATCAGTGCCGCGGCACGATCCGCGCCCTCGGTCTGCAGCGCGTCGTCGGCGCAGACACGGCGGGATCCGCCGCCGAAGTGGCGAAGTCGGGCGACATCACGCGCGCCGCGATCGCTTCGGCGCTCGCCGGCGAGATTTATGGCCTCAAGTCGCTCAAGAAGAACATCGAGGACGCCGAGCACAACACGACCCGTTTCGTCGTGCTGGCGCGCGAAGGCGTGGATCCCGACCCCAGCAAGGGACCAGTGATGACGACATTCATCTTCCGCGTGCGCAACGTGCCGGCCGCGCTCTACAAGGCGCTTGGCGGCTTCGCGACCAACGGCGTCAACATGACCAAGCTCGAGAGCTATCTCGTGGGCGGCCGCTTCGAGGCGGCACAGTTCTATGCCGACGTCGAAGGCCATCCCAAGCAGCCGGCACTCGCCCGCGCGCTGGAGGAGCTGCGGTTCTTCAGCCGCGAGGTGAAGATCCTCGGGACGTACTACGCCCACCCGTTCCGGCGGCGCGGCGCACCGGACGAAAGCGATTGAGCCGCCCGCCGGCCGTGTCGGGCGTGCCTGTCGCCGGTTTCGCCCCGAGGCGGTGCTGATTCGCTCTGTCGTGGCTCGCGGGGTGGGCTCGCGGGCCCTGCCTCTCCCGAAAAAATAGGCGCCCCGAAGGGTTGCGACGCGACCGCGTCGATACCATTCTCGAAGGCTACACAGACCCCGCGAAATCGATTAGCGTCCGCCCGGGCACACGGCAGGACGGATATCCGGTCCCGGCTTCTTTCCCGAACGATGCGATACGGCAAAGCCGCATGACCCGGCGATGCGACGTCAGTCGGGCGCGGCCGCGGGAACGTTGCTTGGAGCGTAGCCGAACACACCTGAACCAGACGCGATGACGATCGAGAATGCCAACGGGACGCCGGCGCCTTCACCGCGCCGGACTTTTGCCATCATCTCCCACCCCGACGCCGGCAAGACTACCTTGACGGAGAAACTGCTGCTGTTCGGCGGCGCGATCCATGAGGCCGGCGCGGTGAAGGCGCGCAAGGAGCGTCGGCATACGCGCTCGGACTGGATGGAGATCGAGCGCGCCCGCGGCATCTCGGTCACGAGCTCGGTGATGACGTTTCGCTACGGCGGGGTGGTGTTCAACCTGCTCGACACGCCGGGTCATGAGGACTTCAGCGAAGATACGTACCGCACGCTGACGGCTGTCGACTCCGCCGTCATGGTCATCGACGCGGCGAAGGGCATCGAGGCGCAGACGCGCAAGCTGTTCGAGGTATGCCGGCTGCGCGACATCCCGATCACGACCTTCATCAACAAGGTCGACCGCGAGGGTCGCGACCCGTTCGAGCTTCTGGACGAAATCCAGGAGACCCTTGCGCTCGATGCCGCGCCGGTGACCTGGCCGATCGGCATGGGTGGCCTGTTCCGCGGCTGTTGGGACCTGCGCCGCGAGCGCCTGATCCTTGCGGACTCCGTCGCCGACGGCGCCGTGGCACGCGATCACGCGGCCCGTCTCGAGGACGTCGTGCCGGCCGAACAGCGCAGCAAGCTCGCCGAGGACATCGAACTCATCCGGTCGGCATGTCCGTCATTCGATGCCAAGGCCTTTCTCGAGGGACACTTGACACCCGTCTATTTCGGCAGCGCGCTCAAGGATTTCGGCGTGCGCGAGCTGCTCGAAGGGCTGGTCGCCCATGCGCCGTCGCCGCGCGCCCAGCCGGCGACGCCGCGCGCCGTCGGGCCGGACGAGCCCTCGGTGACCGGCTTCGTGTTCAAGGTCCAGGCCAACATGGACCCCAACCACCGCGACCGGGTCGCCTTCGTGCGCATCTGCTCGGGACGGTTCCGGCGGGGAATGAAGCTCAAGCACCTGCGCAGCGGCAAGATGCTCGCGGTACAGAACCCGATCTTCTTCTTCGCTCAGGACCGCGAGCTCGCCGAGGAAGCATGGCCCGGCGACATCATCGGGATTCCCAATCACGGGACGCTGCGCGTCGGCGACACGCTGTCCGAGGGGGAGGAGATCCGGTTCACGGGCATTCCGAATTTCGCGCCCGAGATCCTGCGCCGCGTGCGGCTCGACGACCCGATGCGCGCAAAGCAGATGCGCCGCGCGCTCGAAGATCTGGCCGAGGAGGGCGTCACGCAGGTGTTCCGGCCGACGGTCGGGTCCGACTGGATCGTCGGCGTCGTCGGGCCGCTGCAGCTCGACGTGCTCGGTACTCGCATCGAGCAGGAATACAAGATCAAGGTCGGCTTCGAGCCGGCGCCTTACGAGACGGCGCGCTGGATCAGCGCCGACGATCCCAAGATGCTGAAAAGCTTCATCGAGGCGAACCAGAGCGCAATGAGCGAAGATCGCGACGGGGCCCCCGTCTTTCTGGTGCGCAACAGCTTCGAGCTCAACTGGACCAAGGAACGCTGGCCGGACATCCGCTTCAGCGCGACGCGCGAGCGGTCATGACCGGTTCGAGCCGCCGATCGCCTCGCGGGTTCGGCCGGACGTGCCGCCATCGGGATGACCGTCGGTGTCGAGGGCTATAAGACGCTCGCGCATCGAACGTACGGGTGCAACCGTCCGCCGCGGATTGCCGTTGAACCACAGGCGGTCTCGACGCGCCTATTCCATGTAGATCATCTTCCGGGTCATGCCGCCGTCGACGACGATGTTGGCGCCGGTCATGAATCCGGCCTCGGGCCCGATCAGGTATGCGACCAGATTGGCGACGTCCTCGGGCCGGCCGACGCGGCCGACGAGGTGCTGCGCGTGGTCTTCGGGGCGAAGTTCCGCCTGCCGCCGTTCCGCAGTCTTCTTCCAGTTCGACACGTCGATCCAGCCGGGGCTGATGCAGTTGACGCGCACGTCGGGCGCCAAGCTCGCGGCCAGTGCATGCGTCAGCGCGACGATGCCGCCCTTGGATGCGGCGTAAGCCTCGGTGTTTGGCTCCGACATCAGGGCCCGGGTCGACGCGATGTTGACGATAGCGCCCTTGCGTGCCCGCAGGGCGGGAGCCGCGTATTTCGCGCAGAGGAAATACCCGGTGAGATTGGTGTCGATCACGCGATGCCATTCGTCGAGCGACAGCTCGGCGAGCGGCTTCACGATGTTGATGCCCGCGTTGTTGACCAGCGCGTCGATCCCGCCGAAGCGCGACCCGGCAAGCTCGATCATCCGCCTGACGTCCGCCTCGCGGGTGACGTCGGTCTCCACGAACATCGTCTCGCCGCGGCCCCGCAGTTTGGCCTCGGCCTCGCGGCCCGCTTCCGCATCGCGTTCGGCGATCACAACCTTCATGCCGGCCTCGGCGAGCCGCAGTGCGGTCGCCTTGCCGATGCCCTGGCCGGCGCCGGTGACGACCGCGACCTTGCCGGCAAGCGACATGTCGCAAGCCCGCGCCGTCAGCGTCCGGCGACCGTCAGGCCGTCGACGCGAATCGTCGGGGCGTCGATGCCGTAACGGAAGGTAAGGTCGTCGGCCGCCGTGATGTTCCGGAACATCTCGAGCAGGTTGCCGGCCACCGTGATCTCGCTGACCGGATAGGTGATTTCGCCGTTCTCGATCCAGAAGCCGGCGGCGCCGCGGCTGTAGTCGCCCGTGACGTTGTTGACGCCCATGCCGATGAACTCGGTGACGTAGAGACCGCGCTCGACGCTGCGGATGAGCGCATCGCGTGAGATCGTGCCCGGCTCCATGTAGAGGTTCGTGGCCGACGGTCCCGGCGGCGTGGTCGTGCCGCGCGCGGCGTGCCCGGTGCTCTTGAGCCCGAGCTGGCGCGCCGAACGCAGGTCGAGGAGCCAGGTCGTGAGCACGCCCTTGTCGATGATCGCGCGCCGTGCGGGTGCGATGCCTTCGCCATCGACCGGCTTCGAGTTGAGGCCGCGACGGCGGAACGGGTCGTCGATGATGGTGATCGCTTCGGGAAAGACGGTCTGGCCGAGCTTCGTCTTCAGGAAGCTCGTCCCGCGCGCGATCGCCGCGCCGTTGATGGCGCCGGCGAGATGCCGCAGCAACCCGTTCGACACGCGCGGGTCGTAGATGACGGGGCACCTGCAGGTCTCGACCTTGCGCGGGTTGAGCCGCCGCAGCGTGCGTTCCGCGGCGCGCCGCCCGACCACCTCGGGGGACTCGAGGTCGGTGCCGTAGACGGCGGTCGCGAAGTCGTAGTCGCGCTCCATCGCCGTCCCGCTCCCCGCCAGGACCGAGACGCTGACGCTATGGGACGAGCGTGCATAGGCCGCGGCGAAGCCGTTGGAGGCGGCAAGCGCGACGCGCGAGCAACCCCAGCCGGCTTCCGCGCCCTCGGAGTTGGTGATGCCGGGCACGGCCAGCGCGGTCTCTTCGGCGGCGCGGGCGCGCTCGACGAGCGTTTCCGGGGTCGGTTCGACCGGATCGTACAGGTCGAGGTCGGGGATGTCGCGCGCGAGGTCGGCGGCATCGGCCAGCCCGCAGAACGGATCTTCCGGTGCGACCTTGGCCATCGCGACGGCGCGCTCGATCAGTTCCGCGATCGCGCGCGCCGACCGGTCCGAGGACGACACGATGGCCTGTCGCTTGCCGACGAAGACGCGCAGCCCGAGATCCTGTCCTTCGGAGCGCTCGAGCTTCTCGAGCTTGCCCAGGCGTCGCGCATGGCTGATCGAGATGCCTTCGACGAACAGCGCGTCGGCGGCATCGGCGCCGGCGCGTTTCGCGCGGGCGATCAGATCGGTCAGGAAGTCGAGGTTGTTTTCGACCAGCGTGGCCATGGTGTCTCCCGGCTGGGCAGATGTTGAGGGCGATGAGACGGACGAGCCGGCACTATAACGACCGGGCCGGAGCACGTTAACCGGCGGAATCGGGAACCGACCGCCGCGGATAAAGGCCGGTCCTGCCGACGACGGGAAGCATCAGCATCCAGCCCAGTCCCTGGCGGCGCCGGTCCTGGAACTGCGCCAGGCCGATCGTCATCGCCTCGTGACCTTCGCGGGGCTGGGCACGGTAGGTGCCGAACAACCGGTCCCACCACGGGAAGTTGAAACCGAAATTGCTGTTGGTCTCGGCCACGGCCACCGAGTGATGGACGCGATGCATGTCCGGCGTCACCACCAGACGGCGCAGCCAGCGGTCGACCGTCGGCGGAATGCGCACATTGGCGTGATTGAAGATCGAGCTGCCGTTCAGCACGACCTCGAACAGCAGGACCGCGACCGCGGGCGCGCCGATGAGCGCCACCGCCGCGAACTTGATCAGCATCGACAAGGCGATCTCGACGGGGTGAAAGCGGATCCCGGTGCTCGTATCCAGGTCCGGATCGGCATGGTGGACCATGTGGAGCCGCCACAGGACCGGGACGGCATGGAACAGCCGGTGCTGCGCGTAGATGACGAGATCGAGGACAAGGAACGACACGAGCACCGCAAGCCAGCCCGGCGCGCCGACCTGGTTGAAGAATCCCCAGCCCCGTTGCTGCGCGAGGCCGGCGAACGCGACGGCCAGCATCGGAAATCCCAGGCGCAGAACGACCGCTTCGACCGCGACGAGCGCGAGATTGTTGACCCACCGGAATCCGCGCGGCGCCGTCAGAGCACGGCGTGGCGCCAGCGTCTCCCACAGGCCCATGGCCGTGAGCAGGCCAACGAAGACGCTACCGCGGACGAGGTTCTCGTGTCCGATCAGGAAATCTGCCATGCGCGACAATGCTAGCCGATGGCCCGGCATGATGCGACGGCGGACATTTCGGCATCTGATCTGCGGCGGGTGACGCCCCCGCTGAATCGACCGGCCGTCATGCCCGCATATAGCGCTCCCACAGCTGGACATAGGCCGCGCCGAGCCCGAACACGATCGCCGCAAACAGCACGAACCCGCCGATCCAGGGCAAGGACTGCAGGAATGCGAGCCCGATCAGCGCGAGCATCAGCGCGCCGAGCCGCCACGACGTTGCCGTCGTCTGCCGGCGGACGACGCGGAGCATCGCGTCGCCCAGGAAGAAGGCCGACGTCAGATGACCGAAGACCAGCGACAGGCCGTAGCAGGCGAGGAGTCCGAGCGCGAGCGGAATCCCGAGCACCGACACGAGCGCGAGGACGGCCGCGACTGGTGTGGCAGCCAGCACCGCGAACCCCACCAGAAAGCTGCGGACCGGCGCCCGGCCGATCGTGCGCGCGGCATCGGCCATGAAGTCCGGGAACAGCACCGCGAGCATCGTGCCGATCACGGCAAGACCGGCCAGCCATGCGATCCGCAGCGTCGCAATGGCGCTATCGGCGAAATGTCGGGCGGCATCGCTAATACCCGGCTGCTGGACGATCTCGCCCTCGATACGCGCCGCGGGATCGATGCGCGCCGGCGTGCTGCTTCGGTACACGAGCCGGCCGCGAATGACAGCGCCGGGACCGATGTCGATCGACGCGGCGGCAAGCTCGACATCGCCGAGGATCTCGCCCGAGACCGCGATCGATGCGGCGGCAATGTACAGGTTGGCGGCGGTCCATCCGGCGACATCGACATGGCCGCCGGCAAGCCACGCCGCTCCGGCCACGTGCGTTTCGGGTGCGATGCGGATGGTGCCGCCGACGGCCGTCAGGTCGCCGCCGATCTGGGCCGCGATCGCGAGATCGCCGGCGGCAACGCGAACAGCGTCGCGGACTCGTCCGTGCACCTCGACACGGGCGCCGGCCGCGAACGCGCTGCCGCGCACGGCCGCGTCGATACGCACACGGGCGCCGGCGGCGAACACGTCACCGGGCACCTCGTCGGTGATGTCGACCTGCGGGGCGGCACGGTACATCGCGGCATGCGCCGGTCCATAGGGCGCCAGTGCGGCCACAAGACCGGCCAGCAGACAAAGACATCGCACGATCCGTTCCATGGCGGTCTCCTCGACCGACAGGGTGCGGGACCGCGCTGCCTTTGCGCAACCACGTGGTGCGAACGGGGAGGGGGCCCGGGTTGGCTAGGTGCTGCGGACGGGACGGCGACGGGGGCGTCAGTTCCAGCGCTCGGCAATGAACTGTGCCACTTCGGCGCGCCGGCGTTCCGAGCAGGCGCCGGCACTGCGCAGATCGGTCTCGAACAGGTTCATCGCCACGCCGTGCAGGACGTCGATATAGGCGAGCGCTTTTTCGTTCCGGGTACCTTTCGCCCGCTCCAGCGCCATCATCGGCCGGAAGTTGCCTTCCTGCCAGTCGAGACCGCACCAGGCCGCCGCCGCCGATGCGGCCGCGATGTCGACGACGTAGCGTCCGTCCTCGAGCGTGATCGGTGGCAGTTGGTGGTCCGACGCTGTTGTCGCCTCGGCGCGTCCCTCGGGCAGATGCCGTTGCGCGATGCCCATGATGTGGATGACGACGTCGTCGCCCAGCATCGGCACGAACCGGCTCTCGTGGGAGGCGACGGAGACGGTCAGAACGGAAACGGCGGCGAGCGCTCCGGCGAGCGCGCCTGCCGCACAGAGAAGGACGTTTCGCATGAAACCTACGGCGCGCGCGAGACTCAACTTAGGGTATTATGCGCGCAAAATGGTAAACGATGCACTAAAGATCGCCTGCGTCGGCCGCCATTCTCGAGGTTGCACGACTTGTTTCGCCGTCATCCGATACGCCGCCGCACCGAGAGGCCGATCCCGGCGTGCCGGGCCGGTCTCTCCTTACTCACTTCCAGATCGGCTTGCCTGAACCGGGCAGGCCGAGGCGCGGCCATTTCTCCGAGACGGTCCGGATGACCTCGTCGCTCATGCGCAACTTTGTGCCCCATTCCCGCTTGGTCTCCGGCGGCCATTTGTTGGTGGCATCGAGCCCGATCTTGGAGCCGAGGCCCGACTCCGGGCTGGCGAAATCCAGATAGTCGATCGGGGTGTTCTCGATCACGGTGATGTCGCGGGCCGGATCCATCCGCGTCGAAATCGCCCACATCACGTCCTTCCAGTCGCGGGCGTCGATGTCATCGTCCACGACGATGACCCACTTCGTGTACATGAACTGCCGCAAATAGGACCACACGCCCATCATGACCCGCTTGGCGTGACCCGGATACGCCTTGCGCATGGACACGACCGCGATCCGGTACGAACACCCTTCGGGCGGTAGCCAGAAATCGACGATTTCCGGAAACTGCTGCCGCAGGAGGGGGATGAACACTTCGTTGAGCGCCTCGCCCAGCACCGAGGGCTCGTCGGGCGGGCGCCCGGTGAAGGTCGAGAGGTAGATCGGGTCGCGCCGCATGGTGATGGCGCTGACGCGGAAGACCGGGAACTTCTCGACCGCGTTGTAATAGCCGGTGTGGTCGCCGAAGGGCCCTTCGTCGCCGTACTCGTCGAGCGACACGTGTCCCTCGATGACGATCTCGGCCTCGGCCGGCACCTTCAGGGGCACGGTCTTGCAGTCGACGAGCTCCACCCGGCGTCCACGCAGCAGCCCGGCGAACTGGTATTCGGAAAGCGTGTCCGGGACCGGCGTGACCGCGGCGAGGATGGTTCCCGGGTCGGCGCCGATCACAGCCGCCGCCGGCAGGGGCTCGCGCCGCTCCCGCGACCAGCGGGCATGGTGCTGCGCGCCGCCGCGGTGACGCAGCCAGCGCATCAGCGTCGTGTCGCGCCCGGTCACCTGCATCCGGTAGATGCCGAGATTGAAGTCGTCCTCGCGGCGGTTGCCGGGGCCGCGCGTCACGACCAGCGGCCAGGTGATGAGCGGCGCGGGCTCGCCCGGCCAGCAGGTCTGCACCGGCAGCAGGCCGAGATTGATCTCGGCGCCGGTTAGGACGACCTCCTGGCACGGCGCCGTGGCGACCGTCTTCGGCTTCATCGCCAGGACCGTCTTGGCCAGCGGCAGCAGCTCCAGCGCCTCGCGCCAACCGCCCGGCGGTTCAGGCTGGCGCAGGAAGGCGAGGGTTTCGCCGACCTCGCGCAGGCGGTCGGGCGTGCGGTCCATGCCGAGCGCGACGCGTTCGACCGTGCCGAAGAGATTGACGAGAACCGGTATGTCCGATCGCGTGCCATCCGCCTTCAGCGCATGTTCGAACAGGACGGCGGGTCCCTTTTCGGCAAGCAGCCGCGTCTGGATCTCGGTCATCTCGAGCACGGTCGACACCGGTTCGCGAACGCGGACGAGGCTGCCCTCGCGCTCGAGCCGGGCGATGAAATCGCGAAGCGAGGCGTATGGCATTGCGGCGGCGATCCTATGCGGAAGAGGCCTGGGCCACCATGCTCATGACGTGGCGGTCGGCCTGCGGGTGGCGAGATAGATGCCGGGCAGGACCAGTGCGGCGCCGGCGTAGTGATACACCTGCAACGTCTCGCCCAAGAGAAGCCAGGCAAGCACGGCGTTGTAGATCGGGACCAGGTACATGATCAACGATGTCCGATTCGCGCCGAGCTGGCGCTGGACATACGCATAGGTCTGGTACGCGCCAATTCCGGGCACGACGGCGACGAACAGAACCCAGCCGGCCGTGTACATGTCCAGCCGCGGCACGTAACCGAGCGCCGCTTCGAGAATGAGGAAGGGGAGCATCACGACGACGCCGGCGAGCGCGATCGCGGCGAACCGGGGTGTCGCGGCAAGCGCCGTCGGCCGGTGCAGGAGCAGGACCGTGTAGACGGCCCAGGCGATCGCGGCCGCGACGATGCACAGGTCGCCGGGTGTGAAGCGCAGATCGAGCAGCACGCCGAGATCGCCGCGCGCGACGATCGTGACCACGCCGATGAGCGACAGGGCGACGCCGATACCCTGGCGGCGCGACATCGCCTCGCCGTAGAGCGCGCGCGCGAGCACAATGATCAGCACCGGCGAGGCGGCGTAGATCAGGCCGATATTGGTGGCGGTCGTCGTCTGGGCGCCGAGATAGACGACCGCGCCGCACACGCCCATGCCGAGCGCCCCGAGCAGGAGCAGATCCGGCAACTCGCGCCGCAACGCCTTGCGCGCGTGCCACAGCGGCATGACGACGACCGGCAGCAGTATGAGCACGACGAGCGTCCAGCGCCAGAATGCCAGCGCCACGGGTGGAATCGTGTCCGCGGTGCTGCGCGCGGCCAGCATGTTGCTGCAGAGCATGGCCGGCGTGACGGCCATCAGCGCATAGGCCGTGTGCTCGCTGCCCGACCGCGCCCCGGCGCGCTGCTCGATCGTCGACAGGTGACGCTCCTTCGTTTCCTCCGATGCGGGCCGGGACTATAGAGCGGGCGCGGCCGTCTATCCACCCGCCGGCGATGCGGCTATGTTCCCGGCATGGACAAACTCCCACGCGAATTCGCGGATCTGTTGACGCGCAAGGGGCGGCGCATTCTCGACGGGCGCGATCCGGTCCTCAAAGGGGCGCTAGCCGATCCGGCCCGGTACTTCGTTTCGATCACCGGTGCGATCGATCCCGACAAGGCGCGCGCCGTGCTCCGCCTGCTGGACCGGCATCTCTATCCGCACCTTTCGCCGCTAGCCGCGGAGATCCCGCCGGGCTCGATCTGGAACCAGACGCGCAATTACCAGGAACGCCTGCCGAAGACGTTCCGCGCGCGGACCGCCTATCTTGAGCGCCGCGGCTCCCGCGCTTGGCGCGCCGCCGAGGCGGTCGGCCTCATCGCGATGATGCGGTCGGGTACCTTCCGCGCCTTTGCCGAGATGCTTGCCGGCCGCGCGCTCGACCGCGCTTTCGGGCAGCAGGTTCTCTGTTACGGTCCTGGCGATTATGCCGGACCGCATACCGACCATCACCCGGAAGATCCGCGCGCTGCGGCCGGGTATATCGATCTTCATGTGAGCCTGAGCAACGCTGACGTCGCGCACCAGTATCTCGTCTATGCGCGCGACGGCCATTTCACCGAAATGGTGAATGTCGGCGGGCCCGGCACGATCAACGTCTACCGGCTGCCGTTCTGGCACTACACAACGCCGCTCGTCGCAAAGCGCGGACGTGCGCGGACGGCACGGCGCTGGCTGCTGCTCGGAACCTTCCTGTTCGCGGGCGGATCCGCCTTACGTACCTGAACCCGACCGTGCGCGCGGCCGGCAGGCATAGATGACGCGTCCGCCGTCGGTCTGGCCCATGTTCACCGCGTCCCGGCCATAGGCTTCGCAATGGCGCTGGGCCAGACCCTGATCGGCCGCCGTCAACGTCACCCGGTCCTCGTTGCCGCTGACCTTCTGCGTGCCGATGGCGGCGCAGGCTGACAGCACGGCAAGGCCGACGAGAGATGCGAGTCGAATCATGAATCCCTCCTCGACCGAACAACGGGGAAACGAGCTGAACGGTTCCGCGCTGACTGCTGCGGTGCCCGCATCGGGGCGCGTGCATGCGGAACGGCGGCGCGAACCGGGTCGTTGGCCCGCCGGGGCGTCAACGGGGCCGTGGCGGTTCCTGGATACTGGACACGATGATGAGAAACGCCGTCATGTGCCCGTCCGACGCTACCGTCGGAATTCGGCAATCGGGCGACACGGGACAGGGCGCCGGCAGGCGCTTAACTTCCTTTTGGCAGCGGCCTATTCGGCAGCCGCTGATATGGGCGGCGTGGCGGGAACGGGCGGCTCGTCCTTGTACGGTCCGTGGCGTTCGAACTCCTCGAGGCGCGCGGGCCGGATGACATGGGTGCGCGGCTCGACCGCCAGATAGCCGCCGTCGCGCCCGATGAGCGGAATGATGCGGTTCCAGCGCGTGAACACCCGTCGCATATAGGCGGAGTGTTCGATCAAACCTTCCTTCTCGTCCTCGTCGTACTGGAACAGCAGTTCATAGGCATCAATGAATTCGCGGATGAATTCGCGATCGACGACCTGCAGGTTGCTCATGATCCAGCAGCGGTCCTCGAAGGTCCAGTAATAGGCGAGTCCGACGAACTCCCGCGCGCGGGTGAAGTACGGGAAGAAGGGGAAGGTACGGCACGACATCGAACGATTGTCGCGCTCGCAGAAGCGGGCGCCCTTGCATTCGACGGCCTTGCAGTCCTTGTGCAGTGTCGAAACGATCTCGCGACCCGCGGCATCCTGCGGCTTGTACGGCCGCCACAGCTTGGTGCGTGACCGCAACAGCTTCCATTCGCCCTTGTCGACGATCGGCACCGCGTGCTTGGTCGTGCAGCACACGGGCTCGCCGTTGTTGTGGGGCGCGCATTTCTGTCCGCAGTCGTAGCGCGAGATCGCCGCGCGGAAGTTGTCGTAGATACGACGGTAGATTTCGGGACCTGCTGCCATGGGCGCGCAGTATACGAGGCCCGGTTGGTTCGGCAACGACGATTGCGTGACGTCGGTGCACCGCAAGCGCGGCCGCAGGACCCGATGGTCGATCATGCGCGGCCATGGGGCCGGCCCTATCGACTTGACTTGCCTCGAACGCAGGGGTGTGAATGGCCTTGGATGGCAGTGACGCTCAGAGACGTGCTGACGGGAGCATTCGCCGCCGCGGCATCGGGAATGATCGGGCGTGCGCTCGCCGGGCAGGGCCGTGTCGAAACCGCGGTTGACTGCGGCACCGACCCGAATCGCGCTCGTCGGCGGCGGTCATCCCGAGGCCGCCATCCGGGCTTATGACGGCGAGGTCCCGGGTCCCGGGGTCCGTGCTGCGCTTCCGGCAGGGCGAGCGCGCCCGTATCGTCGTCGATAACCGATTGCCGTGAGAGACGGCGGAGATTGCGTTTGTCCCCAATTCTCCGGGCGGCTGTATGTTCCCTTGCCACATCCCGGAGCATCAGGCAGTCGGTATGATGGGAACGATTCGAATCAGTTGATCGATTCATCGCCGGGGCCGTTCAACGGCCCGTTGGGACAGCGGCTGGATGGAGGTCATGACGGAATACTGGGTCGTCGGCGGCGAGTATACGGATACCAGTTTTACGACACTGCGATCGGGCGCGAAGCTCGAATGCTACGGACCGTTCATGTCCTACGAGGCCGCGCGCAAGGAGTGGCTGGCGCGGACCATGCAGACGATCGACAATGCGCTCATCCGCTACCGGATCGTGTCGGAACGGCCGTCATCGTTCGACTGCGATGGGCAGTTGGCGCGCTCGTCCTGACGACTTTTCGTCAGACATCCCGGGCGAGGAAACGCAGAACCCGCGTCGTGCGCATCGGCTTGTCCTCGAGGTCGGGCGAGGTCGGCACGTCATAGCAGGCGACTTCGATCAGCCCGTCCGACGGCAGATAGGCGCGGCCCGGGTCGGCCATCAGCACGACGGCACCTTGGTTCACCTGCCGGCGCAGCCAGGCGAGCACCGCCTCGGCCATCGGCCGTTCGTAGCAGACGTCGCCGGCGAGAATGACGTCCCAGCCACCCTCGTCCGTGCGCGTGAGATCATCGGTGCTGACCGCAAACGTCACGTCGTTGGCCGCGGCGTTGAGGCGCATCGCCGCCGCCGCATACGGATCGATATCCGTCGCCGTCACCCGGGCGGCACCGGCTTTCGCGGCCGCAATGGCGCCGATGCCCGAACCGGCTGCGAAATCGAGCACGATGCGCCCCCGAACCGCGTCGGGATGATCGAGCACATAGCGGGCAAGCGCTTGGCCGCCGGGCCAGGCGAACGCCCAGTAGGGCGGGGGCAAGTTGGTCCGGGCGAGTACGGCTTCGGTCGCCTGCCACAGCGGCGTGATCTCGGTCGCGAGATGAAGACGAATCTCGGGCACGAGCGGCGCCGCGGCGAGCGTGGTTTGCGCCCGCACGAATGCCTCGGCGTCCCGCAGGGTGATCACGCGGTGCCCGCAAGATGGCCGGCGACGATTCCGACGAGGATGAGCCAGCCGAAGATCCGGTTCGACTTGAACTTGGCGAGACAATCGGCTGGACGGTCGAGATCGACGTCGGCGGCCTGCCACGCGAGCTGGACGGCGCCGGCGGTGACGAACACATAGAACGGCCAGGCCAGTCCGGCGGCCATCCCTGCCGCGGCGATCAGCAGAACGGTGCCGGCATAGAAGCCGAACAGCGCCGGGCGCGTGCGGTGGCCGAGCCGCAGCGCCGAGGATTTGACGCCGATCAGCGCGTCATCCTCCTTGTCCTGATGCGCGTAGATGGTGTCGTAGCCGAGCGTCCAGAGAATCCCGGCCGCGTACAGGATGACGGCGGGTAAGGCGAGACCGCCTGTGACCGCCGCATAGCCCATGAGCGCGCCCCAGTTGAAGGCAAGGCCGAGAAAGAACTGCGGCCACCACGTGACGCGCTTCATCAGCGGGTACGTGAACACGAGCACCAGCGACAGCACGCCGAGTCCGATCGCCGCAGGGTTGAGCATCAGAAGGATGATCAACCCGAGGACCAGCTGCACGAGCAGGAACGCGATCGCCTGACGGACCGTGACCGCGCCGGACGGGATCGGACGATCGGCCGTCCGCGCCACGCGTCCGTCGAAGTCCCGGTCGACGATGTCGTTGTAGGTGCAGCCGGCGCCGCGCATGACGATCGCGCCGGCGGCGAACACGACGATCAGGAAGGCATCCGGCAGGCCGTTTGCCGCCAGCGCGACGCCCCACCAGCACGGGAACAGCAGGAGCCACGTTCCGATCGGGCGGTCGAGCCGCGCCAGACGCGCATAGGGTTGCACGGCCGGGGGCAGGAAGCGCTCGACCCAGCCGTTTTTCGGGATGTCGCTTGCGCTTGTGCTGGTTACCTGAGGCATGGCCTAATCCCGCCGCATCCTAGCGATTCGCGTGGTGGATTGGGAGTATGGCCGAGGACGGGCGGACCGTTGCGCGTCTTTTTGTCGATTCCCCGCTCGACGTGCCGTCGATCGGGCTCGACGCCGCGCGCACGCACTATCTTCGCCACGTGCTCCGGCTCGAGGTCGGCAGCCGCATTGCGATCTTCAACGGTCGTGACGGCGAGTACGCGGCGCGTATCGCGGGATACGGCAAGGGCTGGTGCACCCTCACGCTCGAGGAGCAGTTGCGGCCACAGCGGGTCGAGCCGGACATATGGCTGGTGTTCGCGCCGATCAAGCGGGCCCGGCTCGACTTCATGGCGGAGAAGGCGACGGAACTTGGCGTATCGGCGATATGGCCGGTCTTCACGCGTCATACCATCGTCACGCGCGTGAACGACGACCGGCTCCACGCGACGTGCATCGAGGCGGCCGAGCAGTGCGAGAGAATGACGGTTCCGAAGGTGATGCCGGCTGCGCGACTCGATGCCGTTCTTGCCGAATGGCCGCCTGATCGGCGCCTCGTGCTGTGCGACGAGACCGGGGCCGGCAGACCCATCGTGGAAGTGCTCGGCCGGATCGGCACCGACGGGCCGGCCGCCATCCTGACGGGACCCGAGGGGGGCTTCGCGCGAGTCGAGCTTGACGCGCTTTATAAACTCCCGTTTGTTACGCCGGTCGGCCTGGGGCCTCGCGTGCTACGTGCCGACACGGCGGCGATCGCAGCGCTGGCGATATACCAAGCGGTATCGAATGATGGGGCCAAATCCCCGCCGCCGCGGTCGAAGCCTCTCTGATAACATCTGGAATATCTCATGTCGGGTGTCCCCACATCGCGCGGCGCGCCGGTCACCGACCGTCGCCAGCTCATCGAATATCTCGCCGCCGGCTGCAAGCCGAAGGATCAGTGGCGGATCGGCACGGAGCACGAGAAATTCGCGTTCCGGCTCGATGACCTGCGACCGGTGCCGTATGACGACGGAACGGCGAGCATCCGCAACCTGCTGACCGGGCTGACGCGCTTCGGCTGGACGCCGGTTACGGAGAACGGAAACGTCATCGCGCTGACGCGCGGCGAGACCAGCATCACGCTCGAACCGGGCGGGCAGGTCGAGTTGTCGGGCGCGCCGCTCGAGACCATTCACCAGACGTGCGACGAGGTCGACAGGCATCTCGTCGAGTGCAAGACGGTTGCCGAGGAGCTCGGCATTGGCCTGCTCGGCATGGGATCCAATCCCAAATGGACGCGCGACGAAGTCCCGTGGATGCCGAAGGGCCGTTACAAGATCATGCGCGAGTACATGCCGAAGAAGGGGCGGCACGGGCTCGACATGATGCTCAACACCTGTACCGTGCAGGTGAACCTCGACTTCGAGTCCGAGGCCGACATGGTCCGGAAATTCCGGGTCAGCCTTGCGCTGCAGCCCGTCGCGACGGCGCTGTTCGCGAACTCGCCGTTCAGCGGCGGCCGGCCGAATGGCCTCCTCAGTTTCCGCAGCTATGTCTGGACCGACACCGATCCCGACCGCTGCGGCATGCTGCCGTTCGTGTTCGAGCCGGGCTTCGGCTTCGAACGTTATGTCGACTACATCCTCGATGTCCCGATGTATTTCGTCCACCGCGACGGGCGGTACATCGACGTGAGCGGACAGTCGTTCCGCGATTTTCTTGCCGGCCGCCTGCCGGGCCTTCCGGGCGAGTTGCCGACGATCGGCGACTTCGCCGATCATCTGACGACCGCGTTTCCGGAAGTACGTCTCAAGCGCTATCTCGAGATGCGCGGCGCGGATGGCGGCCGTTGGCAGACGCTGTGCGGGCTGCCGGCCCTATGGGTGGGCCTGCTTTACGATACGACGGCGCTCGATGCTGCGTGGGATCTGGTCAAGGACTGGACGACGGAAGAGATGGCGCAGCTTCGTCGCGACGTGCCGCGCACGGCGCTCAAGACGATGTTCCGCGACCGGCCGCTCAACGTCGTCGCGCGGGAAATGGTCGCTATCGCGCGCGAAGGCCTGCGTCGCCGCGGGCGCATGAACCGCATGGGCGATGCCGACGAGACGCATTTCCTGAACCGCCTGCAACAGATCGTCGAGGCCGGACGCACGCCTGCCGAGGAAAAGCTGGAACTGTTCCATGGACCGTGGCAGGGCAGCGTCGATCCGATCTTCCGCGAATACGCTTACTGAGCGCGATCGTACGCACGACGGGAACGGGACGTCACGGATTCCGCGGCGCGCCACCCGTAAGGCGGTCGTTCGGTAAACCGGGCGCGTCCCGCGTCCCCGTCCCGACCTATTGGCGTTCTTTACGGCCGCGGCGCCCGACGATGCCGGGCGGTGCCAGTGGTCCGCCGGTGGCCGCGGGCGTGCCGGCTCCGTAATCGAAGCTAACGGAAGCTTAAGCATCGGCTGCCTATCAATTTGGCAGTGACAGCACCTTTCGGAGAACTGGCGTGGCGACCGCTCATATACGGCCGACCGGGCGCGAAAGCCCGTTTCTGGAAACTGAGCTCATCGTCTCCAAGACCGACCTCAAGGGTCGGATCACCTATGCCAACGAAGTCTTTCAGCGCGTGGCGCGGTACAGCGCCCGGGAGCTGATTGGCAAGCCGCATAGCATCATCCGACACCCCGACATGCCGCGATGCGTGTTCAAGCTGTTGTGGGACACGATCCAGGCCAAGCGCGAGATATTCGGTTACATCCTGAACATGGCCAGCAATGGCGACCATTATTGGGTCTTTGCGCATGTGACGCCGACCTACGACGCCAGCGGCAATGTCATCGGCTACCATTCGAACCGGCGCAAACCCGACCCTGCCCAGATCGCCAAGATCGCGCCGATCTACAAGACCCTGCTCGAGGAAGAGCGCCGCGCGGCCGATCGCAAAGAGGGTCTGCAGAAATCCTATGATCGTTTCCTAGCCGATCTCCGCGCCCAGGGAGTCACGTACGATGAGTTCGTCTTCGCTATCTAAGGCTGGTGTTCTGATGGCTGTCGCCGGCGGCACGGTCGTCCTCGACGGGGGGCTGGGCGCCTTCGTTCCAGGATATGCCGGCCTCGGCACCGCGCTTGGCCATACCGTTGCCGCGCTCGCGCTCGCCGGTGCCGGGTATTATCTCTGGCGGACCAAGGAAGTGCTGGTCCGGACGGCGCAGGTGTGTCGGGCGGCCGCCGCCGGTGATCTGGAGGCGCGCGTACTCGAGGTGTCGGAACCGGGCGTCATCGGCCTGATCCAGCGAAGCGTCAACAACATGCTGGACATCGTCGATGCCTTCGTGCGCGAAGCGAGCGGCTCCGCCAGGTATGTGAGCCAGGGCAAGTACTTCCGCAAAGTGCTGCTCCGCGGTCTGCCGGGGGCATTCAACAACGCGGCCCGCAACATCAACGCGGCGACCGAGATGATCGAGACCAAGGTCCGCGAGTTCGGCCGGTTCACCGACGAGTTCGAGAGCCGCGTGGGCGCCGTCGTCAGCAGCGTGTCGGCGGCGGCGAGCGACATGCGCGAAAGCGCCCAGGCCATGTCGGGGGTGGCCGGCGACACGAGCCGGCAGGCGGCCGCGGCGGCCGCGGCGACGGAACAGGCATCGGTCAATGTCCAGACCGTTGCGTCGGCGACCGAAGAGCTTTCGAGTTCGGTCGCGGAGATCGGCCGTCAGGTCGCCCATTCGTCGCAAATCGCGCAGAAGGCGGCGGCCGAGGCCGAGCGCACCAACGCGACTGTCCGGAGCCTGTCCGAGGCTGCCCAGAAGATCGGCCACGTGGTCGGGCTCATTCAGGACATCGCCAGCCAAACCAATCTTCTGGCCTTGAACGCGACGATCGAGGCGGCACGCGCCGGTGAGGCCGGCAAGGGCTTCGCCGTCGTCGCGAACGAGGTCAAGGCGCTGGCGAATCAGACGGCGAAGGCGACCGAGGAGATCGGCGGCCAGATCGCTGCCATCCAGGGCGTCACCCAGGAGGCCGTCGCGGCCATTCAGGGCATCGCTGCCACGATCGACGAGATAAACGGGATCGCCACTGCGATCGCATCGGCGGTCGAGCAGCAGGGCGCGGCGACGAAGGAGATCGCCCGCAACGTGCAGCAGGTCGCACAGGGAACGCAGCACGTCAACGGCAACATCGCCGCGGTGATGCAGGCGGCCGGCGATACCGGCGCTGCATCGGAGAAAGTCCTGCGCGCGGCGGTCGATCTGTCGGAACAGGCGACGAGGCTCAACGCCGAGGTCGCCGCGTTTCTCGCGAAGGCGCGCGCCGTCTAGGCGGCGGTACGGGGCGTCCTATCCCTGCGCATTGAAGTCGTCGAGCAGGGCCGCGATGCGGGCGGTGTCCGACTGATCCATGATCGTGCGGGCGCGCGTCGCCGCCGCGGCCAGCTCGAGCGACCGGATCCGCTGTTTGACGCGGGGAATCTTGGACGGCGCCATCGACAGCTCGCGCAGACCGAGGCCGAGGAGAAACGCGGTATAGCGCGGATCCCCGGCCATCTCGCCGCAGAGGCTGACCGGAATGCGGTTGCGCAACGCCGCTTCGGTCGTGAACTGCACGAGCCGCAGCACGGCAGGATGCAGCGGATTGAAGAGATGGGCGACCTGCTCGTCGCCGCGATCGATGGCGAGCGTGTACATCGTCAGGTCGTTGGTCCCGAGCGCGAAGAAGTCGCAGACGCGGGCGAGCGCATCGGCTGCCAGTGCGGCCCCGGGCACCTCGATCATCGCACCCACCGGCGGCAGGTCGTTGGGTATGGCGACGCCGCGGCGTAGGAGACGCCGCGCGACCCGCGCCAGAATGGTCCGGACCTCGCGGACCTCGTCCGGAGTTGCCACCATCGGCAGGAGGATCCGCACGGGGCCATGTACGCCGGCACGCAAGATGGCGGCGAGCTGTGCCTCGAGCAGCGCCGGTTCGCGCAACGACAGGCGGATCGCGCGAATGCCGAGCGCCGGGTTCGCGCCCGGCGTGAAGCGGTTGCCCAGCGCGGAGGCAAGCTTTTCGCCGCCGACGTCGAGCGTGCGGATCGTGACGGGCCGCGGTGCCATCGCTTTCACGATGCCGGCCAGTACTTCGTATTGTTCGTCCTCGCCGGGAACGTCGTTCCGGTTCATGAACATGAACTCGGTCCGGAGCAGGCCGATGCCCGCCGCGCCGACGGCGCGTGCCGCCTCGACCTCTCGCGGCAGCTCGATATTTGCCTGGAGCGAGATCTGGACGCCGTCGCGCGTCACCGCGGGCAGTCGTGTCAGCCGTGCGAGCTGCCGCTCCAGCCGCGCGCGCTCAGTGCGCCGGTGCTCGTACGCCTCGAGCGTCGCCGCCGTCGGATGGATGACCAGCCGACCGGCGTCGCCGTCGACGATGACCAGATCTCCCCGCCGGACGGAGCCGACGAGGCCGGGCACGCCGAGCACGGCGGGAAACCCGAGCGAGCGCGCCATGATCGCGGTATGGCTCTCGGCGCCGCCGAAGGCGGCGGCAATGCCGGCAATGCGATCGGGATCCATCAGCGCGGTGTCGGCCGGCGTGATCTCGTCGGCAACGACGATCGAACCTTCGGGGAGCTGCTTGAACGCCTGAAACGGCGTCTTGGTCAGATTGCGCAGCAGCCGGGCGCCGACCTCGCGGACGTCCTGGACGCGGGCTGCCAGATACGGGTCGTGCATCGACTCGAAGCCTTCCGCGATCGCGTTGACCTCGGCCTGCACGGCCGCCTCGGCATTGACCCGATCCTCGCAGATGCGGCGATCGATGCCGCGCATCAATCGCGAATTCGACAGCATCTGCACGTGCGCCTCGAGCAGGTATCCGACCTCCTCGGCCGCCGAAGGGGGCAGCGCGCTGCTCTTCGTCTTCAGTTTCGCGAGCTGCCGCAGCGCCTTCTCGACGGCGGCGCGCAGCCTGTCGCGCTCCGCCTCGATCTCGGCCTCCGGCACCACGTATTCGGGAATGGGGATCGCGCCGGCCTCGTGCACGAAGGCGGGTCCGATGGCGATGCCGGGCGCAACCCCCAGGCCTTCGAGCACGACCTCGCGGCCGGACGGCATCTGGCCATCGCGACGGGTTCGCGTGGCCATCCGATCGCGACCGGCGCCGGGCACCGCTAATCCTCCTCGAACTTGGCTTGTACGAGCGCCGCGAGCGCATCGACGGCGGCCGCCGCATCGTTGCCGACGGCGCTGATGCGAATCTGCGTGCCCGGAGCGGCCGCGAGCATCATCAGGCCCATGATCGACCGGCCCGATACCTCCATGTCCTTGTGCTTCACGGTCACGTTCGCCTCGAACTGGCCCGCCAGCTTGACGAAGCGCGCCGCGGCGCGGGCGTGCAGTCCTCGCTTGTTGGCGATCGTCACCTCGCGCTCGACGACCGACTGCTTCGGCTGCGCTTCATTCACCGCGATTCACCCGACAGCAGTTGCGAGGCGACGTTGATGTATTTCCGGCCAGCCTCCCGTGCGGCGCCGACGGCGCTCGCCAGCGGCTCGGTGTTGCGCAGACTCGCGAGCTTGATGAGCATCGGCAGGTTCACGCCGGCGATCACTTCGACGTTGCCCTTGTCGAGGATCGAAATGGCGAGGTTCGAAGGGGTGCCGCCGAACATGTCGGTGAGAACGACGACGCCGTCACCTTCCTCGACGCGCGCGACGGAGTCCATGATCTCCTTGCGGCGAAGCTCCATGTCGTCCTCCGGGCCGATGCAGACCGCCACCACATTGCGCTGTGGCCCGACGACATGCTCGAGGGCGGCGATGAATTCCGCCGCAAGCCGTCCGTGCGTGACTAAGACCATGCCGATCATCGAACACCCTTCGTGTTGGTCTGCATATCGCGTATCAACGGGTCCGCTCGCGGTCGCGCTCGACGTCGCGATGGATGATGGTAACGCGGTGACCTAGCGCCTGGAGCTTGGCCGCGAGGTATTCGGTGACGAAGACGGAGCGGTGCTTGCCGCCCGTGCAGCCGATGCCGATGGTCAGGTAGCTCTTTCCCTCGCGCTCGAAACGCGGCAGCAGGGTCGCAAGCATGTTGGTCAGGCCATCGGCGAACGGCGCGAAGCCGGGATCCTGGCGGATGAAGTCGGCGACGGCGCGGTCGCGCCCGGTCAGCGGTTTGAGGGCCGGCACGTAGTGCGGGTTCTGGAGGAACCGCACGTCGAACACGAGGTCGGCCTCGCGCGGCAATCCGTTCCGGTAGGCGAATGAAACGAGCGAGATGGCGAGCCCGCCGGTCGCATCGAGCGTGAAATGCCCTTGGACCAGCCGCTTCAGGTCGGCCTGCGACAGGTTCGACGTATCGAGGACCAGATCGGCGCGATCGCGCAGCGCGTGGATCACGCTGCGCTCGGCGCGGATGCCGTCCATCACCGGCCGGTCCATGGCCAGCGGGTGGCGGCGGCGCGTCTCAGTGAAGCGCCGGTGCAGCACTTCGTCGTCGCAGTCGAGAAAGAGAACACGGACGCTGAACGTGGGTTCAGCCCGAAGCCGATCGATTGCGGAAAGGAAGGTGCCGGTTCCGAAATCGCGCGTGCGCGTGTCGATGCCGATCGCGATCGGCCGTTCGGCGCTGTCGCCGGGACGGACGAGCAGCTCCAGCAGCGACAGCGGCAGATTGTCGACGGCCTCGTAGCCGGCGTCCTCGAGCGCCTTGAGCGCGCTCGTCTTGCCGGCACCCGACATACCGGTCACCAGCACGATGCGGCGACTGGCGGCTGCGGCTGGTGTTGCCGCTGTGGAATGTATGAGCGTACTCATCTCATCAGGCGGCGAAGAGACGCCCTCGCAATGCCTCATGGACGGCGAGCCGTATTTTCGCCGGCGCCGAGGCTTCGAACGGATCGAGGGCCAACAGCGGCACCTCGATCCCAAGCCAGTTCTTGCTGCGCGCCGCGGGCAGCCGCTCGACCGATGTACGGGGGACGAGTTCGACCGCGAGGCCGATTGCGGCGTACGAGACATGGGCGACGGACACGATGCCGACGCCGCGCACCTCGATGCGCCCGGCAATCGCGGCAGGCGACGAAGCGACGAGGCGCCCGCCTTCGGCGACGAGATCGGTACGATCGTCCGACACGAGGCGTGCACCGGCATCGATCAGGCGCAGCGCGAGGTCCGACTTGCCGCTGCCGGAATCCCCCAGCAGCAGCACGCCGGTTCCGGCGAGCTCGACGCAACTCGCGTGGATCTGAAGTTTTGATGCTGCCGCACTCACGGTGGCCGCGAGGGTGGGCCTTAATTGCCGCTGTTGTCAACCGGCAGCGCGGGTGATGCCCGGCCCCTGCTCAATCCACGGGCAGGCGGATGACGAAGCGTGCCCCGAGCGTATGCCCCTGATCGTCCCTTCTGTTTTCCGCCCGGATCGCTCCGCCATGGGCCTCGACGATCTGGCGCGAAATGGACAGGCCCAGGCCCGAATGGGTTCCGAACTTTTCGCCTTTCGGACGCTCGCTGTAGAACCGTTCGAAGATCGCCTCCAGCTTGTCGTCCGGAATCCCGGGGCCTTCGTCCTCGATCGCCACCTCGACCATATTGCCGCGCATCGTGTCCTTGCGGATGCCGGCGATGATCCGGATGGTTCCGCCCGGCGGGCTGAACGAGACGGCATTGGCGATGACGTTGCGAAATACCTGGCCGAGCCGGTCTTCCATGCCGGGCACGACGAGCGGGCGCGGGGCGAGCTCGAGGACGAGACGGGGCGAGTCGGGGCCTGCGGTCGCCTCGTTCAGCTCGACGAGCGCCTTGAGCAGGGCCGCGATGTCGACCGGCTCGATCTCCGTACGCGACAGTTCGGCATCGAGGCGCGAGGCGCTCGAGATGTCGCCGATCAGCCGGTCGATGCGACCGACGTCCTCGAGGATGATCGACATCAGCCGCTGCTGCTGAGCGGGATCGCGTATACGCGCCGCGGTCTCGATCGCGCTCTTCATCGAGGTCAACGGGTTCTTGATTTCGTGCGCGACGTCCGCGGCGAAACGCTCGATGGCGTCGAGCCGCTGCCATAATGCATTCATCATTTCCTTGAGGGCAGCCGACAGCTCGCCGATCTCGTCGCCGCGGCGACTCATGTCGGGAATGACCGGCTGCACGCTGCCGTCCGATCGGGTGAAGCGCCCGGCGCCGATTCCGTGGCCGCGTCGCACGCGCTCGGCCGCCGCCGCAAGGCGTCGGATCGGCTGGGTGATCGTGCTGGCGAGATAGATCGACAGCAGGAACGTGATGCCGAGGGCGATGGCGAATATCTTGAGGATGTCGAACCGCACGGCGCGGATATTCGCATCGATGTCCGTGCTGTCGGCCGTCAGCATCAGGACGCCCAGCACCTGCTTGAAGCGTTGAACCGGCACGGCGACCGACAGGACGAGATCGTTGTCGCGTCCCGCCCGTAGGTGCGTCGCGATCTCGCCCGAGAGCGCGATCTTGGTCTCCTCGTAGTCCTCCAGGCGTGGCGCCAGGAACTCGCGGTATTGCGGGAGGTCGCGGCCCCGGGGCAGCCAGTTGAAGACCAGATCGTAGACCTTGTTCGCGAAATGCGAGAGAAATCCCGGTGGCGGCCCCGGCGGCGGCAGCCACTCGATGACGACCTGGCCGCCCGGCTGACCCAGCACGTGGCTGTCGGCTACGACTTCCCCGGACGCGGCGAAGAGTCGTGCATGCGTCTTGGTCGGCTCGGCGAGACGTCTCAAGATTGTGCGTGCGGCTTCGGGCGTCATGCGCGCGCCGACGGTCTCGTCGTCCACGTCGGTCGCGGCTTCGCCGAGTGCCGCTGCGATGATCTGGGCCTGCACGGTCAGGGCGCCGAACTTCGCGTCGATCAGCGAACGGCGATAGTCGTCGAGGTACAGAAGTCCCGCGACCAGGATCAGCAGGGGGATGGTGTTCAGGAACAGGATGCGCAGCGTCAGCGGCGAGAAGCGCCGCCGGCGGATGTGCGGTTCCGTGCGCGGACGCGGCGTGGCCGAGCGGGTGGGAAGCGGGTCAGCCGTGCGGAGCGTCACGACCTTGCGGCCCTCGCCCTTCGAATCCTCGACCCGACGGGCGAACATGACCATGGCTTGGCCGTCCCGTATGCCTACTTGTCGCGATAGCGGTAGCCGAGGCCGTAGAGCGTCTCGATCTGGGCGAAATCGGGGTCCACGGCCTTGAACTTCTTGCGCAGGCGCTTGATGTGGCTGTCGATCGTCCGGTCGTCGACGTAGATGTGCTCGCCATAGGCGGCATCCATCAGCTGATCCCGGCTCTTCACCATGCCCGGCCGTTGCGCCAGCGCCTTCAGCAGCAGGAACTCGGTGACGGTCAGGGCCACCTCCTGGCCCTTCCAGGTGCAGACGTGACGGGCCGAATCGAGCATGAGGTCGCCGCGGACGATCGGCGGCTCGACCCCGCTGCCCGGCGCCTTCTCGCGCGACAGTTCCTGCCGGCGCAGCAGCGCCCGGATGCGCTCGACGAGCAGGCGTTGCGAGAACGGCTTGGTGATGTAGTCGTCGGCCCCCATACGCAAGCCGAGGACCTCGTCGACCTCGTCGTCCTTCGATGTCAGGAAGATGACCGGCAGCTGGCTCTGCTTGCGGATGCGCCCCAGCAGTTCCATGCCGTCCATGCGCGGCATCTTGATGTCGAGGACGGCGAGATCGGGGGGATGGCTGCTCAGCTCGCGCCAAGCCTCGACGCTGTCGCTGTAGGTCCGCACGGCAAAGCCTTCGGCCTCGAGCGCCATGGCGACCGAGGTCAGGATGTTGCGGTCGTCGTCGACGAGGGCAATTGTCTGCGGCACGGTTCTGTTCCTCTTGCGATGACCCCACGTGGCGGCAGGTGCCCCCCCTGACCGGCCGCCGGACTCCAGCCGGAATGAAGCGGCGGAATGTGGTCGGATTTGGGCGCAATCGAGGCCGGCACGCCTTGATTGACGCCGCTTGTTCCACCGGACTATGCATTATATAGGCGAATCCGCCGGCCGATTGAACTGGCTGCGCCGATGGTTGGCGCGCCTGCCCGTGACTTGAGGACGACATGATGACGACCCAGACTCGCCATGCCGGCTTCGCCGGCCTCATGCGCGCATCACTCCCGGCGGTTGCCGCGCTGCTGCTCGGCACTTTCGTTATCTTCGGCGTCGGCTTTGCGGGTCCGGGCGTGATCCACAATGCGGCGCACGACTCGCGCCACGCCTTCGCCTTCCCCTGTCATTGACCCGGCCATGCTGAGGCGGCTTCTGCTGATCGCCGTGATCGCCGGCGCGGCGGCGGGACTCGTGGCGACGGCGTTCCAGGCGGCGAAGCTCTGGCCGCTGATCGCTGCGGCGGAGCGGTACGAGGCGGCATCCGTCCACGGCGGTGCCGCGCATGGGCATGACCACGCCGTTCATGACCACGGCGACGCCTGGCAGCCGGCGGATGGCGCGGAGCGGGCCGCGTTCACGATACTGTTCAACATCCTGACCGGTTTCGGTTTCGCGCTGCTGCTCAATGGGGCGCTCGCGCTCAGGGCGGCGGTGGGCGGTGCGCGGCCGCTCGACGGGCGAACCGGCCTTCTCTGGGGGCTGGCCGGGTTCGGCTGTTTTGCGCTGGCGCCCGCGCTCGGTTTGCCGCCGGAGCTGCCGGGCATGGCCGCGGCGGATCTTGTCGACCGGCAGGTCTGGTGGGTTGCCACGGCGCTTGCGAGTGCTGCCGGTCTTGCCTGTCTGGCGTTTGCGCGCCCGGTGTGGGCCAAGGCGTTGGGCCTTGTCGTCCTGGTTATTCCGCATGTCGTCGGGGCCCCACGCCCGGCGGACGTCGGTGCGGTGCCGGCCGAGCTCGCGGCCGAGTTCGTGGTGGCCTCGCTGCTGGCGGCGGCCATGTTCTGGCTGGTGCTGGGTGGCGTTTCCGGGTGGCTCCATCGCCGCATGGCGTGACCCGGTTCGGCGGCAGCGCCGTTGACCAGGGATGATCACGCCACAACCGAATCAGGATCAGAATCAGGCGCCGGGCGAGATCGCGCGGCGGGTGATGCGCGGGGTTGATCGGGCCGCGCTGGCGACGTCGATGCGGCCGGATCAGCCCGACGTGGGCGCGCCCTATGCGTCGCTCGTGCTGGTGGCACTCGACCACGACGGGACGCCGCTGCTCCTCATATCCACGCTGGCGGATCACACGCGCAACATCGCCGCCGATCCGCGCGTCTCGCTTCTGTTCGACGGTACGACCGGCATCGACGAGCCGCTCACCGGTCCGCGCGTCAGCGTGCAGGGTCGCGCGATCCGGACCGACGATCCCCGGCACCGGGCGCGCTTCGTCGCCCGTCACCCGGGAGCGGCGATGTACGCTGATTTCGGCGATTTCGCGTTCTGGCGCGTCGAAGTGTCGCGCGCGCATCTCGTCGCCGGCTTCGGTCGCATCCATTGGATCGACGGACGCGATCTGCTGCTCGACATGACGGGGGCCGAGGCGCTTGCGGCGACCGAGCGCGACATCGTTGCGCACATGAACGACGATCATGCCGACGCCATCCAGCTCTATGCGACGCGCCTTCTGGGCCGTTCGGGCGAGGGCTGGCGCATGACCGGTCTCGACCCCGAGGGGCTCGATCTCCGGCGGGCAGGCGAGGTCGCGCGCCTTCCCTTCGACCGGCGCGTCACCGACGCCGAATCCGCGCGCGCCGAACTCGTCCGCCTCGCCAAGCGGGCGCGCGAGCAAACCCCGGCCTGACGATCCGGTTGCCGGATTCGCGGCGGGGTACGGGGGTCTCGAGCTGTCCGCCCGCGGCGGACGGGCCTCGCGAACCGAAATAGGCGTCAGGTGCCGAAGGCGCGTCCGAAGAACGCAACGAGGGCGCGATAGAGCCGTTTCTGGTTCTGCGGCTTGACAATGCCATGACCCTCGTCTTCAAACACGAGGACGTCATAGGCGATTCCGGCCCGATCGAGAGCGGCGCGGACCGCGCGCATGTTCTCGGGCGTCACGTTCGGATCGCGGGCTCCCTGCACGATCAGGAGTCGCCCCCTGATCCGATCGACGAAGTTGATGGGCGAGCGCTCGTGATAGCGCGCCGGTACCTGGTCGGGCGCACCGCCCAGCATTTCCTCGCTGTAGGGCCGCAGGTCGGGGCGGGTCGTGTAATAGTCGACCACGAGGTCGGTCATGCCGCAGATCGGTGCCGCGGCCGCGACGATTTTGGGCGGCCAGCGCGTGATCGCGCACCACGACGAATAGCCGCCATACGACGTCCCGGTGATGCCGACCCGGCCGGGCTGCGCGATGCCTTTGGCCATCAGCGCCTCGATGCCGGCGCGGATATCTTCCTGTTCGGCGCCGCCCCAGCCGTCTTTCTTGATCGCTTCGCGGAACGGCAGGCCGAAGCCGGTGCTGCCGCGATAATTGGGTTCGAGCACGTCGAATCCGGCGGCGACGAGGTATTGGATCATGGGGTTGACCCGGTCCTCGGCATGCGCCGTCGGGCCGCCATGGACATGCACGATCAGGCCGCGTGACGGCGCCGCGGCGCGATAGAGCCAGCCCTGGATCTCCAGCCCGTCGGGGGCGTGCCAGGTCACGTTCTCGGCCGGCACGAAATCCTCGGGGCGGAGCGGGGTCGCCGTCCACAGGCGGGTCAGGCTCTGCGGCGTTCCCGTTTTGGCGAGGCGGACGATGTCACGCGGCTGGCGTGCGCTGTATGTCGTGCCGAGCCAGTCCTCGCCGATCCGCGCCAATGGCAGGAACGTGCCGGGTGCACCCTCGATGCGACTCTCGAGGCCGGAGTCGGGATCGATCAGGACGGCCCGGGTCCGCGCGCCAGCCGTCTCGACCGATGCGATCAGATTCGTTCCGCGCGGCGCGTAGGCGTATTCGATGTGCCGGGCCGGATCGTCGATCAGCCAGCGCAGGCTCATATCGCGCCGGTCCCAGACGCCGAGCCGCTTGTGGGTGTCCGTCTCGGCGACGACGACGGCGCGAATCCCGTCGCGCAGCCACGACGCCCTGACCTTCACCGCCGGTCCGAAATTGAGGATTTCGCGGTCCTCGCGCCCGTCGATGTCGACGAGCCAGACCTGCTGCCCCGCCGGATGCAGGTCCTTGCGCGTGTAGAGGATGTGCGTGCCCTGCTCGTTGAGGGCCGGTGCGCCGGTGCCCGCCTTCAACGGGCGGGCGAGCGGGCGCCGCGCACCGCTGACGATATCGTGCGCATAGACGATGTAGGGCTCGATCTCGGCGCCGGTGTCGGGGTCGCGGTTGGCCGCGTAGACCAGCGTACGGTTGTCCGGTGCGAGCTTGCCGCCGCGCAGGAAATAGTTGGGCGTCTCGTCGGCGACGAGACGCAGCGCATTGGGCCAGGTGCGGTCGAGCAGATAGAGACGCTCGCGTTCGTCGCCGTCCTTGTCCTCGCTGACGATGAGGGTGCGGCTGTCCGCCGCCCACGCCACGACATGGGTGTTCTGCGGCGTCTCGGTCAGCCGTACCGGCGGCGCCGATCCGTCCGTCGGTACGACATAGACATCGGCGGCGGGACCGCGGCCGTACCAGCTCCATGCGACCCAGGCGAGATCGGGCGACACCAGCTCGCCCACCAGCCACGGCAACGCGAGCAGGTGGTCGAGAAATTCGTCGGGCGTGAAGCGCGCAGCCATGGCGCCGGGTGGTCGCGTCAATGCGCCTCGGCCCACGAGGCGCCGTGGCCGACCTCGACCACCAGCGGCACCGACAGGTCGACGACGGGGCGTGCCGCATTCTCCATGATCGGCTTGACCGTCGCGATCAGCGCCTCGCGCTCGGCCGGCGGTGCTTCGAACAGCAGTTCGTCATGCACCTGCAGCAGCATCTTCGCGCGAAGCCCGGCGCGCTCGAGGGCCGCCGGAATCTTCACCATGGCGCGCTTGATGATGTCGGCCGCCGCACCCTGGATCGGCGCATTGATCGCGGCGCGTTCGGCGAAGCTGCGCTGTGCCGGGTTCTTGGCGGAGATGCCCGGCACGTGGATGCGCCGGCCGAACAGCGTCGTCACGTAGCCCTGCTTGCGCGCGAGTTCCTTGGTCCGCTCCATGTAGTCGCGAATGCCCGGATAGCGCCTGAAATAGGCGTCGATATAGGCGCGGGCCTCGGCCTGCGGAATGTCGAGCTGGCGCGCGAGCCCGAACGGGCTGATACCGTAGATGATGCCGAAGTTGATCGCCTTGGCGCGGTTGCGCAGCGACTTGTCCATCCCCTCGACCGGCACGTTGAACACCTGCGAGGCAGTGAGGGCATGAATGTCGATGCCGTCCCTGAACGCCTGCTTGAGCGCGTCGATGTCGGCGACATGCGCGACGAGCCGAAGCTCGATCTGCGAATAGTCGAACGACAGCAGCTCGCAACCGGGCGCTGCGATGAAGGCCTTGCGGATCTTGCGGCCTTCCTCGGTGCGGATCGGGATGTTCTGCAGATTCGGGTCGGTCGACGACAGCCGTCCGGTCGACGCCACCGCCATGCTGAAGCTCGTATGCACCCGGCCGGTGCGCGGATTGATCTGCTCGATCAGCGCGTCGGTATAGGTGGATTTCAGCTTCGAGAGCTGCCGCCAGTCGAGAACAAGCTGCGGCAGCCTGTAGCCCAAAGCGGCCAGGTCCTCCAGCACGTCGGCGCCGGTCGCGTAGGCACCGGTCTTGGTCTTCTGCGGCCGCGAGCCGTCCGGCAGCTGCAGCCCCATCTCGTCGAACAGAATCTTGCCGAGCTGGGCCGGCGAGCCGACGTTGAATGTGCGGCCGGCCTCCTTGTAGATCTGCTGCTCCAGTTCGCCGAGGCGCAGCGCGAAATCGTTGGACAGGCGTCGCAGCTCCTCGCGGTCGACCGTGACGCCTTCGGCCTCCATCGCCCGCAGCACCGGAATCAGCGGCCGCTCGATCGTCTCGTAGATTGTGACGAGCCGTTCGGCGAGAAGCCGCGGTTTCAGGTGATGCCACAGACAGAGCGTCACCTCGGCATCCTCGGCGGCGTAGTCGCGCGCGCGGTCGAGCGGCACGTGCGCGAAGTTGATGCGCGCCTTGCCCGTGCCGGTGACTTCGTCATAGGTGATGGTCTTGCGGCCGAGGCAGCGTTCGGCGGCCTCGTCCATGCTGTGTCCACCGGCGCCGGCGCCGAGCACGTAGGACATCAGCATCGTGTCGTCGATCGGCGCGACGTTGATGCCGAGGCGTGCGAAGATCTGAAGATCGAACTTGATGTTGTGGCCGATCTTCAGGATCGACGCGTCCTCCAGCACCGGCTTCAGCCGCTCGAGGACCACGTCGCGCCGCAATTGTTTGGGCGCCTCCGCTACGCCGACGCTACCGCCCTTCAGGCCGAGGCCGTCCGATTTCTCCTCAGCACTGCCGGGCAGCGGCTGGCCGGGGGCGAGATGGCCGACAGGGATGTAGCACGCCTCGTTCGGCGTGACGGCAAGCGAAATGCCGACGAGCTCGGCGCTGATGGCGTCGAGCGAGGTCGTCTCGGTGTCGACCGCCACGTAGCCCGTGGCTCGGATCGCCTCGATCCAGGCGTCCAGCGCGGCGAGCTCCTGCACCAGATCGTAGCGTGGCGGTCCGGCCGGCGGCTTGGCGGGTGCAGGGGCGGACTTCGGGACAGGCGCCGGCGTCGGGATTGTGGCGGGCGCCGCTGCTGCTGTCGTCGCGCCATCGGCGGCGAGCACGCCCGTGGTCTTGAGACGGGCGATGACCGAACGGAAGCCCTGCGTCTCGAGAAACGCCATTAGTGCGTCGGGATCGGGCCGCTTGACCGCCAGCGCATCGAGCGGCACCGGGACCTCGCAGTTGTCGTGCAGCTCGATGAGCTTACGGCTGAGCCGGGCGATTTCGGCATTGGCCAGCAGCGTTTCGCGGCGCTTCGGCTGTTTGATCTCGCCGGCGCGGGCGAGCAGCGTCTCGAGGTCGCCATAGGTGCCGAGCAGCTCGGCCGCCGTCTTGGGACCGATGCCCGGCACGCCCGGCACGTTGTCCGACGTGTCGCCGATGAGCGCCAGGACGTCGACGACCTTGTCGGGGCCGACGCCGAACTTCTCGCGCACCTCGGCCTCGCCGATCGGCCTGTTCTTGAGCGGATCGAACATGCCGACCCCCGGGCGGATCAGCTGCATCAGGTCCTTGTCGGACGAGACGATGGTGACCTCGGCGCCCGCCTCGCGCGCGAGCCGCGCATAGGTCGCGATCAGGTCATCAGCCTCATAGCCCGGCACCTCGATCGCCGGCACGTTGAAGGCCCGCGTCGCCTCGCGCACGAGGGCGAACTGCGGCACCAGGTCTTCGGGCGCTTCCGGCCGGTGCGCCTTGTAGTCGGCGTAGAGGTCGTTGCGGAAGCTCTTGCGTCCGGCGTCGAAGATGACGGCGAGGTAGTCGCATTTGTGCTCGGCCAGCAGCTTCACGAGCATGTTCGTGAAACCCAGCACGGCGCCGACCGGCGTGCCGTCGGGCCGCGTCAGCGGCGGCAGAGCGTGATAGGCGCGGAAGATGAAGCCGGAGCCGTCGACCAGGCAGACGCGCTTGGGGGCGGCTGCCGTTTGCGGCGTGCTCGCCGCCTTTGCCGATTTCTGCGATCGCGTAGCCATGCCCCCAGATGTAGCGCATTTGCGCCCCGCTTGCAGCCGCGGAAGTCCGGGCGCACGGCGCTGGTGCCGGCCGCGGTACGGCGATTGGATTATGATCGGCGGCCTGGTGGCGCGTTGCCGCCGTCAGTGCGCGTCGGAAAGCTTCGCGCCGGATTTCAGCACGAACTGACGATCGCAGTACGGGCAGTCGATCTTGCCGCTGGCGCTGAGGTTCAGCCACACGCGCGGGTGGCCCAGCGGTCCGCCGCCGCCGTCACAGGCGACGGTGCGGGTCTCCACTTCGATGATCTCGGGCGGCTGGGGCGCTGGCTTGGCCATGGGAAATTCGTCTCGAAGCTGCGGTCGGGGGCCGTGGCGCCGGCCCCAAAGGCGGCCGCGATCATAGCCGATGCGCGCGGGCGCGCAACCGCCGCAGTGCGGGCGCGCTGCGGCATGCTATAAAGCGGAATCGTCATGGCTCTCAGTGTCTCAGATCTTCCGCAGGATGCCGCCGTTCCCGCGGCGCCGGTGAACCGGGCGGCCGATGTGCCCGAAAACGCGGTCGAAATCGAAAATCTGGTCAAGGTCTACCGCACCGATCGCGGACGCACCAAACGCGCGCTCGACGGCGTCAGCCTCACCGTGCGCCGCGGCGAATTGTTCGGCCTGCTCGGCCCGAACGGCGCCGGCAAGTCCACGCTCATCAACATCATGGCGGGACTGGTCAACAAGACCTCGGGGCGCGTGCGTATCTGGGATATCGACATCGACCAGGATCCGCGCGGCAGCCGCGCCGCGATCGGCGTCGTGCCGCAGGAGCTCAACCTCGATCCATTCTTCACGCCGCGCGAGCTCCTGGACGTGCAGGCCGGCCTTTACGGCGTGCCGAAGGCCGAGCGGCGGACCGAGGAAATCCTTCACGCCGTCGGCCTCGCCGACAAGGCCAATGCCTATTCCCGCACGTTGTCGGGCGGCATGCGGCGGCGACTCCTCGTCGCCAAGGCGCTCGTCCACGCGCCGCCAGTTCTGGTGCTCGACGAGCCGACCGCCGGCGTCGACGTCGAGCTGCGGCAGCATCTGTGGGCCTATGTCCGCGAGCTCAACGCGCGCGGCACGACCGTGCTGTTGACCACCCATTACCTGGAAGAGGCCGAGGAACTCTGCGACCGGATCGCGATCATCAATCACGGTCGCTTGGTCGCGCTCGACACCAAGGCCGGGCTGCTCGCGCGCGTCGACAGCAAGACGCTGCGCGTGACCGTCGACCGGGACATTGACGCCGTGCCGTCGGCGCTCGCCCGCTTCGCACCCGTCCACGAGGGCGGACGCCGGCTCGTTTTCCGTTACGAGCCGAGCCGGACGCGGATCGACGAACTGCTCGACGCCATCCGCGGGTCCGGATTCGGCATCGTCGACCTGTCGACCGAAGAAAGCGATCTCGAAGACATCTTCCTCGAGCTTACCCGCCGTTCCGGCGACCATGCGGCCGAGGACGCGGCATGATCGCACGGGGGTGGCGGGCGGTCGTGACCCTGGTTCTGGTCGCGCTTGCGGGCGCGTGCGCGCCGCGAGTCGCGCCGATGGGCCCGGTCGCGGGCGAGCCGTACCTGCTCACCGACGCCATGGTCATGCCGGACCGGGCCATTCTGCCCCTGCGCGCGTGGCTGCCCGACGGCGAGGTGCAGGCCGTCGTCATCGGCCTCCACGGTTTCAACGACTATTCGAACGCGTTTGCGATGCCGGCGAAGTCGTGGGGCCAGCACGGTATTGCGACCTATGCCTACGATCAGCGGGGCTTCGGCAAGGCACCGGACCGCGGTATGTGGCCCGGTACCGAGACGTTGGTCGCCGACCTCGCGACGGCGATCCGGCTGGTCAAGGCGCGCCATCCCGGCAAGCCCGTGTTCGTCGTCGGCGAGAGCATGGGCGGCGCCGTCATCCTTGCCGCCGCCGCGCGCGGCCGGTTGGACGGCGTTGATGGCGCCGTTCTGACCGCGCCGGCCGTGCGCGGGCGCGAGACGATCAACGTGTTCGGCCGGATCGGCCTGTGGCTGATGGCGCACACGGTACCCTGGCTCGCCGGACGACCGCCGCCGAATCTGGGCTTTCATCCCTCGGACAACATCGAGATGCTGCGCGCGCTGGCCCGCGACCCGCTCGTCATCAAGGAGACGCGGATCGATGCCTTCTACGGTCTCATCGATCTGATGGACGATGCGTTGGCGGCCGCGCCGTCGTTCGACATCGATGCCCTGATCCTCATCGGCCAGCGCGACGACCTGATCCCGCCCGAGCATATCGAGATCATGCTTGACCGCCTGCCGCCGGCAGCGCCCAGCCACCGCCGCGTGGCGATCTACCCCAACGGTTACCATATGCTGCTGCGGGACCTGCAGGCGCCGGTCGTCCACCGCGACGTCGCCCACTGGATGCTCACGCGGCGAACCGACCCGATGGCAGCACTTCCCTCGGGCGCCGACGGCTTGTATCAGGCGCGCATCGCCGCGGCCCGCAAGGCGCCGGCCGCGATCGAATAGCCGCGCTGTCGCGGCGGCCGGCTGCCGGATGCTGTCGCGACGTGGTGCCGGCGGATGGTTCACCATTTGCACCAGGGGCGGTTGATCGGCTAATCTCCGCCCCGGCGTGCGCGCCCGTAGCTCAGTTGGATAGAGCGTCAGCCTCCGGAGCTGAAGGTCGTGCGTTCGAGTCGCGCCGGGCGCGCCATATTTTCCGGGCCTTTTCCTGGCCTTTCCTGCACGTGCTGGGCTGCTTGCGGGCCACGCTTCCGTGGTTGCGCTGGCGCGCCATAGGACCGGTCTTCCGGGGTCGTCGGCGGCCGGCTTCCGGTCTGTCCGGTTGGGGGGCCACGACGCTCGTGCCGATGGCGCTCGACGTCTGAGGCTGGCTGCGGGACACGCCGAACGGCCTCGCCGGTTCTCGTTGACGTCACGTCAGGCGGACCCCGCGCCGCCTAGCTTTGCTTGCGGTCGCTGACGTCCGCATTCGCGGCGTTGGCTCAATTTCTTGATATGCGTGCATACCTTGATGTGCACGCGCAAAACCAACCATATTAGGTAACTTCCTGCGATCAGATCTCACGCTATTTGCCTCCGTCAGACCAACAGAACGACCGGTGATGGACGATATCTTTCTCCTGGCGGTACTACTCCTTCCGTTCGGAGGAAGCTTCGTCGCGGCGCTTCTGCCGACGGATGCACGTAATGCAGCCGCGTATCTCGCGGGCATCGTCGCGCTCGCCGGTCTCTTGATGACGGTGGCCCTCTATCCGGTGGTCGCTGACGGCGCCGTGTTCCGGCACGAGATCGCCTGGCTGCCGCAGTTCGGGCTGACCTTCACGTTGCGGCTGGACGGCTTCGCTTGGATGTTCGCTGCGCTGGTCACGGGCATCGGGACGCTGGTGATGCTCTATGCCCGCTATTACATGTCGCCGTCGGATCCGGTGCCGCGTTTCTATGCCTTCCTGCTGGCATTCATGGGCGCGATGCTGGGCATCGTGCTCTCGGGCAACCTGATCCAGCTCATTTTCTTCTGGGAGCTGACGAGCCTCTTTTCATTCCTCCTGATCGGATATCGGCATCACACCGCGGCCGCGCGCGATGGCGCCCGCATGGCCCTGACGATCACCGCCACAGGCGGGCTCGCGCTGTTCGCGGGCGTGCTGATACTGGGCCATGTTGTCGGCAGCTACGACCTCGACCAAGTTCTCGCCGCGGGCGATCGCCTCCGCGCGCATTCCCTTTATCTTCCCATCCTGATCCTCGTCCTGCTCGGCGCGTTAACCAAGAGCGCGCAATTTCCCTTCCACTTCTGGTTGCCGCACGCCATGGCGGCACCCACGCCCGTCTCCGCCTATTTGCACTCGGCGACGATGGTGAAGGCTGGCGTTTTCCTGCTGGTGCGCCTGTGGCCGGCTCTGGGCGGAACGGAGCAGTGGCTCGTGCTCGTCGGCAGCGCCGGTCTCGCCACCTTCGTGCTCGGCGCCTATTTCGCAATCTTCCAGCAGGATCTCAAAGGTCTCCTGGCCTATTCGACCATCAGCCACCTCGGCCTGATCACGCTGCTGATCGGACTGGACCGCCCGCTCGCGCTGGTCGCCGCGACCTTCCACATCATGAATCACGCGACCTTCAAGGCCTCGCTGTTCATGGCTGCCGGCATCGTCGATCACGAGACGGGCACGCGCGACTTCCGGCGCCTGAACGGGCTCTGGCCCTACATGCCGAGGACGGCGACGCTGGCCATGGTCGCGGCCGCGTCCATGGCCGGCGTGCCTCTGCTCAACGGGTTCCTCTCCAAGGAGATGTTCTTCGCGGAGACGATCGAGATCCACGACGGTTCGATCGTGGATCAGGCGCTGCCCTATATCGCGACCATGGCCGGCGCGTTCAGCGTCGCGTATTCGCTGCGCTTCATCCACGACGTGTTCTTCGGCCCCCCGCCGACCGATCTGCCGCACATGCCCAAGGAGCCGCCGCGCTGGATGCGGTTTCCGGTTGAACTCCTCGTGCTCGCCTGTCTCGTGGTCGGAATTCTCCCGGGCCGCACCATCGGGCCGATTCTGGATGGTGCCGTGCGTGCCGTCCTCGGGAACGCCGTGCCGGCGTACAGCCTCGCCATCTGGCACGGGTTCACGCCGGCGCTTCTGATGAGCTTGATCGCGCTGGCGGGCGGTACGACGCTCTATGTGCTTCTGCACGACTATCTCCAGCGCAGCCCCGCGGGACCGCCCCTGCTGCGCAATATAAAGGGGCAGCGCATCTTCGAGCGTGTGATGGTCGCGATCTCGTGGCGCGGCGCGCGGTCGTTGGAACGTACGCTGGGCACCCGCCGCCTGCAGCCGCAGTTGCGGCTCCTGGTCGGCGTCGCACTGATCGTCGCACTTTGGCCGATCTATGTGCACGGCCTCGACTGGGGCGACGCCGCGGTCACCCCGCTCGATCCGGCTTTCGCCGTGGTGTGGGCTATCGGCATTGCCTGTGCCGTGAGCGGTGCCTACGTCGCGAAGTTCCACAGGCTGGCGGCCCTCGTCCTGATCGGCGGCGCCGGGCTTGCCACCTGTGTCACGTTCGTCTGGCTGTCCGCGCCCGATCTTGCCCTGACCCAGCTCGTCGTCGAGATCGTGACGACCGTTCTGATCCTGCTCGGCTTGCGCTGGCTGCCGAAACGGATCGAGGCCCGTGACCTGGATGTTCGACCCGGCATCGCCGCGCGCGCCCGTCGGATTCGCGACCTCGTGCTTGCCGCCGTCACCGGCGTCGGCCTTGCGGCGGTGACCTACGCGGTGCTGACGCATCCGTTGCCCGACAGCCTGTCGGCGTTCTTCCTCGAGCGTGCCTACACCGAAGGCGGCGGTACCAACGTCGTCAACGTCATCCTGGTGGACTTCCGCGGCTTCGATACGTTGGGGGAGATTACCGTCCTCGGCGTGGTCGCACTGACGGTGTTCGCGCTGCTGCGCCGCTTCAGGCCGGCGCCCGACAGCATCGATATTCCGGAGCAGCAGCGCCTTCAGAACGCGCATGACGATGCCCATCCGAAACGCCAGATCGGCGACACCATCGCAGACTACCTCGCCGTGCCGGCCGTGATCATAAAGCTGCTGTTTCCCTTCATCGGGCTGCTGGCCGTATTCCTGTTCCTCCGGGGCCACGACCTTCCCGGCGGCGGCTTCGTGGCGGGTCTGACCGTGGCGGCAGGCCTCATTCTTCAGTACATGGCCAGCGGGATCCGCTTCGTCGAATCGCATCTTCGGGTGCATCCGCTGCGCTGGATGGCCACCGGCCTGCTGCTGGCGGCCGGTACGGGCGCGGGCGCGTGGTTTTTCTCCCACCCGTTCCTCACCTCCTATTTCCGCTATGCGGACCTCCCCGGCATCGGCGCCGTCCCGCTTGCCAGCGCCCTCATCTTCGATCTCGGCGTGTTCGCCCTCGTTCTGGGCGCCACGACCCTGATCCTGATTGCGCTCGCCCACCAGTCCGTCCGCAGCCACCGCCTGCAGACGCCGCACGAGCCCGTTGTCGCCCGGTCAGAGGAGCGGTGATGGAACTCGTGCTGTCTCTCGCGATCGGCGCGTTGGCGGCCTCGGGGGTCTGGCTGGTCCTGCGGCCGCGTACCTATCAGGTGATCATCGGCCTGACGCTGCTGTCCTACGCGGTCAATCTCTTCATCTTCAGCATGGGACGCCTTCGGGTGGGCATGGCACCCATCCTGGACAAGGGGCAGGTCGGCGATCTCGCCTCCTTCGCCGATCCACTGCCGCAGGCACTCGTCCTCACCGCAATCGTCATCGGCTTCGCGACCACGGCCTTGTTCCTGGTCGTGTTGCTGGCCTTGCGCGGATTGACGGGAAGCGACCACGTCGACGGTGCGGAGCGCGAGCGATGACTCCGTGGGTCGATCACCTGATGATCGCGCCGGTCGTGCTGCCGCTCGTGGCCGCGGCCACGATGCTGTTCATCGACGAACGCCGGCATGGCCTCAAGGCCGCGATCAACATCGTGACGGTCCTCGTCCTGACCGGTGTGGCGCTTGCTCTGCTGTTTTCGGCCGATGCGGCCGTCGACGCGGGCGGGTCGGCTCGTGTCGGCGTCTATCGCCTCGGCGATTGGCCCGCGCCGTTCGGCATCGTGCTGGTCGTGGATCGCCTGTCGGCCGTCCTCTTGGTTCTGACCAGCGCACTGGCGCTGGCGACGGCGGTATATTCGCTCGCCCAATGGCACCGCGCCGGCTCCCATTTCCATTCGCTGTTCCAGCTGCTCTTGATGGGGATCAACGGTGCGTTCCTGACCGGTGATCTCTTCAATCTCTTCGTCTTCTTCGAGCTGCTGCTCGCCGCATCCTATGGCCTCGTGCTGCACGGCTCGGGTACCGCCCGCGTCAGGGCGGGGCTGCATTACATCGCGATCAACCTCGTCGCGTCGCTGCTCTTCCTGATCGGCGTGAGTTTGATCTATGGGGTGACCGGCACGCTCAACATGGCCGACCTGTCCGTGCGCATGGCGCAGGTTCCGGCCGAGGCCCGAATGCTGCTCGAGGCGGGCGCCGCCGTGCTCGGGGTCGCGTTCCTGGTCAAGGCGGGAATATGGCCGCTGTGCTTCTGGTTGCCGGCGGCCTATTCGGCCGCGGCACCGCCCGTCGCGGCAATCCTTGCCATTCTGAGCAAGGTGGGCGTCTACGTGATCCTGCGGCTCTGGCTGCTGCTCTTCGGCCCGGAAAGCGGCGCATCGGCCGGGTTCGGCGGCGAATGGCTTCTGATCAGCGGGATGGCGACCATCGCCTTCGGCGCGATCGGTGCGCTCGCGTCCCAGAACATGGGACGCCTCGCCGGCTATACGGTCCTGGTCTCGTCGGGAACCTTGGTCGCGGCGATCGCGACGGGCCACGTCGACGTGACCGGCGCGGCACTGTTCTATCTCGTCAGCTCGACGCTCGCCATTGCCGCCTTCTTCATGCTGATCGAGCTCGTCGAGCGCGGCCACACGCCGGGTGCGGACATGATCGCGGTGACGCGCGAGGCGTATGGCGGGGACGAGGAAGGGGATCTGAAGGAAGAGGAGGAGGTCGGCATTGCCATTCCCGCAACCGAAGCCTTGCTCGGCCTCTGTTTCGTGAGCTGCGCGCTGGTGCTGGCGGGGCTGCCGCCCCTGTCCGGATTCATCGCGAAGTTCGCAATACTGGTGGCCTTGTTCGAGCCGTCGGGCCAGCAGGCCGAAGTCCCGGCGATCACCTGGACGCTGCTCGCGCTCATCATTCTTTCGGGGCTGATGACGCTCCTCGCCATGATGAGGGCGGGAATCCGCACGTTCTGGACGCCCCAGGAATGGAGCGTGCCGCGGGTACGCGTCATCGAGATGGTGCCGGTGGCCGTCCTCCTGCTGGGCTGCGCGACGCTGACCGCTAAGGCAGAGCCCGCGATGCGCTACATGCAGGAAATCGCCGCGTCCCTGCATTCGCCGCACGACTACGTCCGAACCGTGCTGACGACGCCCGGCGTGCAGCGCTCCAGTGCCGAGGCCGGCCCATGAAGGCGCTTCTGCCGTTTCCGCTGCTGTCGGCCACCCTTCTGGCGGTGTGGCTGGTGCTCAATCAAACCGTCTCGCCGGGGCACATTCTGCTCGGCAGCGCGCTGGCGCTGCTCGGCGGCTGGACGATGACGGCGCTGGAGCCGGCCCGAAGCCGCATCCGCCGGCCTCGCGCCATCGGCCGTTTGTTCGTGCTGGTTCTCGCCGACGTCGTTCGATCGAACATCGCCGTGGCACGGATCATCTTCGGCGTGCCGCGTCGAAGTATCACGTCCGGGTTTCTCGATATCCCGCTCGAGCTGCGCAATCCGTACGGGCTCGCGGTTCTGGCCTGCATCATCACGGCGACACCAGGCACCCTCTGGGTCGGTTTCGACCCCGCCAGAGGCATCCTGACCCTCCACATTCTCGATCTGATCGACGAGACCACCTGGATCGACACCATCAAAGGCCGGTACGAACGACTGCTGTTGGAGATCTTCGAATGAGCACGCTTGTACTGGGTTGGTCGCTCGTCATCGCCCAAGTGATGTTGGCCCTCGCGATGGCAGCGGCGGCATTCCGGATCATACGAGGCCCGAGGGCGCAGGACCGGGTGCTTGGTCTCGATACGCTCTACGTCAATGCAATGCTGCTCTTGCTGACGTTCGGAATTCGCTCGGGCAGCACGCTGTACTTCGAAGCGGCACTCGTCATCGCCATGATCGGCTTCGTCACGACGGTGGCACTGTCCAAGTTCCTGATGCGCGGCGAGGTGATCGAATGATCGCGAGCCCGGATCTGCCGGCGTGGGCGGCTCTGCTGACGGCGCTGTTCGTCCTCCTCGGTGCCGGCTTGACCCTCACGGGTTCGCTCGGGCTGCTGCGACTCCGCCAGTTCTACGAACGGGTCCATGCCCCGACGTTGGGAACGACGCTCGGGACCGTCTTCGTGTTGATCGCGTCGATCATCTGCTTCTCAGTGCTGCAGACACGACCCGTGGTGCATGAAATCCTGATCGCGGTCTTCATCACCGTGACCACGCCCGTCAGCCTGATCCTGTTGGTGCGCGCCGCCCTGTTCCGGGACCGGGTGGAAGGCAACGCGCGTAATTTTGAATGGCGCGCGCCGTCCAGTGAACGGAACGTGACGTCCGCCCCGACGGAAGACCGGTCCTCGTAGTGGCGAAGGTGTCCATCGGGGCGCCCGATTCCATCAACGCGGACATCCGCTGCGCATCGACATTGCCGAAGCCCTGACCGCCGACGCTACGGCGCGTCGGGCGTCGAAAGGTTGTGAAACGGCGACGCGTACGAGAAACAGGCGCGTCAGGCCGACGTCACTGCGGGCGAGGGTGAGCCCAACGCGCGTTTCACCGCCTTGCGGATCTCGCTCAACCACAGCACGGAACTGGCTGTCGCCGCGCAGAACAGCCAGTCGCTCGCGCTCAGGCTTACGGTCGAGAACGCGGCCTGCAGGAACGGGACATATATGACCGCCACGTGCAGGAGAAGCGAGAACCCGACCGCGATCCAGAGCCAGTGGTTCGAGAACAGCCTGTCGAACGCACTTCGCTCGTCGGAACGCGCATTGAAGACGTTGAAGAGCTGGAACATCATCAGCGTCGTGAACGCCATCGTCTGCGCGTAGGGCAGGTCGCCTGCACCTTCGATCAGGCCGCCGGGAAGCGACGCGTCGAGCACGAGCAGCGTTCCCAGCGCCATCACCGTGCCGACGAAGAAAATGTTCGCCCACATGTGGCGTGTAATCACGCCTTCGCCGCGGGGGCGCGGTTGTCTGTTCATGACGCCGGGGCTGACCGGCTCGACGCCCAAGGCGAGGGCGGGGGCGCCATCCGTCACCAGATTGATCCAGAGAATCTGGGTCGCCACGAGCGGCAATGCGACGCCGCTGCCGTCCGGCGTCAGTCCGATCAGATCCGCCAACAGCACCCCGAAGAACATCGTCATCACCTCGCCGATGTTCGAGGAGAGCAGGTAGCGCAGGAACTTGCGGATATTCGAGAAGATCGCGCGCCCCTCCTCGACGGCGGCCACGATCGAGGCGAAGTTGTCGTCCGCAAGCACCATGTCGGCGGCTTCCTTGGAAACGTCCGTTCCCGTGATGCCCATGGCGACGCCGATGTCGGCGGTTTTCAGGGCCGGCGCGTCGTTGACGCCGTCGCCGGTCATCGCGACGGTCATTCCCTGGCGCTGCAGGGACTTCACGATCTGGAGCTTGTGCGCGGGATTGACGCGCGCATAGACCGACACCTCGCGGACCGTCCGGTCGAGCACGTCGTCGGACATGCGTTCCAGCATCGCCCCCGTGACGACCTTGGCATCGGCGGCGATGCCGAGTTCGGTCGCGATAAATCCCGCCGTCGTGGGGTGATCGCCGGTGATCATGATCGGGCGGATACCGGCCCGCTTGGCACGTGCGACCGCATCCCTGGTCTCTTCGCGCGGCGGGTCGATCATACCGACCAGCCCCAGGAAGACGAGGTCCTGCTCGATTCGTTCGTCGACGTTCTGCCGCTCGACCGCGTCGTCGGGCAGGGAGCGGAAGGCGATGCCGAGTGTGCGTAATCCTTCGCCCGCGAGTTCCTCGTTGACCTTCAGGATTTGGCCGCGGCGCTCCGCCGTCAAAGGACGTGTATCGGTGCCGACCAGTTCATGGGAGCAGCGGGCGAGCAGGACGTCCGGCGCCCCCTTCGTGAAGGCGCGTAGCTGCTGCGACCGGTCGGCATCCCGATGGACGGTGCTCATCAGCTTGCGCTCGGACGAGAACGGTACCTCGGCGACCCGGCTGAAGCGCGCATCCAGCGCCTCCGCTGCCAGTCCGGCCTTGCGCGCCGCCACGATCAGCGCGCCTTCGGTCGGATCGCCCTGTACGGTCCAGCGCCCGCCCTGCTCGCGCAGGACGGCGTTGTTCGCCCGGTCGGCGGCAGCGAGCGTGCGCAGTAGCTCGTCGCGCAGGGCGCCGCCGACTTTCTCGCCGTCACTTCTGCGAACCTCGCCCTCCGGCGCATAGCCCGTGCCGGTCAACGTCACCCGTCCGCTTGCCGTCGCGACGACGCGCACCGTCATCTCGTTCTTGGTCAGCGTGCCCGTCTTGTCCGACGCGATGACGTTGGCCGAGCCGAGGGTCTCGACCGCAGCCAGACGGCGTATGATGGCGTTTCGCTTCGCCATGCGCTGCACGCCGAGCGCGAGCACGGCGGTCACCACCGCGGGAAGGCCTTCCGGCACCGCCGCGACCGCGAGTGCCACGCCGAGGATGAGGACCTCGAAAATGGCCGAAACGCCGTGCACTTCCTCGACGAGGAGGATCGTGGCGATCATGACGACGGCGATGGCGACGACGATCAGGCCGAGCAGCCTGCCGATCCTGTCGAGTTCCCTCTGCAGCGGTGTGGCGTCGTCCGGCGTCTCCTTCAGCATGCCGGCGATGCGCCCCATCTGGGTTTGCATGCCCGTCGCCGTGACCACCGCGCGGCCGCGCCCGTAGGTTACCGCCGTGCCGCTGAAGATCATGTTGTGGCGGTCGCCGAGCTCCACTTCCTCGGCGATCGCGGCGACGTCCTTCGACACGGGCAGGCTCTCGCCGGTCAGCGCCGCCTCCGCGGTTTGGAGCGCCGTGGATTCGATGAGGCGCGCATCGGCCGGGACGGTGTCGCCCTCTTCGACCAGGATGATGTCGCCCGGCACGACCTCCGCCGCAAGGATAGTCTGCCGCTCGCCGCCGCGAATGACCTTGGCCTGTGCCGCCGACATCTGGCGCAGTGCTGCGACGGCACGTTCGGCGCGCGCCTGCTGGACATATCCCATCACGGCGTTGAGCAGCACGACGGCCAGGATCGCGATCGCTTCGTAGGGCAAGGCGGCCTCGCGCTCGTACAGCCAGAGGGCCGCCGATATCACTGCGGCGATGAGCAGCAGGATCACGAGCACGTCGGTGAACTGGTCGAGAAACTTCCGCCATGCAGGAACAGGCTTTTCCGCGGCCAGTTCGTTCCTGCCGTACCGTTCGAGCCGGTCCCGCGCCTGCTGATGGCTGAGGCCCGACCGTGCATCCGAGCCGAGTGCCGCCAGGACATCATCGACGCTCTGCCGGTAAGGCTCTGTCTCGCCCGACTGAAGGAACTCACGCCGCATACTGGGTTGCCCCCGCTTTTCTCCACGACTGTATGGTCACGAACGCCTGAAAGGCGATTCTGGCAGTTCCGGAATTCTTGGACGGGGCTGTAGAGCGGCGCAACCGGCAACGCGTCCGACCGCGGTGCCGCCGGAAAAGGCCGGGGACGGCATCGATTTTCGGTCCGGCGTACGAACACGTCGTCGGTGAGGCGATCGAAAAAGCCGGAAACGGCGCTCCGCCGGCAGCCGCTTCATGAGCCCTGGGGGTTGCGCCAGAGCTGTGGTTGCGCGGCACGGGTGCGTCACTTGCTCTACTGCTGCGTTCGCAGTTGGTCCGCCGGGTGGCGCGGTATAAGCTCTCGGGCCAGCCCGTCCGGACATGTGGAAACAGGCGCATGGTGGAAACCCGTCAGCGACACGTAACCCCGAAACGAATTCTTCTGGCGACGGATCTGAGCGGCCGGTGCGACCGTGCGCTCGATCGTGCGGTGCTGCTTGCGGTCGAATGGCAGGCGACGCTGGTCGTCGTTCATGCGCTCGAGCCCGACTACCGGTCGATCACCGAGGCCGAACAGGAGGTACCGTCGTGGCGACGCAGTGCTGCACGCCGGATGGTGATCGCGAAGCGGCAGGTTCGGGAGGATCTCTGCGGCCGGGACGTTCCCTTCGAGATCGTGATCGAGGAGGGGGAGCCGAGCGAGGTGGTGCTGAAGGCGGCGGCGGAGCGCGGCTGCGACTTGATCGTGACGGGCACGGCGCGCAACGAAACCTTCGGGCGCCTTGTTCTGGGCACGACGGTGGACCGGTTGGTACGCCGGGCGCCCGTGCCGGTCCTCGTCGTCAAGGCGCGGGCCCGGCGGCCGTATGCCCGTATCGCCGTCGCCACCGACTTCTCGGACGTTTCGCGCCATGCGCTGGAGGGGGCTGCTGCCCTTTTTCCCGCAGCGAGCATCGCGCTGCTCCACGGCTATCGTCCTGACACGGTCGGCGTGGCCGACAGCCGGGCCGGCGAGGAAGCCGGCCGTCATGCGGCGGCCGACGCGTGTGCGGGATTCCTGGCTGCCACGGCGCTTGCGCCCGAGCGGCGGCGCGCGCTGGAGATCGTCATGGAGAGCAGCGATATCGAGCTGATCGTTCGGTCCTTTGCCGAAGACAAGGGGATCGATCTGCTCGCGATCGGGGCGCGCGGGCGAAACCCGCTTCTCGAGTTGCTTCTGGGCAGCACGGCCGAGCGGTTGCTGCGCTCGGCGCCGTGCGACGTCCTCGTCATGCGAAAGACGTAATGGGTTTTCGCGCGGCGTTGATACCGACGAGGTTCCGGCGCGCCGCCGGGCGGACCGGCAGCGCGGCCTGATGTCCAAGGAGCCGGGGGCCGTTCACTTGTAACCCGGCGGCCCACGCCGCCGAAGCAGTCGGCACGGCCATCGCTCCTGGTCCGAGTCTCATGACGGGCGGGGCTGCTCGGTTCCGGCTGCGGCGACGGTCGCGGCGTCGTTCGTGCGGCGGACGCGCATGAAGGCCACGCCCCAATCACCGGACGTCCTAGCCTGAAACAGGAAGTCCGGCTCCTGAAATAGGGAGTCTGGCACGTTGCAAGGTGCCGGGAGTCTCGGTTGACAGGCGTCACGGGCCGGTCGACATTCGGGACCATGATTTCCCTGCTGCGGGAGAAACTCCCCGAAGTGCTCAAAGCGGTGGCGCCGCTCATCGTCGTCGTGTCACTGCTTCAGGTTACGCTCATCCATGCGCCCCTCGCCGAGTTTCTCCAGTTCCTCGCCGGCTCGGCGCTCGCCATCGTCGGCATGCTGCTTCTCTTCACGGGGATCGATTTCGGCATCCTGCCGATGGGAAAATTCGTCGGCGCTGAACTGCCGAAGAAGGGTTCGCTCGCGCTGATCATAGCCGTGGCGTTTGCCCTCGGTTTCGCGACGACGGTCGCCGAACCCGACGTCCTGGTCCTCGGACGACAGGTCGACATTGCCTCGCACGGCGACATTCCCCGCGAGGCCGTCGTATACGTCATCGCCCTCGGCGTTGCCGCGTTGGTCGCCATCGCAATGGTTCGCGTTATTGCGGGCTGGTCAATGAGAGCCTTGCTCGGGGCCGCCTATTCGGTTGCGCTCGTCATTTCCCTTTTTGCTCCGGCGACGGTGATTCCGATGGCTTTCGATGCCGGGAGCGTGACCACCGGGGTGCTCTCGGCGCCGGTGATCATGGCATTGGCCATCGGCCTCAGTTCCGTTCTCGCGGGCCGCTCGGCGCTGTCGGATGGATTCGGAATACTCGGCTTTGCCTCGATCGGACCGATCTTCGCCATTCTGATCATAGGAATGTTCTTGTCGTGAACGGCGCGCTGCTGGACGAGATCGCTGACACGGCGTGGAGCGTAGCCATCGCCGTCGTGCCGCTGGTGGCGCTTTTTCTGATCTTCCAGCTTTCCTTCCTCAGGTTGCCGCGGCGGGAGGTCGCCGACATCCTGATCGGGACGGCGATCGCGGCGGTCGGTCTGTTTCTGTTCCTGCTTGGGATCGCGATCGGATTCCTGCCTTTCGGGCGCGCCATCGGCGCGGCCTTCGCCGCGCTGGATCGGACGTGGCTTTTCGTCGTCGCCGGTATGCTTCTTGGATTCCTCACGGCACTGGGCGAACCTTCCGTCCGCATACTGGCCGATCAGGTCGAGGCCGCCTCGCAGGGTTCGATCCGCAAGTCGATCATTCTGTATGCGATTTGCATCGGGGTGGCCGTGTGGGTCGGGTTGGGAATCCTCCGCATCAGCTACGGACTCCCGCTGCTCTATCTGGTCGTGCCCGGCTACGTACTCGTCATCATCCTGCTGTGGCTGAGCGACAGGGACTTCGTCGGAATCGCCGTGGATGCTGGCGGCGTCGCCACCGGGCCATTGGCCAACAGTTTTCTGCTCGCGTTGGCCCTGGGGGCATCGGCCGCGATGGAAGGACAGGAATCGCTCGTCCAGGGCTTTGGCCTCGTGGCCCTTATTGCGTTGGCGCCGATCATTTCCGTAATGGCGGTGGGAGCTCTCGTGCGCTTCAAATCCCGCGGGAAGGAGGAACGGAAATGCTGAACCCGTGTCTGATCGTCAGTATCGTGCGGAAGGGATGGGGGGATACGGTGTTGGACGCCACGATGAAGGCGGGGGCGCATGGCGGAACCGTGCTGCTGGGGCGCGGCATCGGCCGCAACGAGCAGATGAAGGTCTTCGGCATTCAGATCGAGCCGGAAAAGGAGATCGTCCTGACGGTCATTCCGTCCGATCTGAAGGACAGGGTCCTGCGGGAGATCGTGCAGGCTGCCGAACTGAATGCGCCCGGCCACGGGCTCGCCTTCGTCGTGCCAGTCGAGACCGTCGCCGGCGTCGTTCACCTCGTCCAGGAATCCTCGTCGTGAGTACGGCAGCTTGGCCGGGCTCGGCGAAATCGGCTTCGCCGCATTTGCCTTCTTGGACTTGAGCGCGTTCGGATAGCGCAGTCACGCCTGACGTTCGGACGACGAATGCGCCGCATAGCACATCAAGTATGATCTACTCGATGGAGTTGCCAGAGGGCTCGGAAGGTGAGACAGAAGCCTGATCGCAGAACCAGGCAAGATTCTTGAGCTTACGTTGGCGACCGGTCGCGTGCTCACAGTGACAATGGGAGCGGTCGCCGCAAACCAGACGATGCGCCCCAATAAGTGAAGTCATGCCGGCTGCCGGATTGCGCGGGACCGGCTCGCCCGGGCGAACGCGTGTGCCGCGCCCCGACGCTGCGGATCGGCCTGAAGCTCTTATCGCTGTGCGAGTGCCACGCGCAAACAGGTGGCGAGATCGGGACGGGCGGCGAGTTCGGCGACCTTTTGACGGTGTGTGCCTGCGCGGCCTCGTGCGTCCGCAACGGCAGCCTCGATATGCGCGTAGTCGCCGCGTCCGAAATGGTACAGTGCGATGACCTCGGTCAGGGCGTCATCCGAAAGATCGTCGAGATAACGCGTGACGACATGTGGCCAGTCCGGCGCCGGCTGCGGCTCCATCGGCGGTGCCGCGTGCGCTATTCCGCGATCGCCGGATGGTCCGCCGCGCCGCGGATCATCGGACCGTTCGTCTGGTGCCCGGTGCGCCTGCTCGACAAGGCCGATGATCTCGTTGACCTTCGCGTAGGTGATGGCATTCGGCATCGCGTCGCTTCCTTCATTCGAGATGACCGAATATCAACGCAAGGCACCTCAACGAAGTGCCACGGTCGGGCTCTGCCGTATCCGGTTCGGATGACGGACTGCTCACCGCGCGTCGTGAAAGATGATGCCGAGCGTATGGCGATGGCCGGAACGGATCCGGCTGACCCCGTGGCGCATATTGACGCGATGGACGCCGCGGGTGCCTCGAACCGGGCGGTGGTGGACCGGAAAGATCACACCGTCGCCGCGGCCGAGCGGCACCACCTCGGCGCGTGACTGCATCCGCGGCCGCTGCTCCGTCAGGACGAATTCGCCGCCGGTGAAGTCGCGTCCGGGTTCGGAAAGCAGGAACGCGGCCTGCAACGGGAACACGTGTTCGCTGTAGAGGTCCTGGTGCAGCCGGTTGTAGTCGCCTTCGCCGTATTGCAGCAGCAGCGGCGTCGGCTTTGTCTGTCCGGCTGCGTGGCAACGCTCGAGGAACGCTGCGTGCGTGGCCGGATAGCGCGTGTCGAGTTTCAGCGCCGCGTTCCAGCGGTTCGCGATCTCGCCGAGCGGCGGGTAGAGCGCCGTGCGCAGTGCCGCGACGATGTCCGGCAGCGGATAGGCGAAGTATTTGTATTCGCCCTGACCGTAGCCGTGACGCTCCATCACGATACGGCGGCGGAACAGCGTGTCGGCTGGGTAGCTCGCGACCAGCGCGTCGCATTCCGCGCCGGACAGAACGCCGGCGATAACGGCGTGGCCATGGGCGTCGAGATCGTCGGCGATGCGCCGCCAGTCCAGCGCCGCAACCCGGGACCGGGCGTCCGCATTCATGCCGCGGCCTCTACCGGACGGCACGCGTCGGCGGTGGTCGACGTCCGGCGTTCGGTCGGCAATGGTCCGTTCGGCCGGCACCGCTTGCACGGGCGGAATCCGGCCTTCGCCGCATCAGCGCAGGTGCGATGGAACCGGACGTTCTCCCGCCGCGGCAGGCGCGATGCGCATGAAGGGCGGCAGTAGACGCCGGTGGTCCGCACGGAATAGCAGAACAGCCTGTCCGCGGCGGGAGCGCGCCGTACGACCGCGGCCCACCGGTCGTCCTCGTTCATGAGCGCCGGATTCATGAACACCGGTAAAACCGGTTCGCGCTCGATCGTCATGGACGTCATGATGACGTGCTCCTGGATTTCGACGGGTCGGGGATGGGCTCGCCCGCAGGCCCGCCAAATCTAAGGCAACCCATGGCGGGGCCGCACCCCGTCAATTGCTTTCAAATTGGACGCTGCACCGCCACCCGAAACTTGCGCCGCGCCGTCCGCCGGGACCCCGCCGTCTTCCTCGAAGGAATGAAGCCATGACCATTGTAGCGTTTGCGGGTGCCGGACGGCCGTTGAATGCTGGTTCATCGGCCGCGCCGTCCTTGTCGGCAGGAAGGGGCTTCGGTTGAGCGGGTATGTGTCGATCACGGACTTCGGGGCCATCGGCGATGGTACGACCGACAACCACGCCGCGATCGAACGCGCGTTCGACTATGCCACGGCGAACGGCGTCGACGTGTTCGTCCCGGCCGGCGTCTTCGCCCATTCCGGCACGCTGTCGGCCGAGGAAAGCGGGATCTTCGGCACCGGCGACGGCAGCGGTCCGTTTCTCGTCGATCTCGAACCCAACACCGATATCTCCATCGCGCCGCCGGACGAGATCCCGCACCCCGGCTAGGTCGGCCCCGACGGGGCGGACACGCTGATCGGCACTGTTGGCGAAGACGGCCTCGGCGGCGGCGACGGCAACGACATGCTCATTGGCGGACCGGGCGACGACCGCCTGCTGGGTGGAAGGGGCGACGACGTGCTCGATCCGGGGCCCGGCTGCGACGTCATCGCACCGTTCGACGACGGCCGCGACCGGATCGATCTGCGTGCCTTCGGGCTCGATGGCATGGACGCGCTCGGCGCCGCGGCGGCCGTCACGCAAGGGGAGACGGACTCCGGCGTGCCGTTCGTCGCGTTCGATTTCGGCAACGGCGACATGCTGATCGCATCGGGCATCGACCGTGCGGCCCTCGACGCCGCCGACTTCCTGTTCTAGGCGCCTTGGGCCTCCGGAACGCGCCGCCCGCAATGCCGCACTGGCGATCCCGTGGCCGGGCGGCTCATCGGCGCCGCGCATATGTCACAGGCTTCTGGCTTGCGTTCGCCGGGCGATCTGCTGGACTGCGCCCATGTGCGCAAGCCGCCGCGTGGCTCATGGTGCGGCCGTGACTCGCCACGCGGCGGCGATGCGTCGATCTCTGCATTGTTGGTTCCGGAGCTGACGCACATCATGCTTCCCGCGCAGACGCAACGTTACCGCCCCGTCGGCACGCAGCTTTTCGGCACGCAGCCGCCCGAATGGGAGGTCATCGGCACCTTCACCGGGTGCGACGGCATCGAGTATGCGCGCATTCGTCGCATCGGACCGCTACCGGAAGAGAAGACGATCGCGGCGGGCGTCCTGGCCGACCGCCGGCATTACCAGCCGGTCTGACCCGGCCCGGTCCCGTTCGATCACCCGCACGCCGGATGACCTCGCCGCCCGTGATCGGCGACGAAGGTCGTGCGTCCGCTCAATCGAACATGCGGCGGCCGAACCGGCGGCGGGCAAGGGCGAATGCGGCGGCGGCGAGTGCGGCGAGATAGGCGATGTGGACCAGTGCCGCCCACGTATCGAGCGGGATGCCGACCGTCAGCGGTCGCACGACCGCAATCAGGTGCGTCATCGGCAGGAACCAGGCGAGCGCCTGCACGAAGCCCGGAAAGCGCGTCACCTCGAAGAAGACGCCGGAGAACACGAACATCGGCGTCACCCAGAAGGTGAAGAAATAGGCGAAGAACTCCCACGTCTTCGCGTGCGCCGTCGCCGCGAGCGCGCAGCTCGCGAAGCAGATGCCGCCGAGTGCGAGGACCGGCAGTGCGAGCAGCGCGCCGGCCGGATCCGGCACGCCGCCCCAAAGCCAGCCGACCGTGAGCACGCAGGTCGTCGAGATCATGCCCTTGGTCGCGGCCCAGAGCATCTCGCCGGACATCAGCTCCGTGAGCGTCACCGGCGTGGCCAGGATCGCATCCCAGGTCCGCTGCAGGTGAAACCGTGCATAGGCGCTGATCGTGGCCTCGAAGCTCGCGGTGAACATGATGGCGTGCGCCATCAGGCCCGGCACCACGAAGGTGAGGTAGTCCATGCCGCCGATCCGGTCGACGATGGCGCCCAGTCCGTAGCCGAAGGCAAAGAGGAAGATCAGCGGGTCGATGACGTTGCTCGTCAGCGACGACCAGATCAGCCGCCGCCAGACGAGCGTGTGGCGATGCCACACCGCATAGGTGTAGCGGGTGAGGGCGGGAATGATGGCCGCGCGCATGGATCAGCTGCCCTCCCGCAGGCTGCGCCCGGTGAGGCGAAGGAAGACGTCCTCGAGATTGGCGGTGCGGTGCATATAGGTGGCCTCGTCCGGCAGCCGCCGCCGGAGTTCGGTCGGATCGGTCGTGTAGTAGAGGACCGCGTCGCCAATGTCCTCCCGCTCGATCCCGTCGTCGTCGAAGCCGGGCGGCAACGGCTTCATCACCTCGAAGACGTGCCCGCGGACGTGGCGCCCGATCAGGTCCTGCGGCGTGCCCTCGTCGAGCACCCGCCCGCCGTCGATGATGATGATCCGGTCGCAGAGCCGCTGCGCCTCGTCCATGTAATGCGTCGTCAGCAGCAGGGTCTTGCCCTGCCGCTTGAGGTCGAGCAGCCGCCGCCAGATCAGCACGCGCGCCTGCGGGTCGAGGCCGGTGGTTGGCTCGTCGAGAATCACGAGCTCGGGATCGGCGATGAGGGCGCGGGCGATGATCAGACGTCGCTTCATGCCGCCCGAGAGTTGCATGACGCGGGCCTCGGCCCGTTCGGCGAGCTGCATGAACTCAAGCAGTTTCGGCACGCGCTCGCTGATCTCGGCGGCCGGAATGCCGAAATACCGGCCGTAGACTTCGAGGTTCTGCCGTACCGACAGGTCGGGATCCAGGTTGTCCTCCTGCGGCACCAAGCCGATTCGGGACCGCAGATCGCGGCCGAGGGCGCCGGGCGCAGCGCCGAACAGCCGGAGTCGGCCCGCCGAAGGCCGGCTCAGGCCCATGATCATGCGCATCGTCGTGGTCTTCCCGGCGCCGTTCGGTCCCAGGAGTCCGACGCACGTGCCGGCCGGAATCGTGAAACTGACGCCGCGCACGGCATGGACCGTTCCGTAGTACTTTTCCAGTCCTTCGGCCTCGATCACCGGTTCGTTTCTGGCGTGTTGCACCTGTCAGCTCCCGCCCGTTTTGCGAGCCCGCGAGCATAATCGTCCGGCGTATGCCGGCGAAAGGCGTCGACCGGCGGCGAAGCTCGACCCGGGATCGGGCATGACCGAGTCTGCCGCGCGACGTTGCTGCGGCCGTCCTGTGTTCATGTCGCCGTCATCGCGCGGGGAAGGCGTCGCGGCCATGTTCGCTGTGCGCCCACGCGCGGCCACCGCGCGCCATGCGTGCTGCCGACCGTCGGTCAGGAAGCATAAAATTTACTCTTCCTTATTATGTACTTGGCGCATTGCTGCATCGCGGCAATTCGGTGCCTCTCGGTACCGCGTGCCCTCTATACTCGCGGCTGTTCCTGTCCCGGGATATGGATGAATGACGGCTTGGCCGCGGCGCTGCCCTGCCTTGCGGCCCGTTACGACATAAACATAAAACGTAAAGAGTGTCCGATCGTGTCTAGAGAGAAGATGTTCCGCGATACTGACGATATTGCATCTGAGCATGCGCCGAAACGTCCGGCGCGCACTTGGCGCGGAGCATCACGCAACATCAAGTTCCGTGGCAACATCTTCGTTGCCAATCTTCCGGCCGGCCTCACCGACCAGCAGCTTGCCGAACTGTTCGATGATTACGGGATAGTCCTCGGCGCGTTCCTTGCGCGCGATCCCGTGACACGGGCGACCAAGACCTATGGGCTCGTCGATCTGGCGCCGGCAAAGGCCGTGGCGCGGGCGATTGAGGCGATGAACGGAACCAAGGTCGGCGGCCGCGCCATCGAGGTGCGGATGGCCGATCCCAAGATGTCGCTGAGGATCCCGCCGCCGGAGGGCGAGGAGACGTCCCTCACCCAACCCGTCGAGTCGTCGCCGGTGCCGCGGGCCGTCCAGGCGGCGCAAACGTTCCAGGTCGTGCGGATCGCGTCGGCGCCGCGGACATTCCAGGTCGAGTACCGCTCGCTTGCGCGGCGGCGTTGATCTCGATCGCGGCCGGCGGCACCCCGATGCAGCACAATGGCCTTCAGCTCGTCGCCGCCTGGAGCGTATGCGCGGCCACCGTCGCGCTGGCGCTCGCGCTCATGGAGCTGCAGCACGTCCCCTGGCTCCTCGCATCGCTGGGCGGGTCGTGCGTGATCGTGTTCGGCATGCCGGACAGCAAGATGGCCCAGCCGCGCAGCCTGATCGGCGGCCATCTGGTGGGATCGGTCGTCGGCCTCGTGGCCGCGCACACGCTCGGGAACGGCTGGGCGGCGATGGCGGCGGCGACCGCCACGGCGCTCGTGATCATGATGATCACCGACACGATCCATTCGCCTGCCGGCGCGGATCCGCTGATCGTGATGTCGACCGGCGCCTCGTGGAGCTTTCTCGTCGCGCCGCTCGGTCTCGGGCTGCTCGTCGTCTTCGTCGCGACCGTCGTCTATCATCGGCTAGTGCTCGGCCGCCCCTATCCGGCCCGCCGGCCGGACCGCGTCGGCCAGGAAGGCGTCTGACGGCCAACCTGCCAACGTTGCAGGCCCGCGTCGGCCGATGCAACCCGTCCGGCGGCATGAAGCAACATAAATAAGTGGCACCAGCTCCGACTTTGGCGGCGTCCGGGGCAACCATCGGCTGAATAATTGTGCATTCGGACCGGCGACGCTTACGTCGCAGGCAGAAACGCTCAAGTTGCAAGCAACGAAGCGCGTTCCGCCAAAAATGGCGGCAGGTAACTGCCGAATTCCGGTCCATTTTTCTCTCCGGCGCAGTCCGATCGAGACTGGCACGACTCTCGCTTGATCACCTCCGGCCGCTTCCGCGGCCGATAACGGGCAGAGGAGGCAAGTCGTGTCGAAATCGTCATGGGTCCGCGGCGGTCTGTTCGCAGCGGCTATTACGGCGTGCGCGTCTGCATTCATGCCGGCGCAAGCTCAACAACCGCCGATCAAGGTCGGCGTCCTGCATTCGCTTTCGGGGACGATGGCGATCAGCGAGACGACGCTCAAGGACACGATCGTCATGCTGGTCGAAGAACAGAACAAGGCCGGTGGTCTGCTGGGCCGGAAGCTCGAAGCCGTGGTCGTGGACCCGGCCTCGAACTGGCCGCTTTTCGCCGAGAAGATGCGCGAACTGCTTCAGGTTCATAAGGTGGACGTCGTCTTCGGCTGCTGGACGTCCGTTTCGCGCAAATCGGTGCTGCCGGTCGTCGAGGAACTCAACGGGCTGTTGTTCTATCCCGTGCAGTACGAAGGCGAGGAGTCGTCGCGAAACATCTTCTACACCGGTGCGGCGCCGAATCAGCAGGCGATTCCGGCGGTCGAATACCTGATGAGCAAGGACGGCGGCGAGGCGATGCGCTTCGTTCTGCTGGGCACCGACTACGTCTATCCGCGCACGACCAACAAGATCCTGCGTGCCTTCCTGCACTCCAAGGGCATCGCCGATGCCGACATCATGGAGGAGTATACGCCCTTCGGTCACTCCGACTGGCAGACGATCGTCGCCCGGGTGAAGCGCTTCGCCTCCGAAGGCAAGAAGACGGCCGTGATCTCGACCATCAACGGCGACGCCAACGTGCCGTTCTACAAGGAACTCGGCAACCAGGGCATCAAGGCCGAAGACATTCCCGTCGTGGCGTTCTCGGTCGGTGAAGAGGAACTCGCCGGCATCGACACCAAGCCGCTCGTCGGCCATCTCGCCGCGTGGAACTACTTCCAGTCGGTCAAGAATCCGATCAACGAGGCCTTCATCAAGAAGTGGCACGCCTTCACCAAGAATCCGAAGCGCGTCACCAATGACCCGATGGAGGCGCACTACATCGGCTTCAAGATGTGGGTGCAGGCCGTTCAGCAGGCGGGCACGACGAACGTCGATGCGGTTCGGCAGGCCATGTACGGGCAGAAGGTGATGTCGCTGTCGGGCTACGACGTGCAGATGCACCCGAACCATCACCTGTCGAAGCCGGTTATGATCGGCGAGGTCCAGGAAGACGGCCAGTTCGAAATCGTCTGGCAGACCAAGGGGCCGATCGTCGCCGATGCGTGGAGTCCCTACATCGCCGAGAACAAGGGGAAGGTCGCCAATTGGACCTATCCCTGGGTCTGCGGCAACTGCACCGAGCCGCGGTTCAAGAACTGAGTCGGACGGGCCGGGACCTGACCGTCAGGATCCTGGCCCTCCACCGGCCGCCCACCCGCCATGGCTGAAAACAGATCTATGATCGGCAAGGCACCGATGCGTCTCGTTCGGGGAGTATTGGTCCTCTGCGCCTTCCTGCTCGGGTTTGGCGTGCGGGCAACCAATGCCGATCCGTTCGCCGACGCCGTCGCCGCACTCGGCGCCGATGGATTCGCCGCGCGCGCCGCTGCGGTCGAGCGGCTGGCGGATCTCGGCGATCCGCGCGCCGTCCCGGTGCTGCGGGCCATGAGCGAGGGGCAGCTCCTGGTACGCAAGGCCGATGGCGCACTAGCGATCCAGGACGGAACGCGCGCGTACGATCCGGTCACGAATCAGACGCTCGTTTCCTTCAATCCCGACGACTACGAGACGGTACGGCTCAACAACCGGCTGCGCAGTACGCTGCGCGGCGCGCTCGGCCGTCTCGTTCTGTTCAGTCCGGATCCCAGGGAACGGCTCGAGGCCGCGATCGGCGTCTTCAAAACCCGCTCGGTCGAGAATCTGCCGCTGCTGCGCAAGGCCATCGCGGCCGAGACCGACGCCGAGGTGCTGGCGCAGCTGCGCTTGAGCCTCGCCGCAACCCAACTCCTGAGCGACGACAGGGCGGAACGGTTGGCCGGTATCGCCGGGCTCGCAGGGGCCGCCGACGTCGAGGTTCGCGCCATGCTTCTGCAGCTTGCGGCGGACGGCGAGCCGGATGCGGAGGTTCGCCGGCGGGCCGCCGACGCCGTGGCCGCGCTCGACCGCCGCCTTGCGACGTTGCGCCTCGTCCAGAACCTCATCCAGGGCTTGAGCCTGGGTGCCGTGCTCCTGCTCGCGGCGATGGGCCTCACCATCACCTTCGGAGTCATGGGCGTCATCAACATGGCCTACGGCGAGATGGTCATGATCGGCGCCTATGCCACGTTCGTCGTCCAGCAGCTCGTCCGCGAATACGCGCTCGGCCTGACGGAGCTGACGCCGATCCTGGCGATCCCGACGGCCTTCGTGGTCGCCGGTGCGCTGGGTATCGCGCTCGAGCGCAGCGTCATCCGCCACCTCTATGGGCGGCCGCTCGAAACCCTGCTGATGACCTGGGGAGTCAGCATGATCCTGCAGCAGGCCGTCCGCTCGATCTTCGGCGCGACCAACCGCGAGGTCGCCAGCCCGTCCTGGATGAGCGGCGCCATCGAGATCGCCGGCGGCATCACGGTCACGCAGAACCGCATCTGGATCATCCTGTTCAGCCTCGCCGTGCTGGCTGCCGTCATCCTCGCCACGCGCCTGACGCGCTTCGGCCTCTACATGCGCGCCGTCACCCAGAACCGGGGCATGGCCTCGGCCATGGGAATTCGCACCGGACGGATCGACGCGCTGACCTTCGGACTCGGCTCGGGCATCGCCGGAATGGCCGGCGTGGCGCTCAGCCAGATCGACAACGTCAGCCCGAATCTCGGCCAGGCCTATATCGTCGACTCGTTCATGGTCGTCGTGTTCGGCGGCGTCGGCAACCTCTACGGCACGCTTCTCGGCGCGATGTCACTGGGCGTCATCAACAAATTCCTTGAGCCCTATGCCGGTGCCGTGCTCGGCAAGATCCTCGTGCTGGTTGCCGTGATTCTGTTCATCCAGCGGCGCCCGCGCGGACTGTTCGCGCTCAAGGGTCGCGCGGCGGAGGTCTGACGATGGCATCGCCGCTCCTGCGCGCGCTTGGATCTTCTGCCTCGGGCCGTATCGCGCTGGTGTCGTTTGCCGTCGTCATCGCCGCGGTGCCGCTGTTCAACCTGCTGCCGCCGTCCGGTTCGGCGCTTCATCTTCCGGACTTCTACATCAACGTCGTCGGCAAGTGGCTGTGCCTCGCGATGCTGGCCCTCGCGATCGATCTGATCTGGGGCTACTGCGGAATCCTCTCGCTCGGTCACGGCGCCTTCTTCGCGCTCGGCGGCTACGCGATGGGCATGTATCTGATGCGCTCGATCGGCGACCGCGGCGTCTATCGCGATCCCGTGCTGCCGGATTTCATGGTGTTCCTGAACTGGAAGGAACTGCCGTGGTACTGGTACGGCTTCGATCATTTTCCGTTCGCGTTCGCCATGGCCCTGCTGGTGCCGGGGGCGCTTGCGTTCCTGTTCGGCTGGTTCGCCTTCCGCTCGCGCATCACGGGTGTCTACTTCTCGATCATCAGTCAGGCGATGACCTTCGCCCTGATGCTCGCGTTCTTCCGCAACGAAATGGGCTTCGGCGGCAACAACGGCCTGACCGATTTCAAGGACATCCTCGGCTTTCCGCTGGCGGCGAAGTCGACGCGGATCGCACTCTACCTAGCCTCGGCGCTGGCGCTCGGCGGCGCGTATCTGATGTGCCGCTGGATCGTGCGCAGCAAGCTCGGCCGCGTCCTCGTCGCCATCCGCGACGCCGAATCGCGCGTGCGCTTTCTCGGCTACTCCGTCACCGCATACAAGCTGTTTGCATTCACGGTCTCGGCGATGCTCGCCGGTCTTGCCGGTGCGCTCTACATTCCGCAGGTCGGCATCATCAATCCCAGCGAATTCTCGCCGGCCGCCTCCATCGAGGCCGTGATCTGGGTCGCGGTCGGCGGGCGCGGGACGCTCTACGGCGCCATCATCGGCGCGCTGGCGGTGAACGGCGCCAAGACATGGCTGACGTCGTCGGCCGCCGAGCTCTGGCCCTACCTGCTCGGCTTGCTGTTCATCGTCGTCACGTTGTTCCTGCCGCGGGGTCTCGTCGGGCTCGCGAGTCTGGTGGCGCGGCGGCCGCCGGCCGGCGTGCCCGTGCTGGCCGGCATCCTCAAGCCGGAGCGAGGCGGCAGTGACTGAACGCACGCAGCCCATCCTCTATCTCGACGGGGTCACCGTCAGCTTCGACGGATTCCGCGCGCTCAACGAACTGAGCCTCGTGGTCGAGCCGGGCGAGCTGCGCACGATTATCGGGCCGAACGGCGCCGGCAAGACGACGATGATGGACGTCGTCACCGGCAAGACGCGGCCGGATCGCGGGCGCGTCCTGTTCAAGGGCGTGCACGATCTGACCCGTCTCGAGGAGGCCGAGATCGCCAATCTCGGCATCGGCCGCAAGTTCCAGAAGCCGACGGTATTCGACCATCTGACCGTCTTCGAGAACCTCGAGCTTGCGCTCAAGGCCGACCGCGGTCTGATCGCGACGCTCTGCTTCCGTCTTTCCGGCGAAGCGCGGGATCGCATCGACGAGGTGCTGGACCTCACGGGCCTCGCCGCGCGTGCCGGCGAACGGGCCGGCGCGCTCTCGCACGGCCAGCGCCAGTGGCTCGAGATCGGCATGCTGCTGATGCAGGACCCGGAACTGCTGCTGGTCGACGAGCCGGTGGCGGGCATGACCGATTACGAGACGGAGCAGACGGCGGCACTGCTGCGGCGTATCGCCGGCGACCGCTCGGTGATCGTCGTCGAACACGACATGGAGTTCGTGCGCGCGCTCGCGACGCGCGTCACCGTTCTTCACGAGGGCAGCGTCCTGGCCGAAGGCTCGATCGACCATGTCCAGAACGACCCGCGCGTCATCGAAGTCTATCTGGGGCGCTGAATGCTATCGGTCGAGAACATCGATCTGTACTACGGCGAAAGTCACTGCCTGCGGCAGGTGTCGCTGTCGGCCGTGCCGGGCGCGGTCACGTGTCTCCTGGGACGCAACGGCGTCGGCAAGACGAGCCTGCTGCGCGCGATCATCGGGCTCGAGCCCGTCCGTCGCGGCCGCATCCGCTGGGAAGGCCGGGATCTCACCGGTCTGCCGCCTTACGAGCGCGCCCGCGCCGGTATCGCCTATGTGCCGCAGGGTCGCGACATCTTTCCCCTGCTGACGGTGGAGGAGAATCTGCGGACCGGCTTCGCGCCGCTGCCGCGCGGCAAGCGCACCATTCCCGAGGAGATCTTCGAGCTGTTCCCCGTCCTGGCGTCGATGCTCCGCCGCCGGGGCGGCGACCTTTCCGGCGGTCAGCAGCAGCAGCTCGCCATCGCCCGTGCCCTCGTCACCCGGCCGCGGCTCCTGCTTCTCGACGAACCCACGGAAGGGATCCAGCCGTCGATCATCAAGGATATCGAGCGCGTCATCCGGCTGTTGGCCAGCCGCGGCGACATGGCGATCGTCCTGGTCGAACAGTATTACGAGTTCGCGCGCAGCCTTGCCCACTACACCGCGGTCATGAACCGGGGCGAGATCGTGCTGGCGGGGGCCGCCGATGCGCTGAACGAAGCGGATGTCCGTCGTTACCTGACGGTATGACCATGGCTGCCCGCGCGTCGCCGCAATGCTCGACCTGACCTGCGGCCGGATCGCCCCGATGTCCGGTCGGCAATCGCGAGGATCTCTCTGGTGGATGGAAGCGCGTTCGACCTCTCCTGGCAGTCCGATGCGTGTGCAGTGCGCGTGCGACCGGGTGTTGCCGGCCTCCGCTTCGCGCGCCGCGCACGACGTACCGTCCTCGCCGAGGTCTTCCAGCAGGCGCCGCTGCGCGTTCTCGTCCCTGAGACGCCGGACGAGCCGCTGCCGCTCGCCGTTCTCGTCAATGTCGCGGGCGGCGTCGTCGGTGGTGATCGGCTTGAAACCAGTCTCGTCCTCGACACCGATGCCGCCGCGATCGTCACCGGACAGGCCGCCGAGAAGATCTACCGTTCGGCCGGACCCGACAGCATCATCGTCAGCCGGGCGACGATCGGCGCCGGCGCATGGCTGGAGTGGTTGCCGCAGCAGACGATTCTCTTCGACGGGGGCCGGTTGCGGCGACGCATGGTCATGGACGTCGCGGGCGATGCGCGCGTGCTCGCCGGCGAAATGCTCGTCTTCGGGCGGACGGCGCGCGGCGAGCGTGTCGTGCGCGGATTGGTCGACGAGCGGTGGGAGATCCGCTGCAACGGCCGCCTGGTGTGGACCGACGCACTCACCCTGGATGGCGATCTTGGCGACATCCTTGACGATCCGATGTGTTTCGACGGCGCCGGGGCGTACGCCACGATGCTTTACGTCGGCGCCGATGCCGCCGATCGGCTCGATCTGGTGCGGGAGCTTCTGCCGGACGGCACGGTCCTCGCAGCGGCGAGTTGTCTGGGGCCGCTGCTCGTCACGCGGTGGCTGTCGCGTGAACCGCATCGGCTGCGACAGGAATTCGGCCGCACTTGGGCGGCGCTGCGCCATGCGCTCGCAGCATTGCCACCGGTGCTGCCGCGGATCTGGCACATCTGAGGACGGGATGTCGCAAGCGAGGCAGGCATGAATCTGACGCCGAGAGAGAAGGACAAGCTGATGATTGCGATGGCTGCGCTCGTCGCGCGCCGGCGGCTCGAGCGGGGCGTCAAGCTCAATCACCCCGAGGCGGTCGCGCTCATAACCGACTACGTCATGGAAGGGGCCCGCGACGGCCGCAGCGTCGCCGAACTCATGCGCGATGCCGCGACCGTGCTGCGCCGCGACCAGGTGATGAGCGGCGTGTCCGAGATGATCCACGAGATACAGGTCGAGGCGACGTTTCCCGACGGGACCAAGCTGGTCACCGTTCACAACCCGATCCGTTGAGAGGTACCTGACGATGAAACCGGGGGAAATCATCGTTCGCGACGGCGAGATCACGCTCAACGCCGGCCGCGACACCGTGACGCTGACGGTGGCCAATACCGGCGATCGGCCGATCCAGGTCGGTTCCCATTACCATTTCTTCGAGGTGAACGCGGCGCTCGCCTTCGACCGCGAAAAGGCGCGCGGCTTCCGGCTCGACATACCTGCCGGCACCGCCGTGCGGTTCGAGCCGGGTCAGACCCGTCAGGTGCAGCTCGTCGCCTATGCCGGCGCCCGCCGGGCCGTGGGCTTCCGCGGTCTGGTGAACGGCGGGCTGGACGGAAAGGCGCGCAAGGCCAGGACGTCCGGCAAGAAGACAGCCGGCAGGAAGACAGGGGGCGCGAAGAAATGAGCGTGAAGATCTGTCGCGGCGCTTATGCCGGCATGTTCGGCCCGACGGTCGGCGACCGCATCCGCCTGGCCGACACCGAGATCGTCATCGAGGTCGAGAAGGACTTCACGACCTACGGCGAGGAAGTGAAGTTCGGCGGCGGCAAGGTGATCCGCGACGGCATGGGGCAGGGGCAGACGAGCCGCCGCCAGGGTGCCGTCGACACGGTCATCACCAATGCCGTGATCCTCGATCATTGGGGCATCGTGAAGGCCGATATCGGTCTCAAGGACGGCCGGATCGCGGCGATCGGCAAGGCCGGGAATCCCGACATCCAGCCCGACGTCGATATCCTGATCGGACCGGGCACGGAGATCATCGCGGGCGAAGGCAAGATCGTCACGGCAGGAGGCATCGACGCGCACATCCACTTCATCTGTCCGCAGCAGGTGGAGGAAGCGCTCTACAGCGGCATCACGACCATGCTCGGCGGCGGCACCGGGCCGGCGGCCGGCACGGCCGCCACGACCTGTACGCCCGGTCCCTGGCACATCGGGCGCATGCTTGAGGCGGCCGAGGGGCTGCCGGTCAATCTCGGCTTCTTCGGCAAGGGCAATGCCTCGGCGCGCAAACCGCTCCTGGAGCAGATCCGCGCCGGCGCCTGCGGGCTCAAGCTGCACGAGGACTGGGGAACGACACCGAGTGCGATCGACACGTGCCTCGATGTCGCGGAACGGACGGACGTGCAGGTCGCCATTCATACCGACACGCTGAACGAGTCGGGTTTCGTCGAGGACACGGTCGCCGCGTTCAAGGGGCGCAACATCCATGCCTTCCATACCGAAGGCGCCGGCGGCGGCCACGCCCCGGACATCATCAAGCTGTGCGGGTTCGCCAACGTCCTGCCGTCGTCGACCAATCCGACGCGGCCCTACACGGTCAACACGATCGACGAGCATCTCGACATGCTCATGGTGTGCCATCACCTCGATCCACGCATTCCGGAGGACGTCGCGTTCGCGGAAAGTCGGATCCGCCGCGAGACGATCGCCGCCGAGGACATCCTGCACGACATCGGTGCGTTCTCGATGATCTCGTCGGACAGTCAGGCGATGGGCCGTGTCGGCGAAGTGATAATCCGGACATGGCAGACGGCCGACAAGATGAAGCGGCAGCGCGGCCGGCTTCCGGAGGAGAAGGGCGAGAACGACAATTTGCGCGCCCGGCGCTACGTCGCGAAGTACACGATCAATCCTGCGCTTGCCCACGGCATGGCACGCCACATCGGATCGGTCGAGAAGGGCAAGCTCGCCGACCTGGTGATCTGGTCGCCCGCCTTCTTCGGCGTCAAGCCCGACATGGTGCTGAAGGGTGGCGTGATCGTCGCCGCGCCCATGGGCGACCCCAGCGCCTCGATTCCGACGCCGCAGCCGGTCCATTACCGGCCGATGTTCGGCGCCTTCGGTCGCGCGCTTGCTGCGACCTGCATCACCTTCGTGTCCAAGGCCGCCCTCGAGGCGGACGTGCCGCGCAAGCTCGGACTGCAGCGGCAGGTCGTCGCCGTGTCCGGCATCCGGAAGATCGACAAGTCGAAGATGATTCTCAACGACGCCACGCCGCGGATCGAGGTCGATCCCGAGACCTACGAGGTCCGCGCCGACGGCGAGCTGTTGACCTGTCCACCGGCGGAGGTTCTGCCGATGGCGCAACGCTACTTCCTGTTCTGATGCGCCGCGTCGCACGGATCGCGCCCGCAGGCTACTGGCCTGTTGAACATGCGGCGATGTCGGTGACCCTCGTCTACGAGGATCGCTATCGCCGGCGTATGGTCATCACCGCCGACGACGGCAGCAGCACGTTTCTTCTCGACCTGCCGCAGGCCCGCGTCCTCAACGACGGTGATGGACTGGTGCTCGACGACGGCGCCATTGCGCTCGTCCGCGCCGCGACGGAGCGGGTCTGCGACGTGATCTGCGAATCGCCCGAGGCGCTGGCGCGCATTGCCTGGCATCTCGGCAACCGGCATCTGCCGGTGCAGGTGATCCCGGGCGGGCTGCGCATCCGCGACGACCACGTGATCGTCGACATGCTGGTGCGGCTCGGCGCGCGCGTCACGCCGCGGCAGGCGCCGTTCACGCCGGAAGGCGGCGCGTATGCGTCCGCGCATGGCCATGCGCATGGCGACCACCATTCAAACCATCACCATCGGCCGTCGGATCATCAAGCGCATGGGCACTGACGATCGGCTCTACCGGCTTCTCGCCTGGCTGTCGCCCGCGTTCCCGGTGGGCGGGTTCAGCTATTCGCATGCACTCGAAGCGGCGGTGGAGGAAGGCCGCGTCGCGACGCAAGATGATCTCGTCCGCTATGTGGCGGCCATCATCGTTCACGGTAGCGGGCGCGCGGACGCGACATTGCTGTGCGCGACCTGGCGTGCCGTGACGCAGGGCGACGAAGCGGGATTCGATGATGCCGTCGCGCGCGCGGCGACGTTGCGCGCGACGGCGGAATTTGCCCTGGAAGGAACGGCCCAGGGCGAGGCGTTCCTGTCGACGGTACACATGGCATGGCCCGACCTTCCGCTCTTGCCCTGGCTCGAACGGCTGCGGCAGGGCGGCCGACCCGCCACATATCCGGTCGCGATCGGACTTGCGACGGCATGCGCCGGAATTCCCCTGCGCGCGGCCGTGCTTGGCTATCTCCACGCCTTCGCCGGCGGCATCGTCGGCGCGGGGATCAAGCTGATTCCGCTGGGCCAGACGGATGGTCAGCGCGCGATCGCGGCGCTGGAGGCGGTGGTCGAAGCGGCGGCGGATGCGGCAATCGACCGCGATCCCGATGCATACGGCAGCGCCGCGCCGATGATCGAGCTCTGGTCGATGCGGCACGAACGGCAATACACGAGGTTGTTCAGATCATGAGCATCGCACACGGTCCCTTGCGTGTCGGTATCGGTGGTCCGGTCGGATCGGGCAAGACGTCCCTGGTCGAGGTCCTATGCCGCCGTTTGCGCGACGATTACGACGTGATCGTGATCACCAACGACATCTACACGCGCGAAGACCAGATGATCCTGACCCGCGCCGGCGCCCTGCCGGCCGAGCGGATCATGGGGGTTGAGACCGGCGGTTGTCCGCACACGGCGATTCGCGAGGATGCCTCGATCAATCTTGCCGCCTTCGACGCCATGGTCGCGCGCTTCCCGAACGCGGAGCTGTGCTTCATCGAATCGGGCGGCGACAATCTCGCGGCGACCTTCAGTCCGGAGCTCGCCGACCTCACGATCTACGTCATCGACGTCGCGGCCGGCGACAAGATTCCGCGCAAGGGCGGACCCGGCATCACGCGGTCGGATCTGCTCGTCATCAACAAGATCGATCTCGCGCCGCATGTCGGCGCAAGTCTTGCGGTGATGGAACGCGACGCGTCGCGCATGCGGGGCGATCGTCCGTTCGTGTTCACGAATCTGAAGTCCGGCAAGGGGCTTGAGCGCGTGGTCGATTTCATTCTCACGCGCGGCGGGCTGAAGCGCGTGCCGCAGGATGCCGCGCCGGCGAAATGACGCGTTCATGGTTTGAACGAGGGGAGCGGAAAAGATGCGAGTTGTAAGAGTTGTAAGATATGCCGTTGCCGCCCTGCCGCTGCTGTTCGCGGCAACGTCGGCGCAGGCGCATGTCGGGCATGACGTGACCGGTTTCGTTTCCGGGTTCGTCCACCCGCTGGGCGGTCTGGATCATATCCTCGCCATGGTGGCGATCGGGCTTTGGGCCGGCCAGCTCGGCGGCCGTGCGCTTTGGGCCGTTCCGGTCAGCTTCGTCGCCGCGATGGTCCTGGGCGGCATCCTCGGCATGGCGGGCCAGCCGCTTCATGCAACGGAGCTCGCCATCGCCGTCTCGGTTGTTGTGCTCGGCCTCGTCGTTGCGCTCCGCCTCAGGCCGCAGCTGCTTCTCGCCGTCGCGGTCAGCGGGGCGGTCGCCGTGTTCCACGGCCATGCGCATGGGATCGAGGCCGGCGCGACGACGGACGGCGTTTCCTACGCGCTGGGCTTCGTTGCAGCGACCGGATTGCTGCACCTGACGGGGATCGCCGCCAGCGAGCTATGCCGCGTGGCTGCGGCGCGCGCTGCCGTCCCGCTTGCAGGCGCGCTGATCGCTTGCATCGGTATGGTGCTCGTCTAGGCTGCCTGATCGCGCCGGGCTCGGCTTGGCCGGGCTCGGCTTGTCGGTTCGCGGATCGAACGATCGTGGGCGAACGGGACCGTTGGCGTCCGAACGCGCTTGCGCTTGTTCGCGCGCGGGGGGTCTTACACGTGACCTGCTCGCGGCAGGTTTTCGAGGATCGAGCGCGCCTCGAGAAGCTTCTGGACTTGCTCCAGATCCTCGATGCTCACAGGCTCTGCCGTGGCGAGCCTCATGTCGATGGCGTTCAGGACGGCGTCGAGCTGGTCGGCGGAAAGCATCGGACAACTCCGCGGCAAGGGTCCGTAATTCGGTGCAGGGTCTCCGTTCATGTTTAATTAATCGTTAACATAAGCCATGAGTCGGCTGTCATGAAGACCCCGGCCGGCGTTAAGCTCGGCCGGACCGGCAGGATTCAGAGTAACCGAAGCCGAAAGATCATCGACCAGAACTCAGCTTTAATCTGTCGCGGCCGAGAATACCGCCTCCGGAAACAACCTGAGTATGGAGGTGGAAATGTTGCTCAAGGTTCAGCCGCGGCAGATGCGTGCACGCCTGCCCGACCAGGTCACGCTGCTGCATGGTCCCAACGACATCCTCGGCCGGTACCTGCTGCTTGCCGACCGCGCGGCCCGCGAGCGAGGCGTGTACCTGTCGCTGGAGAGCGATTTCGACGCACTGCTTGCGTTGAACGAGGCCAACCGGGAGCACTGGCATCCGCTGGCGCCGAGCTTCGATCCGCGCATCAGTGCGGTCGGACCCGACAACGCCTTCTGGATTCTGGGGCGGAATATCGACGGCGAGCCCGTGCTCACGCAGGTCGTCCGCTATTTCCCTATGTTCCAGTCGACGCTCGCGGACGAGTTCGAGTCGTTGCGGATCTTCTACCGCGATCCCGGAAAGCAGGCCCGGCCCGGCGAGCGTTGCATCGTCACGGCGCCGAGCGCGCGGCGCATAACCGGACATGTCGTCTACTCGGGCGGCACGTGGTTCCGGCCGGACTTCAGGGGACGCGGCCTGGCCTCGATCGTCCCGCGGATGGGCCGTGCCATCGCGCTCTCGCGGTGGAATACGGACTTCGCGTTCAGCTTCGTCAAACGGGTGCTCGTCGACAAGGGGGTGGCCCGAAGCTACGGCTTCCGTAACGTCGAGTACGCGATTAACTGGATCGGTTCACCCGAGGGCAAGGACATCGAGGCCGCGCTGGTGTGGATCGGCCAGGACGATTTCATCTTCGATCTGGAGACGACGCTCGTGCTTCATCCGCGCGCCGAGCGCCTCTCCGCCTAGTCGCGGATCGAGACCGAGACGACGATCCGCCGGTCACCCTGTCGCCACGGCAGCACCAGGCGTTCATAGCGCCAGTGCCGTGGCGACTTTCCGGGCTCGTCCACCTTCGCATGCACCAGCTCGTAGCGAGGCATCTGACGCTCGTCGACGGCGCGGCAGGTCTCCGCGATCCACCGGCCGTAGATGCGGTCAGGCTGGTCATGCACCTTGCGTCCGGCGGCGGCCACGGACCAGGACCTGTCGTACAGTTCGATGCGCTGTCCGCTGTGGACGAAGACGAAGTCGCCGCTTTCCGGACACCGTTCCGCGATCATTGCACGCTCGAGCAGCCCGCAACTGCGAAGGAAGGACGGAACGTCGTCGGGGCATTCGCCGTCGAACCAGCGACGCAGCAGCGGCGTGAACGGGCTGCGCCCGTCGCGCAGAATCGCATCGATGTTGCGGCGCGAAGCGAGATAGGCGTGACCCGGCAGTTCCTTCAGGCCGGCATTGAGCACCTCGTGCAGCCGCCGCCGTAACGCGTGCACGTCACCGCACACTTCATGGTGCCATTCGTAATCGAAATACGACAGCGCCATCCGGCGCGGTTGCCGCTCGTCGACGAAATGCTCCAATGCCCCGACCGACTGGAAGCCGGCGAACAGGGGACGCAGCGCCACGCGGATGAAGCCGCTCGTCTCGACCACCACGATATAGCCGAGATTGCGGACCACGTAGTCGAGGACGTCGAAGTCGGCGCCGTCGTGGCCGAGTTCGATGGCCAGCCGGGATCCGGGCCATGGATGCAGTCGTCCCATGTCGTCGATGAGGACGCAGCTCCGTACCTGCTGCATGGCGTGTTCCCCCGACAGGCTGACGACCGGACGCCATCGGCGTGCGGTTAACATACGTTTACGAACGATTAGCACAGGCGTGCGGCACGGTTCCAGCGCACGGTTGTGTGATGCGGCAGCGGGCCGGCGACGGCGACCGCGACAAAGGCCGTCGCCCGGGGGCCGGGCGGCGTTTACGGGGCGTTAAGCCGTGGTGCCTCACCCTTGTTAGCGAGGCCAGTCATGGAGGCGATACCCATGATGCTTGCGCTTTATATCATCGGTGCCTGGTCCTTGATCGGGGGCGTGCTCGCGCTGCTGTTCGGCCGCGCCATCGCGACCGCCGAGCACGAGCAGCCGATCGCCGGCCGCTCCGGCGGCTCGGTGCAGGCCCGATAGGTTTCGCCCGAAAAGAGGATTTTGCCCGGACGCCGTCCGCATGGGCGCAGGCGCGCCGTCGGCCCGCTCGACCGCCGTCGGACTCGGCCCGTATTCCGGGCCGGCGTTGTCAGAGCTTCAATTCGGACGCGGTGGCGGTCAGCTTGCTGATGACGGATTGGAGGTAGGCGAGATCGCCTTCGAGCCGCTTGCGCTCGGTCGCGAACCGCTCCTCCTCGCGCCGGATCTGGCTCTCGATCGCCTCGAGGCGGACTTTCGCGGCCTGCTCGGCCGCCGCAGCGTTGGCCAGCGCCGCCTCGCGCCGCTCCTCCAGTTTCGCGATCTCGTCGAGGAGGGACAGCTTGCGCCGCTCGAGCGCCGCGATGTTCTCCTTCGCGTGGACGATGTGCAGGAGAATCTGTTCGGCCACGCGCAGGGAATTGTATTGGGCCTGGAGCAAGCGCAATGCGCCGATCACTTCGTCGATGCTGAGCCCGCTCGGGGCGGCGCCGTTGCCGGGGACGGATCCGTTTCCGGCCGGGCCGCGTTGCGGCGCCTCGCCATCGGGCGGCACGTACAAAGGCGATGCGGCACGTTCCTGATTGAAACCTTCGATCGGCTCGCCCGACATGACCCGACACCCCCTGACACGCATTGCACCGCCGCCCGGACGGCACCGCGAGGTTACCCCCGCGACGTTACCGGCTTGCTAACGGTCCGCCAGCGCGGCAATGGACCTGCAACTCTTGCGTGCGGCATCGTACTTTTCGCGTCGTGGCATGTCCATCGGACCGTTCGCCGGTGCGCCGGCGTTCGGCGATCCGGCTCGATTACGGGTGGGAAACCGTGCGGGCGGAAGAACGATCCTCGACTCGTTCTGCACTTCCCGCATGGGATGTCTTGATTTGCCGCTGAAAATCCGGCTTATCCCCAGAAAATTACTAGGAAGAATCGACAATTTGCCGCAGGTATCGGCGCTTGCCTTGGCCGGTCCAGGCCACTACTGTTGCGGGCAACACGGAACCTCCCCCCAATTCGGATTCAGGTGCGGGCCGCGGGCTCAATGCTGACCGAGCGCGACATACGTAGTGCAGCGCGCGTCCTCGTCGCGAAGCGCGGTGAATGCGCACCCAAGCATGCGGCGCTGCGCGCGGCCCGGCTCAAGAAGGAAGGCAACGCGAAGGGCAGTGCCGATTGGCTCCGCGTCAAGGCCGCTGCGGAAAAACTGCTTCAGAACAAGCTGACCGAGATCGACTGACGTCGGCGGCGCTGTTCACGCGGCGCGAAGAAAGACGAGTCGCGCGCGGCCGTAACGGCGTTCGTCGACGGGCGTGAATCCGGGCGGCGCCTCGAACCGCTCGCGGGCTTCGACCTCGACGATGCAGATGGCCCCGGGCGACAGCCACCCGCCGTTGCCGAGTGCTTCGAGTGCCACGGGCGCGAGCCCGCTCCGGTACGGCGGATCGAGGAAGGCGATCGTATGCCGCTGCGGTGGTGGCGGCGGTCGCGTCGCATCGGCCTCGATGATCGTCGCGCGCGCAATCTCGCCGGCGTTGCGCAGATTGCGTCGCGCCAGCGCGATCGCCTCGGGCGCGTTGTCGATCAGCGTCGCATGCGCCGCGCCGCGCGACAGCGCCTCCAGCGCGAAGGCACCGGTCCCGCAGAACACGTCGAGGACGTGCGCGCCGGGAAGAAGCGAACGTCCGTCCGCGGACAGGCGGCCGTGCTCGAGGATGTTGAACAGTGCCTCGCGGGCCCGATCGCTGGTCGGGCGCAGCCGTTCGTCGGCGGGCCCCTCGATCCGGCGTCCGCGGTGCTTGCCGCCGACGATGCGCATGCTAACCGCCCTTCCGCGGCGCGAGGACGCCGCCGAGCTGGTCGCGCAGGATCCGCTGCGGCACTTCCTCGGCAGCGCCTCGCGGCAGCGTGCCGAGCTGGAACGGACCATAGGCGATGCGGATCAGGCGGTTCACCCTGAGCCCGAGATGCTCCATGACGCGGCGGATCTCGCGGTTCTTGCCTTCGTGCAGCGACACGGTCAGCCAGGCGTTGCTGCCCTTGATGCTGTCGATCGCCGCGTCGATCGGGCCATAGCGGATGCCGTCAATGGTCACGCCCTTGGCGAGCTCGCGCAACGCGGCCGGCGTCGGCTGCCCGAAGACGCGGACCCGGTAACGGCGCAGCCACCCGGTCGCGGGCAGTTCGAGATGGCGCTTGAGGGCGCCGTCGTTGGTGAGCAGCAGCAATCCCTCGGAATTGAAATCGAGGCGGCCGACCGGCATCAGCCGGGGCACGCTGGGCGGAAACGTGTCGTAGATCGTCGGACGCCCCTGCGGGTCATGCGTGGTGGTGAGCACGCCGGGCGGCTTGTGGTAGCGGAACAGCCGCGTCCGTTCCGGCTGCGGCAGCGGCTGGCCGTCGACCGTGATCGTGCTGTCCGGGCCGACGACGACCGCGGGTGTCGTCAGCACCTTGCCGTCGACGCAGACGCGGCCTTGCGCGATCAGCCGTTCCGCCTCGCGCCGCGAGCAGAGCCCGCTGCGCGCGATGACCTTCGCGATGCGTTCGCCCTCGTGCTGTCTTTTCGATGATGATTCGTTCACGGCCCGCGTTTATACGCGGAATCGGTGCTGCGAGTCGAAGCCGGCGGCTGTGGCGTCGGGATCGCGGACGGTCGCGATCAGGCGGCGGCCCGGACGAAGGCCTCGAAGATCCGGTCGTCGCCGCGGCTGATGGCGTATTCGGGATGCCACTCGACGCCCAGGCAGAAGCGTCGGCGCGGATCTTCGATGCCCTCGATGACGCCGTCGGGGGCGACGGCATTGACGACGACACCCGGTCCGACGTCCTTGACGGCCTGATGATGCGCGCTGTTCACCGGCAGCTCGTGGGTGTCGACGATACGGTGAAGCAGGGTGCCGCCGACGATCGTCACCGTATGGCCGGGCTCGGTGCGCGGGTTCGGCTGCTCGTGCGCCAGCGCGTTCGGAATCTCGTCGGGAATGTGCTGGATCAGCGTGCCGCCGAGCACCACGTTCAGAAGCTGTTCACCGCCGCAGATCCCCAGCACGGGTTTGTCCGCTTCGAGCGCGGCGCGCGTGATCGCCAGCTCGAACGCGGTGCGCCGGTCCTTGGTCTTTACGGTCGCATGGCGCGTGCTCGCGCCGAACAGGGACGGATCGACGTCGAACGCGCCGCCCGTGATCAGCAGGCCGTCGATCATGGCGAGATAGTCGGCGGCGAGCGCCGGTTCGTGCGGCAGCGTCACGGGCAGGCCGCCGGCGCGCGCGACGGCCTCGCAGTAGTTCTGGCGGAGCGCATACCAGGGCATCTTCGACCAGCCGCCGGCGGGCTCCGAGTCGAGGGTGATTCCGATGATGGGTCGTGGCATGGCGGCGACGTTACCAGAGCGTTCGGGGCGAAGCGAGCGGCAAGCCTTGACGCATGCCGCGTCGCGCCCCAAGGATCGCACGCAATGGCTCAAGGAAACGTTGACGGGCTGGCCGGTCCGCCGCCGGTACGCGGTAGCGCACGGCGCCCCAGCTACATGGAACTCGCGCTCGCCGAGGCCGCGAAGGCGGCCGCCGCGGGCGAGGTTCCGGTCGGCGCCGTCCTCGTCGACGGCGACAGCGGCGAGGTGCTCGCCGCCGCGCACAATCTCGTCGAGGCGATGCACGATCCGACGGCCCATGCCGAGATGCTGGTCATCCGCGCCGCGGCGCAGGCAAGCGGCGAGAAGCGCCTTGCGCGCTGCGATCTCTACGTCACGCTCGAGCCGTGCCCGATGTGCGCGCAGGCGATCGCCTTCGCCCGCCTGCGTCGGCTCTATTTCGGCGCTGGCGACCCCAAGGGCGGCGGCGTCGAGCACGGCCCGCGCATTTTCGCCCAGCCGACCTGTCATCACCGGCCCGAGGTCTATGGCGGCATCGACGAGACCCGCGCGGGCGCGCTGCTGCGCGACTTCTTCCGCGAACGCCGGTGACCGATCTCACGCCGCTCGCGAAATCCGACGTTCGCCGCGCCCGAGATCTCTCTCGCGAAGGAGTGCAACCCCGCGACCGCCTCGCCGCGACGATCGCGATGACGTAGGCGTTTCGAGGTGAGCTGGAGGGCTCGACTTCTCCTCGTTAGAGGCCGCGGCGACCTCTTCATAAGTTTTCGAAAGGAAACTGTTGCCGTGATACTACATTCGCAAAAACGTTAGGCAAAACAAGCAGTCCGGTACTTGCAATCCTAGGCTGTAGACCGTATCAACAACTTCACCTCAGTTCCGGGGGATTCGTCAGAGGAGGAGAGAATGAAGTTGCGGCTTGCTCTCGGTGCGCTCGTTGCCGGCGCACTTATGCTCAACGTTGGCGATGCGCTCGCTCAGCAGACGGCGGGAACTTACGCCAGCCTTTCGGCTGGTCTTACCTTTAACCGAGACATCGAGGGAGACGTTGAGGGCGTCGAGGTGACGGGAGAATACGACAATCCCGGCTACGCGATCTGGGCGGCTCTCGGGTACCGGTTCGGAAACGGATTCCGCGCCGAGGTCGAGCTCGGCTACGGACGTATCGAGGCGGAAAGCGTGAGCTTCCTCGGCGTCTCCGTCCCGGTCGATGGCACGGCCGATCTGTTCTCGGTGACCATCAACGGGTTTTACGACTTCAACGTCGGCGGCGTCGTCACGCCGTATATCGGCGGCGGCGTTGGCGTGCTCCACTCGTCGGTCGATGAAGTCACCGCGACGGTTGGCTCGACGACCATCACCGCAGAGGGCGACGACTCGACCGATCTCACGGCTTTTGCCGAGGCGGGTGTTGCCGTCAGCGTTGCCCAGCAACTTGAGCTCGTTCCCGCGTATCGGTTCCAGTGGGTCAATAACGGCGAAGACGGCTTCGACGATGGTATGGCCCACGTCGTGAAGGTCGGCCTTCGCTACACCTTCTAAGCAGATACGGATACGGGCCAAACAGCGGCGGCCGAAAGGCCGCCGCTTTTTTGTGCGGACGGAGCAAGCGGCGGATGCCCGAGTCGCACCTGCTCGAGCGCGGTCCGATCAAACGATAAATATTCTTTGTAAGGCGGCGGACCTCTTGTGCAGAAGCCGGGCTTATTGCGCAAGCATGATTTTTTGTGCAAAGCCCCCGCTGGAAGAAGGTCGGGGCGAGGGGTGGCTCACGGGCAAGCCGGGAAGCCCGCCCTCAGTGCGCCGGCACCGACCGCACCGGCGACTGGCGCTTGTCGACGTAGCGCTTCATGAAATCCTTCAGCTCGGGCGAGCCGTAGGCGAAGCCGAGCCGTTCGGCCCCCGCCATCATGGCATCGCCCGTCAGGCCCTCGTCGATGGCGCGATGGATGAGGGCGGCCATGCCCGAGCGCCGGCCCGAGGCGCAGTGGATGTAGATCGGCTCCGGCAGGCGGGCGAGTTCGCTGTGGATGTGGTCGAGCGTCTCCTCGTCCAGCCGGTCCACCGGCACCGAGATGTGGCGGTAGTTCAGGCCGAGGCGCCGCGCCGCCGCGCTTTCGGCCTCCGGCGGCAGCGTCTGGTTCGGCTCGCCCGGCTGGCGCAAATCGACGACCGACTTGATGCCCTCGGCGGCAAAGCCCTGCAGATCGGCCTCGCTCGGCTGGTCCGTGCCCACCAGCAGGTTCTGCGTCAGTCTGATCCGGCGCTGCATGGCGACCCTCCGCGTCTGGCTTCGTCATGCTGCCAACGCCCCCGTGCCGAGCCGCGTTCCGGCCTGTCCGGGCGATGGCTGGCCGGGTCGTCGCACGAGGGCGCGGGGCCGGTACCCGCCCAATTGTGCGCCGCCGGCGTGCCGCGCGTCGGAGTAAACAGAGCTACACGTGGGTAGCGGTATGCAAATCGTGAGATGATGCGGTTGAAGCGCTCAATTTCTTGCCGGTCAGCCGCGCGGCAGTGGTGAAGGCCATGGACGAAGCGCGACTTTAAATCGGATGTCCGCGCAGCATGAGCCTCGGCGCTTCGGGGAAGAGTTTGATAGACCGCGTTGCTGGACGCACCCATGTCGGGGAGACACGCGGCTTCAGGAACGTCCGGGTCCACGTGTCCGGAGTGCATGGCCATGACCAACCTATTCGTTGCCGCTCTTACTCTTTTCGCCGCGCTTGGCGGCGGGCTGGTCGCCGGCATTTTCTTCGCGTTCTCGACGTTCGTCATGACGGCGCTCGGCCGCCTGCCGCCGGACCGGGGCATCGCCGCCATGCAGTCCATCAATGTCGCGGTGCTCAATCCATGGTTCTTCGCCGTGTTCTTCGGAACGGCCGCGGCCGGCGTCGTCCTCACGGTCTTTTCCCTGTTCGACTGGAACGGACCCGGCGCGCCATACCTGCTCGCCGGCGGCCTGCTCTATCTTCTCGGCACCATCCTGGTGACGATCGTATTCAACGTCCCGCTGAACAAGGCGCTGGCCGCCATCAAATCGGACAGCGCCGACGGCGCCGAGCTGTGGTCCCGCTATCTCTCCGTCTGGACGACCTGGAACCACGTCAGGACGGCCACCTCACTCCTGGCGGCGGCATCGTTCATCATGGCGTTACGCTGTTCGCCGCGCCGGCGAACGGGCGGGCTTAGGGCGTGAACTCATGAACGGCGTGACGCTTGATGATGCCAAGGCCCCCAATGCCTGCGTGTGACCCGGAACGAACAAAAGAGCCGGCCGCACACGGTTCGGCCGGTGCGTCACATCGGTTCACCATCTCGAAATCCGGCGTCGCGCGCGATAGCGTCCGCACCGTGGCATTGCCGAGCTGCGCTGCCGCCGGTGGCGGGACCTGTCGCCCGCCGTGTCGTGATCGCGAGAGAAGATCGTCCAGTCCCAAATGTGAAATCGGTCACAGCGCTCGATTCGGGCTCGGTGTAGCCTGCCGAATGTGCGAGCTGTCTTCCCATTTCCCGCCAGAAGGCAGTGCGTTCGAGAGGAAAGATCGATAATGTCACAAGTGATGGAACGGCGGATCCGCACCGCTACTGCGGGCGACCGAGAGCAATTGCTCGACGTGATGACGTCGGCATTCGAGACCGACCCGGCTGCGCGTTGGATATACCCCGACCCGGCTCAATATCGACGCCATTTCCCGGCCTTTGCCCAGGCGTTCGGCGGTCGGGCTTTTGAGCACGAGACGGCATTCTACAGCGGCGAGTTTTCCGGCGCGGCGCTATGGCTTCCGCCGGGCATTGGCCCGGATGAGGAGGCCCTGATGGCGCTGCTGGAACGAACGCTCCGCGAGTCCGAAAAGCAGGCGGCCTTTGCGGTGTTTGAGCAAATGGGCGGTTATCACCCGACAGAACCGCACTGGTACCTGCCGCTCATAGGCGTGGTGCCCTCCAGGCAGGGAAAGGGCCATGGCTCGGCGCTGCTGCAGCGTGTGCTTCTGCAATGCGATAAGGACAGGACGCCGGCATATCTCGAATCCTCGAATCCCCGGAATATTCCGCTCTACGAGCGCCACGGGTTCGAGCTGCTCGGGACCATCCAGGTGGAAACGTCGCCGCCGATCTTCCCCATGCTGCGTCGAGCCCGATGACGGGCCATTTCGCCGTCGGTCGGATCGGCGAGCGCATCCTGAGGACAGCCGTTATCCGCTACTGAGATAACATCCGCGCGCTTAGATTTGCGTTTGGATCTGAGCGGACGCACTGACATACTGTCGCGACATCCGAAGTCCAGCATTGGCACATAGCGGACGAGCGTGCTGCGAGCCTCTACCTCGGCTACCCGGCCGTTCATGAGTACGCGCCTTGGGCAATGTCCGCACCGCGGCCTCGATGCGGACATCGCTCCGGCATGACTCGCCGATCGCTTTCGTCGCCGTCGCGCGACGTGTAGCATCGGTCGCCCCGAGGATCGCACCAAAGGATCGCGCTTGCCGCACGAAGCAACGCTCATCGCCACGTTCGCCGAGGGCTTCGTGTTCGCGTTCGCGTTCGGGTACGTTGCCGACCGGCTGCGTCTGCCGCCGCTCGTCGGTTATCTGGTCGCGGGCATCTTCGTCGGACCGTTCACGCCGGGCCTCGTCGTCGATGGCGAGCTTGCCGCGCAGCTCGCCGAGATGGGCGTCATTCTGCTCATGTTCGGCGTCGGGCTGCATTTCTCCGCCGCGGACCTGCTGGCCGTTCGGGCGGTCGCCGTTCCTGGCGCGATCAGCCAGATCCTGCTCGCCACGCTCGTCGGCATCGGTCTGACGCAGATCTGGGGATGGAGTCCGGGCGCAGGACTCGTCTTCGGGTTGAGCCTGTCGGTGGCGAGCACGGTGGTGCTGCTCCGGGCGCTCGAGGAGCGCAATCGCCTCGACACGCCGAACGGCCGGGTCGCCGTCGGCTGGCTCATCGTCGAGGACATCGCCATGGTCCTGGCGCTCGTCCTCCTGCCGGCTTTTGCCGAGATGCTGGGCGGCCATGCCGCCGGCACAGCCGACGCTCATGCCGCGCCTGCGTCGGTGGGCGCGGTGTTCCTTACGCTGGTCGTCACGCTCGGCAAGATCGCGGCCTTTGCCGCCCTGGCCTTCCTGCTCGGGCCGAAGGCGGTGCCGTGGCTGCTTGCGCGGGTGGCGCGGACCGGCTCGCGCGAGCTGTTCACTCTGTCGGTGCTGGCGCTCGCGCTCGGCATCGCCTATGGCTCGGCTGAGGTGTTCGGCGTGTCGTTCGCGCTCGGCGCCTTCCTCGCCGGCGTCGTCTTGAGCGAATCCCGTTTCAGCCACAAGGCAGCGGCCGAGTCGCTGCCTTTGCAGGACGCTTTCTCGGTCCTGTTCTTCGTCTCGGTCGGGATGCTCTTCGACCCGTCGATCCTGATCCGGGCGCCGCTGTCCGTGCTCGCCGTGCTGGCGCTGATCATCGCAGGCAAGGGGCTGATCGCTTTCACCATCGTGCTGCTGTTGCGCTATCCGGTCGACATGGGTCTCGTCGTCGCGGCGGGGCTTGTGCAGATCGGTGAGTTCTCCTTCATTCTCGTCGGCCTCGGCTCGTCCCTTGGCATTCTGCCGGCCGAGGGACGTGATCTCGTCCTCGCCGGCGCCCTCCTGTCGATCGTACTGAACCCGCTCGTCTTCGCCGCGGCGGATGCGCTCCAGAGACGGTGGCGCGCAGTCCGGCCGGCCGGTGCCATCGCCTTTGGCCGCCGGCGCTATGAAGCGCTCGAGCGCGAGCTCGTGGCAATCAAGCGGCGTAACGAGGAACGCGAGAAGGCGAGGGCACTGAAGGTCCAGGCGCTGCTGGAGACGCTTCCCGTTCTGGCCCTCGTCGAGAGCCGCGATCAGGAGGAGCTTCTGTTGCTGTTCCGGCCGAAAACCGCAACACCCGGCGAACGCGTGATCCGCCGCGGCGACCGCGCGGACGGCATGTATTTCATTGCGGCGGGCGCCGTCGAAGTCCTGGTGTCCGGCCGGACCATCCGGCTCGAGGCCGGCGCGTTCTTCGGCGAAATGGCGCTCTTGAGCGGCGAACGGCGGAACGCGGACGTCACCGCCGTGGATTATTGCCAGTTCCTCGTGCTGGATCGGCGCGACTTCGGGAAATTCATATCCCGGCATCCGAAGCTGCGCGCCGCCTTGAAGGAAATGGCGCGGCAGCGTCATGAGATGAACCAGAAGCTATCCGCCGACGCGGCAGCGGCCCAAGGCAGGTCAGGGGACGCCGGCTGACGTCCGGCGTCGAGGTCGGCCGGACGCTGCGCCCGCGGGGCGTGTGGTTGAGCCGGCCGCGGCGACGCGCTATCGATCGCACCCGTGCGCAGCATCTGTATCCTGGCGGATGATCTCACGGGGGCACTCGATACGGCCGCTCCGCTCGCGGGGCGTTACGGCGTCATGCCCGTCCGCTGGCGTCCGCCTTTTGTGGGACCGCGTCTCGTCATCGACAGCGAGACGCGGTCGCTCGCGCCGCACCGGGCCGCATTTGCGGTGGCGCATGCGGCCGCCCGGCTCTCCGGACGGGCGCTCGGGTTCAAGAAGATCGACTCGTTGCTGCGCGGGAACACGCTGCTCGAAATCGCCACCTGCGTCCGCCGCGGCCGCTTCGGGACGGTGGTGATCGCGCCGGCCTTTCCGGAGCAGGGCCGTATTACGCGGGCCGGCGTGCAGCTCTATCGGGATCCGGCGAATGGGGCGTGGCGGCAGACCGGCGCAGGCAGCCTTCTCCGCGCGCTTGCCGCCAAGGGTATCCGTGCGCGGATCGTTCCGCGCCGGTGCCTTCCGCGCGGTCCCGGCATTTTCATTTGCGATGCCGAGACGCCGTCCGACCTCGACAGGATCGCGTCGCTTCGCTCGCAACTCGAGGGGCCGATCCTATGGATAGGTTCCGCCGGGCTCAGCCGCGCGCTTGCGCAGTTCCCACGGCCGCTCGTTCCGCCATCGACATCCTCGGTCCTGGTGGTGGTCGGCAGCAACCATCCGGTCGCGGTCGGCCAGGGCGATGTGCTGGCGTCCGGCATGCCGGATGCGATCGCAAGAATTTGCCACGAACATGCGATCGACACGGCCCTTCGTCACGTCGCCCGGCGGCTCGAGGCCCGGCGGCCGGGCGCCATCCTGTTTTCGCTGCCGCCCGTGTCGGATGCGGCAGCGGCCGCGATCATGAACCGGACCTTCGCGAGGATTCCGGATCTCGTTCCGCCGCCCGACATTCTGCTGGTGGTCGGCGGTGATACGCTGGTACGTCTTGCCGGCGCGGTCGGCGCCTCGCAGCTCGACGTTCATGGCGAGATTGCGCCGGGCCTTCCCCTGTCGCTGATTGCCGACGGCGCATGGAGAGGAACTTACGTCATCTCGAAGTCGGGCGCGTTCGGCGGGCCGCCCCTTCTTCTGGAGATCGTGACGGCAATACGTAAGAAGGGACCGGAAGATGGCCAGGAAGATTGCCATAACGGTCGGTGATCCGGCGGGCATCGGCCCGGAGATCGTCCTGAAAGCCGTGGCCGCGCTGCGCCCGCGGCTCGAGCGCGGCGAGTTTCAGCTGGAGGTGATCGGTTCCGCCGCGTCGCTGGATCGCGCCGCGCGGGACATGGGGCTGACGCCCTTGTCGGCATTCGCGAATGTGCCGGGCCTCGCTCTCCACGACATCGGGGCGCCCAGGACCGACATCAACTACGGCGAGACCTCCGCTGAGGCGGGACGGCTGGCGTACCAGGCCATTGCCGAGGCTGTCGCGCGCACGCGCGCGGGAAAGATCGACGCCATCGTCACGGCGCCGCTGAGCAAAGAGGCGCTCAATCTCGCCGGCTATCGCTATTCGGGACATACGGAGCTGCTGGCGGACCTGTCGGGCGGGAAGGAGCCGGTGATGATGCTCGCGCACGGCGGGATGCGGGTCAGCCATGTTTCGACCCACGTGCCACTGGAAGAGGTTCCGAAGCGTCTTACGCCCGCCCGCCTTCGGCGAGTGATCGACCTGACGCATGCGACGCTCGAACGCCTCGGGATCGCCCGGCCCCGTCTCGCCGTGGCGGCCCTGAACCCGCATGCCGGCGAAGGCGGAATTCTCGGTCGGCAGGATATCGAGGTTACGGCGCCGGTGATCGCCGAGTATCGAAAGGCCGGAGTCGACATCGATGGCCCGGTTCCGGGCGATACGGTCTTCGTCAAACTGCGGGCGGGTCAGTACGACGCCGTCGTCGCGATGTACCATGACCAGGGGCACATCCCCGTGAAGCTGCTCGGGTTCTCGGTGGACGAGCGCACCGGAAAATGGGAAAGCCTGAGCGGCGTGAACGTCACGCTCGGCCTCCCGCTGGTGCGGACGTCGGTCGACCATGGCACGGCGTTCGACATCGCGGGCCGTGGCATCGCCAACGAAAAGAGCCTGATCGAGGCCGTCGACTTCGCGTTGCGGCTCGTTCAGGGCACGGGCGGCTGAACCGACGGTCCCTTGAGCTCGACCGTGTTACCTTCGGGATCGGTGATGTAGAGCGACGGGCCCGTGCCTTCGGCGCCGTAGCGGTCCTTCACCTCGCCCGCCTCGACGCCATGGGCGATCAGGTGCGCGCGGATCGCCTCGGCGTCGAACGGGGCGATGCGCAGGCAGAAATGATCGAGGTTGCGCGCCTCGCGTCCGGGCGGGGCGCCGCCCTGGCGGCCGAGCGGGCCCGCCACGTCGACGAGATCGATCAGCGACCGGCCGGCGCGAAGCTGGAGGAGGCCGAGCTCCTTCTGCTTGCGCTCGAACGTGCAGCCGAGCACGTCGCAGTAGAACCGCACCAGCCGCGGCACGTCGCGGGCGCGCAGCACGATGTGGTCAAGGCCTTCGAGGCGGAATGGCGTGCCCATGGACTGCGTTTCCTTCCGCTGCTTCCGTCTGGTTGCAGGCGGCCGCGATGCGACGGACGAAGCGCCCGACGTCGAGTGCGGCGGCAAGATCGGCATGCCGGTCCGGCGACAGCGGATGGGCGCTCTCCGCCACCGGGGCGAACCGACCCGCCGCCGTATCGTAGGCGAAGAGCGTGCCGACCGTGAAATCGAAATACCAGCCGTGGAGCGCGAGCGTTCCCGCCACGACGCGCTCGCGCACCCAGGGAAACGTCATCAGATTCCCGAGCGATACGACGATGCCGGCCTGCTCCAGCGCCCGGCGTCGCGTTTCCGCCGGCGCATCGCGCAGTTCCACCCGAACCGCATCGCGCGCCGCCGCGGCGATGCGAACCCAGTCGTGGAGATATTCGTAGTCACGGCTGTCCTCCGCCGGTCCGTCGGCGAGCGCCCGCATGCCGCCGCACAGCGCATGCCCCAGCACGACGATGTGCTCGACGTTGAGGCCGCGCACGCCGAACTCGAGCGCGCTGCTGGTGCCGTGATAGCCGCGGCCGGCTTCCTCGTGCGGCGGTACGATCGCGCCGACGTTGCGCACGACGAACAGGTCGCCGGGTTGCGCGTAGGTGAGGATCGCCGGATCGACACGGGCATCCGAGCAGCCGACCACCAGCACCTTGGGGACCTGCCCCTCTGTCGTCAGACGATCGTAAAGCGCGCGGTTCTGCTGGAAGTACCTGTCGTGAAAGGTACGAAAACCGGCAATGAGCCGCGTGAGCGCGTCCGTCATTGCGCCGCGACGGCCGCGAACTTCCAGAGGCCGCCCTCGTCGATGCGGCGCACGCGCTTCTGGCTTTCGAGCAGGTGGAGATGCGACAGCGCCTCGCCCGTCGCGAGACCGATGTTGTTGGGCCCGATCTCGCGGCGGAACAGGAGCGGGAAGCACTCGACCGCCGTGCGCGGTCGTTCCGCGATGGCCGCGGCAAGCCGGTCGAGACGCTGCGTGTGGTGCACTCGCAGTTCCGCGATGCGCGCGTGCAGGCCGCGATAGGGCAGACCGTGTGCCGGCAGGACGAGTGTCTCGTCCGGAAGATCGCGGAAGTTCCCGAGGGATTCGAGATAGTCGAGGAGCGGATTGGCGAACGGCTCCGCCGGCCAGACGCTGACGTTCGGCGAGATCCGCGGCAGCAGGATGTCGCCGCCGATCAGCACGCCGAGATCGGCGCAATAAAGACAGGCATGTTCGGGCGCATGGCCGCGCCCGATGATCGGCACCCAGTCGCGGCCGCCGATCCGAATGGGCACGTTCTGCCGGATGCGCACGAAGGCGGGCGGCACCTCGGGCACGCCGCGGCGGTAGAACGTGTTCGGCTTCATCGCCTCGCTCAGCAGCGCATCGTTTGCGCCGTTGCGCCGGTAGAAGGTGAGCCGTGCCTCGATATCGGCCTCGCTGCCTTGACCATGGACGGCGCGGGCCGTGTACCACTCGCCGGCGGTCATCCACAGCGGTGCGTTCCAGCGCCGGCACAGCCAGTCGGCAAGCCCGATGTGATCGGGATGGAAATGCGTGACGATCACGCGCGTCACCGGCCGTCCATCGAGATCGTTCGCGAAGATCGCTTCCCAGTGCGCCTTGGTGTCGTCGCGCGACAGCCCGGCATCGACGATGGTCCAACCGCCGTCATCGGCGATGAGCCACAGGTTGATGTGATCGGGCGGAAACGGCAGCGGCATCGAGATCCAGCGCAGGCCGGGCGCGATTTCGCGGCTCGTGCCCGGTGCCGGGGCAGCCTCGAAAGGATAGGTCAGCGGGGACCGATTGATGCCTTCAGCCATGCCTGATCAGATGAGTATGAAACGCGTCCCTTGTCCAGCCGCCATTCGCGGCGCGTGCCGGACAGCCTTCTACCGGACATTGGCGTGCTGGATCGCGCGCCAGCCGATGTCGCGCCGGCAGAAGCCGTCGGGCCAGTCGATGGCGTCGACCGCCCGGTAGGCGGCGGCCTGCGCCTCGGCGATGGTCCTGGCCGTCGCGGTGATGCCGAGCACGCGTCCGCCGGTCGCGAGAATCCGGCCATCCTTTGCGGTCGTGCCGGCATGGAAGACCGTGACGCCGGGAATGGCTTCGGCGTCTTCCAGCTTGCGGATCTCCGTTCCCTTCCTGTAGTCGCCGGGATAGCCCTTCGCGGCCATGACCACGCACAGCGCGGCGTCGTCACGCCAGCGCAGATCGAAGTTCTTCAGCTGGCCGTCGCGCGCGGCGATCAGGGCGGGCAGGAGATCCGATTTCAGCCGGGGCATCAGAACCTGGCACTCCGGATCGCCGAAGCGCACGTTGTATTCGAGCAACTTCGGACCGTCGGCCGTGATCATGAGTCCGGCGAACAGCACGCCCATGAACGGCGCGCCCTCGGCCGCCATGCCGGCGACCGTCGGCCGGATGATCTTGTTCATGATCGTGTCGGCCAGCGCCGGTGTCACGATCGGCGGCGGGGAATAGGCGCCCATGCCGCCGGTGTTGGGACCGGTGTCGCCGTCGCCGACGCGCTTGTGATCCTGGGCGGCGGCGAGCGGCAGGACGTTGGTGCCGTCCGACAGCGCGAAGAAGCTGACTTCCTCGCCCTCGAGATATTCCTCGATGACGACCTCGGCACCCGCCTTGCCGAAGCGGTTCGCGACCATGGCGTCGTCGATCGCGGCGAGCGCCGCCTCGAGCGTCATCGCCACCGTGACGCCCTTGCCGGCGGCAAGCCCGTCCGCCTTGACGACGATGGGTGCCCCGTGCGCCCGGACGTAGGCGCGCGCCTTCTCGGCATTGTCGAAGCGCGCGTAGGCGGCGGTCGGAATGCCGTATTTGGCGCACAGGTCCTTCATGAATCCTTTGGACCCCTCGAGCGCGGCGGCGCGCTGGGACGGGCCGAATGTCCGGATGCCGGCCGCTTCCAGCCGGTCCGCGAGTCCGAGCACGAGCGGGGCCTCGGGACCGATGACCACGAAATCGATCGCGCTCTCGCGCGCGAATCGCACGAGGGCGTCCACGTCCTCGGCGCCGATCAGAACGCATTCGGCAATACGGGCGATTCCGGCATTGCCCGGCGCGCAGTAGAGCTTGTCGCACAACGGCGATGCCGCGATCGCCCAGCAGAGCGCATGTTCCCGGCCGCCCGAACCGACTACGAGAATCCGCATTTTTCCCTCGTGGCCCTATCTTTCGAACGTGCGCGGCTTGTATCATAGTCGCCCGAAACTGCCATGGACGAATTTCTGACCCCGATCGACGCCGCAACGGGCCGTACGAACGTTCCCGAATTCACGGTGAGCGAGCTGTCGCAGGCCGTGAAACGGACCGTCGAGGGGGCGTTCGCCCGGGTCCGCGTGCGCGGCGAGATCTCGCAGTTCAAGCGCCATACGTCCGGCCACCTCTATCTCTGCCTCAAGGACGCGGAGGCGGTGATCGACGCGGTCATCTGGCGCGGCGTCGCCATGCGTCTCGACATCAAACCCGAGGACGGCATGGAGGTGGTCTGTACCGGGCGGGTCACGACCTATCCGGGCCGTTCCAAGTACCAGCTCGTCATCGAGCGGATGGAGCTCGCGGGCGAGGGCGCGCTCCTCAAGATGATCGAGGATCGCCGACGCCGCCTCGCCGCCGAGGGCCTGTTCGACGAGCAGCGCAAGAAGAAGCTGCCGTTCCTTCCCGACGTCATCGGCGTCGTCACGTCGCCCACGGGCGCCGTGATCCGCGACATTCTCCATCGTCTGAACGACCGCTTTCCCCGCCATGTCATCGTCTGGCCCGTCGCCGTCCAGGGTGACGGCGCGGCGGAGCAGGTGGCGGCGGCCATCCGCGGCTTCAACGCCATTCCACGTGACGGTGTGATACCGCGGCCGGACGTACTCATCGTCGCGCGCGGCGGCGGCAGCCTCGAGGACCTGATGGCGTTCAACGAGGAGGTGGTGGTGCGCGCGGCGGCCGAAAGCGAGATCCCGCTCATTTCCGCCGTCGGGCACGAGACCGACACGACACTGATCGACTTCGCCGCCGACCGGCGGGCGCCGACGCCGACCGCGGCCGCGGAGATGGCGGTGCCGGTGCGGGTCGAGCTGATCGCCGACGTTCTGCGCGACGGACAGCGTCTGATCGCCGGACTGCAGCGCATGATCGAGGAACGCCGCACGCGGCTCGACGGCCTCGCCCGCGGCCTCGGCGATCCGATTCGCCTCATCGAGGACTGGACGCAGCGGCTCGACGACCGGACGGAGCGTCTCCGGCTTGCCATGGACAATCTGGTCGGCCAGCACAAGATGCGCGTCACGAATCTGGGCGAACGGCTGCCGCATCCGAAACGCCAGCTCGACCAGGCCATGACGGCGTTGTCGGACCGTATCGCCCGGCTGACCGCTTGCCGTCTCGCGACGGAGCGGATGATGGCGCAGGGAGCGGAGCGCGGCGACGAGCTTCTCATGCGCCTCAACGGCGCGCTGCAGCGCTACGTCGAACAGCGCGCGCACCACCTGGGCCATGTCGGCAAGCTGCTCGAGAGCTGTTCCTACGAACGCGTGCTCGAACGCGGCTTCGTTCTCGTGCACGACGAGGCCGGGCGTCCGCTCACCTCGGCGCGCGAGACCGAACCCGGTGCTGCGCTGGCGCTGCGTTTCCACGATGGCGAGGTCGGCGTCCGCGTCGACGGCGCGGGGGCGAAGTCGCGCCCGGCACGCGGCGAACGCAAGACGGCAAGGGACGTGCAGCCAACCCCCAAGCAGGGAAGCCTGTTGTGATGCGCATCCGACTGTTCGCGTTGCTCATGCTGTTCTGCCTCGCCGGGCGCGCGCAGGCCGCCGATCTGGAGCTGTTCGGCCAGTTCGTTCAGGGCGCGCTGGTCACGGGGCGCGTCGTGCCCGGCGCCCGTGTCACGTTCGAGGGGCGACCGATGCGCGTCGCGCCGGACGGCACGTTTCTGATCGGCTTCGGGCGCGATGCCGCACCCGAGGCGCGGCTCGTGGTCGAATATCCGGACGGCCGCCGCGAGGAGCGCGTCCTGACCGTGACGCCGCGGACATGGGATATCCAGCGGATCGACGGCCTGCCGGAGCGGCAGGTGACGCCGGACCCGGCCGATCTGAAGCGGATCCGCGAGGAGAACGCGCTGATCGCGGCGGCGCGCGCGCGCGATTCCGCCGAGGCGCTGTTCAAGACCGGATTCATCTGGCCCGTGATCGGCCGGATCAGCGGCGTCTACGGCAGCCAGCGGATCCTGAACGGACAGCCGCGTCAGCCGCATTACGGCATCGATATCGCAGCCCCGGTCGGAGCGCCGGTCGTCGCGGCCGCAAGCGGCATCGTCGCGCTGGCGCATGAAGACATGTTCTTCACCGGCAAGACGATCATCCTCGACCACGGGCACGGGCTCAGCTCGGTCTATTCGCACCTGTCCGAGATTGCAGTGCGCGCCGGCGAACGCGTCGAGCAGGGCACCGTCATCGGACGGGTCGGTGCGACTGGACGGGCAACCGGCCCGCATCTCGACTGGCGCGTGAATCTGTTCGACATCCGTCTCGATCCTGCCCTGCTCGTGCCGCCGATGCCGGCGGCGCCCGCCGCGCCCGTCACCGTATCGGGCGGCGGTTAGACGGCGCGCACGATCATGCCGGCCAGCCGGTTTCGCCGTGCACGACGCGCGCCGCGCCTCAGCGCTTGAGCCGGTCTGCAGCGAACGTCGCGACGTAGCCGCAGTCGTTGCAGATCAGGGCAAAGACGCGCAGATATCCCGGCGGCCCGAACCAGGACCGGCCGGAATTTTCGTAGAGAAGGGCGATCGGTTCGTCGCTGTCTTTCGCGGCCGCCTGGAAGCCGCGACCGCCGCAGAACGGGCAGATGATGTCATCGGGCAGCGTGGTCGTGCGCTCTCGGGCACCGACGTCGTTCGGATCTGACATTCTGTGCTCCATACGCCGTACATGTCGTTGCGCCCGTGACGGAAGGACATATCCGCACGCGGCCCACGGGCGCTCGAGGCGCTGTCATGGAAGCCGGCCGCGGCGAAGTCTCCGGTTGCAGCGATGTTACGTAAAAACCATCGTCACGGCGCATGCCGTGCGGCTTACCCCATTCGCGCCGTACTTACGCGCTATGTCGACCGATCCGGTGCCGTGCATCCGGGCCGTGTCAGTCGGACCAGCGCTGATGAAGCCACAGCCACTGTCCGGGACGCTGCCGGATCCAGTCTTCGATCATCCGGTTTATGGTGGTGAGGAGCGCACGGGTATCGGCCTGCCGGTCGCCCGTGCGCGGCAATTCCAGAGCCGGATGGACGGTTAGACGGAAGCGTGCGCCTTCGATGCGCTCGATCTGCGACGGCAGCAGCGTGCAATCGAACTTGAACGCCAGCGAGGCGATGGCAGTTGCCGTCATCGCGTCACGGCCGAAGAACGGGATCGGCTCGCCCTCGTTGAGTTTCTGATCGATGAGGAGGCCGATGTTCTCGCCTTTCGCCAGCGTCTGAAGGGCGAGGCGCGCGCCTTCCTTGCCTTTCGGAATCAGGCCGGCCGCGCCGCTGCTGAGCCGCATCCTGCCGATCAGTTCGTCGATCCAGGGATTGTTGGCGGGGCGATAGAGAAGGTGAATCGGCGCCCCATGCCGCGCGGAAAAGGACGGGGTGATCTCCCAATTGCCCATATGGGCCGCGAAAAAGATCAACGGCCGGCCGCGCGCCAGTGCCCGTTCGATGTTCTCGGCCCCCTCGAAGATCACGCGCTCGCTGATATGCGGAAGGTGAGGATACTCGGCGGCGGTGCGGCCGAGATTGTCCCACATCTCGCGGATCAGGACTTCGATCTGCGTTTCCGGCAGGTCCGGGAATGCGCGCCGCAAGTTGCGGCGTGCGCGGTCGGAAATCCGCAGCCTGGGGCCGATCGTGCGGGCGACGGCGCCGCCGATGGCCGAGGCGGTATCGATCGGCATCAGCGCGAATGAATGGAACAGGACCTTCGTCAATCCTGCCTCGAGCGGACGCACGACGTTGCGGGTCAGCCAGCGCTGCCAGGAAGCTCTGTTAGCCATGCGATGTTTCCGTCATGCGCGTACCAGATCCTGCACCGTCGTCTGCAGCAACCTTCGAAGTGCCGCCGGATCATCGAAGACGAGGTCGACGCGCAGCGGCGTCACCATCCCCCTGATTGCAGCCGGCAGGCGCATGGCGTCCTTGGTCGTGGTGACGGGAACGGCGCCGAGCGCGGCCGCCGTCTCGATCACGCGCATGGCCTCGTCCTCCGAATAGGGGTGGTGATCGGGGAAGGCTCGTCTTCCCGCGATGACGGCGCCAAGTTTCTCGAGAGACGTAAAGAACTTCTGCGGCCGACCGATTCCGGCGAAGGCATACACCCTCGTCTGCGCAAGCTGCCGTGCCGCCGCATCCGGCACCAGACGTGCGCGAAGAACGGGCGCATGCCGCGACAGGTTCCTGGCGAGATCGTCACCACCCTCGCCGACCAGCACGAACGCATCGGCGCGGGCGAGGCCCTGCGGCAGCGGCTCGCGCAGCGGACCGGCCGGGATGACGCGACCATTGCCGAAGCCGTATTCCGCATCGACGACGACCAGCTTCAGATCCTGATGCAGCGTCGGATTCTGAAGGCCGTCATCCATGACGACGACGTCGGCGCCGTCGGCGATGGCGAGGCGGGCGCCGTCCTTGCGGTTTCGTGCGACCCAGGTCGGGGCCCGTTCCGCGAGCAGCAGCGGCTCGTCGCCCACGTCCCGTGCCGTGTGCCGTGCGGCGTCCACCGCCACGGGGCCGCGCAGGCGGCCACCATAGCCGCGGGAAAGAAACGCGACGCGAAGATTCATGTCGTGCAGCGTGCCGGCGAGCGCGAGCGCCGTCGGCGTCTTGCCGGCACCTCCGACGGTCAGGTTGCCGACGCAGATCACCGGCGCCGGCGCACGCCACGGCGTGGTCAGACGGCGGCGGACGGCGCCGGCAAGGCTGTAGGCGGCGCCGAGCGGACTCAGCACGACGTCGGCGAAGCCGCCGCGACGGCGCCAGAACTCAGGCGCGCGCATGGCGGGGATCCGTCGTGGACGGTCGCGACAGGCCACGCTGCAGCAGCGGCGTAAGCTCGGCGAAGACACGCTCGGTCGCGCCGCGCCCCTGCGCTGCGACCGCAACGGCGGCGGCCCCGGCCCGGGCCTGCGCGGACGCATCCGACAGGAGCGTCGACACGTGCCGCGCAAGATCATCCGCCGTGCGGACTTCGACGGCGGCGCCGGCACCGATCAGGGCATCGGCGATCTCGCGGCAATTGGTCATGTAGGGACCGAAGGCAAGCGCACATCCCAGCCGTGCACCCTCGAGCGGGTTCTGTCCGCCGCGCGGCACGAGCGAGGCGCCGACGAACGCGATCCGTGCGAGACGATAGAACAGGCCGAGCTCACCCATGGTGTCGGCTAGATATATCCCGGTTTCGGGGCCGGGCCGCTCGCCCTTCGACCGCTGCGCGACGTTGTGACCGCGGGCGCGCATCATGGCGGCGAGTTCGTCCCCGCGGCGGGCATGCCGCGGCACCACGATCGTCAGCAGTCGCGGATACGCGGTCGTGAGCAGGGCGTGTGTCTCAAGCGCGATCTCTTCTTCGCCCGGATGCGTGCTGGCGGCGAGCCACAGCGGCCGGGTGCCGATGACGGCGCGCATGCGCTCAAGCTCTTCGCCGTCGGCCGGCAGATCGGCACCGTCGAACTTGAGATGCCCGACGAACTTCGCCGGTGCGCCGAGCGCGCCAAATCGTTCGGCATCGATCGTGCTTTGCGCGAGGCGGATATCGAAGGCATCGATCGGCGGACGCAGCAGCGGCGCGGCGGCGCGCCATCGCCGAAACGACCGCGCCGACATGCGGCCGTTGACAAGCGCCATGGGAATGCCGCGTTCGGCGGTGCGCCGGACGAGGTTCGGCCACAGCTCGCCTTCGATCCAGATCGCAAGCTCGGGCTGCCAGTGATCGAGGAAACGGTCGACCCATGCGGGCACGTCGAGCGGCACGAATTGATGCATCGCCCGCGGCGGCAACAGCTCCGACAGCATGCGCGCCGACGTCAGCGTGAAGCTCGTGAACAGGACGTGAAGATCATCGCGGTGATCGAGCAGGCGGGAAACGAGACCGAGCGCGGAGCGCGCCTCGCCGTTGCTCGCGGCATGAATCCATACGAGCGGGCCCGCCGGCCGCGGCCGGCCGGCGCGCCCGAAACGTTCACCCAGGCGCCCGGCATCCTCCTTGCCGGCGCGAATGCGCGCACGAAGAACGAGATGCAGGACCGGTACGGCAAGACTCGCCGCAAGGCGGTAGGCGGCGCTCATGCGGCAGTGCTGATCCTGGCGGGCGCTGGCGCGATCGGCGTGCGACCGCACATCCTGTCGGCCTCGTCCGTGAGCTGATTGAGTCGCGTCTCGATCGTGGCCCGCGCCGCCTCGAGGGCCGCCGCATCGGCATCGGCCGCGACCTCGACCGGCTCGCCCCATATGAAGACGCCCCGCCCGAACGGCAGTGCGACGAGGAAGCGGTCCCAGCTCGAGAGCATGATTGCACGGGAGCTCGAATAGCTGACGGGTACGATCGCGGCACCCGACAGCTTGGCCGCCATGACGACGCCCGGTGCTGCGCGCATGCGCGGACCGCGGGGGCCGTCCGGCGTCACGGCGACGCAGTCGCCTCGCGCCAGCGCCTGCGTCATGGCGCGCAGTGCCGCCGCACCGCCGCGCGAGCTCGATCCCACGATCGTGCGGATGCCGAGATGCGCGATGACCCGCGCGATCAGCCGTCCATCCGCATGGTTGGAAATGAGCATGTGCATCGGCGTCGGATAGGTCCAGATCTTGGGCATCATCAGCATGCGGCCATGCCAAAAGCAACCGATCAACGGTTTGCCGGCGGCCTGCAGGCGCGCGGCATGCTCCGCGCCGATCATGGTCCACGCGCTCGTCGCGAAGACCAGCCGGATGTACTGCGCCGCGAGCCACGCGACCACGGCCTGCACCGGTTTGGAACGGAGCAACCCCTTCATCGCTTCCCGACGTGCACGCTAGGCGTGGGCGCGTCCCGCCGTCCCGACGTTCAGATGCCGGCGTTGCTCCTCGCCGCTCTGGGCGGCATAGAGGCGCGCATAGGTTCCGCCGCGCGCGATCAGGTCGGCATGCCGTCCCTGCTCGACGACGCGGCCGTCTTCGATCACGTAGATGATGTCGGCATCGACGATGGTCGACAATCGGTGGGCGACGACGAGCGTCGTCCGTCCTTGCATCAGCCGGCTGAGCGCCGCCTGGACGTGGCGTTCGGACTCGGTATCGAGCGCCGACGTCGCCTCGTCGAGCAGAAGGATCGGCGCATTCTTCAGGATCGCGCGCGCGATCGCGATCCGCTGACGCTGCCCGCCCGACAGCCGCATTCCCTGTTCGCCGACGACGGTGTCGTAGCCCTGCGGCAGCGCCTCGATGAATTCCGCCGCGCCGGCCAGCGATGCCGCATGACGGATCTCTTCCTCCGTGGCACCCGGCCGGCCATAGGCGATGTTGGCGCGCACCGTGTCGTGAAACAGGCTGACCTCCTGGCTGACGATGCCGATCGCGGCACGCAGCGAGGCGAGCGTCACGTCGCGCACGTCGATACCGTCGATCGCGACGCGGCCGCTGTCGATGTCGTAGAAGCGCGGGATGAGATTGAGGACGGTCGACTTTCCGGCACCGGACGGACCGACCAGCGCCACCGTCTTGCCGGCCGGCGCCACCAGCGACAGGCCCTTCAGGGCCGGCTTGCCCGGCGCATAGGTGAAGTGAACGTTCTCGAGCGTGATCTCGCCGCGGACCGCGGGCAGCGGGCGCGCCCCCGGCCGGTCCTTGATGGTCGGTTCGCGGTCGATCAGCGCGAAGACGCGCGCCGCCGCGGCGATGCCTTCCTGAAGCGTGGCATTGAGGCTCGCCACGCTCTTGACCGGCTGATAGGCGAGCAGCAGCGCGGTCACGAAGGAGAAGAACGTTCCGGGCGTGGTGTTGCCGGCGATGACCTGGGTGCCGCCGTAGAGGATGACAAGGGCGACGGCAACGCTGCCCAGCGTTTCCATGATCGGATGCGCCGCCGCGCGCGTTCGCGCCGCCTTGAGCGTCAGACGGAACAGACCCTCGATTGCGGTCGCAGCACGGCCGGTCTCGTACGCCTCCATCCCGTAGGCCTTGACGTGGCGTGCGCCCTGGAAGGCCTCGTCGAGAACCATGGCGAGGCGGCCCATCTGCACCTGCGTGTTGGCCGAGACCTTGCGCATGCGGCGGCCGATCCGAACGATCGGCCAGATCGCCACCGGAAAAGCGACGAAGGCGACGAGTGCCAGCCGCCAGTCCTGATGGAACATGAGCGCAACCAGGAAGACGACGGTCAGCGCATCCTTGACAATGCCGGTAAGGGCCTGACCGACGGCGCCCCGCACGAGATTGACGTCGTTGGTGACGTGCGAGATCAGGTGGCCGGTCGGATTGTCGTGGAAGAACTGCAGGTCCGAGCGCATCAGGTGCGCGAACAGACGGACCTGGATGTCGGCGATGATCCGCTGGCCGACATGATTCATCAGGACGGCCTGGGCATAGGTGCCGCCGCCCTTGGCGAACGCGGCGGCGACGATCGCGAGGGGCACAAGCAGGAGCATGTCCCGGTCCTGACGAACGAAGATGTCGTCCAGCACCGGCTCCATCAACCATGCATTCGCTGCCGTGGCCGCCGCCGCCACGATCATCGCGAGAATCGCAAGGGCGATACGGCCCAGATGCGGGCGAAGATGCTCGCGCGCCAGACGCACCATGATGGCGCGCGACGTCTTGGGCGGCAAACCTTTGGAGTCGTTGATCAAGCCGAACTTTCCCTGGCACAGGAGCGCGGCGGAAAATACCACGCACGTTCCCCCGCCGGGGACAAAATTCGGACCCTGGGCTTGGCGGCGTTGCGGCCCGACCGGCGGGGCGACGGCGGCCCAGGAGAACCTTCGGGGCAAGGGCCGCCCGTCGCCGCGCTTGTCAGGCCGTCGCGACATGCGCCGCTGCTACGCGAGGGGACCAAGGCTCGGCCAAGCCCGCGCCCGCGCCGGCCGGCGGGCTATCCTGTGCCATGCGGTTGCCCTCGGGCCCGGCTTTCGCCATTGCCACGGTTGGCGGCATGGCCGGCGCCGGATATCGGCCGACGTCAGTCGAGGAGCCTGGCGACGCTGCGCAGGTCGTCGATGAAGTGGCGCAGCTCTTCTTCGCGTGCCTGATCGTCGGCGATGCGAAGAATGGCCGAGGGATGAATGGTGACGGTGACGTAGGGCGCGAGATTCGACGAGATCAGCGTGCCGCGATGTCTCGTCACGCGCACGTCGGGCCCGAGCAAGGCCTGCGCCGCGGTCGCACCGAGACAGACGATGACCCGCGGTCCGATCACCGCGATCTCCGCCTCAAGCCACGGGCTGCAGGCGCGGATCTCCATCGCGTTCGGCTTGCTGTGCAGGCGGCGCTTGCCGCGCGGCGTCCACTTGAAGTGCTTGACCGCGTTGGTCACGTAGGCACGCGCGCGGTCGATGCCGGCCGCTTCCAGGGCGTGATCGAGAAGCTTTCCTGCAGGCCCCACGAACGGACGCCCGGTCCGATCCTCGACGTCGCCCGGCTGTTCGCCCACGAGCATCAGCGCGGCGTCGTCGGGTCCGGTACCGAACACCGTCTGGGTTCCACGCAAATGCAGCGGACAGGCCGTGCAGCCGGCCGCGGCCGCGCGCAAGGCGTCGAGCGTCGGATTCGGCGGAATGAAGGTGGACGCGCTCATGGGCGGCTTCGCCCCGTCCGCCGCGGTCTCGCCCGGCCTGTCCTTCGTCTTCGCGACCATCGATATGGGAACGCGCACCGACGGTTCAGGTTGCAGCGCGATCCGACGACCAACGGCGGAAAACAAGAGCGGCCTCGTCCTGAACTTGTCGAAGGATGAGCCTGTCGACGGACGAGGCCGACCTTGAGTGCCGACAGGCGACGACGCATCACGCTTTGACACCGACGCCTCATCCTTCGACAAGCTCAGGATGAGGCGTCGGCAGGTTCATCTCGCGACACGCTCAGGATGACGTTTCGATTCGGTGCGCCCATCTTTCGACGAGCTCGCCCCTCGACAAGCTCGGGATGGAGCAGCGATAGCGGCTACGAGATCTGGCGTCTGTGTTACGAATCCGGCGTCTGCGGCGTGTTCGAGGACTTCCTCGCGCGGCTGCGGCCCTTCGTGGTTCGCCGCCGCTTCGGTCCCGCGCGCGATTTCTCCTTGGCGATCGCTTCCTGTGCCACCTTTTGACCGGTGAGTCCGAGCGGCTCCGCCTGCGGCGCGACCGGCGGGACGGTTTCCGTTGCAGACGGAGGTGTCGGTGCCGCCGACCGTGATGCTTCGGTAGTCGTCTCCGGTTGCGTCTCGATGGGTATCTGCTCGCGTGGCTCGATGGGTGCCTGCTCGCGCGCTACGTCGACAGACGCCTGCTCGCGCGGCATGTCTTCGGCCGCCGGCTTGGCGACGCGGGCCGCGGGGACCGTCTGGGTATCGAGGCGCCGCTCTTCCCGGGCCAGTTCTTCTTCGGCCATGCGCCAGTGCTCGTCGTGGCGGCCCATGGGACGTCCCTCGCGTTCCCAGATCTCGTAGGCGTGGCGGCGAATCCGGTCTTCGTCATGCGGCCGCATACTCACTCACCTCGGCTCTCCGCACGTGATTCGAGGACGTAAGCCTTTCGGGCAACGCGGCCTTACCGCGTTGCGTTCCCGGCGGCCGCGGTCTCAACCGGTGCCGGGTCTGCGCCTGGCGCGGCTGTCCGGAATCGTCGCGTTGGGCCGCCGGTCCCGCTATCCGGTCGCGACGTCCTTCGGGATACGTTGGGCGACGATTACGGGCCTCATCGCCGGTGCGGCGCCTCTGGTCGGCGGGATGCGCCGTCTCTTGCCGTGCCGCGTGGCGACGCTCCGCCGCGGACGGATCGTAGGTCGGTGTCGTCTCCGCGCCGGGCGGGATTTCGCCGTCGGCGGTGAATTCCGCCTCGGTGTCCGGCTGAACGAGCCCGAGCGGCGAGCTCAGTTCCGCCGCGCCGGCATTGTTGCTTTCCTCGCCGCGTTTTGCGCGGGCGGGCCGGCGCTGCCGCCGTTGGTCGCTCGTCATCGGGTACCTCGTGGATCGTGCGCCTCGAATATCAACTCGGGCGCGGTCGCCGCAGTTTCATCGCAGGCGCGCCGTCGGCGTTCGCGCCGCCGGATCGGAACGCCTTGCCCGTGCGTCCCACGATCCAGCTCGGCCTTGCCGGTGCGATTTCGTCCTGACAGACTCGCATCGGCACATCGAGCCGCAATTCCGAACGCAGCGAACAAGGAACAAGCACCATGGGGCAGGCGACGCACGGTTCGAGCATCGGCAGCTTCGATTACGTCATCGTCGGCGCGGGCACGGCAGGTTGCGTGCTCGCGAATCGTCTGAGCAAGGATCCGTCGACGCGCGTCCTGCTACTCGAGGCCGGCGGTCGCGACCGGTACATCTGGATTCACATTCCGATCGGGTATCTCTACACGCAGAACAATCCGCGGACCGACTGGTGCTTCAAGACGGAGCCCGAGGAGGGACTCAACGGCCGCGCGCTTAACTATCCGCGCGGACGCGTTCTCGGCGGCTGCTCGTCCATCAACGGCATGATCTATATGCGCGGTCAGGCGCAGGACTATGACCACTGGCGCCAGCTCGGCAACGTCGGCTGGTCATGGGACGACGTCCTGCCGTATTTCCGCCGGTCCGAAGACTATGTCCACGGCGCCGACGCATTCCACGGCGTAGGCGGCGAATGGCGCGTCGAGGAGATGCGCCTGTCCTGGGAAATCCTCGACGCGTTCCGGGAGGCCGCCGCGGAGATCGGCATTCCGAAGGTCGACGACTTCAACCGCGGCGACAACGAGGGCTGCGGATACTTCCAGGTCAATCAGCGGCGCGGCGTACGCTGGAGCACGGCCAAGGCGTTCCTGCGGCCGGCGATGTCACGCCCGAACCTGACGGTCATGACCGACGCGCAAGTCAAATCGATCCGGTTCGAAGGCCGCCGCGCGACGGGCGTCGAGTTCTGGCAGGGCGATCAGGTGCGTCAGGTCGAGGCGAAGGGCGAAGTGATCCTCGCCGCGGGCGCGATCGGTTCGCCCGTACTGCTGCAGGTCTCGGGCATCGGACCGGGTGCGTTGGTGCGGGCGCACGGCATCGACGTGCGCCACGAGCTGCCGGGCGTGGGCGAGAATCTGCAGGATCACCTGCAGATCCGCACCGTGTTCAAGGTCAAGAACACGCGGACCCTGAACGAAAGGGCCAACAGCCTGTGGGGACGGCTGGGAATGGGGCTCGAATACCTCCTGTTCCGTCGCGGGCCGCTCACCATGGCGCCGAGCCAGCTCGGTTGTTTCGCCAGAAGCGATCCTGCCTTCGCGACGCCGAACCTCGAATATCACGTGCAGCCGCTGAGCCTCGACAAGTTCGGCGACCCGCTGCATCCGTTTCCGGCATTCACGGCCTCGGTGTGCAACCTGCGGCCGACGAGCCGCGGCTGGGTCAGGATCAAGAGCGCCGATCCTCGCGTGCATCCGTCGATCAAGCCGAACTATCTGTCGACGGCGGAAGACCGCAAGGTGGCGGCCGATGCGATCCGTCTCACGCGCCGCATCTGCGCGGCCAAGGCGCTTGCGCGTTTCGCGCCGGAGGAGTTCCGTCCCGGCCCGCAGTTCCAGTCCGACGAGGAACTGGCGCGGGCCGCTGGCGACATCGGCACGACGATCTTTCACCCGGTCGGCACCTGCAAGATGGGACACGACGCGATGGCCGTCGTCGACGATCGCCTGCGCGTGCACGGCATCGGGGGCCTGCGTGTCGTCGACGCGTCGATCATGCCGACGATCACCTCGGGCAACACCAATTCACCGACGATCATGATCGCCGAGAAGGCCGCCGACATGATCCGCGAGGACGCCAAGGCGCGCCGCGCGGCGTAACCGGCGCGTCAGGTCGCGGGCCGATCCGACAATTCGGTGACGGCACCGTCGAACGGCGCGGTCTCGCCGAGTTCGTGCCTGAGCCAGGGCTCGAGGGTGGCCCAGGTCCAGCCGG